>Ga0137415_10008501_pt1 | contig 10170 bp, 10 predicted proteins | sample CZODoug3_1_1_16f_FD_183082 | JGI IMG/M metagenome (GOLD analysis project Ga0137415, IMG submission 183082) | Vadose zone soil fungal communities from Angelo Coast Range Reserve, California, USA - CZODoug3_1_1_16fungal (Hybrid Assembly) | ecosystem: Environmental > Terrestrial > Soil > Vadose... | reverse complement strand
CGGACGTATTTCACCTGGGTGTCGGTCATCGGCTACGTCCTGACGAAGATCAGCGTGACGCTGTATGCGGGCGGCGTCGTGATTCGCGCGGTCACGGGGTGGAATTTCTACACCGCGGCCATCGTTCTCATCGTCGTCACCGGGCTGTATACCATCTTCGGCGGATTGCGCGCCGTGGTCTACACCGAGGTGCTGCAGGCGATCGTCCTGATCCTCGGTTCCATCACGCTCATGGCGATCGGTCTTTCCCGCGTCGGCGGGTTCGCCGGGCTCAAAGCCACCGTCCCGGCAGGATTCTTCTCGATGTGGAAGCCGTCCAGTCACCCTGACTTCCCCTGGACAGGGATCGTCTTCGGCGCGCCGATCCTCGGCATCTGGTATTGGTGTACCGACCAGCACATCGTGCAGCGCGTGCTCGCCGCCAAGAACATCAAAGAGGCGCGCACCGGAACGATCTTCGCCGGGTATCTGAAGATTCTTCCCGTCTTCATTTTCGTGTTGCCCGGCATCGTGGCCCTGGCACTGTTCCCCGAAATCCACAACAACCCCGATTCCGCCTATCCCACGCTGGTGACGCGGTTGCTGCCGGACGGGATCAAAGGACTGGTGCTTGCAGGGATGCTCGCGGCGCTGATGAGCTCCCTCGCCTCCGCCTTCAACGCGTGCTCCACGTTGCTGACGTGGGACGTCTATCGCAAAGTGCGCCCCGCAGCCACCGAGCGACAGCTCGTGCAAGTGGGCCGCATTTCCGCTGGTGTCATGGTGCTGCTTGGCTTGGTGTGGATTCCGTTTATGAAGTACATCTCGTCCCAGATTTACATCTACTTGCAGAGTGTCCAGGCCTATATCGCACCGCCGATCGCGGCCTGCTTCCTGCTTGGCCTGTTTTACCGCCGACTGAACGGCTCGGGCGCGATCGCATCGCTGGTTACCGGACTCGTCCTCGGGCTATTGCGCCTCATTCTCGAGCTCACGAACAAAGCGTCGGGCGGTGGTCTTACTCCCGGCACGCTGTGGCATTGGATCGCCACGATCAATTTTCTCCACTACGCGGTATTGCTGTTCGTGATCTGTACCTTCGTGCTCTTCATCGTGAGCATGATGACTCCGCCGCCCCCCCGGGAGAAAACCGAGGGGCTCACTTATGGGGGCGCGGCAGCTACTGCGGGCGAGACAAAGGAGGAGCGGAAGTTCGAGATCGGGCTCTCCGTGCTGCTCGCGCTGCTGCTCGGAGTGCTCTGGATCGTGTTCGCCTGATGATTGCGTACGCCCTGCGCCGTACGCTGTGCGCCGGACTGCTCGTAATGGCGGTCGGCTGCCGACTGTCCGACCGTCCGACCGTCCGACCGTCATACGACCCGGCCCATGACCTAGGGTCGCTGTTCTCGGACGTCCAGCTCTCCGGCATCTTCCCGGATTCCAAGGAATTCGTCGATGCGCGACCGCGTTTCGAGCCTGCGGTGATCCAGGCACTCTACGACTCGGCGCGACGCACGCCGGGATTCGTGCTGCGCGCGTACGTGGAGCAGAACTTCGTGTTGCCCCCCCCGCAGCCGGCGGGCGACGGGTATCACACCGTCGCGTCGCAAGGCATGGTGCAGCATATCAACGCGCTGTGGCCGGTGCTGACGCGGCCGCCCGACAGCGTTGATCCGCGCTCATCGCTCATCCCGCTGCCGAATTCGTACGTGGTGCCGGGCGGGCGTTTCCGCGAGATCTACTACTGGGACTCCTTCTTCACGATGGAGGGGCTGGTGCAGAGCGGCCGCACCGACCTCGTGAAGAACATGCTCGACAACTTCGCGCATTTGATCATGACGGTCGGTCACATCCCGAACGGCAATCGCACCTACTACCTGACGCGCAGCCAGCCGCCGTACTTCGCGGCGATGGTAGGGCTGTACGCGCGCGCCACGGACACCGCGCACGCGCTCGGGTACGTCGACGCCATGCAGAAGGAGTACGCGTTCTGGATGGATGGTGCGGACACCTTGGCGCGGGGACACGCTTTTCGGCGAGTGGTGCGCCTGCCGGACAGTGTCGTGCTGAATCGCTATTGGGACGACTCGGACGAGCCGCGACCCGAATCGGACCGGCCTGATGTCGAGATCGGCCAGACGCTACCCGAGTCGCTCCGGGCCAAATTCTATCGCAACGCGCGGGCGAGCGCGGAGAGCGGCTGGGACTTCTCGAGCCGCTGGATGCGCGATCCCAAGGACCTGCGCACGCTCGAGACGACGGATCTGATCCCGGTCGATCTCAATAGCCTGCTGTACAATGCCGAGCGCACCATCGCGGCCTGGGCATTTGTCCGCAACGACAGGGGCGATGACACGCTCTTTCGCCGGTTTACCCAGCGGGCGGACGCACGCCGGCAAGCGATCCTCTCGATGTACGAGAATGGTTTCTTCTGGGACGTGCGCTGGCGGACTGGCGAAAGGGTTCGCGATCGTCCGACGCTGGCGGCCGCGGCACCACTCTATTTCGGCATCGCGACGGCCGATCAGGGCAGGCACGTCGCCGCCCGGCTGGAACGCGAGTTTCTCAAGCCGGGCGGATTCGTCACGACGAACGTCGCGTCCGGACAGCAGTGGGACGGCCCCAACGGCTGGCCGCCGCTCGAGTGGCTGACGATCGAAGGGGTGCGCAGCTACGGACGGGCCGACCTGGCGGATAAGGCCGCCAGTCGCTGGCTCAACCTCCTAGACCGAACCTACCGATCGACCGGGCGCATGATGGAGAAGTACGACGTGGTGAATACGAATCGAAAAGCGGGCGGAGGAGAGTATCCCACGCAGGATGGATTTGGGTGGACCAACGGAGTAGCGCTCGCTCTCTGCGCACAACAATCCAAAGCGCGGACCTGCAACTAAAACGGTCGCTTCATCTTTTCGACGGCCTCGCGATGGTCGTCGGCATCATGGTGGGCTCGGGAATTTTTCGGACGCCCGGGGCGGTCGCGAACAAGCTGGGCCGGCCCGGGCTCACGTTCGTGGCGTGGGTGCTGGGTGGCGCGCTCGCGCTCGTTGGGGCGCTCGTGTTCGCCGAGCTGGCGACGCGCTACCCGCGGGCGGGCGGCAAGTACGTGTACGCACGCGAGGCATTCGGGCGCCACGCGGGATTCGTCGTCGGTTGGGTGGAAGGGCTGGCGATCTACACCGCCGCCATCGCCGCCATCGGGGTCGCCGCCGCGGAGTTCAGCGTCCGGATCGCGGGATGGCCGGCCGAATGGACGCGCTGGATCGCGCTGGTGATCGTCGGATTGTTCATCGGCATCAACCTGCTCGGCATCGACTCCGGGCGCTGGGTCCAGAACATCGTGACGGCGGCGAAAGTGCTGGCCCTGGGCGGCGTCGTCATCGTGGCGTTCATCGCGGGTGACGGCACGGGCTGGCACGGCGTCCTGCCAGGCGCGCCTCAGAGCTGGCACGTCTTCGCGGCGCTGGCTGTCGCGGCGCAGCCCGTGATCTGGTCGTATTACGGATCGGTGGACGCGGCGAAGATCGCCGAGGAGGTGGTGGAGCCCGAGCGTACGCTGCCGCGCATCTTCATACTCGGTATCGCCGTCGTGACCGCGCTGTACCTCCTGCTCAATGCCGCGTTCCTGCACGTGCTTCCGTTCGAACAGGTGGCGGCGTCCAACCTGGTCGCCGGCGACGTGGCCAAGGCGATCTTTGGCGCCAAGGGCGGCGTGATCATCGCGGTGCTCGCGCTGCTCGTCGTGCTCGCGTCGCTCAACGGCAACGTGTTCGTCACGCCGCGCGTGATCTTTGGATTGTCTCGCGACGGGTTGGGTCCCAAGGTGCTCACGCGCGTCAACCGCGGCGGCACGCCCTCGACCGCCATGGTGCTCGTGGGCGTCATCTCGATGACGCTGGCCGCGACCGGCACGTTCGCGCAGCTACTTGCCCTGGCGATCGTGCTGATTCTGGTGGTCGACGGCCTGACCGCCGCCTCACTGTTCAGATTGCGCGCGCGAGAGCCGTATGCGCCGTTTCGGGTGCCGCTGTATCCGGTGCTGCCGGCGCTGTTCATTGCCGTGTACGCGGCGCTACTTGTGGGAGCGGTGATTGCGCAACGGAAGGTGAGCCTAATCGGGGTTGGGGTACTGCTGATTACCTGGGGTCTGAGCAGACTTATAGAAGGATCCGTCAAGCAGAGACCAGGCGCCCTCGTTTAGCTTACCTTTCCACGATGGCTCAAATCCGCGTTGCGCTATCTCAATTCCGGCCAAGTAAGGGCGAGTACGCGGAGAATGTCGCGCGGATTGGCGCCGTCGTCACTCAAGCCGCGCAGCTCGATCCCAAGCCCGGCCTCGTCGTCTTTCCCGAGACCGCCACCTCCGGCTACTTCGTCGAAGGCGGAGTCAAAGAGCTGGCGGTCACCGCCGGCACCCTCGCCCGCGACCTCGCCGCCGCCTACCAGGGCCCTGCAATCGACGTCGTCGTGGGTTTCTACGAGCGCTTTCGGAATCACATCTACAATTCCGCGCTCTACGTCACGCTCGAGAAGAAGAAACCCGAAGTGCGTCACGTGCATCGCAAAGTGTTCCTGCCGACCTACGGCGTGTTCGACGAAGAACGATTCGTGGACCGCGGTCAGGACGGAGTGCGGTCGTTCGAGACGGGTTGGGGTGGCAAGGCGGCGATCCTGATTTGCGAGGATGCCTGGCACTCACTCGCGGCCACCGTCGCCGCCCTCGAGGGAGCGCAGCTCGTCATCGTGCCGAGTGCGTCACCGGCGAGGGGACTGGGCGAGGTTGAGGACTGTGAAGGCGAGTCGCTGCCGGCGTCGGTGATCCGTTGGGAACGGATCGTGCGCGGCATCGCCGAGGAGCACGGCGTGTTTGTCGCGCTCGCGAATCTCGTCGGCTTCGAGGGCGGCAAGGGATTCCCCGGTGCGTCAGCCGTCATCGATCCGACCGGAAGAGTGCTGGCGCGCGGGCCGCTGTTCGAAGAGGCGCTGCTCACGGCGGACATCGATCTCGATTCGCTGACGACGGCGCGGTCGGACTCTCCATTGCTCGCCGATCTGCAAAGCGCGCTCCCCGTCCTGACCCGCAGCCTCAGCGGTGACAAACAGACCCAGAAGGTGGGCTTCGATCCTGCGACCAACGGCATTCCGGCGCACGGCGCACCGCGCACGGCGCACATCGATGTCGTCGCGCATCGGGTCCCAGACGGAGATCCGCTCACCATCGACCCGGAACTGACGAGGCGCTGGCTCGTCAGTTTCTTGAAGGACGAAGTCGTCCGGCGCCGCGGCTTCACGAAGGGTCTCGTCGGTCTGTCCGGCGGCGTCGACTCCGCGCTCACCGCGTTCCTCGCCGCCGAGGCGCTCGGCAAGGAAAACGTCATCGGCGTGCGGATGCCGTACCGCACCTCGAGCCCTGAGAGCCTCGCGCACGCGCAGCTCGTCATCGACAAGCTCGGGATTCCCGCGGTCACGGTCGACATCTCCGCCGCGGTGGACGGATACCTGAAGCAGATCGGCGATGCCGATCCGCACCGGCTCGGCAACGTGATGGCGCGCGAGCGGATGATTGTATTGTTCGATCTTTCCGCCAAGCACAAGGCGCTGCCGCTCGGCACGAGCAACAAGTCCGAACGGCTGCTGGGCTACTTCACCTGGCACGGCGACGATGCCCCGCCCGTGAACCCGCTGGGCGATCTGTTCAAAACGCAGGTGTGGGCTCTGGCCAGGCATGTCGGTGTTCCGGAAGAGATCGTCGCCAAGCCTGCAACAGCCGACCTGATCAAGGGTCAAACAGATGAAGGAGACCTCGGCGTTTCATACCTCCACGCCGACCGGATTCTCTATCATCTGATCCGGGGCGAGGAGCCGCGAGGCTTTACTAAGGAAGAGGTGGAGATCGTGCGGAAGCGCCTCGATTCGACACACTGGAAACGCCGGCTCCCCACGGTCGCCGTGGTCTCCCAGACCGCGATCGGCGAATTCTACCTGAGGCCGGTGGACTACTGATGGCACCAAAGGGCCGTCACCCGCGCGAATCCGAAGCGGTTCTCACGGAGCTGATGATGCCGCATCACGCGAACATCATGGGCAACGTGTTCGGCGGCCACATCCTCGCGCTCGTGGACCGCGTCGCCGCGGTCGCCGCCATTCGTCACGCGCACCGCGAGTGCGTGACCGTCTCGGTCGACAAGGTGGATTTCCGCGAGCCGATCCACGTCCGCGACCTAGTGACGGCGATGGCGCGCGTGAACTTCGCGGGCCGCACCTCTATGGAGGTGGGCGTGAAGGTACTCGCCGAGGACGTGTTGACGGGAGACAAACGTCACACGAATTCGTGCTACGTAACCTATGTCGCGCTGGACGAGAACGGCCGCCCCACGGAAGTCGCGCCGATCGTGCCCGAGACTGCCGACGAGAAGCGCCGCTATGATCGGGCCGCCAAACGGCGGGCCAGTAGGGTGATGGAACGCCGCTACGACCAGGGCCGGGGTGAGTAAGGTCGTACTAGTCCTCTCCGGCGGTGGAGCGAAGGCTCTTGCCCACGCGGGCGCCTTCAGGGCCCTGGAGCAGGCGGACCTCCTTCCCAGCCATGTCGTCGCGACATCGATGGGGGCGGTCGTCGGCGCGGCCCTGTGCGCGGGGATGCCGTTCGATCAGGTGCGCCGCCGGGCGATGGGAATCCGGCGCAAGGATGTCGCGCCGCTCGATCCGCTGGCGTTGCTCATGGGCCTGTTCGCCCGCAGCCTGTTTCCGGCCTCCGCGCTCCGCCGCGCCATCGCCCGCATCGTCCCCAAAACGCGCTTCGAATACCTGAAGACTCCGCTCACGGTCACCGCCACTGATCTCGACAGTGGGGAGCTGCTGTTGCTGGGGGGACCGGAGCGCCGTGGTAGCGATCTGGATCGCCGCGGCCGGGACATCGAGCTGGCGGACGCGCTGTACGCCTCGTGCGCACTGCCGCTCTATTTTCCGCCGCTGGAAGCCGACGGCCGGCGCCTCGGTGACGGTGGGCTCAGAGCCGTGCTGCCGCTCGAGCCGGCGCGCGAGATTGTGAAGGACGCCGACCTGTTCGTCGCCGTCGATGTCGGTCCGGGCTTCGACGAGCGAGCAGGCCCGTCGACAAACGGCGATCAGCCGCAACCAGCCGATGCTCCGGTTCCGGCGCGCATCCCGCGCGTCGTGCGGACCCACGGCGAAGCGATGCGGATCATGATGGCGGAACAGACGGAGCGGACGCTCGCGGATTGGCCGAAGGACGCGCCGAGGCTCGTCTACGTACGGGCGGTCGCGGAGCGAGAGGCGACGTTCGCCGTCGATCGAGTGCAGGAGTACGTCGAGATGGGTTACCAGGCTACGAAAAAGGCTTTAGGATAAGCGATGCGCGCGTCTGAGGTCATGATCGCGGATCCCGTCGTCGCAGCAGCTGGCGCTACGTCTTCAGAAGTGGCGGCCCTCATGCGCGTGAAGAACATCTCCGTTGTGCCCGTAGTCGATAACCCCAAAGACCGGCACTACCTGGGCACGATATCAGATCGTGACATCGTCGCTCGTTGCGTCGGCGCGGGCCACGATCCGACCGATTGTTCGGCTGCCGATCACGCGCGCACCGACACTCCCGTCGTGAAGCCCGATACTGAATTGAAAGGGTTCCACGTTGAGAAGCAGATCGATCCTACCGATCACCACGTACGCTCCACAATCGTGGTATTGAACGGCGATAACAAAGTGGTCGGATTCATTCCGCACCCCGAAGAAATCCAGGGAATTGTGGTGGGGTAGGTGGCTCACAAGTTCTTCACCCTTGCCGAAGCAAATCGCACGCTTCCTCTGGTGAAGCGCGTCGTGTCCGACATCATGAGCGTCTATCCCCAATGGAAGGATCTTGTGGCTCAGTATGAGTTGATCGCCGCAAAGGCCCGCCCTGAATGGGGCGAATCGCAGGAGCAGGTCGCGCTCAAGGCGCACATCGATTCCGTCGCGGGGAAGATCAACGAATTCCTCGGCGAGCTCGAGCAGATCGGCTGCGAATTCAAGGGTTTCGACCAGGGACTCGTCGACTTCCACGGCCGGCTGGACGAGCGCGAAGTCCTGTGGTGCTGGAAGTTCGGCGAGGATCGCATCACCCATTGGCACGAGCTGGAGGCGGGATTCGCCGGCCGGCAACCGCTGCCGGAGGTCTTGAGCCGCACATGAAAGGCCTGTGGCTATTCCTCCATATTATTGGCGTCGTCGCCTGGCTCGGCGGCGGGCTCGCCGTCATGCTCAGTGGCATTACTGCCAAGTACTTCCGCCCCGATCAGCGGCTGGCGGTGTACCGCGTCATGAGCGTCGTGACCCGGAATCTGATCGGCCCCGGAGCGGTCCTCGTCGTGTTCAGCGGCATTGCGCTGTCGGTTCCCTACTTCAAGAGCGCCACCGTTCCATCCTGGCTCCTGGCGATGCAGGGACTAGGCCTCCTTGGCGCGATCGTGGCCATTGGGATCGTGACTCCCACGGCGGCCCGTCTGGGGCGGTTGGAACTGGACCCCAGGGGCGAGCTGCCCGAGAGCTTCGCGGGACTGCGGAGGCGGCAGGCCATCTTTGCGACCATTGCAGGGGTTTTCGCACTGCTCGCCCTCGCTTCAGGGACTCTCTTCCGTTAAGGAGTCCCCTCGCACACGTTTCGGGCTGTGACCATCCCGCTCATCTGAGGGTCGTTGTCGAAGTGCGAGGGTTGGTTCTCTTCGACTTCGGCGGGACGCTGGACGCGGACGGCTCCCGGTGGAGCGTTCGCTTTCACGCCGCGTACCGCGCGGTTGGTGGCAAACAGTCGTTCGCCGCTTTCGACCGGGCGTTTCGTGAGTCGGACCGAGCGCTCGAGCGGCTCGCCGGCATAGAGAGGCTGGGATTCCGCGCGATGGTTGACGCTCAAACCGCGTTGCTATTACCCCGTCTCTCGGATGGCGCTGCGCTTCCGGCGCGAGCCATCGCCGACCAGTTCCACTCGTCGACCTGCGCGGTCGTGCGCCGCAACGAAGAGCTGCTCGCGCGCCTGCATCAATTCTATCACCTCGGCGTCGTTTCCAATTTCACCGGCAATCTCGAGCTGTGTCTCGAGGAGCTTGGCGTGATGCAGTATTTTTCCGTGGTGGCTGATTCGGGACGCGTGGGGATCACCAAGCCGGACCTGCGGCTGTTCCAACACGCACTGAGTCATCCAGGTTTGACCTCGAACCCCGGCTGGATGGTCGGGGATAATTTCGAGTCGGATATCCGGCCCGCCGCCGCGCTGGGCCTGTCCACCGCGTGGCTCGCCCCGGCGAGTGAGAAGTCGCGCGAGTCGGGCATCCCGACCGTGCGGCTAACCACGCTCTCCGACCTCGCTGGAGTGCTCGAATCGTGATGCAGGGACTGATTCTCGCTGGTGGGCGCGGCTCCCGACTCGCCGCCGATGGCGTCGAGGCGCCCAAGCCGCTCGTGGAGGTCGGCGGGCGTCCGCAGATCGTCAATCTGATCGAGACATTCACACTTCTGGGCTGTGAGTCGATCATATGCATGGTCCGCGAGGGCATAACCCTGGACGTGCCACGACCCACGGTGGTGCGGACGTGCCGCACGCCGTCGTCCTTGCACACTCTGGTCGCGGGCCTCGCGATCGTCCCGCCCGGCCCCGTGTTCTGCGCGATGGTCGATACCGTGATGCCTCAGGGTGACTGGCGTCGCCTGTATCGCGGCGTCACTGAGCGTCTCAAGGCCGGCTCACTCGCCGTGCTCGCTGTCACTCCGTTCGTGGACGACGAGCTGCCGCTCTACGTCACGCGCAATGCGGAGGGGCTCGCGACAGGGATCTTTGACACGCCACCTCCCGGTCCTCAGCTCGTCACGGGCGGCGTGTACGGTCTGAGTCCCGAAGCGCGCCGCCTCGCCGCGGTCGCCGTCGCGTCGCTGCACCGCATGCGCGCGTTTCTGCGGCTGCTCGTCGAGCTGCGCGCTCCCGTCGCGACGGTCGAGGTGCCGCGCATCATCGACCTCGATCACAAGCGCGACCTCGAGGCTGCCGAACGCTGGCTCACGGCTCCCGCGGGAGACGACCAGTGAAGCGCCTGGTCGCGCTGTACCGCAATCCGACCTACTCGCCGGCGATGCACCGGCGCAACGACACCGCGATTCTCGACGCGACGGTGGACGAGTTGGAGCACCGGGGCTGGAGCGTGA
>Ga0137415_10008500_pt1 | contig 10170 bp, 6 predicted proteins | sample CZODoug3_1_1_16f_FD_183082 | JGI IMG/M metagenome (GOLD analysis project Ga0137415, IMG submission 183082) | Vadose zone soil fungal communities from Angelo Coast Range Reserve, California, USA - CZODoug3_1_1_16fungal (Hybrid Assembly) | ecosystem: Environmental > Terrestrial > Soil > Vadose... | reverse complement strand
TCGCCGCCGTAGCGGCCGAGCACGTCGATGGTGCGCAGGGTGGAGCGGCAGCGCTCGGCCAGCGTGCGCAGCACCTGGTCGCCGACGTGATGGCCGTACTCGTCGTTGATGGACTTGAAGTGGTCGACGTCCAGCATCACCGCCGTAAGCGGCTGCCCGAACCGCCGGGCGCTCTCGAAGGCGAGGTGCGCCAGCTCCATGAAGTGGCGCCGGTTGTACGTGCCGGTGAGGCCGTCCAGCGTGGCGAGCCGCTGGACCTCGTCGAACAGTCGCGCATTCTCCACCGCCATCGCGGCGGGCTGGGTCAGCGAGAGGGCGAGGCGGACCTCGGCGTCCGAGTACGGGCTGGTATGGCTCTCCAGACAGACCACGCCGATGACGCCGCGCTGGATGAGCGGCAGCGCCATCATCTGCCGCCCGTCGTTCAGGGCCGGCTGCTGCGTGCTCAGCGCTTTCGCCACGTGGGCGGCCCTGGGGACGATCCGCCGCGACTCGTCCTTGCCTCGCGCGCCCCGGCTCACGATCATGTCCATGCCGTCGCGGGCCTTGATCAGGACCGCCGCCTCGTCGAACCGCACCGCGCGGCCGAGCCCGTCCAGGAGGCGCTCGAGCACCTGTCCCAGCTCCAAGGTCTCGGAGAGCGCGAGCGTGACCTTGAGGCCTTCGCGCTCGCGAAGCCCGCGGGTCATGGTGTTGAACGCGTCGGCCAGCTCGCCCAGCTCGTCGGCGCGCTTGACGTCGACGTGAGTCTCCAGCGCGCCGCCGGTGACTGCCAGGGCCGCCTCGCGAAGCTGCTGCACGGGCGCCGTGACCGTCCGCACCGAGCTGAATCCGAGGAAGACCGCCGCCAGCAACCCGAGGCCGAGCCACAGGTAGGCGTCGCGAGCGAGATGCCGCAGCGGGCGCAGCGCCTCGTCCGCGGATTCCTGCACCACCGCCTTCCATCCCAGCAGCGGAACAGGGGCGTTCGCGCCCAGCCAGTCGTCGCTCTGTACGCCCCTGACCAGCGGGTGATCGCGCAGGCTCGCCTGCTTGAACATCAGCTCGTGATCCTTGTGGAAGATGACCTTCCCCTCTCCGTCGACGAGGAACGCGGCGCCAGATTCTCCCGGCCGGAAGCGGGCGAAGCTCTCCGCCATGCGCCGCAGCGAAACCTCCACCGCCAGCACCCACTTTGCCTCGTTGACGCCGGGGACGGCGACCGCGAGCACCAGCCGCGGGATGGGCTTCGCCTCGGCGTCCGGCAGCACGTACACCGGTCCGATGGCGAGCCCCGCCTGCAGGGCGCCCTGCAGCGGCACCTTGCCGGCGAACACCGAGAGCGCGGCATCGTCGATGGACTCGTGCTCGGAGGCGAAGGCTCCCTGCAGCCGCGCGAACCGGATCGTGTTCCCCACGGCGTCGGCATGAGCATCGAAGAGGCCGACGACGTCGGCGCCACGGGTCTCCTTGTAGATCAGCAGCAGCGCCTGCTCGCGCGCTTCGGGGTCGAGCTCGCCGAGGCGCAGGGTGGAGGAAGCGAGAGTAAGCGAGTCGAGCTTGTCCACCAGCGTGCGGTGGACTTCGGCGGCGAGCGCCCTCGCATCCTGGGCGTAGATCTCGTCGAGCTGGCTCCGCAACGCCTCGCGGCCTCGCGGAAGCGTGAACGCGGTGGCCAGCAGCAGCGGAAAGCAGGTGGCCGCCGCGAGGAGAAGCGACAGCTTGACCGGAAGTCGCATCAGGCCCCGTGGAAGCGGTTGGTGGCCCCCCGGGCCAGGAAACAGATCGACCCTAGCACGGCCGCTTTCCCGTGGGAATTCAGGGGTGTGCGAGCCTGTGGGCCGCCAGCGCCAGCGCGTCGTCGACCTTCTCTGGAGCCCCGCTGCCCTGCGCGAAGTCCGGACCGCCACCCCCCTTTCCACCCAGTACGCCCAAGGCGTCCTTGAGGAGGGCGCCCATGCCGGGTCCGGCAACGCCCTTCGGCCGGGCGAAGACCAGGTGGGCGCGGCCGTCTTCCACCGCCGCTAGCAGCGCCGTTCCTCCGTCCTGGGCGATGGCTTGCGCCACGGCGCGGGCAAAGGCCGCGCCTCGACCCAGCTTCCCGATCACCGGTGAGCCCTGTGCTTTGAGTCTTGCCGCCTCGAGCTGCGCCAGCTCTTCGAGGAGCGCGTCCGCGGCCTTCCTGCGCGCCTGCGACTCCAGGGCGATCCGGGCGACGGCCTGTGCAACCTCGGCGGGGGCCGTCTTCAGCGCCTCGGCCGCCGCGGCGAGGGTGTCGGTGGTCTCCCGAAGCAATCGCACTACGCGCCCGCCGCAGACGAATTCGACGCGCGACCTCCCATCGCCCCACTTCTGCGTTTTCAGTACTGCGACGGAGCCCACTTCCCCGGTCCGGGCCGGGTGTGTTCCGCCGCAGGGCGAGGCGTCCACGCCGTCGACCAGCACCACGCGGTCCCCTTTCACCGGCTCCTTGCGCAGGGGCAGCCTGGCGCGCTCCTCGCCGGTGAAATCGCGCGCGACCACCGGCAGGTCGCGCCAGATGCTCTCGTTGGCGATGGCCTCCGCCCGGGCGCCGTCCACCTTTGCGGTCGGCGCATCGAGATCGATGGTGCAGGTGCGCTCGCCCAGGTGGAACGAGACGGTGGGCGCTCCCAGCTTGTCGAATGCGGCGGAGAGCAGGTGCTGGCCGTGGTGCTGCTGCATGTGATCGAACCGGCGCGCCCAGTCGATCTCGGCCGCGACCTCGCCGGGCTGCAACGCCTGGGCAAGCACGTGCAGCACGGCGCCGCCCCGCTCCTGGGTATCGAGGACCTTCACACCGCCCAGCGTTCCCCGGTCGCCGGGTTGGCCGCCCCCTTCCGGGTAGAACGCAGTGCGATCGAGGATCGCGGCGGGCTGTCCATCCAACTCCCGGACCTCCAGCACGCGGGCGCGGAAGGACCTGAGGTAGGAGTCGTTCAGGTAGAGGCGCTCGGTCATCGAGCCGGAACGTAGCGCATTCCGCGAGATCTTTGCTGGATCTCAGGAGGCGGAAAACAGGGGCAGCTGTGGTTTGCTCTCAGGCTGCGCCGGCCCCGACATGTCGCGCCCGCCATACTCGTGCGAGAGCGCGCGCTCCGCCTCGATGTGCTCCTCGAGCTGCGGGCCCGTGGCGTTGCCCTCCAGAAAGCGGACCTGCTCGTCCAGCCTGCGGATAGCGTCGATCTTCTCGGTCCGTCCCAGGCGGGCGGCCGACACCGCCTGCTTCAGCACCGAGATGGTGCGGTCGTACACCCGGAGGGGCACCGGGAAAGGATGGCCGTCCTTGCCCCCGTGCGCGAGCGAGAACCGGGCGGGATCGCTGAAGCGGCAGGGAGCGCCGTGGAGCACCTCGGCCACCGCCGCGAGCGCCTCGACCGTGCGCGCGCCGACGCCCGGCTGCAGCAGAAGCTCGGGAAAGTCTCGCGGCCCGGCATCCCGCGCCGCTGCGAGCGTGCCGTGGAGCCGCCGGAGGAAGACATCGCTCTTGCGGACGTCATGGTGGGCCGGCATCCGCAGGCGCGGCAGCTCCCGCAGCACGCGCTCCGGCTCGCGCGAAAGCTCGAGCGTGGCCTCTCGCGACGCGGCGGCCCGCCGGTCGGTCAGGTTCACGACTTCACCCAAGGGCCTGCCCTCGATGGCGGCGTGCGGCTCCTCCACGAAGCTGCGGACGCCTTCCGACAGCCAGTGATAGCGGCGCGCCTGACGGCGACCCGCGTTCATGCCTTGCTGCACGACGGTCCAGGCGCCGTCGTTCGCGACCACGAAGCCGTGCAGGTACAAGTCGAACCCATCCTGCACGAGCGCGCTGTCCACCTTCGCTACCAGCCGGCTGGTCCGGGCCAGCGCTTCGCCGTCCAGGCCGCTGCGCTCGCCGAATTGGACCAGCTCGCCCGGCGTCTTGCGCGACTGCCGCCCGCGGCCACCGCACACGGTCAGCCCCAGTTCGCGCTCGCGCCCGAGAAGTCCCCGCTTGAGGGCCCCGAGCACGCTGGTGGTGATCCCGCTCGAGTGCCAGTCCATCCCCATCACGCACCCGAGCGCCTGGAACCAGAACGGATGCGCCAGGCGGCGCAGGACGCCGTGCGGGCCTTCCTCGAGGACCAGCGCCTCCACCATGACCGAGCCCAGGCGGGCCATGCGCGAGGCCAGCCACTCCGGCACCCGGCCTCCGTGGAGGGGAAGGTCTGCACTTCCGGTTCGACCCATACGGGCGTTCAGTATAGCTCAGCGCCGCAGCCGGCGCGCGCGGCCGAGGCGCACCAGCGAGCGGGGCGCTGGCTGTCCGATCGGATCCGGGCAGACGCTCCGGAGCCTGCACGCCGCACACTCCGCGCCGCTCCAGACCGCCTCGAAGAGGGCCTTGATCCGATCGACGGTCTCGAAGTCCTCGGTGCAGAGGCCCAGCTCGAAGTTGCGCTTGCCCTCGCCCTTCGCGCCGAGGCCGGCGCCGGTGAGGTTCGCGCTGCCGAAGTAGACCCAGGCTCCGTCCACCACCACCGCCTTGAAGTGCACGCGGGGACAGATCTTGAGGGAGAGGCCGCCCGCGGTCAGACGCCGGCGCTTTTCGAAGGAGGCGCGAAAGGGGCGGGAAGGCAGCTCCGCGTGAAGCAGGCGGAGCTCGACGCCGCGGCCGGCGAGCTCCGAGAGGAGCGAGAGCACGGACCCGAACTTCCCCCCGCGCTCGACCTGCATGTCCTTGACGTTCGCCGTGGCGATCAGCACCGACTCGCGAGCGTGTGCGAGCTTGTCGAGGATGACCTCGCGGTACAGCTCGCTTCCCTGCAGCACCGACGCGTCGATGGCGCGCATGGCGCAGCAATGCCACGCCAGGCCGGGCCGGCAACTTTACTGCGTGCAGCCCGAGGCGGTCCGGATGCCGTACTTCAGAGCGGAAGCGTTGCCGGTGTTGCGCGAGTCGCGGCGCAGCGAGGGCCAGGGCGTGTCGGCGAGCCCGCGGTCGTCGCTCAGGAAAGCGTATACGGTGGCGCCGGCGGCGGTGAACAGGCGACCTGCGCAATCCATGGTCGCGAATCGCAGCATGGCGTTGGGCGGATCGAACGTCCAGGAGAGCTGGTTGCCGTCGTAGGCGGAGAAGAGGCTGGTGCGCTGGGGGATGTAGATGTGCCCGTCGGAGCCCTGCAGCGGAGTCAGGCCCGGAGTGGTGCTCCCCAGCGTGAGGAACGGGCTCGCGGCGCCGGTCGCCGGAGCGAACGTCAGCACGTTGCCCGCGAGGTTCGCGCCATAGAGCTTGCCGTCGATGCCGAGAGTCGGTTCCGCTGTCAGCCCGGAAGCGATCGCGGTGCTCGTCCAGCCCGGGAGCGGGACGAGCGAAGTGTCGAGGCCGGTGAGCACGCCGGCGCCGCTTGCGGGCCGCGTCGCCGCATAGAGGTTCGTGCCGTCGGTGACCAGGCCAAGGTAAGGGGCGCCACCGTTCGCGCTGGAACTGGTGAATGCACCGAGAGCGCCGTTCGCGCCGATCGAGTGCTTCGTCACGTGCGTCGTAGAGCCCGCGCTGCTGGTCTGGACGGCGAAGTAAACGCTGCCGTTGAGGATCAGCGGCGCAGCATGGAAATCGCGGTCGTCGCTCGCAACCGACGTCACGTCGGTGCCCGAGGTTCCACGCCACAGCTTGGAATTTCCGCCACCCACGCCGTCCGGGACCACGATCTGGTCGACTCCCCCGTCCAGCTGCATGACCGCGGGGCCGACGGCGAAGTTGGTGGCACTGGTCACGGACGCCCACGCTTCGCCGCCGTCCGGATTGATCGCGTACAGGTCGCCGATCGAGCTTGCCACGTAGATGCGGGCGCTCGCCGCATCCCCGGCACCGATGGCCGGGGTGCCTGTGACGCCAAACGGCGGCAGCGTGGCTGCCAGGGTGTGCCCCCAGTGCGTCACCGGCCGGTCAGGGGCGAGCGCGTACAGCGTATCGGCCGTCCCGCCGTCCATCGTCACGATCAAGTCTCCGCTCGGATGCACGGCCAGCCCCGACACGGCACTCCCCGCAAGCGTCTGCTGCCACAACAGCCGCGTCGCCCGTGCCGCCGTCGCGCTCGACGCCGCATGCGGCGCGGCCACCCCGCCGTACGCCACCGCCGTGTCCTGCGCCTGGATCGTGACCTGCAGCATTCCTGCCGGAACGTTGCCGACCGTGGTCCCCGCATCGAAGGTCGACGCGCCGGTGTGGAACGCGCTTCCGGCATCGTTCAGGACGACGTCGATCGAGAACGGGCAGGTGAACGATCCCGGCGCGCACCCGAGCGACCGCGACGTCCCAAGCGAGACGCCGCCGTCGAAATCGATGCCGTCGAGATGAAGCGTCGCCGATCCAATGCCGCTCTGGTCGGTGATCGTTCCGTGCACGTGGACGGTATCGGAATAGACGAACGTGGCGCCGGTCCATCCCGTATTCGCCACCGCCGCCGGATACGTCACGCCGCCGCCGTCCGGCACGTCTTTGTAGACCTGCACTCCGGAAATCACCGGCGCTTTGTCGTCCACCACCCGCGTGGCGTCCGCGCCGCCGTCATGGCCGAGGTGGTCGAGCGCGCGGACGTGGAACGCATACGGACCCTCGGCGCCGGCGGGTGCGTTGCGCGGATCCAGCTGGAAGACGTAGACGCCCCCGTCCGAGCTGGCCGGGGCGACCACCGCCGATCCCGACAGCAGCTGCGGCGAAACCACGCCGGTCGGATCGACGATGGTGACCGAGACGTTGATCGCCGCCGCTCCGCCGTCGGGGAGCGTGCGCGCGTAGGGCGTGGAGTCGGGGGCGACGGAGACGGCCGGCGGCTGGTTGTCGAAGTACACGTCTTGCGCGGGGCTCGTGACGGCATGGCCGCTCGTGCTGGCTGCGGTGATCGTGAACTGGAGAGGCGTCGTCCCATCCGAGGGCGCCGCCGGCCGCGGCAGTGTGAACGCGTACGTGTTCCCGGTCCCAGCCATGCCCGGGTGCGGGCACGGGTCAGTCTCGCCGTTGATCTTCAGGCACACGCTGGACGCGTTCACTCCCGCCGTACCCGCGATGGTGGCGGACACGGACAGCGCCGAGCCCGGGGTATCGAAGAACGCGCGCCCTTGCGGATCGGTGTAGTCGGCGGGCGTCGTGACGCCGACGCCCGAGATTCCGGGTGCGTCGGTGGCCACGCAGACGCGCTGGGCCGGGTCGCAAGCAGCACCGCTGGGGCAGTCGCTGTCGCCCGCGCACGCCCCCAGGCTCGAGCTGCGGCAGGCAGCCAGGGAGACGCAAAGGATGACGACGTGGATGGCGCGCATGGAGTCAGAAGGCGAATGTCAGGACCGCGCCGGCCGCGAGCAGGACGCCAGAAGCGATGAAGAGCGCGTTGGCAGTGTGCGCCGCCGAGTTGCCGGACTGCAGCGTGTTCAGGTCGCTCGGCTGGTAGACGCCGCCGTTGTTGCGGTAGGCGGACTCGGCCGCGTTGAGGTCCGATCGGCTCTTCGCCCCGAAGTAGAGGCCGGTCGCGGCGGCGGCCACCGCGACGCCCGCGGTGACGTATCCGGCCGTCCTGGTCCAGGTGCGCCGTGGCACGGGGGCCGGAGCGGGCGCAATCGCGGCCACCGGAGCCGCCGCCGGAGCTGGGGCCGGTGGCGCGCCGAGCGCCAGCGCATTCGTGCGCTCGTGAAGGACGGGCAGTAACCGCAACGACAGCGTGTCGCCCTCCTTGATGCGCAGCGTGTGTACGCCGACGGGCACCATCCGGGACTGGCCGCTCCTCAGAACCTGCCCATCCAGCGACAGCTCGACTCCCTCCGGCGCGTCCACCACCACCTGCCCGGTGCATCCCGCTGGCACCAGCAACTGGCACGCAAGCGCTTCGGCCGAGGCGGTCGCTTCGTCGGGAATGGATGACACGCGTTCGCGCTGCGCCTGGGCGAGCTGCTTGCGGGTCGCGACGTCCACCACTTTCATGCGCAGCGAGCCGCCCTGGAAAGCGGCGACGATCACCTGGCCCACGTTCGCCGCGGCACCGGCCATGATCCAGCACGCCTCTTTCGTGCAGGGTTGCGGCGCGTCCAGGACAACGGCGTCCTTGACGGTCGGCGCCAGCTTCAGCACGGCGCGCAATCCCTCCACCATTTGCGAGGACACGCCGTCGGGAAGGGCGCCCAGCACCAGCACGCCGACCAGAACGGTTCCGCGCGGGGGGCGCGAAAGCGGCTCGATCGGCGGCAGCTGCGGCTGCGAGGGCTTCCTGGGTACGAGCGGCTCGAGCTGCGGCTGGTTCTGGGCGAGCGCCGGAAGCGCCAGCGCGAGCACCAGCGCGCACAAGGACCGAGGTTTCATGTGCAGAACCCCCAACAGGTCGGCGCATGCTACAGCCACTCCCGTCAGAGCGGCGATGTGGCCTTTTTCCGCAGATGAGGCTACATGGCGTCCGCCGATGCGCGCCCTGCGTCCCGACTACCTTTTTTCCGGCGGCCGCGTTCTCTCGGGGGCCTCGCTGGTGGTGCAGGACGGGGTCGTCCAGGGGGTGGGAGACGCTCCCGCGGGCGTGGAGGTGGTCCCGATGCGCGGGCGTGCGCTGCTTCCAGGAATGGTGGCGGCGCACAGCCACTCCTTCCAGCGCGCCATCCGCGGCCGCACCGAGCACCGCAGCGCCCCGTCCGAGGACGGGTCCGCCCTCCGCGCGAAGGACGACTTCTGGAGCTGGCGCGAGGCCATGTATGCGGCGGCGGAGCGGCTGACTCCTGAGGATCTCCACGCCGTTTCCAAGTTCTGTTTCCTGGAGATGGCGCGCGCCGGGATCACCGCGGTCGGCGAGTTCCACTACCTGCATCGCGATGCCTCGGGAAAGCCGTACGCCGACCCCAATGAGCTCGATCTCGCCGTCGCTCGCGCCGCACGGGAAGCCGGGTTGCGCATCGTGCTGCTGCGGGTGGCGTACGCGCGGAGCGGATACGGGGTCCCCGAGAACCCGCGCCAGAGGCGCTTCATCGAGGGCTCCGCGGACGAGTACCTGAGGAACCTCGATGCGCTCTCGCGGCACGTGGCCGTCGGCGCGGCGCCGCACAGCGTGCGGGCCTGCCCTGCGGATTGGATCCGCGACATCTCCCAGGAGGCGTTCCGGCGGGGCTGGCCGCTTCACCTGCACGTGGCGGAGCAGCGAGGCGAAGTCGAGCAGTGCCAGACGGAGCACGGCACCACGCCGGCGCTGCTGTTGGAACGGCTGGGCTCCCTGCGCGACACCACCACGGCGGTCCACGGAGTGCATCTCAGCCCGAGGGACATCGCGGCGCTGGGCCGCGCGCGCGCCACGGTCTGCGCCTGCCCCACCACGGAGCGGAACCTGGGCGACGGCGTGGTGCGCGCCGATCTGCTGCTGGCGGCAGGGGCGCGGCTCTGCATCGGAAGCGACTCGGAGGTGCAGCTGTCGCCGCTCGAGGACGTCCGCCAGCTCGAGTACCACCTGCGCCTCCTGGCGGAACAGCGAGCGATCCTCGACCTCGAGCCGGCAGGCGTCGGCGGTCTGGGGGCCAGGCTGTACGGCGTGGCCAGCGAGGGCGGCATGCGCTCCTTGGGTCTGCCCGGAGGAACGCTCCGCCCCGGCGAGCCCGCGGATTTCATCGCCGTCGATCTCGACGATCCGTCCATCGCCGGCGCGAATGCCGACGATCTGATGGCCAACGTGGTGTTCGCGATGGAGCGGACGGCGATCCGCGAGACCTGGGTGGGAGGCGAGCCGCTGCGCCTGGACTTCGAGGGCGCGCTCCCCGGCTTTCGCGCTGCCATGCGGAGGCTCTGGGGATGATCGATCCCGCCGCCGTTCTCCGGGAGCTGGTCGCGGTCGACTCGACGTCGGCGAAGAGCAACCTGCCTGTCCTCGACGTCCTCGAGCGGCACGTCCGCGGACTCGGTTTCGCGACGCGCCGTCAAGCCTGGACAGACGGCGCCGGAGTGCGGAAGGCCAACCTGATCGCGCAGCGCGGGGGCGAGCAGGGCGGCCTCGCCCTGGTGGGGCATACCGACTGCGTTCCTTTCGATCCGGATTGGGCCGGAGCGCTGCGCCCGTCCCTGGAGGACGGCAAGCTGTACGGCCGCGGCGCCGCCGACACCAAGGCGTTCCTCGCCGCGATGCTGTCCGCGGCTTCCCGGACGCAGGCATCGCCGTTGCAGCTCGTCTTCACCGCCGACGAGGAAGTGGGCTGTCT
>Ga0137415_10008499_pt1 | contig 10171 bp, 9 predicted proteins | sample CZODoug3_1_1_16f_FD_183082 | JGI IMG/M metagenome (GOLD analysis project Ga0137415, IMG submission 183082) | Vadose zone soil fungal communities from Angelo Coast Range Reserve, California, USA - CZODoug3_1_1_16fungal (Hybrid Assembly) | ecosystem: Environmental > Terrestrial > Soil > Vadose... | reverse complement strand
TCGCGGTCCAGCGGTGGGGTGGGCAGCCGCCCCTGCACGGCGAACCCGCCCTTCGACGTCGGCCTGGCCCGCAGCCGGCCGCCCATCATGCCGATCCGCTCCGCCAGTCCGGCCAGTCCGCCGCCCGGGTGCCCGCTCGGGAACACCATGGTGTTCCTCGGCGGGCGCCCGTTCGTCACCGTCACCCGCAGCTCGGTCGCCCAACGTTCCAGCCGGACCTCGACCACGGAGCCTTCGGCGTGCTTCGCCGCGTTCGTCAGCGACTCCTGGATCAGCCGGTACACGGTGCGCTCCACGCCGAGCGGGATGTCGTCGCCGAGCTTGTCCGCCCCGATGAGCTCCACGGCCATCCCGGTATCCCTGGCCCTGGCGACCAGCTCCGGCAGCGCGTCGATCCCGGCCCGCAGCTCGGAGTCGGTGTCCAGCAGCCCGAGGGCGGCGCGCATCTCGGCCAGCGCGCGCTTGGCCAACACCCGCAGCCGCTCGGCGGTCTCCCGGGTGTGCTGGTCCTTGCTGGTGGAGGCCAGCGCGGCGGCACTCACCGCGATCAGCGTGGCGTGGTGGCCGACCGCGTCGTGGATCTCCCGCCCGATCCGGTCCCGCTCAGCCGCCCTGGCCACCTCCTCACGCGCGGCCATCGTGGCCTCCCGAGCGGCGGACAGGTCACGCAGGCTGGCCCGCAGCTGCTCGCGGGTGGTGATGAGCATGCCCAGCACCGCTGGGGCACCGCTGTACAGCGAGGCGGCCAGCACCGTGAGCGCCACCTGCGTCCAGCGCAGGTGCTGCATGAGCAACACGGGGACCACGGCGGCCACACAGCACGCGACCACCCAGGGCACGGTCGGCAGCCGGCGGCCGGTGAAGCGCCCCAGCGTGTACAGCGTCACCATGGCGGCCGGCCAGCCCAGCCCTCCGACCACCGCGGGCAGGCAGGCGAACACGATCAGCCGAGGCCGCCGGTAGCGCAGCGGCAACAGCGCGCAGGCCGCCAGCGCGGCCGCCAGTGACCAGTGGAACGGCTGGTCCGGGGCGGCCAGCAGCACCACGGCGGCGGTGACGCTCACCCCGAGCGCCTGCATCCACCACGGGCCCGGTGTCGGCGCGCCCACCCGCGCGTCGGTCATCCGACGCCCAGCCCCTGGGCGAGCAGCGCGGCCTGCACCCGGTTCTGTGCGCCGAGCTTGGCCAGCACCGCGGACACGTACTTCTTCACCGTCGCCTCGGCGAGCCCGAGGCTGTCCCCGATGGCGGCGTTGGAATGCCCGCCGGCGATGAGCGCGAGCACCTGCCGCTCCCGCAGGGTCAGCTCGTCCAGGCTGGGCGGCACCCGTTCCGGCCCGCCGGCGACCAGCCTGGGCAGCAGCCGGGCGGTGATCCGGGGATCCAGTACCGCTCCCCCGGCCGCCAGGTCCAACACGGCCCTGATCAGCGCGGACGGCTCGGCGTCCTTGAGCAGGAACCCCTGCACCCCGATCCGCAGCGCCTCGCTGATGTAGCCGTCCAGGTCGAACGTGGTGAGCACGGCGGCCGGCGGCGCGTCCGGTTCCTTGGCCAGCGCGCGCAGCGCGGCGAAGCCGTCGACGCCGGGCATCTGCACGTCGACCAGCACCACCTGGGGCCGGTATCGGCGCACCGCCTCGAGCAGCTCGGCGCCGTCGGCCGCCTCGGCGACCACCTGCACGGTGCCCTCTGCCTCGAGCACCACCCGCAGACCGGCACGCAGCAGTGGCTCGTCGTCGGCCAGCACTATCCGCACCGGCGCATCTTGCGGCCGGACAGTCACACTCTGACCTCCTGCCGGACGGGGGCGGGCGTATCGCCGTATCCTACTGTCTACTGTCTACGCCGCCGTTCACGGACTCGTACCGAGATCCTTATCGGACTGCCGGCAAAATCAAAATCCTCGCGCAACCGGCGTTCGATGAACCGCCGGTAGGACGCCTCCAGGAAACCGGTCGCGAACAGCACGAACGTCGGCGGGCGGGCCTGCGCCTGGGTGGCGAACAGAACTTTCGGCTGTTTGCCGCCGCGCACCGGCGGCGGGGTCGCGCTGATCACGTCGGACAGCCAGCCGTTCAGCAGCCCGGTTGGGATTCGGCGGTCCCACGACTCCAGCGCGCCGCGCAGCGCGGGGGCCAGCCTGCCCACCGCCCTGCCGGTCAGCGCCGAGACGTTCACCCGCTCCGCCCACTGCACCCGCACCAGGTCGCGCTCCAGCTCGCGGCGCATGGCCAGCCGGCGTTCCTCGTCGACCAGGTCCCACTTGTTGAACACCAGTACCAGCGCCCGGCCGGCCTCTTCGACCATGGTGATCACCCGCTGGTCCTGCTCGGACAGCGGTTCGGAGGCGTCGACCAGCACCACCGCCACCTCGGCCGCCTCGATCGCCGATTTGGTCCGCAGGCTGGCGTAGTACTCCATCCCGCTCGCTTGGCGCACCCGCTTGCGCAGGCCGGCGGTGTCCACGAACCGCCAGACCTGGCCGTCCAGCTCGACCAGCGAGTCGACCGGGTCGACGGTCGTGCCGGCCACCGAGTCCACCACCGAGCGCTGCTCGCCGGTGACCCGGTTGAGCAGGCTGGACTTGCCCACGTTGGGCCTGCCGACCAGAGCCACCCGGCGGGGTCCGCCGGCGCCCGCGCCGAACAGATCGCGGGGAGTCTCGGGCAGCGCCTCGAGGATGGCGTCCAGCAGATCCCCGGAGCCGCGCCCGTGCAGCCCGCTGACCGGCCTGGGCTCGCCCAGTCCGAGCGACCACAGCGCGGCGATGTCGGACGTCAGCCGATCGTCGTCCACCTTCGTCGCGGCGAGCAGCACCGGGCGGTCCGAGCGGCGCAGCACCCTGGCCACCGCCTCCTCGGTCGCGGTGGCACCCACCTGCGCGTCCACCACCAGCAGGATGGCGTCGGCGGTGGCCATAGCCAGCTCGGCCTGCGCCGCGATGGACGCCCGCAGCCCCTCCGCGTCCGGTTCCCAGCCGCCGGTGTCCACCAAGGTGAACCGCCGGCCGTTCCACTGGGCGTCGTAGGCCACCCGGTCCCTGGTCACCCCGGAGACGTCCTGTACGACCGCCTCGCGGCGCCCGATCAGCCTGTTGACCAGCGTGGACTTGCCGACGTTCGGCCGGCCGACCACGGCCAGTACCGGAGCCGGCCGCACCGCGTCGCCGGCCGCGCCCTCCTCGGCGCCGGCCTCGGCGCCGTTCTCAAGGCCGTTCTCAGCGACTGCGTCCAGGGCGATCGCGGCGGCCAACTCGGCATCGTCCGACCACGTCCCTTCGGTGCTCACTGCTCGCCTCCGCGCTCGTTCCGCTCCTCAATCGCTGGCGCTCGCTGAGCCTGACCCGCCCCGCCGGCTCCGCCGGCTACCATCCCCCGGGGTGCTCGCTCGCTGTCGGCTTCGCCGCTCATTTGTTGCCTCCGTGCTCACCGGGTTCCACGCGGTCGATGCCGCGCAGCCCGTCAAGTTCCTCCACCTGGCCGGCGAGCGCCAGCCTGACCTGCTCGGTCGCCGCCGACAACCCGGCGCGACCCCGTTCCGTGCTCACCGCGAACGGCTCCCCGACCAGGATGTCCACCCAGGGCCGGAACCGCCGGCCGGCGCCTGGCGGGCGGCGGGTGCCCCGGCACACCACCGGCACCACCAGCGCACCGGTGGACCGGGCCAGCCAGGCCGCCCCGTTCCGTGCCTCGGTGGCGTCCCCGACCCCCCGGGTGCCCTCCGGGAACACCGCCACCATGCCACCGCCGCGCAAAACCCGCTGGGCGGCGAGCAACGGGGTCCGGTCCGGCTCGCCCCGGCGCACCGCGAGCTGGCCGATCCGGGGCAACAACCAGGCCATGGGACCCCGGAACATCTCCTGCTTGACCAGGAACACCACCCGCCGGCCGAGCATTCCGTACAGCAGCGGTCCGTCCACGAAGGCGCTGTGGTTGGCCACCAACACCACCGGGCCCTGCGCCGGCACCTGCCGTTCGCCGTGCCAGCGCAACCGGTACACCGGGCGGAACACCCAGGTGCCGACCCAGCGGCTCAGGTCGTGCAGCGCCGGCCAGCTGCCCGCCGGCAGGTCGGGCGCGGTCACCGGCCCGGATCCCGGTCGGGCGCCGCCGCGGCCTCGCCGGTAGCGGTCTCGCCGGCTGCCCCGGCAACAACGGTCTCGCCAGCTGTAGTCTCGCCGGCTGCCCCGGCAACAGCGGCCTCGCCGGCTGGCCCGGCAGCAGCGGCCTCGCCTGGCCCCCCGGCGGCCTCGCCGGCTGGCCCGGCGGCAGCGGCCTCGCCGGCGTCGGTCTCGCCGGCCGGCCCGGTGGCCGGGCCGAGCAGCCCGCGCTCGGCGGCCAGGGTGCGCAGCGCGGCGAGCACCCCGGGCACGTCCAGCTCCGTGGTGTCCAGCCGCACGGCATCCCGGGCGGGGCGCGCCGGCGAGGTGGCCCGCCCGGAGTCCAGCTCATCCCGCCGGCGCACCGCGAGCAGGGTGCTCGCGGCGTCCCCGCTCCGCCCGGCGCGGCGGTCCTGGCTGCCCCGGCGGTTGGCCCGTACCTCGGCCGACGCGGTCAGGTAGACCTTCAGCGGGGCGTCCGGCGTGACCACGGTGCCGATGTCCCGCCCCTCCACCACGATGCCGTCGCGGCCGCCGGCCAGCACCGAGGCGATGATCCGCCGCTGCTGGGCCACCAGCCGCTCGCGTACCTGCCGGTGGGCCGAGACCGCACTCACCGCCGAGGTCACCGGTTCGCCGCGGATCTCCCCCGACACGTCCTCGCCGCTCAGCAGCACCGTGGAGTCCGCCGGGTCGGTAACCACCTCGATCACCGCACCGACCGCCACCGGGACAGCCGCGGCCCCGCCCGGGTCCACCCCGGCGCGCAGCACCGCCAGCGTGGCCGCCCGGTACATCGCACCGGTGTCCAGGTATCCCGCACCGAGCTGGCGCGCCAACCGGCGGGCCACCGTCGACTTCCCGGTGCCGGACGGTCCATCCAGCGCAACGACCCCGCGCAACCGCTCAGCACCCACAGGTGCCCATTGTGCCGTGTCCGGCCCGAACGGGTGGCAGCGGCGTCTACCTGGGCAGATCGGTACGCAGCTGGGAAGCCCCGCGCAGGTAGACATGCCGGATGTCGGCCCTGGCCAGGTCCGTCTCGACATGCGCAAGCAACCGCAGCACCCTCGGCATGGACCCGGGCACCGCGATCTCGGTGGCGCACAGCAGCGGGACGTCGGTCAACCCCATCTTGCGGGCGGCGTAGGCAGGGAACTCGGCATTGAGGTCCTGGGTGGCGGTGAACACCATCGAGATCACATCGTCGGAGGCGAGCTTGTTGCGGTAGAGAACCTCGGCGACCAGCTCCGCCGACGCGTCCAGGATCTCGTCCCGGTCGTTGTGGTCCACCTGCGTCGCCCCGCGCACCGCCCGAACTGACATGCCGACACCCTACGACGCCGGCGCGCGCGGAGCCCGCTGAGCGCCCGCGACCGACCTTTCGGCGATCATTCCGTGCCCGGCTGCCCAACCGCTCGGCGGCCGGCCCGGCATCCGGGACCTTCGACCCGCGCCGGGCGGCGCCGCGGCTTGTGTGGTGAGCTCGGCTGCGCGGTGGAAGCTGGCTTTCGGCGGGTTCGGCGGCGCGGCTTTGTTTTGCGATGATTATTTTTACGTCAGAGCTCTCAACGTACGCTCACGCAGCTGTGGTGTGGAATTTGACGAATGTGCCAGTCGGCGAAAGCCCGCCAGGGGCTGTCGTGGCTCGTCGGACCGGTGGCGTATCCCGGGGCGGGGTGCTCGCGCTCACGGCGGTCGCTAGCGGCGCCCGTCGAGGTTGAACTCGGCGTTGTGGGTCCAGCTGCCCGGCGGCCGCCGGTCCGGCGGCTACCCGGCGTCTCCGCGCCAACGTCAGAGGCCGACGACCGCGTACAGCGAGCCCAGCTCCGGACGGGTGAGCGGGCGCAGCGTGCCGGGGCGCTGCGGGCCGAGCTTCACGTCGGCGATCGCGGTGCGGACCAGCCGGCGCACCGGGTGGCCCACTTCGTCGAGCAGCCGGCGCACCACGTGCTTGCGGCCCTCGTGCAGCACCAGCTCGACCATCGCCTTGCCGGCGTGCGAGTCGACCACCCGGAACGAGTCGACATGCACCACCCCGTCGGCCAGTTCCACGCCGTCCCGCAGCCGCCGTCCGAGGTCGCGCGGGATCGGACCGGGCACCTCGGCCAGGTACGTCTTGGGCACCTCGAAGGACGGGTGCATCAGCCGGTGGCCGAGCTCGCCGTCATTGGTGAGCAGCAGCAGCCCCTCGGTGTCCGCGTCCAGCCGGCCGACGTGGAACAGCCGGTCGTCCTTGCCGGCCACCAGATCCCCGACACAGGGCCGGCCACGATCGTCGGACATCGCGGAGAGCATGCCGCGCGGCTTGTTCAGGGCCAGGTGCACCACGTCGTCGCGCAGCTCCACCCGGTCGCCGTCCACCCGCACCACCGCCACGGCGGGGTCGATCCGGCGACCCATCTGGCGGACCACCTCGCCGTCCACACTCACCCGGCCTTCGGCGATCAGTTCTTCGGCCGCCCGCCGGGACGCGACGCCCGCCTGGGATAACACCTTCTGCAGCCGGATGCCGGTCGGCTCGCCGGCGAGCTCGCCGCGCAGCTCGGCTGAGTAGCGCTGGTCAGACATCGTCGATTGCGTCCACCTCGGGTAGTAATGGGGCCAGCGGGGGCAGCTCAGCCAGCGAAGACAACCCGAGCCGCTCCAGGAACAGTTCCGAGGTGCGGTACAGGATGCCCTGCGTCTGCGGGTCGATACCGAACTCCTCGACCAGCCCCCTGGTCAACAGCGTACGCATGACCCCGTCACAGTTGACGCCGCGGACCGCGGATACCCGGGCCCTGGTCACCGGCTGTCGGTAGGCGACCACGGCGAGTGTCTCCAGCGCCGCCCTGGTGAGCTTGGCGCGCTGCCCGTCCTGCAGCATCCGCTCGACGTAGGGCGCGTACCGGTCCCGGGTGTAGAACCGCCAGCCCTCGCCGACCTTGCGCAGGTCGATGCCCCGCTCCCGGTCGTGGTAGGTCTGGGCCAGCCGGCGTAGCGCGCCCAGCACCCGCTCGGTGGGCTGCGCCAGCGCGGCGGCCAGCGAGGCCTCGTCCACCGGCTCGTCCACCACCAGCAGCAACGCCTCCACCGCGCCGTCCAGCACGTCGTCCTCGACCAGCTCGCCCTCGGCCAGCTCCGGCTCCGGCAGACCTTCCTCGGCCAGCTCCGGCTCCGGCAGCTCTTCCGCCGCCAGCTCCGTCTCGGTCTCCTCGGCCTGCCTGGCGTCCTCGTCCAGCTCCGGCTGGGCCAACTCCGACCGGGCCAGCTCGGTGTCCAGGCCGTTGTCGCTCACGACCCGTCCTTCGAGCCGGTCCAGCTGACCATCAACTCGCCGAAAGCCTCCTCCTGATCCAGCTGCACGTTGGCCTCCTGGTACAGCTCCAGTACCGCGAGGAACCGGGCGACCACCTGCAAGGGCTGGACGCAGTCCGCGGCGAGCTCATGGAAGCTCGCCCGGCCCAGCTTGGTCAGCAGCTCGCGCAGCACCGCCATGTGCTCGGGCACCGAGGCCATGCCGGTGTGCAGGTGCTCCAGCGAGACCGTCGGCGTCGGCCTGGGCCGGAACACCGCGGCGGCCAACTCGGCGAACCGCTGCGCGTCCATGCCGAGCATGACCTCGGGCAGCAGCCCCGCGTACCGGGGCTCCAGGGATACCGAGCGCGGGTAGCGGCGCAGCGCGGACGCCTCCAGCTCCACGAACAGCGCGGCGACCTGCTTGTAGGCGCGGTACTGCAGCAGCCGGGCGAACAGCAGGTCGCGGGCCTCCAGCAGCGCCAGGTCCTCGACGTCCTCCACATCGGCCCCGGGCAGCAGCCGGGCCGCCTTCAGGTCCAGCAGGGTCGCCGCGATCACCAGGAACTCGGTGAGTTCGTCCAGGTCGACGTCCGCGCCGGAGGCGGCGAGCGCCCTGGTGTGCGCGATGAAGTCGTCGGTGACCTGGTGCAGGGCCACCTCGGTGACGTCCAGCTCGTGCCGGGTGATCAGCTGCAGGAGCAGGTCGAACGGCCCGCTGAAGTTCTCCAGCCGCACGGTGAACCGGCTCGATAACAGCTCACCGGCCCGCTCCGGCGTCTGCCCGCTGTCGGGCGCGCGTTCCGGCGTGACAACAAGGCTCACCTGGCGGCCGCCTCGCGGGCGATCACTTCGCGGGCCAGCTGGCGGTAGGCCAGCGCGCCCGCCGAGTTCGGCGCCCACCGGGTGATCGGTTCCCCGGCCACCGTGGTCTCCGGGAACCGCACCGTGCGGTTGATCGTGGCGTCGAACACCAGCTCGCCGAACGCCTCGACCACCCGGGTGCGGACCTCACGGGTGTGTACCGTGCGCGGGTCGTACATGGTGGCCAGGATGCCGTTGATGGCCAACTCGGGGTTCAACCGGTCCCGCACTTTGTCGATCGTGTCCATCAGCAGGGCCACCCCGCGCAGCGCGAAGTACTCGCACTCCAGCGGGATCAGCACGCTGTGCGCGCAGGCCAGCGCGTTGATGGTGAGCAGCCCGAGGGACGGCTGGCAGTCCACCAGGATCATGTCGTAGTCGTCGCGCACCGGGCGGAGGGCGCGGCCCAGCGCCTGCTCCCTACCCACCTCGGTGACCAGCTGGACCTCCGCCGCCGACAGATCGATGTTGCTGGGCAGCAGGTCCATCCCGGCCACCTTGGTCGGGATGATCACCTCGTCGGCCTTGGCCTCGTTGCCGATGAGCAGGTTGTGGATGGTCCGGTCGAGCTGGTGCGCCGGCACGCCAAGGCCGACGGAGAGCGCGCCCTGCGGGTCGAAATCCACCAGCAGCACGCGGCGACCGTACTCGGCCAGGGTGGCCCCCAGGTTGATCGTGGACGTGGTCTTGCCGACGCCACCCTTCTGGTTCGCCACGGCGATGATCCGGGCCGGCCCGTGGAAGCTCAGCGGCGCCGGTTCGGGAGCGGCCGGGCGGCGGCGGCCGACGACGTACTCGTCCGGCGCGTCACGGTCGTCGAGCGGCGCCGGCCCCGGATCCATCGGCCGGGGTGTCGACATGCATGCTCCGTCGTGTTGCTCGCTTCACGCGAGGTGCGGCTCGTCCAGTCCCATCGGTGTTCCGACGGTCCCGCTACAGCGCACTCAGGGTAAGCGGCCGCCGGATACCAACCAAAACGCCTCGCCGCGTGTTGCCAATGAGTTTTGCGAGTTTCGTGGTACGGGCGTCGCCAACTGAGGCTCAGCCGAGCGCCCTCGGGTGCGCGAGGGTGTACACCTCCCGCAGCGAGTCCACCGTGACCAGCGTGTACACCTGGGTGGTCGTCACCGACGCGTGGCCCAGCAGCTCCTGGACCACCCGCACGTCGGCGCCGCCCTCCAGCAGGTGGGTGGCGAACGAGTGGCGCAGGGTGTGCGGGGATACCGGCTCGGTGACCCCGGCCCGCTCGGCGGCCGTGCGCAGCGCCTGCCAGGCGCTCTGCCGGGACAGCCGCCCGCCCCGGGCGTTCAGGAACAGCGCCGGGATTCCCCGGCCCTTGCTGGCCAGGCCCGGCCGGGAGCGCACCCGGTAGGCCTCCAGCGCGGCCACCGCGGGGCGACCGATCGGCACCAGCCGCTGCTTGCCACCCTTCCCGGACAGCAGCACCGAGCGTTCGGCCAGGTCCACGTCGTCCAGGTCCAGCCCGACGGCTTCGGAGATGCGCGCGCCGGTGGAGTAGAGCAGCTCGAGCAGCGCCCGGTCGCGCAGGCTGAGTGGCTCGTCCATCCGGCACGCATCGAGCAGCCGCTCCACCCGGTCCAGTGGGAGCGCCTTGGGCAGCCGGCGGGGCGGTGCCGGCGGGTGGACCTCCCGGGCCGCGTCGATGGCCAGCAGCCCGTCCCGGACCGCGAACCGGTGCAGGCCGCGCACCGCGACCAGCGTCCGGGCCGCCGAGGACGTGGCCAGCGGCGGGTGGTCGGAGTCGCCCTCGCGCAGCACGGCGAGGAACTCCGCCACCACCGCTTCGGTCACCTCGGCGAGGTCCGCGATGTCCCGCCGGTACAGGTAGTCGGCGTATCTGCGCAGGTCACGGCGATAGGACCGGAGGGTGTTCTCGGCGATGCCGCGTTCCACGACGAGGTGGTCGAG
>Ga0137415_10008495_pt1 | contig 10175 bp, 7 predicted proteins | sample CZODoug3_1_1_16f_FD_183082 | JGI IMG/M metagenome (GOLD analysis project Ga0137415, IMG submission 183082) | Vadose zone soil fungal communities from Angelo Coast Range Reserve, California, USA - CZODoug3_1_1_16fungal (Hybrid Assembly) | ecosystem: Environmental > Terrestrial > Soil > Vadose... | reverse complement strand
AGAAGACACCGTCTTTGGCCATGGCGTACACGACGAAGGGGAATCCGAGGCAGACCGTATTCAGGATACCAGCCGCCGAGACCACGATGGTCAGCGCCAGCACCTTCCCCGCGGCAGGGCCAAGCGCAATTCTCACCGCATCCGCCGCGGGGCTCGTGCTCGCCGCCAGCCCCTCGTGCCCGACGAGGGCGAGGTACGCGACATTCACCGCGAGATAGCCGACGAGCACCACGGAAATCCCGGCGATGATCCCGCGCGGGAGCGACCGCTGCGGATCGCGAACCGAGCCAGCGATGAACGTCCCGTGATACGCGCCACCAAAGGTAAACATCACCGGAATCATGCCGAACAGCAGCCACGAAGACAGCGTCCCTTTCGGCGCCGCTGCCGCAACCGTTTGCGCCCCCGCGAACACTCGAGCCCCGCTCCCCCAATGCGCGCCGACCAGGACCAGCGCTGCCAATGCGCCCAGCTTGAGCGCGGCCATCCCGATCTGAATGCGTCCGCCGACCCGCAACCCGAGCAGGTTCGCCGCCGTGAAGATCGCGATCGCGGCACAAGCTCCCGCGCTCCGCGCCGCAGGACCCACGGGACCGACCACGAACGTCAGGTGATCCATCAGCACGAGGGCAATGACCGCCATCGCGCCCGGCTGAACGACCAAAAGTTGCAGCCAACCATAGAGAAACGAGAGCGCCGAGCCGGCTTTTTTGCCGAATCCTTCACGAAGAAAGACATACAGGCCCCCAGCGCGCGGCCACCGCGCACCAAGATCCGCGAAAACGAGTGCGCCGGCGACCGACGCGACGCCACCGAGCACCCAAATCCCCAGCACCCAGGTCGAACTCGGCACGGCGCGCGCGAGCGTGGCCGGCGTGAAGAAGATCCCCACGCCCACCATCGCGCCAATGACCACCGCGGCGACGTGCCACGGGCCGAGGGGCCGCTCATCTCCAGGCGCGGGGCGGAGCACCCGAAGACGATATACGCACCGAACCGTATGTGGGCTTTTTCTCGAGGACGGTGCGGCTGGCACTACCCCGCGCGCTGGAGCTCCGTGAGAGGTCCGCGGAAGGAGAGCGCGCTGCCGTCGTCGCCGACGGCGTCGGTCATTCCAAACGACGTATCCTTCTGACCCATGGCTTGCAGCAAGCTCACGTGGAGACGATTGTGCGCCGGACCCGTGCGGGGCATGTTCGGCATGGGATTCGACAGATTTCTCGGGTAGCGCACGTAGCGCCCTATCTTGAAAAAGTCGTTGCAGCCGCCCGCGAGGACCGTGCAGATGTCGTAGTGCTGGTGCGTGGGCGTCGCGAGCTCGGTGACCCAGACCACGACCGTGTGATCCAGCAACGTGCCCGCGCCCTCGACGACGGAATCGAGCTGTTGGAGCAAGTAGGCCACGTGTCCCGCGTGCCACGCATCGAGATCGGTCATCACTTGCGCGGCCACGGGATTGTACATCTGGCCGCACGACGTATTGCCGAGTATCGATTGGTGCGCATACCCATGAACGGTGGCGTCCGCGGGATATCCCAATTCGGGGCATTGCGGAACGGGGGCCGAAAACGTCACCACGCGCGTCAGATCGCAGGCGAAGGCGAGCCGAATGAGATTCATGAATTGCCGCACGACCGGCCCGGCGTCGGTCTGCGCGGCGGCGTCGAACGTCGTATCGCACTTCGACGATGGTCCGATGGCCCCCAGGCTCGACTCGAGCTCGCGGATCAGCGTGCGATGCTGCTCCAGCTTCTGGCGCCCCTCGGTGCCGAGCTGCGGGGCGAGCAGATCGTATTCCCGCCCGACGGTGTCGAGCACGGACGGGCGCAGGGAGCGCAAAAGCTCGTCGCGGCTCTTTGGGGCTGCTGGCGGCGGCAGATAACCGAGCAAGTCGGCGAATGCCGTCTTGGGGCTGGAGACCATGGGCGTCGCTTGGCCGGGGCCGAGATACGAAAAGGGCGACACGACGGAGTTGGGAATGTAATCGAATCCGTAGACCCGGGAATCGAAGCGTCCCGGTGCCGAGAGGCGCGTGGCCAGCTCTTGGTCGAGCGTGCGCGCGCCGCCGGTGCAATACGTGCCGGTGCGCTGCAACGCGCGGGTGCCCGTCAAAACGTCGGCCACGCCGATCTGATGATTGTTCAAGTCGCCGGAGCCCGCGCGGGTGACCGCGGCGATGTCCGCGAGGGCCGAGGTGTGCGACAGACCCTCGATGGCCAGAAGCCGATCCCGAAAGGGATGGAGCGGCCGGAGCGTGGGGCTCAAATCCTCCGGATTGAGCGCGACGAGCGAGCGCTCGGCGAATTGGTCGGCGGACGCACCCGGAATATCCATGTTGAAGGCATTGGGGATATGCCCGTGCGGCTGCACGTAAAAGACGATGCGGGCGGGTGAGCTGATCCCATCCGCCAGCGCCATGCGATTCTTGTGAAAGAGGGTCGAGACCGCGCCGAGGCCGAGCGCCTGCAAGAGTTGTCGTCGATTGAATCTCACGTCAGTTCTCCTCGACCTTGCGCAAACGGAAACTCGGTGACGCGACGATGTCGGTCAAGAGGGCGCGCACGTTTCCTTGGCTATCCATGAAGTTCTTCGACAGCGTGGCCAGCGTGGATTTTTCGTCGTCGGTGGCGGCGCGGCCAAGCGCGTAGCGAAGCATCTCTTGCGTCGCGCAATCGTGAACCACGCGGCTCCGGCTGAGGGCCTCGGACAGCGCGACGCCTCCGTTGAACGGACCATCGACGTCCGTGCCATGAAGAGCCCCTGTCGCGTCGATGCGCAGCCCGTTTTCCATCGTGTGATAGTGCCCAGCGGCGTTGTAATTCTCGAGGCCGAATCCGAATCCATTCAATCCGGCGTGGCAGTTTTGGCAAAAACCCGGCTTGGTCCGCGCTTCGAAGAGCATGCGGTTGGTCTGCGGTCCTTGGCCCGGGGCGGCCGTGGGCTGCGAGAGGTCGACCCCGGCAGGCGGTGAGATGGGGAGCTCGCACAGGAAGCGAAGCTGAATTCCATTGCCGCGAACGGGAGGCGATGTTGCGCCGCGATGCGAATAACCAGCGAGGAACGAAATCCTCGTCACCAGGCCCGCGCGCTCATTTTCCGGGAGCGTGACCTCCGTCCACGCGTCGGGATTGGTCGGGGCCGGAATCCCATAAAGGCGGGCCATCTCCCCATTCACCCACGCCCGGCGGCTCGTCAAAATGTCGCGCAAGGAGCCGCTTTGCTCCATGATATTTTGCACGAAAAGGCGGGTCTCGGTGCTTGCCGAGATTTGACTCAGCGCCGTCCACCCCGGATCGACTTGGGGCGTGCGAATCAGGTGTTCGTCGAGGAGAACGCGATCGAGACCGAGCCATTGGCGGTGAAAATCCCAGAGCACGCGCTTCGCCCGGCCGTCCGCCAGCATGCGCGCAGCCTGCTCGCGAAGCTGCTCTTCGGTGGCGAGCTCGTTGCGCGCGGCGGCCTGCAAGAGAACATCGTCGGGGACGCTCTCCCAGAGGAAAAAAGAGAGGCGACTGGCCATGGCATACGGCTCGACGGGGAGGGTCGCGCCGGGCGGCTGCGTGCGGGCCACGGGCTCCGCGCGATAGAGAAACTGCGGCGACTGGAGCATGGCGCTCAACGTCAGCCGAACGGCCCCCTCGAAGTCCACTGCCGACTGCCAGCTTTGAAACTTCAAGGTGTAGCGATCGCGTTCATCGGACGTCAGCGGTCTCCGAAAAAGGCGCGCGCCCGTTTGCGCGATGAATTGCGCCGAGCAAGACGTGGCATGCGTGGGCGTCGACCAGTCGGCGCATCCGGTCGCGGTGCGCACGGCGTTGGTGTCCGCCGTCGCTGCATCGGCATAGAGGTTGGCGATGGTTTCGTAGCGCGAGATGCGCACGTCCGAAGGCTGCTGCCCCTCCGCCGCATTCTCGAATCCGGCAACGGGGATGTCGGCCGGAAGATCCGGCAGCGCGGGATTCAGCGACGGAAAGAGATCGTGCAGCGCGTTCAGGTATTCGCCGTTGCTCAGACGGCGCAGCGGCGAGGGTCCCACCGCCGGTGGTGGATCTTGCGCGCCACTGCCGCACCCCGCGTACACCGCGGCGCCGAGCAGCGAGAGGGCGGCGATCGCAATGCGTCGGGAGGGATGGACGAGGCGGGCAAGGCGGAAAACACGGGCGAAAGAAGGCGTCATGCGTCGGCGGGCCAAAGGAAGACGTTCACGAGACAATGTCTCATACTTTCTCACGAGCGCTCAGATTGTCAAAGCCGCACGCACGACGCTCGCGAACTACGTGGCGCAATTGTCCACTGCGGGAAATCCATCGAAACTGGCGGCGAGGGACTCGGAACGCCTGCTTTTGCGCTATGGAGGTCCCATGCTCACGTCCGTTGGCTTTCAGTGCGTCGACGTGATCGACGCTGGTTCGAAGTTCCCGATGCTCGTGATGTATCCCACGTCCGCGCCCGAGAAAGACGAGCGACTCGGTCCTTTCAGCCTTCGCGTCGCAACCGCCGTGCCTCCGCTCGCGGGCACGTATCCGCTCGTGATCATCTCGCACGGCTCCGGCGGGACGCACGTGTCTCACCGGGAGCTCGCGCGCCATCTGGCATCGAAGGGCTTCGTCGTCGGTGTGCCCGAGCATCCGTTCAACAACCGCAATGACAACACGCTCGCGGACACCGTCGAGATTCTCTCCGAGCGGCCGCGGAACATCCGAGCGACCGTCGATTGGTTCTTTGTGCGCAGCCCTTTTTCCTCCTTCCTGAAGGCGGATTCCTTTTCCATCGTCGGTCATTCGATGGGTGGTTACACGGCCCTGGCGGTGGCGGGCGGCGTGCCGACCTCGTTGCCGCATCAGACGACGGACCGACAGGCGAAGCGGATCGACGTGGTCGAGGATCCACGCCTGAAATCCATCGTGCTCCTGGCGCCGACGACGGTTTGGTTTCGGCTGCACGGGGCGCTCGATCGCGTGACGGCGCCCATTCTCATGATTGCCAGTTACCACGACGAACTGAGCCCGTATTTCTATATGTGCCAAATCGTGATGGACGGGGTCCCCGATGCCGCGAAGGTGCAATATCGACTCGTCGAGAACGCCGTCCTCCGTGGGTTGACCGCGATGGGGTTCAAAGAGCAGCAGGCGCGCCGCGCACTCGGGATCATCGAGGAACGCTGGGAGGGTCTGGAGCCACCGCTCGAGACCGTCCTGCGCGAAACGCTTTCGATCTTGACCTGATTTCAGCCGGGCCGGTTTCGGCACATCCTACAGGTCCCCGGACGGTGTTGCCCACCATGCACGATGCAACCTTTCAATGCGTTGAACTGACGACAGTGCCCTATTCGGTTGAGCTCGACGACGTCAGCTCGTTCCTTGGAGTCGGATCGGTTAGTATCGGCATCCATGATGGGTGCCTCATGAACGACGGAATTCAAAAGCTCAGCAAGGCCGCGCAGAGTGTGCAGGATGCCCTGTCCCGCAAAGGGCTTGCCCTCACGGTGGTCGAGCTCTCGGACAGCACGCGTACCGCGGAGGAAGCGGCGCGCGCCATCGGGTGCACCGTGGCGCAAATCGTGAAGGCGCTGGTGTTTCGAACGAAGAGTACGGCGAGGCCTATTCTCGTTTTGGCGAGCGGCCCGAATCGGGTGAACGAGCGAAGCATCGCGGAACGGGTCGGAGAACCCATCGTCAAAGCGGACGCTCAATTCGTGCGCGACGCCACGGGGTTCGCCATCGGCGGTATCCCGCCCATTGGTCATCGGCAGCCGCTCGAGACGTTCATCGACGAAGACCTCACGGCGCATCGCGAGGTTTGGGCGGCGGCGGGCACGCCTCACGCCGTCTTTCGTCTCGCTGGCGACGATCTGCAGGCGCTCACCAACGGGACCGTCATCTCGCTCCGCTGAGCGCGGCCGGCGCGCGCGCTTTATCGATGGCGGAGCCAATGGTGCTCCAGGGCGTGGGACCGATGTGCATGCCGAAGACCCGGTCGACCACGAGTTTTTCGCGCGCCACGGCCTCTGCGGTCTCCAGCAAATACCCGGGGAACCACGATGTTCCCTCGGGCGATAGAGGTTGAACGAGATCGCCCGTGTAGAGCAAATGACGCTCGGGAATGTCGACCATCATCATGCGCTCGGCGCCTTCGGTGCGGTATGGATAAATCGTCAATCGATTCGCGTCGTCTCCGATTTGCTCGGCGTGCGAGATGAAATGCCATTTGGGCATTTGTGGATGTTTTGCCAACTTGTCCGGCGCGATGCGATGGGGCGCGGAGAGCAGGCGTTCGAGTATCGGCCTGTTGCGGTCCAAAACGTAAATGGGGATGCCCTCCGCCACGTATTCGCGCAAGCCTCCAATGTGCGGCCACGAGTCGGAGGTGGAGACGACGGCCTTCACCGGCAAACCCGGGAAGCGCCGGCGCGCCTCGGCGAGGACTTGCGCCGAGAAGCTCGACGCGATCGGGGCCTCGAGGACGACGATGCCGTCGTTTTGCCGAACGAGCGTTACGTTCCAATCATCGAGGAACTCGATGATGCCGTCGTCGATCACGACGGGCGGTCGCTGCGGCGAGGGGAGCGAGCGGCCCTCCAGAACGCTCCATCGCAGCACCGGGCGAGCCTTTGCGACGTCGTCGGGAATAGCGAAGGTCGTGGCGGGGAGCTCGGGATCGATGGTGATGCGCCCGATCATCAGGGCGCCGGCAGGGAGGCCGTTTCGTTCGGTATCCCATTGCATTGGAAAGCGCAGACCGCCCGGAAAGACGTTCCACGCGGAATACAGCACCCGCGTGGTGACGTCTCCCCATACGCCCCAGAAGGTATCGCTGTGTTGCGAGACCCATTCGACGGCGGTGGGAAGGCCCGTTTCTCCGTTGAAATAAACCCGTATGGGGACACCGCGCCACGAGAAGCGGACGACGTGATGTGGCACGCCTTGCATCACCAGGTTTTCGCCGTCGGCGAGATCTTTCGCGTCGAGCGCATGCACGAGCAGCCGCTCGGGCCCAAGGGCCATTCGCGACTCGCTCTCCTCTTTCTGCTCCAGGTCGCCCGGTGTCAGCCGATCGCCGTGCATCTCCGCGACGACACCGGACGAGACGATGATGTCGTTTTCGTATGAATCGAGGCGGGCCACCGTCCGCAACTTCGAACTTCGGCGAAGCTTGTTTTTCTCGAAATCGCAACGTTCGTCGAATTGAAAATAGTTGATGAGCCAAGGCCCCTCGGCCCGCTCCGATTGTTCGAGTTCGTTACGATGACCGGAACCCTCGAGCCGAATGCTCCGCATGGCGCGCAGCCGTTCTTCCCCACCCATGGTCGCCATCGCCGCGCGCACCCAGCGCTCGGCACCCCGAGGTAGAGTCGCTTGCGAGGAACTGGAGAGCGCCGGATCGCGTCGCTCGTGCGCGGCGCAACCGACGCTTGCCGCGGCCAATGCCAACGCGACGACGCACAGACGGAAATGCGCAGCGTGATTCATGAAGGTCGCTTAGGGTCGGGTGCAGGCGCAGAGGCGGCCATTTGCAGCCAGAGGTCGAATCGTGCCGGCAACGGCGAACGCCTGCGTCTTCGACGTCAAACACCCGCCAGGAGACGCTCGTCGATCTGCACCTTCCGCCCTTCGCGGAGGCTCTCGGCCCGCTCGGCGCGCACGCGCTCCCGCAGGGCGTCGACGCTCGTCGCCTTCTCCACCCTCATCTGCTGGACTGCCTTGTCGGTGATACGATCCTGCACCCACATGCGGGTGAGCGCGGCGCGATTCGCCGCCACCGTTTCGCGGTAAGAGCGACTCTTGTCGATCCCACGCTTGCGGGCCTCGGCGACTGCAAGGCCATCCGTCAAAAGTTTCTTGAGAAGCCCGGAAAGGGCCGAGGGCGCGGTGATGTCCGGGCGCTTTTCGGGCGGTAGCGCGACGTACGTGGAGAAGACGTCCCCGAGGGTGACTTTCATGTCGCCGCATTGTGCCAGCGGGCGCGCGCCGAGGTCGGGCGCGAGCTCTTCGAGCTTGCCCGAACCGTGGCGTGCGACCGCTTCTTGGAGCGCCGCATATCCCTCGTTGGAGACGATGATCTCCGCCTTTTCGAAGAGCCGGTCTTCGAGTTCGGCCTGGAGCACTGCGTACTGCTCGGCGGATTTTGCCTTGTCGCCCACCTCTTCGCGTCTCAGAAATTCGACGAGCAACATCCTGCGCGTGCTCTCGAGCGTGCGGACGAGGCGCTCGCCCTTGTCGACGTTTTTCTGGTAGGCGCCGTGGAGCAATACCAACTCGTCGACGAGCCGCTCGAGGCGCCTCCTTTTGCCCTGCGTGTCGAGGTTGTTTCGATCCTCTTCGCTGACTTCCGCCTTCAGGTAAGCTCGGAATTCGCTCACCGGGACCGCAATGGGCGTGTCCGCGATCCAGGCCACGACGGGGTTGGCCTCCGACGCGGGGCTGAAGTCATAGATGCGAAGGAGCTGCTCGGGGTCGGCGTCGATCGGGTCGGGCCGCGGCGGTGACGAGGTGGTCGAGAGGGGCGAGACGAGACCGAGATGCTGCGTCTCGACGGCCATGGGCGTTGCGGGCGCCGGCGCCAAGACGGCATCGGTCTTTCCGGAGCCGGCCAGGGCTACCACGAAGGACGCGGACACCAGCGCGTAGACGAACTCGTGGCGGGTCGCCATCGGGCCATTGTCCGGCGGGACGAGTTGCGCGCAAGGGGAATCGCCCGTGACGGGCGTACTTGAATTTCACACGAATACCAACGATGGCGCCGAACTCGTACCCGATTGGTCGAATGGGCGCGTAGACAAATATGCGCGCGCCTTCGACATTGGGATCGCGGGTGATCGGGCTCGGAAACCGGTGTCATTATTCCATTGATGTCGATCGTCATTCCATTTACGACGGTAAGTAGGCCTGCCGTGGGCCGACGAAACGGAGGAGGAGCGAATGACGCTTGTCAAAGGATTGGGAACTGGCCTGGTGGTGGCGGCGTGCATGCTCGCCAGCCGCGAAAGCTCTGCGACGGTCATCTTCCACAACACCGGAACGCTCTCGGGCTGGAGCGGCGGCACGAACGCGGAACACAACGGAAGCATCGCGCAGGTGACGAACATCGTGTTCGCGGGGACGACGGCCATCAAGGCGACACAGGTCTTCGATTCGAGCTACACCGGCCGTTATCACTCGGAAGCCACCGAGAACAACGTCTACGCCCGCGGCGACACGGGCTTTTACGGATTCGCATTCCGTCTGCAAGCCGACTGGCAATTCGAGAGTCAGAGCTACAACATTGCCCAGTTCATTGCGGATTTCTCGGACACGGGCTGTGACGACTTCATGCCGAGCACCATGGTCTGGCTCTCGGGCTCGAACCTCACAACGCGCGTGAAGACCGGCACCCCGTGTGCGCAGAAGACGACGACGTTCAATGGCATCGCCACGGTGAGCGCGGGCGTCTGGCATCGCGTGGAACTCCAGGTCGACTGGCAGAGCAACACCACGGGCTTTTTCAAGGTCTGGTTCGACGGGACCAAGGTGCTCGAGCATTTCAACATCGCGACCACCGTGGCCGACGACCGGGCGTTCCAATTCCGCGTCGGTCTCTACGCCAACGGCTGGCACGACGACGGATTCATGCAGGGAAGCCAGGGCACGCGCCAGGTCTGGTACGATCAGATCGGCGCCGGCACGACGTTCGCCGAAGCCGATCCCAACGGCTGGTAACGCCTGACGATCGCCCAGCGCGTGATGTCAGAAGGACCGTACCGGCGAGTGTACCTTCGCGAGACGATGTACGGTACGCGTGGTACATCCGCCGGTCGGCACGGAGGTGTCTTCGCGGTCGAACGCGTTCCTCTCCGCATGAAAAGCCCTCTTGGAGCCTGGCGCGGGATTTGATTTGCGCAGGTGACGGAGGAAGCATCATGAGAAAAAGATTACTAGAATTACGCTACCTGGCAGTGACCGTCCTCGTCGGTGCACTGGCGGTGGCCTCGTCCGCTTGCGCGGGCGCGACCGATCCCGCGCCATCATCTTCGGGATCTAGCGAATCATCGACGGGCCCGCAGGGCCAGAATTGGATCACCCCTGCGGGCACTCGCGTGACAGGGATCACCCCCGATGGCACCCGGGTGACCAGCGCGGACGGTACTGAATACCGCACCGAGGGCACCCGTGTGACCAGCACGAACGCCATTGAATTCA
>Ga0137415_10008491_pt1 | contig 10176 bp, 7 predicted proteins | sample CZODoug3_1_1_16f_FD_183082 | JGI IMG/M metagenome (GOLD analysis project Ga0137415, IMG submission 183082) | Vadose zone soil fungal communities from Angelo Coast Range Reserve, California, USA - CZODoug3_1_1_16fungal (Hybrid Assembly) | ecosystem: Environmental > Terrestrial > Soil > Vadose... | reverse complement strand
TCCCAATTGTTGACACCCGGCCCGTGGAAAAAGCGGCGGCGTGAATTGCCGAGCTGTCCAATCGCCTCCCGAACGAATGCTGCTGGGTTGAAGTACGGACCCTTACGGGGGTCGCCGATACTGAGTGACGCCCCTGTGACATTTGGAGTATCAATCGGCAGCGGTATCGGCCCAGTAAAGAAGGTACCCAGTAAGGAGTTGTCATCCGCCTCGATGAGCGTGACGGGCAAACCTGTTGAGAAGCGGGTAATTCCGCTGATTTGCCAGCCTCGTGTCAGCATTCCGGGCCCGCCCAGCTTGTCGAAGGGCAGATTGTAGCCATAGCTGATGACAAAATTATGGGTCGCGTCAAACGCCGACAGCGCCATACTGGCCTTCGGTACGAACGGGTTGACCTGTTCGCCATAGCCGGATGCATTGTCCAGCGATTTGCTGTAGGTGTAGCCAGCAAGGAAGCTGAGCGACTTGGTAGAGTGCTTCAGGCTCACCTGCAATGAGTTGTAACTCGATTGGCCGTTGGTGATGAAGTAGCCGTTGGTATTGAATAACGGCCCGAAGATCGGAAGCCGCACATTGAAGTTGTTCTCGTTACCCGGGCCGCAACCGGGAGTTGCCAAACACAACTGTGGATTCACAGGGTTGGATTCCATGGTAGAGAGAAGCCGATGCGATTGCGAGCCAACATAACTCAGGGTTAGCACCGTGGCATTGCTGAGTTGACGCTGTAAGGAAAGCTGGTAGTTCTCCGTATAGGGCAGCCGGTTCTTGACATAGAAGCCAGGCGAGCTGCCGATCGGAACCAACTTTGTCCAATCCACATTGTTGTCAGGATTATGGGGGCCCACATTCAATGGCGGGAACGCCACCGGGAACTTCTGACCTTGCTGGACGCCGTCCGTCCGGTTCACGAAGGGTGTTGCGAAGTTTGGCTCGGTGCCAACGTAAAAGAAGCCGAAGGGCGCATCACCGATTTCGTTGAAGTTGGTAGCACCTTCGAAGGCCGTATAAAACATACCCCATCCAGCACGAATGCTCGTTCTGCCCGGCCCGCCGGTCAGCTTGCCAAGAAAACCACCGGCGACATCCGGCGAGTAGGTTAGTCCGAAGCGAGGGCCAAAATTGTTGTATCGCGTCGGTGCCAGGGTGCTCGGGATGCCCGGATCTCCCGGGAACACCCATCCCCTCGGCGAGCCAGGAAACACGCGCGACTGCAGTCCGGGCACAATGGTTTCGATCTGGTTGTGCTGCTCCCACCACGGGGTGCTGACATCCCACCGTAGGCCATAATTCAGAGTTAAGTTCGACCGTGCACGCCAGCTGTCTTGCGCGTACAAGCCAAAGTACCGCGCTCGGCCATTGGACGGCGTTGCCTGACCCTGCACGTAGTTTGTGGGCGCCCCGATTAGAAAGTCGAGAAAATCGATCCCCGTTTCGTTCCCGGTGAATACGTAATTACCGTTTACGACATTGGAGAGTTGTTCCACCAGTTGGTTATAGTGAAAATTACCCCCGAACTTGATCGTGTGGGTGCCGACCACTTGGCTGAAGTTGTCCAAAGCCTGGAAGGTATTTTCGATCAGGTGGTTGGGACGGCTGGGCACACCGATCGTCAGCCCCGAGCCAGTGAAATCAATCTCGGGAATACCTTCGATCGAAGGGTTGATAGGCACAATTCCGAGTCCGCCGGTCGTGAAGCCAAGGGTACTTAGGGAGTGCCCAGTACCACCCTGTGGCTGGTTCAGCCGGTGATTGTTTCGTACGAAACCGATGCGGGCTTCGTTTACGGTGCTGCTGCCCAGAACTTTCGTGTCCCCGATCGTGATCACCTGCACCCGTCCTGTGCCGGAAGCTTCAAAACCGGGCACGTTCGCGGTGGGATAGGGAGTAGTCAACTTGTAGTTGTCGAAATAGTAGTAAGTGGACAGCAAGCCTATGCCGAGGTTGGCATCGATTCGGCCACTGGTTTTGTTATCAGAAATGCTGAGAGGATCGCTGTTGGTTGAAAAACCATTGGGGTTGTTCGGAGTGGGTATCGACGGCAGTATGTTCAGCGAAATGGGCGAGAAAGCCGCTTTCGGAACCTGGGCATTGGGGAACACACACTGTGTGTTCGCGGTGCAACCCGACGTGAAGTAATTCTCGTTCACGCTCACTGGATAGCCAAGCGTAGAGGTCAGTTGTTGCGCCCATGTGGCGCCGGTTACTTTTCCGGTGATACTGCCTGAAATCGCCGAGAAGTCGCCACCCTGTTGGGCCTGCGTCGGTACCCCAATATTTTGTGAGCTCACCCCCTGAACCACGCGATTGCCGGTGTAGTCTGCGAAGAAGAACAGCTTGTCTTTCTTGATCGGCCCGCCGATGGTGCCGCCGAATTCGTTCTTGTGATAAGCCCCAATCTGCCCGACGGGATCGAAGTAGTTGCGAGCATCCAGGCTGGTGTTGCGGACGAACTCGAACACATTTCCATGTAAAGAGTTGGTGCCCGACTTGGTGATCACGTTGATCTGGCCGCCGCTGTAGTTGCCGTATTCGGCGTCGTAGTTGTTGGTGAGAATGCGGAACTCGGCCAGCGAGTCAAGATTGGGAATAGCTGCGGCGCCACCGTAGCCGAACTCTTGAACGATAAGGCCATTAAGAAGGAAACCGTTTTCCGCTTCACGCTGCCCGTTGACAGACAGCGCTCCGGAGTTGAGACTGCCGGAGACGAGCGGAACCGCAAATCCCGCGGAATTGAAAGTTCCCGCGTAAGCACCTGTCATGCCAGAGGCCTGCGAAACCACTCCCGGTTGCAGCGCCAGCAAATCGGTGTAGCTCCGGGTCACCAGCGGTACTGTCGTGATCCGCTCCCCCTCGATCACCTCGCCCATTTGTGAGCTGGCCGTCTCCACGTGCACCGCGTTGCTTTGCACCTGGATGACCTCTTTAACTTCTCCCACTTGCAGGTTGACGTCCGCGACCAGGGCCGCGGTTACATCCAGGACCAAACCAACCTTGCGATAGCTCTTGAACCCGGCCTCTTGTACACCGATTTCGTAGCGTCCCGGAGGAAGGGACGGGAAGGAGTAGAACCCGGCCGAATTGGTTTTCTCGTTCTGGGCGATACCAGTGTCGGTATTCGTTGCGGTGACCCCTGCGCCCGCAACCGCTGCACCGCTCGCGTCTCGTACAGTACCCGAGATACTGGCGGTGACTCCCGCGAAGGCGAGGCCTCCCATGAGAAGGGCGAACGCGGTCGAAAGAAAAAGACGCATCAGGCCGCTGGAGATGTTGCCAGTGCTTGTTAATCCTCTTCGCAGCGCGTGACAACAGAAGTTCTTGCCGACGTTGGCGCTGTACTCTTGGATGACGTCCACGAGTCGCATAATTCTCCTCCCGGTTCAGGAAACCGCACTGCGCTCCTGTAAGCCCTTGTTGTCCGCAACCGTTCCCGGTACTGTTTTAAAAAGGAAGAATCTAAGCGGTTATGTAATCTGGGCTTATAGTGCACTGGCCACGCCAATGTCAAGCATTTTTACGCTCATCAGAGAAACTGAACCGAAGGACTGGCGTCTCTGGGTGTACAAATTTAGGGATGTCCTCCCGCACCGCATAGTGTCTATCTCTAACCTTGATCCATTCGATCGTTTTCTTGATACAATTCCGCCCGAGAACTGGTGGAAAGGACAAACAAAGTGTGCCAGGTGGCATACATCAAAATTCATCAAAGCGCTAAGGTTCGGAGGCAGAGTTGAGCATCGCAAAACTGGGAGTTGGGGTACTGGGAGTGGGAGAAATGGGGAGGCGTCACGCGGAAAACATCCGCCGCCTCGTTCCCGAAGCTCGGCTCGTCGGTGTGGCCGACGTCGATGCCACAAGAGCGCAGCGGGTCGCGGCCGAACTTGAGATCGATCATTGGTTCGGCAGCCTGGATGCCATGCTCGCGCACAACGACATCGATTGCGTGCTGATCGCCACGCCCGACAAGTTCCACGCACAAGCTATTCGCACCGCAGGCGCGGCGGGCAAGCACATTCTGTGTGAAAAACCGCTGGCGACCAACCTCGCCGACGCTCACGCGGCACTGAGCGCCGTCGACTCCAACCGGGTTAGCCTGCAGATCGGCTTCATGCGTCGCTATGACCCGGCCTATGCTGCGGCGATGAAGCGGGTCGAAGCCGGCGAGATCGGCGAACCCGTGATCTTTAAGTCCGTCGGTCGCGACAAGGATGTCCCACCGCTCGCGGCGTATCAGGCCAATGTGAATGGCATGGTGTTCTACAACAATACCATTCACGACTTCGACCTGGCGCGTTGGCTCATGCGCGACGAAGTGGTCGAAGTACAGGCTTATACCACCGTCGCCATCCGACCGGAGATAGCCCAGTATGGCGACGTGGTGGCCAGCGTGGTCAACCTGAAATACGCGCGAGGTGCAATCGGTAACGTCGAATCCTACGTGCAAGCGATTTACGGCTATGACGTCCGCACCGAGATCGTAGGTTCCAAAGCATCCATTCTGGTGGGGACAGTCCGGCAGATCCCCGCCACTTTCCTGACTGCGAATGGCGGCACACAGGTGCTCGCTGACCATTTCCTGACCCGATTCGCGGATGCCTACTTGGCTGAGGTCCGCGACTTTGTCCAGAGCGTGCTGCATGACCGCCCGCCCCGAGTGACCGGCGAAGACGGTCTGCGGGCGCTCGAAATCGCGGTGGCAGCCGAGACTTCTCACCTTGAATCGAGGCCTTGCAGCGTCAGTCACCCGCAAACCGTACCCGCGCAGGTATGAACCGGAGGAATCCATGACCCAGGTAAGCACCCAAGTCAGTTACAAGAGCCCACTCCACGAGATGACACAATCCACGCCCACTTGTCTCTGGAACGACTCGGCTTCTATTCAGGAACTCACCTACTCGATCGAGCACGGAGCGGTGGGGGCTACCTGCAACCCGGTCATCGTGCACAGCGTATTGAAGAAGGAGATGCCGGCTTGGAAGGATCGTATCCGCGTCCTGTTCGAAGCGCTGCCCACTGCCACCGAAGACGAGATTGGCTGGCAACTGGTTCGCGAGGTGTCGATGAAGAGTGCCGCACTGCTGAAGCCAATCTTCGATTCTCAAGGCGGCCGGAACGGTCGTCTCTCCATTCAAACCGATCCGCGGCTGTACCGCAATTCTGCCGCGATCGTCGAGCAAGCCGAGGAATTCAACCGCCTAGCATCCAATATGATCGTAAAGATTCCGGTCACGCGTGCCGGTATCCCGGCCATTGAAGAAGCCACTTACCGCGGCATCAGCATCAACGCCACCGTCTGCTTCACGCTGCCGCAGTGTGTCGCCGTCGCTGAAGCCGTGGAGCGTGGCCTCCAGCGGCGCGAGCGCGAGGGAAAAGACATCTCCACCATGGGTCCGGTCTGCACCATCATGGTCGGGAGGCTCGACGACTGGCTGAAGGTGCTCACCGAAAAGGAAAACATCACCATCGACCCGGGGTATCTCGAATGGGCCGGCGTAGCAGTTTTCAAGAAGACCTATCATCTGTTCCGCGCGCGCGGCTACCGGATCCGCCTCCTGTCAGCAGCCTTTCGGAACCACATGCACTGGAGCGAGTTCATCGGCGGCGACGTCGTGATCTCTCCGCCGTACTCCTGGCAGGTCCGCTTGAACGCGAGCGATGTGGAAGTCCGCAACCGCATCAATGAACCGGTCGATCCGAAGATCGTAGAAGATCTATCCCGGAAGTTCGCTGATTTCCGGCGTGCGTCTACCGAAGGTGGGATCGCCATCGAGGAATTCGACTCTTTCGGTGCCACGCGCCGCACTCTCCGACAGTTCGTCGCCGCATGCGGAGATCTCGATTCCCTGGTGCGGGACTTTCTGCTGCCCAACCCGGACACAGCCTAGACCTCAAACCGGATGGAACCGATTCCACGCAAGCGTCCCGACCTGCAGGCGATCATCCACCATGCTCGCCATCGCTCGGGCAAGACTTCGTTGACGCAGAGTGCCACTGCCCTGCTTACGAGAGCTTTTGCTGGGCACAGCAAAGCGCGGAGGCTTTACCCTCCCGCGATGGCCCCGATGACGATGAACGGCTCCTTCCCGGACGCGACGGCGTCGGGGAGCGGGGCGTCGGACGGTTCAAGGGAGAGATCCTCTTCGCAGGCGAAGAAGCGCAAAAACGGCCGGCGCTGTTGCGTGACCTGGTCGCGGATGGTGCCGCGCAGCATCGGATACCGGGCCTCGAGAGCATCAAGCACCGAGCGCTGCGTAACCGGGCCTTCGATGTCGAGCTGCACTTCGTAGCCGACGTGCGCCAGAGTTCGAAGGTGTTGCGGGATGGTGACTCGAATCATATTGAGCTCAGGGACGCAGCAAGGCCTTTTTCCGGCCAGCCTAGGCGTCGAGCGGGCGACCAATCTCCCAGTGATGCCCGAAAGGATCAACCACGCGCCCCAATCGCCATCCGTGCTCCTCCCCCACCGGGAAGACCTCGGCTGCGCCAGCCGCCCGCGCTTGGATGAAGACAGCATCCGGATCGGACACCGTCAATATCATTCGACACGAACCGCCACCGAGAGATTCGGGACTGAAGTTGCCATGCTCAGGAGACTCGTCACTCAGCCAAAACTCCGCGCCATCAACGGAAAGCCTTGCCACCACGCTTCCGCTCGGGTCTTCGAGGCGAAAGACCTCCCTCGCTCCGAATGCGGACTTGTAGAAGTCGACGGCTCGCGCACCATTCCGAACCGATAGCCAAGGCGCAATCGAGGTCCGGAAGGAACCGCCCGGTGCGGAATTTGAGATTGGTCCACTTACGCTAACGTCTGCACCTCCACCGAAAGTACGGCTGGCAGATCCCGCACAATCGGATTCCAGCTATCGCCCGCATCGGCGGAGGCGTACACTTGTCCGCCGCTGGTGCCGAAATAGATGCCGCATTTGTCGAGCGTATCCACGGCCATGGCGTCGCGCAGCACGTTCACGTAGCAGTCTTTTTGCGGGAGGCCTTTGGTGAGAGCCTCCCACTCGTTGCCGCCGCTGCGGCTGCGGAAGACGCGCAGCTTGCCTTCGTGCACGTAGTGCTCCGAGTCGCTCTTGATGGGGACAACGTAAATCGTCTCCGGCTCGTGTGCGTGCACGTCGATGGCGAAACCAAAATCCGTCGGTAGGTTGCCGCTGACTTCTTTCCAGTTGTCGCCGGCGTCGTCGGAGCGCATCACGTCCCAGTGCTTCTGCATGAAGAGTACGCCCGGGCGCAAGGGACTCATGGCGATGTGGTGAACGCAGTGGCCGACTTCGGCGTCCTGGTCGGGAATATATTGGGACCTCAGTCCGCGGTTAATCGGCTTCCAGCTTTTGCCAGCGTCGTCACTGCGGAAGGCGCCCGCTGCGGAGATGGCGATCCACATCCGCTGCGGATTGCTGGGATCGAGAATAATGGTATGCAGGCACATGCCGCCTGCCCCCGGCTGCCATTTGGGGCCGGTGCCGTGGCCGCGCAGGCCGGGAAGTTCTTTCCAATTCTCGCCGCCGTCGGTCGAGCGGAAGATGGCGGCGTCTTCCACGCCGGCGTAGACCGTATCGCCATCCTTGAGCGACGGCTCCAGATGCCACACTCGCTTGAATTCCCAGGGATGCTGAGTTCCGTCATACCACTGATGCGTGGTGAGCGGCTTGCCGGTTTCGGCAGACGCATCGTAAGCGAATTTGTTGCTGGCCACTTTTGGAGGACCTGGGGCAGGCGGTTCTCCGGGCGGTGTTCCCGGCTGGTGCCAGGTTTTGCCCCCGTCATCCGAGCGCTGAATGATCTGTCCGAACCAGCCGCTCGTCTGCGAGGCGTAGATCCGATTTGGATCAGCGGGCGATCCCTTGAGGTGATACATCTCCCAGCCGGCAAAATGCGGGCCGCTGACAGCCCATTTTTCACGCTTGCCGTCTGACGTGAGAATGAATGCGCCCTTGCGCGTGCCAACCAGTACTCGTACCTTGCTCATTCTTCCTCCTTGCTGATTTCACATCCGGCATCCTATCGCTCACCGATCTCGCTCTGCTTCAGCCCAGCGCAGGGCTTCCTGCCGGTCGGCGAACGCTTGCATCTCGACCGCCCTGCCATTACGGACGGTGTAGACATCCGCAAGGGTTATATCGTGCCAATGGTTGCTCCCTTTGGGGCGAACCCGGGCGTGAACAAATACGACGATCCGGTCGCCAGCAATGATAAACCGCTCCGGTTCGCTGTTTACCTCGGCCCAGGCGGCACGGGACTGCTTCAGATACGGTTTCACGCCAGCTCGCCCATGATACGTGCCGCCGCGAGGGAACTCCGCCGGCTCGGTCCACTCGATCTGCGCATCGAGCGGTTCTACGGCTGCGGTCATCGCCGCGATTGAACGCTGCGTATGCTCCACCGAGAGCAGCAACGACCTGTTCCAGGTCCGGCGAAACATCCACTTTAGTCGGCCTCCCTGACTCCGTGCAGCCACCCAGACACAGTATGGCGAACGTGATTAAGATCAAAAACCGGAGCATACCTCTAAGACTCGAATCACAGCCAATTGGGCGCTTGCTGGCAGCTGCTTTCAACTCTTCGGGAAGTTTGGATCAGCTTTCACTTCGAGGATTTGTTTTGTGTGACGCTGGCTGTGCGCTGCCATAAACAGCACCCATTGGTATGCATCCAATTGCTGGCCGAGCGGACTGTCGGAAGCATGCGCGCGCAAGTCTGGCGTAGATTCCAGGAGCGCCATCGTCTTGGCGCGGGCTTTAAGAAAACGGTCGAGGGTGTCGGCCGGAGTCCAGCGGCCGGTAGGCGTGACCGGCGGTGGCGCCTGCGCCTTGTGGCTCCGGTCGGGAATCATCGCTAAAACCATGGCGTCGATTTTCGCGGGGTCACGGTCGGCTGCTCCGGGAGGGGACTTCAGGACCTTGTCGCTAACGTTTTGCCGGAGAAAATCTTCGACCAGAACGATGTGCTCAAGCGTCTCCGCTACCGACCAGCGGTCTGGCCCCGGCTTGAATTTCATCTGAGCTTCCGAAAGTCCTTTAGTTGCCGCGACCACCCCGTCGCGAGTCTCGACGAGATACGTCGCGGCCCTTTCCTTGTCGGCTGGTGTGAGTGTCTGGCCGAAAGCGACGCTGCCCAAAAGCAGCAGCCTGCAGAAATTCAAAGCCGCTTTCTTCATGGTGGTTTCTCCGGGATTCAATCGAGAATCAAAAGACTCAGAGGACTATAAATATGTCACTTGCGAAATGCAAGTAAAATGATAGTGTAGGGATGTGCGGAAACGACGCAAAGCCAAGCGCCGGTCGGAGTGTCCGCTGAATGCTTCGGTGGAGATGTTGGGCGACCGCTGGTCGCTATTGATCATTCGCGACATGATGCTGCGGGGGGCGCGGACCTACAAGGCATTCTTGGAGTGCTACGAAGGCATCGCGACGAATATTTTGGCAGATCGCCTGCGGAAGCTGATCGCTTACGGGATCATCACGACGGAACCACACCCATCGGACGGACGCAAGCGGACCTACCTGCTGACCGCGAAAGGAATGGATTTGGCGCCGGTCCTTACGGAAATGGTTCTGTGGGCAGCCGCGCACGAAGACACCGGCAATCATGCGCTCGTCCAACAAATGCGCCAGGACAAGGAGAGGTTTATGGCTGGAGTGCGGCAACGCTGGGTCAGTAATCCTTCACCCCGCACCTAACCGCACTCGGTTGCCATTCCCACCCCACTTTTTAATACCGCGGTCCGATTCCAGCGGTGAACCAACGTAATCTCGGTTAGATGGGGCATCGGAGATAGCATCTCTGAAGCCAGCCCGTCGTCCCCTCGGCGGCTTCAGCGGGGAGCTTTTCCATGTCTCAAACATGCAGATTTCTTCTTCAGTTTGTGGCCGTGATTTTTTTATTGGCCGCGGTGAGCTACAGCCAGGATTCGCAATCTTTGGGGGATGTGGCTCGCCAGGCGCGTCAGCAAAAAAAACAAGTCAAGGATGCGCCGGGAAAAGACCTGCAGGCGCGTAAAGTCGTTACTAACGACGAGATTCCTGAACAGGCTGCGTCAACTGCGGATGGTTCCGGCGCCGATCAAAGCCACGAATTGGCACCTCAGCACACCTCTTCAGAGCCCGGCAAATTGTCGGCCGAGCGGTGGAAGGCGCTGATTCAAGCGCAAAAGAACGTGGTCAGCTCTCT
>Ga0137415_10008489_pt1 | contig 10177 bp, 6 predicted proteins | sample CZODoug3_1_1_16f_FD_183082 | JGI IMG/M metagenome (GOLD analysis project Ga0137415, IMG submission 183082) | Vadose zone soil fungal communities from Angelo Coast Range Reserve, California, USA - CZODoug3_1_1_16fungal (Hybrid Assembly) | ecosystem: Environmental > Terrestrial > Soil > Vadose... | reverse complement strand
CCATCGAGGGGACGAGAGCTTTATGACTGTTGCCGATCACCGCGTGCACGCCGGGCAGCGCGGCGACCTCTTGCGGCGCGCGCTGACCCGCACCCGTAGCGCCAGATCGTCCACGGTGAGCTGACGTCCTTCGGCAAGGTTCGAAAGGGAGCGGTCATCGGCGAGCGCGGCCACCGGACTTATTCTCCCCTGAGCCTGGCCAGAAACAGCGGACGGTTGTCCGCCGCATACGCCGTAAGGCGTTCCGCGATGTTCCGCACGGGCGCCCAGTCCGCCGTGGCGGGCCGCAAGCCGCCCCTGACCAGCTGGGCGTGGATGCTGTTGGCCAACGCGTCGAGGTCCTGGTGCAGCCCAAGGTAGGAGACCTTGACCATGACCTGCGCGGCCGTGTCACACACCGGACCGACCAACAACCGCGCGTCCGGGGCCGGCCGTAGGACTCCCGAGGTCTCGTCCAGAAGCTGGTCCAGGAGCCGATACATCCGCCGCTCTACCGGGCTGAGCCCCACGAGCGCCGGGTCCTCCTCGTCCTCCTGCCGGGCCTGCTCGATCAGTGAACCGAATTCCTGAATCTGCTCCTCGAAGCGTCCGGCCAACTCCCGCAGGATCTCCTCCAGGCGTTTCGAAAGCCGGGTGTACCTTCCCGGATCCTCCCGCCTGACCCTCTCCTCCAGATGAAAGCGGAGTGCATGCCCCATCTCGGCCGCGGCCTCGCGCGGCGGCAGGCCGCGCACATGGTCGTCGAAGACGGGTGAGGCGAGCGAGACAGGCGCGATGACCTGCTCGATCTCCGGCCCTTCCAAATGGTCAGCAATCATCGCGCGGACCTTGCGGCCGTAACGTCGCATGGTAAATGTGCCGCCCGGCGCATCCCGATAGAGCCTGCGGATGCGCTTCTGAAGCATCCCCCAGCGGCGGGCGTCGGCCACGTAGTCCAGGCCGTGCTCGTGCGGCAGTACGCGCTCCAGCACGCCGAGGAACTGATGCAGCACCTCGTCGAACCCAAACCGTGCCGTCTCATCATCGAAGGCCAGCGCAGCGGAACCGAGCCCCGCGACCTCACCTATATCCGCCTCCGTGACGCCGTACGTACGGAGGAAGTCGCGCACCGCCTCGGCGGCCGGCTCAAGGCCGTCGATCTCCTCGGACAGGCTACGCATGGTGTCGTCGAGGTCGGCCTGCTGGTATGCGGCAAGTGCGCCCGCCAGGTGTTCAAAAACGCCGTAGTAGTCGACGACATAGCCGACATCTTTGCCCGGCATTGGGCGGTTGACCCGGGCGACGGCCTGGAGCAGTTCGGCATCGCGAATTGGGCGGTCCAGGTAGAGCACTTGCTCACGTGGTGCGTCGAAGCCCGTGAGCAGCATGGACTTCACGATGAGAAAGGCGATTGGACTGTCTGGGTGCACAGGGTCGCCGGCCGCCTGGGTTTCCGGTGGCCCTGCCACCTCGTCGGACCAGGGGTGGGGCGCTGTTTCGTTTGTCCCTGTGGCGTCCTGCATTGGACGGTGGAATGGGGTGGTGGTGACCCACTCCGGTTCGGGTGGCAAATGCGGGAAGGCCTGGTGGAAACGCTCGATGTATGCCTTTTGCTGGTCCTTGTCCGTCCAATCTAGCCACTGGCGGTGCTTACGCTCCTCGCCCGGCGAGATAACTGGCACGAAGTCGATACGGCGCAGCAGAGAACGATACCGGTGGGCCTGGTACAGATAGCGCGGTCGACGGGGGAGTTGTTCCAGAGGAGTGCCGGACACTGACTGTGGATCGAATCCCGCAAGTTCGTCCAGGAGGTTGTCGCATGCCTGCCGTAACGCGTCGCGGTACTCGACGGCCGCCTTTCGGCTGACCGCCGCGACCTGGGCCTTGAATCCACCACCCGGCAGCACCCAGGTCACCCAGTGCTCCAGCATGTCCTCGGCCTTCGCGCGGATCATAGGTCGCGATTCGGCGACGTCACGCTCGGTGGGCCAGCGTTCTAGCAGGGCCCGGCGCTCGTCGTCCGTACGGTCCCGGATGAGATCAGCGAAGTTCCGGTCGAGGCCGTCTTTGTCGAAGACCTTGCCCTCACCGGTTCGGCCTTCGTAGCGGATGCGCACGACGACTCCGTCGCGCTCGGCCTCCTCCATCCGGTACATGTCGAGGAATCCTCGGTCCGGACCGCCGCTGAAAATCCGGCGGGTGTCCTCCGCCCGACCAGTCATGATCGGCGTCCCGGTAAAACCAATCTTCGCGGCGTTGGGGATAGCCTTGCGCAGCGCCGCGTGTAGCACACTGGTGTGCGACCGGTGAGCCTCGTCGACCAGGACCAGGATGTCGGAGGAGGTGTTGCATTCCGGAAAGTTCGGTACTGGCGGCGGGACGTCGGCACGACGCTCCCGCCGGGCGCGTTCGGCGGCCTCGTATTCCCCAGCCAGGTCACGATCATCCGCGTCGCTGCCGCCCTCGGCTGAGAAGGTGAACCCAGCCCCGTATTTCTGGATCATCGCGAAGGCGACCCGCCGCCCGCCGTCCCGCAGCAGCCCTTCCATCTGGCTACGGGTCGCGGCGGTCTGGACGTCGGACTCGCTCAGCTTCAGGGTTCTGGAGAGCTGGTCCTGCAACTGGGTACGGTCGGTGACGACCACGATCGTGAACTCGTTGAGCCGGTGGTGGAGATGAATCCGGCGCACGAGAAACGTCATCGTCAGGCTTTTGCCCGAGCCCTGCGTGTGCCAGATGACCCCACCGCGCTCATCGTCGAGCACTGTCCCGCCACGCGTCCTACCAGTGAGCAGTCTTCGTACGGCCTTCTCCGCCGCCCGGTACTGCTGGTGCCGGGCCACCGCCTTCACCGTCCGAGCCACGCCGGATTCGGTCTCAACTGGGAGCGGGATGACGTAGTGGCGTACAACGTTCAGAAGTGCGGCGGGGCGCAGAACAACCCCAACGAGCTTGTGCCGCTCATTAAGTCTGCCGACATCAGCCGGCAGGTCGGCCCGCAGCGTGACCTCGTGCTCCGGCTCGATACTCCGCCAGCGATGGAAGTGGTCGGGGGTGGAGGTGACGGTGCCGAGATGGGCGGTCTCCCCGGTCGCGGCGACCAGCAGCTGCACAGTGCGGAAGAGCTCCGGGATTCCGGCTCGTAGCGGCAGACCGGCTCTGTCGCGTTCGTCGTCGTCGATCGGGTCCCCCGCGTAGTGCCGCAGATCGAGTACGGCGCTGCGGATGGGCTCGGCGAGGTCGGGACTCTTGCACTCGATGGCGACCAGTGGAATGCCGTTCACGAAGAGAACGATGTCGAGTACCGACACATCACCTGACCGGTTCCTGATCCGGAGCTGGTCGACAACCGTGAAGTCATTGAGGGCGACCCGTTCCTCGTGCCATTCGACGTACTGCACGGTGGCCGAGGCTCCACCGTGCCCGGCAGACGGACCGGTCAGGACGTAACCGCTGAGCAGCAGATCGGTGGCGTCGAAGTTGGCCTGTGCGATGCCCTTCCCGAGAGGCACCGATGCCAACTCTGTGATGGACCGGCTGACGTCGGTCTCGTCCATCCACGGCTTATGGTCCTCGGCCCGGACATTGATCCGGTGTAGCGCCGCAGCCAGCACGTCGGTGAGCAGCGGAATCTCTGTGCGGAGCGTGCCGATCTCGCTGCCGGGTACGGGCGTCCACCCCATACGTTCAAGCTGCGCGATGATGGGCCGCTCCACCTCATCCCGCTCAGCCTGTACTGCCGCCATGCCCTCGTGCCTTCCGCTGCCGTCTCGTCCCGGGCTCAGATGATCTCTTGTGTTCCTTCGGCAGGGTTTTCAGATCGGCGTCCTAAGATCCATCCGGCCAGACCCCGACAGCAAATCGTCCACGAGGGCACGCTTCATTTCCTTCAGTTTAGCGACCTGCTCATCCCCAAGCTGGATCGACGCGCGCATCTTCCGCCACCGGGCGACCAATTCTCGCTGAGTCTCAATCGGCGGCAAGGCAATACAGTGGGTATCGTACTCGCGGGCGCTAATATTCCGTTGTCCAACTTCTCGCAAATTCTGCGCAAGCCATTGTCTGAAATAATTGGCGCGGGTCCACAAGAATGCATACTCAGCTATCATTTTCTTCGGATTTAGTCGAAAGCGTATCAGATATCCGGCATAGACGCATGGGCCATCATCTAGGTGATAGAGGTAAGACTTTCCCGTCGTAAATCCAGTGCGAGCGATCAGAAGATCCCCTGGTCTGAGCAGATAAGAACTGAGTGCCCTGCTGGCAATCCCGACCCGCATCCCGGCTCCCGTCACTAGGGACCCTTGGTCATCGATATCCGTGATGCGCACATATCGAGGAGAATTCTCGACATACGGCACCGCTGGGGAGCTACTTCCATACGCGCCACCGCCCATGCTCACCTCTCTGAGCTGAACGGCTCCAAACTCTTGAAGATGCCGATCGAATGCCGCGTTTACAAATCCGTCCCACAAGGCAGCTTCTTTCCTTGAAGCCTGCGACTCATGGTTGATGAGCTCAGCCACTGCTACTAGGGCATCTACGATTCGCCGCTGTTTAGCCAGGGGAACGTGTGGAACTGGCATGGCCTTCAACTGAGATAAGCTTATAGTTGCCAGATTAGTTGTCTGTTTGGCAATTCGCAAGAAGTAGGCTCGGCCTTCTGGTGATGCCATGTATAGGGCCAAGTACTCGGGAATCAATTCTGATTCGTAGCAGCGTACTCTGAACACATGGTTCTGATGAATGCATGGATCGATTCGACCATCCCATACGGCGCCGCGCCCCAACTTGTCGAAGTCGCCGCCTTCTGTCAGTAGCACGTCGCCACGCCTCAGATGGAATCGTTCGGCGGACGACATTGGCACTCGCAACGTCTTCACTTCGTTTGTAGTAATGTAACCGTCCTGCACATTGGCAACCCTAAGGTATGGCAATTCAACGCTGGCTCCGCTTGGAACGCTGCTCCCCAGCGCCACGCCTCCTGCTACGTCAGCCAAGCTGTCTAGATTCCGATACTGGATATCACTCCGTTTAGTCTGCATAGCCCAGCTCATTCAGGAACCCGCCCAGCCTCGCCGCCGCTTTTTCTCGCTCCGCCCGGAGCTCCCGCAACGACACCGCATACTTGTCCGACCATACCCCGTACGCGTCGACCAGTTCGCGGCGGCGACGCACGATGTGACTGTCCAGCTTCGCCGTCAGGTCGTCCCGCAGCAGCGCTAGCACCACCCGGCGCTCGCCCTCCGAGTCCAGCAGTTGCCGGGCCCTGACCAACCTCGGCGGTTCGTCACCCAATTTGGGCGGGTCGCTCGGCCAGGGGAACCAGAACTGCTCCTCGAGGCTCTTGATCAAGGCGGCCACTTTCTTACGGTCCTTCTTCACCTGGGTCAGTTCCGCGAACTGCTCGACGCTCAGGATGACTTCCTCGCGCGTGTGCGCGTCACAGTTCTCATCGTCGCTACCTTCGCGCTCGTCCGAGGGTTCGGGTTGCGCGTTGAGTTCCTTCCAACGCGCATCCAGCTCCGCCTTCCGAGTATCCGCTGCAGACAGCTCCTCCAGAAAGTCCGGAGCGATTGCCCCGACCACCTTGTGGTCGTACGCCTGTCGCCGCTCTGCAGCCGTCCGTTGCCGCAGTCTGCGTGTCTTGGGATCCTGTTCGGGCGCGAGTAGCGTGTCGACGTTCTCGACCCAGCCGTTGAGTACACCCGCGAACCCATCCTCCGACAGCGCGAGCAGGTCGTACTTGGCTTCGTACCACCAGCCGGCCACCGCACCCGCGAGCGCGTACCGGTCGAGCAGTCCCACCCCGCCCAGCTGTTCCATGAACGACTCGATCAACAAGCCGCGCGCCGCCATCAACGCGGTCTTGCGCTCCGAGGGGGTCAGGTCGGCGAGACGCTCCGGCGTCGCGGCCACGGCCTCCACGTGCCGGACCTCCTCCTCCCACCACTGCTCGAAGGCATATCGCAATGCGTCCTCGCGCGGGCGGGTGAGTTCCCCGAGCCGGGCCGCATCCGGCCGCTGCCCTTCCGGCAAGAAGGCCACATACTCTGGGTCCGCCGGATCACGCTCAGCGAAGAGGTCGATCAACCTCACTCCGTACGCGTCCAGCAGTTCCTTCTTCGCCTCGATCTCGGCACGCGGCATCCCGCCTACCAGATGCGCCCGCACATCCTGCGGCTCTGGCGGCGGCGTGTTGTCCACATAACGGCGGATGTTGAGGTTGTCGTCGTTGTCGCGCAGCTCCGCACGGCTCACGACCCGCGAGAACCCCGGCACCTCCGCATACGCATGGAAAGTGGAGGTGATCTTCTCGGCATGCTCGGGCAATAGCACATTCTGTGCCCGCTCCGAGTGGTATTCGCGGTCAGCGTTGATGAAAAGGACCTTGCCTGCTCGCGAGGGGTCCTTCTTGCCCGGCGGGCGCAGTACCAGGATGCAGGCTGGAATGCCGGTGCCGTAGAAGAGATTCGGCGCCAGGCCGATGACCGCTTCGATCACGTCGTCGTCGAGGAGATTCGCACGGATCTCCAGCTCGCCGCCCCCTCGGAACAATACGCCGTGCGGCATGACCGTGATCACCATGCCAGCACGACCCGTCCTTTTGGTCTCCCAGAGCATATGCTGGATGAACATCAGGTCAGCCTTGCCGCGCTCGCTCGTGACTCCGTACGTCATCCGCTTCCCACTGTGCGCGAGATCGCCGAGCACGTAGTCCATGGAGAACGGCGGGTTGGTCAGAACGCCGTCGAAGCGGTCTGCGTCAGACATCGGTACGTGCGCCGGCTCGGCGAGGGTGTCGCCGGTACACAGGTCGAAGCGGCGTACCCCGTGCAGCACCATATTCATCGTCGACATGATCCAGGAGCCGCTGTTGGAGTCTTGGCCAGCGAAGAACATGTTGGTGGCGTCGCCACCGCGCTCCTCCACATACTCCTTTGCGTGGATGAGCATGCCGCCTGAGCCAACGCACGGGTCGTAGATGCGCATTCCCTGCTGAGGCCTGAGCAGTTCGACCATCATGCGGACGACGGCGCGCGGAGTGTAGAACTCCCCGCCCTTCCTGCCGGCCGAATCCGCGAACTCCTTGATCAGGTACTCATATGCCGCGCCGATCACATCGGGAAACTCGAAGTCGTCTGTCCGCAGCCGGATGCGTCCGAAGTGGGCGATGAGCAGCTTCAGCCGCTGGTCGGCGAGCTTGGCCGCGCCCGCCGCCGTACCAGAGCCCCCGATTCGGTTGAAGTCGAGATGGTCGAAGAGGCCTTTGAGCTTGCTGTTCTGTCCTTCGAGCGCTTGGAGAGCGGGACGTAGCCGGTCCTCGTTGATGTTGTGGGTGGCCGAGGAGATCCATTTCCAGCGGGCGTTCTCCGGAACGAACAGCGCATCGCGCTCACCGTAGGGAGACTCCTCCTCCAGGTAGCTGTCCAGCTGCTTCCCGCTGAGGGCGAGGTCCCTCATCGCGTGATCCCTGATGGATTCGCGGGTGGCCTCGAACTCGTCGTTGGCCCGCTTCAGGAATAGCAAACCGAAGATGTAGTCCTTGTACTCGGAGGCGTCCATCGTGCCGCGCAGGATGTCTGCGGCGGCGAACAGATGCCGCTCCAGCTGCGCGAGCGTGAGCTTGGCCACGTATGACTCCCTACGACCAGGTATGACGCGGGCACCCTAGCGGGGGCTGCGGGCCCCTGTGGAAGCCGCTCATTCGAACCCGTCGGCTTCCGGTCAGTACCAGGCGATCCCCATGCCGTTCTCAACGAAGGCGTAGACATCGGTGTACGGATCGCGGTGGATCAGCGGCACATGGTCGCCGTGGGCCTCGTTCATGTGGAGGGCGCGCTTCTTAGCGTCCGCGTAGCTGCCCGGCGCGATCTGTTCCGGCAGCACGACCTTGATGTTCGCCGTGTCCTTGCCGAACGGCAGCCGCGCTGTCGCCTCGGCGCAGACTCCGCCGAAGGTACCGGTCACCGGCTTGTGGTGCAGCAGTCGCCACACCTCGAAGCACGGATGCGAGAAGGCGACGCCGACGTCTTCCTCACGAGCCTGTTTCAGTGCCTCCTCGATGGAACCGTGTTCGTCCCGGTCGAACATGCACCAGACCTGTGGCCACAACTCCTTGCTCAGGCCAATTCGGTTCGCTTCCCGAGCTTCCTCACGCATCAGTCGCACCGCTGCCTCAACCAGCTTGATGGGCTTGCGCTGCGAACCTGGTGCCGTCGAGTTCGCGATTCGTACCTCGACGGCTGTCGTGGGGTCGGCACAGACGCCCCGGTCCCTAATGATCTCGATGTAGGTGGGCTCGGTGACCCGACCCTCGGTGAAGACATGAAGAATCTTGCGGCGCCGCCGACGCTGCCTCGCGGGCCCCAACGAGTCCTTCCCCCTCGCCCGCGCCATCAGGTCCGCTCCGCGTCGGGCTCACGCGCCTGTTCAGTCGCGGTCAGCAACCGCCGGGCGATCTGCCCCTCCAAGAGCGAGGGGACCGCACCGAAGGCACCGGCCAGGTAGGATTTCGTCAGGTCCTCGTCCTCACCTGGGGACGCCGCGGTCAGCGGATACAGCTCAGTGGCCCCGTCCTTGTCCTTCTCCGTCAGCCAAGCCTGCGCCGGTTCCAGCAGACGCCCACCGCTCGGGGTCGTGAGTACCGATGGGTCGTGTGAGGTGAAGACGAGCTGTGCGCCCTTTGGGTTGGCCTGCGGATCGTAGAAGAGGCGGATGACCTCGGCAGCAAAACGCGGGTGCAGGCTGGCGTCCAGCTCGTCGATGAGCAGCACCGCGCCCTCGTCGAGTGCCAGCAGCAGGGGGCCGAGCAGAGCGAACCAGGAGCGGGTGCCGAAAGACTCGTCTCGCCAGTCGAGGGCCACGTCCCCGGTGGCCGACCGGTGAATAAGCTTCGCCTCGGCCCGATCGTTGCCCTTCTGAATGACCTCCGCGCCGGTTATCCCCAGATCGGCGACTCGCAATAGCTCGTTGATACGGTGTGCGCGGCTGCCGGAGAGCTCTCGCGTGGTGAACCCCTCGCGCTGCGCGCGCTCGTCCTCCGGATTGATAAGCCACAGATTACGGCGGAACCAGTGGAAGAGCGGAGAGAGCTGGGGATGGTTGTCCGTACCGGCCGTGGAGAGCAGGAGAGCGTCAGCGCGGGTGCGACGCACCAATTGCGCGCGGTCCTTAACCCGATTACCCGGCCATTCGTACGCCTCAGGACGCGCTGCATCCCGATCGAGCCACACCTGACGGTGACCGCGAGGGTAGCTGTGGATCCATTCGGCTTCGATGCGGGTCGACCCCAGCTCGAACCCGTATGTCCAGCGCGCTTCGTCGATCACGATGTCAACCTCGAGGAAGCTCGGCTCCATCTTCCCCTTGAGATCCAGCGCGAACGGCGTGCGCGGAACGCCCTCGAACGATGCCCAACTGGCGTAGGAATTGAGCACCGCCGTACGCATGTCGCCCAGGGCAGCCAGCACATTCGACTTGCCCGACGCGTTGGCTCCAAAAATGCCGATCAAAGGGAAGACGCTTATGGAGCCATTCCCGCCGACCCTCAGCTCACGCGCCACGGCGCTCGGCTGATGCTCGGCTACAACGAAAGACAGCGTTTGCTCATCGCGTAGTGACCGTACGTTCGCGGCACGGAACCGGAGTAGCACGCTGTCCCCCTCTCCTCTCCTTGCTTCGACCAGCGTAGCTGCCTGGCCCCAGTCGTCGGGATGGCGTGGCCGGAGTTCGGGTGCCCACACGCTCCGAAGAGTCGATCTTCACCTCCGGTGCGGATTCTCGATCGATGCGGCCGGGGCGTGGTGTCGAAGAACACTGTCTGTGCCGGGCCGGCGCGGCTCGCCTGCTCGAGGGTCAACTCCGGCAGGCGCGGCACACGCGCGACTGCGTGCAGGTGCACGGTATGGCGGGCGGCGAGCGCCGGATGTGGCGGTTCCACCGCGGGGCACGGCTGTATCTCGCCCTAGGCGGAGCTACCTACGGTGCAGCCTAGAGTCAGCCTGGCTACCGACTTTGCTCCAGCCGATGGAGCGAAGACGGAGCGAGAATCGCTCCCAACACGTCCTAAGATGGCGCTTCACGCCACCTCAACTGAGCAGTAGGGAAGGGTTGGCCACGGACGGCTGTGGGGGATACGGGGGAGGAGTGACGCCACCCCTCCGGCTCCTAAGTATCTTCTGGCCACCCGCCACAT
>Ga0137415_10008486_pt1 | contig 10180 bp, 8 predicted proteins | sample CZODoug3_1_1_16f_FD_183082 | JGI IMG/M metagenome (GOLD analysis project Ga0137415, IMG submission 183082) | Vadose zone soil fungal communities from Angelo Coast Range Reserve, California, USA - CZODoug3_1_1_16fungal (Hybrid Assembly) | ecosystem: Environmental > Terrestrial > Soil > Vadose... | reverse complement strand
TATAAGGACTGGAATCGGCATCCTCTGGCAGGTCCGCCAAGGTGAATTTGACGCGTTAATTTGTTTTGTAAGCTACCTTCGATGGACTTTCTGGATCAGTTGTTTAGCTGCACGCAGTTGCGGTGTGCCGTTCATTTTCGGAACGGACGCTTCCTCCATTGAGCCGCGCGACGGCCGAAAATGGAAAAGCATGTTCAAGCGTCTGGCTTGGCCGTTGTTATTTCGTTTATCCAGTCAAGTCCTCACGGCTTCCAGCGCCGGAAAACAGATGATGCGGTCGTTCGGAATTCCGGAGGACCAAATTTCGATGACTCTGGACACCGTGGATAATGATTGGTGGATCGAACAATCTGCCCGCGTTGATCGAACAAATGTCCGTGCCTCGTGGGGCGTGGACTCCGCGGAAAGGGTGGTCCTTTTTTCTGGAAAGCTGCAGTCATGGAAGCGCCCTCTCGACGTATTACGCGCATTTGCCGTAGCGGACATTTCGCGCTCGACGCTTGTGTTCGCCGGGGATGGAGCTTTGCGGCCCGCCCTTGAAGCAGAAGCTTCGACCCTCGGCATTAGCAATCGTGTGCGCATGCTGGGTTTCGTAAATCAGTCGCAACTCCCCGCGGTTTATCGGGCGTCTGACGTCATGGTGATCGCTTCGGACTACGAGCCATTTGGGTTGGTCGTAAACGAGGCTATGCTGTGCGGCTGTGTGGTTGTGGCGAGCGATAGAGTGGGCGCCTGCCAAGACCTAATCGTTCCTAACGTGACAGGATTTGTTTTTGGCTGCGGTAATGTGCAGTCCCTAGCTGGTGTTCTCCGAGACATATTCGCAAAACCCAGTTCTTTGAGCGAGATCAGCGCTGCAGCGCGCAATCAAATGCGGAATTGGTCGCCTCAGGCTAGCGCGGCCGCCCTAGTGGATGCCATTTATCGTGCCGCGTTGCGCACGCGCCCGCGCGAGGCCCCCAACGTGAGCCGCACTACAACTTCCGATTCGTCGGTCCCCAACCCGAGGCAGCCTTGAGGCGGCTCGCTCGATTATTTCGCAAATGGCTGGGATGAAGCTCCTCGTCTACTCTCATTTTTTTGCGCCTAGCATCGGCGGCGTCGAAACCTTTTCGATGCATTTGGCTCGAGGGTTGGCATCGGAAAATCATGCAGCCAACGGAACTTCGGTCACCGTTGTGACCCAAACCGCTGAAGGAAATGAAAAAGACGCGGTAGGCGGTCCATTCCGCGTTGTTCGCAAGCCCGGCGCCATGCATTTGTGGAAGTTGATCGGGGGCGCCGATAAGATCCTTCTGGCCGGCCCCGCAATGCTTCCGCTCTTCTTTGCGCTCATTCGGCGCAAGCCGGTGGTTGTGACCCATCATGGCTATCAATCCATTTGCCCCAACGGCTTGCTCTTTCACCTGCCAAGTCAGAGTTGTTGTCCTGGGCACTTTGCGGCAAGGCGATACTTTGAGTGCCTGAAGTGCAATAGATCGACAGAGAAAATCGCTGGCAGTATCAGAAGCTTGTTGCTCACGTTCCCTCGCAGGGGGCTGTGTTGGTTGGCGAATTCGAATGTCGCCGTTTCGGATCATGTTGCTCGCCGCGTCGCCTTGACCGTCGTGGACGTGATTCGCAATGGCGTCCCGGTCATGCCTCCAAGCAAGAGAGGCGCCGAAATCTCTAAAGCTGGCGTCTGTTTTGGTTATGTCGGCCGGCTGGTTACGGAAAAGGGAGTCGCCACGTTACTGGATGCAGCCCGGTTGCTCAAAGCTCGAAAGTGCGTGTTCCGGCTCATAATCGTGGGCGACGGTCCAGAGCGGGAATCGCTGCAGAAAATGGCCCTTGATGCGTCGCTATACCCTGAAGTCTCATTTAAAGGTTTTCAGAGCGGGATCGAACTACAGGACCTCCTGGCGGATGTTACAGTTATCGTTGTTCCGTCGATTTGGGAAGAGGCCGCGCCATTGTCCGCGCTAGAGCAAATGATGCAGGGTAGACTAATCATTGCGTCCGATCTCGGCGGGTTGGCGGAGCAAATCGGCGATACCGGGCTTAGGTTTGAAGCCGGAAATTCCCGGGCGCTGGCCGATCTTATGCAGAATATAATTGCGGACCCGGGCTCCACCACAAAATTTGGGTGGCGTGCCCGCGAACGGGCTATGAATTTGTATTCTATCGACCGAATGCTGCACGAGTACCAAACGCTGCTACGACGAGTATGAGGTCGACGCTAAATGTTGGGGGTAGCCAGCCCACGGGTCAGCCGTCTGACCTAAGCGCGCAGCGCAGGAACGCGGCCGAATTAAGTGGCGGGATCAGCACCGACGCAATATATGTCGCGATTGAACAAATGATCGGCGACAAAGACTTGCGCGGCGCTGTGTTAGATTATGGAGCCGGAATCGGACATTTAACTCGCCGCCTGCTTGAACTGCACCGTTTCGAGAGCGTCACCGGCGCGGACTTGATGGGCTGCGGGAATGACCTGGTCGGCCGCGTTCGCTGGATTCAACATGATTTAAGCCACTCTCTTCCGGCGCAAGACGGAGAGTTCGACTTAATTGTCGCAGCAGAAATCATTGAGCATCTGGAGAACCCGCGCTTCACTATGCGCGAAATTTTTCGTCTTCTAAAAGACGGCGGATGGGCGATTGTTACGACGCCGAACAACGAAAGTTTGCGAGCCCTTGTGGCTCTCGTGCTCAGGGGGCATTTTGTAGAATTCGGGGATACCTGTTATCCCGCCCACATAACCCCATTGCTCCGCAAGGACTTGAACCGGATTTTTCTTGAAGCCGGCTTTTTTGCCCCTCAGTTTGCTTTCACCCGCGAGGGCGGCATCCCTGGGATTCCCTCGCTAAAGTGGCAAAGCGTCAGTCTGGGGCTGCTCCGCGGACTGCGCTTTTGCGACACCATTATTGCCGCGGCGAGAAAACCTTGTCGGGGCGCTTGAATACTGAGAAACGTACCGTGCGAGGTTTAACCCGCAAATCCATCCATCCTGCGGTAAACTGAGCGCTTGACTTTCCTCGCTGCTATGGAACAGAAGACGTACTCCACGGAAGAACCGCTTTTTGTCCCGGGCGCAGAGCGGCCGATATCGGACCACAAGAATCTTATTCGCCTAAACTTGGGTTGTGGTCTGCAGACTCCCGACGGTTGGCTCAACGTCGACGGTTCCTACAACGCCAGACTGGCGAAATATCCATTCATCCGGCGCGCCTTGGCTTGGCTCAATCTTTTGCCCGCGGACAGGTTGAGCACGCCGTGGAGTTCTTCCATCTTCATTCATGATATTCGGAAAGCGCTACCGTTTCCTGATAGCTCGGTGGCCGCAATTTATGCGTCACATGTTTTTGAGCATTTGTACCGTGAAGAAGCCCAGCGGCTGGTCCGGGAATCCAGGCGCGTTCTTGCCGCAGGAGGGGTGTTGCGAGTAGTTGTGCCCGACCTGGAAGCCATTGTGCGGGAATATATGGGCGAGCGCCCGTTTGGGTCGCAGACCGGCGAAGCCGAACGTCTATGTCGCGCCGATCTGCTCAATCAGCGGCTGCTCATGCGATATCCAACCCCCGCCTATCGCCATTTCCTCCATCGCATTTATGATTCCTGGAAGGATTTTCATTCCCATAAATGGATGTATGACGCGGAATCGCTCATCGCACTGCTCGAAGGCGAAGGCTTTGTCGCCACTCGACGACGCGAATGTCAGGACAGTGAAATTGAAAATATCCAGGCGCTTGAAGAAGAGAGCCGAGTTCTGAATGGCGCCGGAGTTTGCGTTGAAGGTGTAAAACCTGCGGCTCCGAAATAGCGGCGCCTCACGTCTTTTCGGCACGTCAATGTCCATATCTTCCTCTTTAATCGCGAACGTGCAGTCCCAGCGCAGAGTCGTAACCTCATTCGTCTTTTTCATCGCGGCGCTGGTGATGGCCTATAAAGCCAGTGGATATATCGTAGAGAATGATTTTTCCAGTTTGGCATTCGCAGGAGTAATTCTGGCCGGCAGTGCCATTGTGGTCGTGGTGGTCAAAAGTTGGCGCCAAGGATTGTACTTCTTTCTTGCCTGGCTAATGTTCGAGGATTTGGCACGCAAATTCCTCGGCAATAATATGGCGATTTATTTTGCCAAAGATTTTCTGCTTGCCGTAGTTTATCTTGCCTTCTTCAGTGCTCACCGACGAAGCAGGAACGAGGGGGACAAGCCTTTTCGTTTTCCATTTCGAGTTGCTCTATTCTTGTTCGTTTGGTTCGGTATCATTCAAATCTTCAATCCCGCTTCTGCGCACATTGCTTACGGAATTCTTGGCGCGAAGCTCTATTTCTACTACATGCCGCTGCTGTTGATTGGGTATTACCTCATCAATTCGGAAGCCGACCTGCGCAAGTTCTTTTATATCAACCTCAGCCTCATGGTTGTGATCGTGGCGCTCGGAATCGTTCAATCCATTGCGGGACCGCGTTTCTTGAATCCAGCGGTAATGGCTGACGATATTCGCTTGTTGAGCGAAACCTACCGCTCCGCTCCTATCTCTGGAGCTATTGTGTACCGTCCGACCTCAGTGTTTGTTAGCGCCGGCCGCTTTGCAGACTTGCTGATTGTCGCGTGGATGCTTGTTTTCGGATTCAGTGGTTACCTCCTCCTTCGGCACCGCCGGGGCCGCATATTTGCCTTCCTGACCTTGGCGCTGGTTGCAGCAGGGTCCCTGATGTGCGCGTCTCGAGGCGTTTTCATGTGGACCCTTGGCAGCACCATTGCCGGTTCTATCGCATTTGTTTGGGGTGCCCCTTGGCGCCAAGGCGAGGCTTTGCGTGTTGTGCGCACTCTTCAGCGGGCTTTGCTTGGTGTGGCACTGGCTGTCGTCGTGCTCTCATTTACCTATCCCGAGGCTTTTCTTGGCCGCCTCGCGGTTTACTCGGAGACCCTGGACCCCAGGAGTTCCGCCAGTGAGCTGGTTCACCGCAGTCGTGATTACCCGCTCAAAAACTTTCTCGCGGCATTTGATTACCCTCGTTGGCCTTATGGCTACGGCATCGGCGCTATTTCGCTTGGCGGCCAGTATGTGTCGCGATTCTTCAATGTGCGGCCGGTCGTTGGTTCGGTCGAGAGTGGATTCGGATGCATTGTCGTCGAAATGGGAATTGGCGGCTTGATCCTCTGGATGGTCATGAGCATAACGGTGTTGTTTCACGCCTGGAAGGTTGTTATCGGACTAAAAGGTTCGCCGTGGTTTCCGCTCGGCTTCATGATTTTTTGGTACGCAGGAGTGTTACTCATTCCTATGACATTTTCCGCGATGACGCCATATCAGGACTTCATAATGAATGCATATATGTGGCTCTTGCTTGGGGTGCTCTTTCGCTTGCCAAAGTTGGCCCTCTCTGCATCCTCAGAATCCAACCCCCCGTTGCAGCAATTCCGTGGTCGGTGGTCTCGCTGACTTGCGACTCGCCGTTGTATCGCCGTTCTTGGATCGCCTCCATGGCACCGAGCGCTGTGTAGTCGAGCAGCTTGAGCGGTTAGCTACGCGCGACGACATCGAAATCCATATTTACTCGCAGCGTATCGAAGATTTAAATGGCGTCAGCCGCTATTCAGCTCGTTCATCCGCTTCTCGTATTCTTTGGCACAAGGTTCCCGGCATACCCGGGCCTCATCTTTTTGCCTACCTTTGGTGGCTCATTGCCAATCATCTGCTGCGTTTTTGGGATTCGCGAATTCGCGGAATAAAATTCGATCTTCTGTATTCACCCGGAATAAACGCCCTCAATGCGGATGTCATTGCGGTCCACATCGTATTTCACGAGTTTTACAACCAGGTCCGCGGGCATCTGAGTTTTCGCAAAACCCCTCCTACAGCTTGGCCCAGGCTCTTGCATCGCCTACTCTATTACCACCTCATTATGGCGCTTGAGCGGCTTGTCTATTTTCGTCCGGCGGTATCTCTCAGTAGCGTTTCAGGTCTCGTTGCTTCTCAATTGGCCAAATATTTTCAACGCGAGGACGTTGTGGTCATTCCCAACAGTGTGGACACCGCGCGCTTTTCGTCTGCGCTGCGTACGGAACTGCGCGCCTCGGCTCGCGAACGATTTCGTCTTTCGTCCTCGGACTTTGTTCTTCTACTTATAGGCAACGATCTGAAAAAAAAAGGGCTTGATTGCGTGCTAGCGGCACTGGTTGAAAATCGAGATCTGGGTCTTAGACTGCTCGTTGTAGGCAGCGATCGGCGAGCCGAGTACGAACAGATGGTCCGAAATCTCGGCCTTGGAGAGCGAGTCCTTTTTCTCGATGCCTCTCCCGACGTGATACAGTTTTACGCTGCCGCGGATGCCTACGTCGGCCCTTCTCTTGAGGACGCGTATGGCCTGCCGATTCTCGAAGCTATGGCTTGCGGCTTACCTGTTATTGCCAGTTCCCGCGCCGGGGTGAGCGAAATCATCACTCACCGGAAAAACGGTCTGATTTTATTTAACCCGCAAGACTGTGCGGAACTCGCTGAGCTATTGCGAGAGCTCTGGTCAAGCCGCGGCTTCTGCGAACGGATCGGGCGAGAGGCCGCTATCACCGCTGGCCAGCAGACGTGGGACAGCAATGCTGCGGCGGTCTGGGATCTCTTGAATCAAGCCGCGACCAAAAAGAGGCGTTCTACTGTCCGTCAGGAGAGTTACTAATGGCGGCGCGGCAGCCAGTCCGATGACGGTTTCGCATGCACGTTTCGTGAATCTGTTTTTTGGAATGCGCAAAACATCTGAATTGAGTCGCGCGGTCGCGATTCAGCGAAAGTATTACAGCGATACAGCTCCTAAGTATGACTCCATGCACGCTCATGAGGGCGGCACGGACCCCTCGATAACGAAATATGTATTTGCCTTCCTGCGTATGCTGGGGGCGCGCTCGGTTCTTGATGTTGGCACCGCTACCGGCCGCGGTCTGTCAGACTTCAAACGTGCTTTGCCTGACTTGTTCGTCTGCGGTATCGAGCCTGTGGACGCTTTGATCAGACAAGGAATCCGCGATGGCAACACTTCCAGTATCTCCATCGTCCGCGGTACCGGCGACGCGCTTCCATTTCCAGACCGCAGTTTCGACGTCGTTTGCGAATTCGCAGCCTTGCATCACGCCGCCAATCCGAACGCAGTTGTCCGGGAAATGCTTCGTGTCGCCAGCAAGGCCGTTATTATTTGCGACTCCAATCGCTTTGGGCAGGGTTCACCGGTCGCAAGACTTGTGAAACTGGCGCTTTATAAGCCCCGGCTGTGGAAAGTCTTCAATTACCTGCGTACGCGAGGAAAAGGCTACATGATCACCGAGGGCGATGGTCTCGCTTATTCCTATAGCGTTTACGATTCCTTTGACTTGATCGCGCAGTGGGCGGACCGCATCATTACTGTTCCCTGCGGTGAAGAAAAACGTATCAGTTGGTTCCACCCGCTGTTGACTAGCGCCGGTGTCTTATTCTGTGCGATTAAAGAAGAGTCGCTTCCCAATTCGTAATTAGTTCTTGCGGCTTCCTTCCACCGCTTTGCGTGTCGCCTCGAGGGTAAACGTAAGCGTCTCTTTCGGGATGCTGTTCACAAACGGCCCTATCAGCCAACCCAAACCCGCCGGAATATCTCGCGTCAACGAAACCACTTCGCTTTGCACGTAGATTCCTCCGTCGCGTTCGTCCAGGCGCCACCATGTTTCCATTCGCCACAGATACCCGCCATCATCGCCGGGCGACTTCTCGCGCTCGTTGGCTTTGCCGGCATTTTCCACTTCCACGATGCGAATGGCTGAGCTCCGGCTGTGTTCTCGCGTGTCGGAATCAGTAAAGTAGCGCACATCGTGTTCCGTGTTGAGCACCACCGTGATCACTTTGTGGCGTCGAAAACGAAGGAATACCAGGAAGTGATTCCCGTCGTGCGATTCAATTTTCGATTGCTCCACATCGGGCGCATAGTATTGCGCGTGATGGTCATAATCCTGGAGGACTCGCAGGACATCCGGCAGTTTTGCTCCGGGGATAAAGGCAACGCCTACCCAATGGTGGATCATCCCGCCAGGGCAGCGAATCTTTTCCCCGTTCCGCCGCGCTTCCAACTTTTGCATTTGGACTTGACCGCGCTTGAGTGCCTCGTACGCCTGCGCTCGTTCGCTATCTTTTAGTCCGTCGATCCAGAGCAGATTCGTCCCGCGCTGCAGCTCCTCGGCATTACGCGCTTCGGTCAGCTTCACGTATTCGTCGAACGCCGCCACCGTGTTTGGCCTCAGGCTTGGTGCGCCTGCCGGCTCTTTTCCAGAGAGCCACGGCGCCAGTGTCAGCAGAGCGCCCAGTATAAAGACCCCCGCCCGGCAAGTGTCTGCCACACTTGCCACCTGTCTCGGAAATCGGTCACGTAGCCGAAGCATCTCGCGTCGTAACTCCATGAAAAGGCTCGTTGAATTTCGTCGAAACGAGCCTGGGCCCCATCCGAAGGGCATTTCACGTTCCCATTTTTTCACGAATCGCTGTCTGGGATGCTCGGTCTTTGCTTGGCTTCACGCCAACCTTATGGCTGGCGTGAGCGATTGGGAGGGAAGAAATTGGCGGGTTGGGTAGCTCGCACACGACCCCTTGCGGGGCCGCTGTCCCCGCGCGGCCCCCAACCCGTTCTTCGCACATTACGGACCCGGCTTGTATTGCTCAATGGGCCAGGGGAGCCACCGCGCGGGGTACGCGGGTCGTGGTACTAGTGCTCTACTAGTCCTTCGGACAGCTCGCTGAATAGCTGAAAATAAGGAACTTAGTGCTGTTCAGACACCATTGATGCCGCTCAAAAAACCGCCTAAGTGCGCGGTCAACCCTATCGCTCCCACGGCGACACCTTCGAGCATCCAAAGATATCCCGGCGCTGCCCCGTTGCGACGCCGAGTCTGAAAGTGCAGCCACCAAACCGACCAAATTAATAGGCTGGATATCCCAGCCATTACCAGGTGGAGCAGCAGAATCCCCTTCAGTTTCTGCCCCTCGAGTTGAAACCGCCAGGCGAGCAGGCCAGTAGCCAGCACCGGCAGGGTAGAAAATGCTGCGATCGCGAAGTTGTAATAACCGGCCTCCCCCAACGCTCTCCGCCTGGTCAAACGGCCAGACCAGTCAAGAGCTACCCCGGTAATAAACAGCGCGATGGGGAAGTGCACCAACACGACGTGCTGCGCGTGCTTGGCGAGCAAAATCGTTTCCGGGTCAAATGCCTTCCCGACGCTGGTCACTGCACCACCACTTTGCCGGTCATCTTCGGATGGACGGAACAGAAATAGGGGTACGTCCCGGGCTTGGTGAAGGTGAAGGAAAACTTTTCGTCGGTATCCAGCACCTTGGACTTGAAGACTTTGTCGTCGCTGACCACGGTATGCGGGATGTCGTCGCGATTGGTCCACGTCACCGTGGTTCCCACCGCTACGGTCAACGTCGTTGGCCCAAAGCTGAAGTTGTCGATCTTGACTTCCGCGCTGGATGCCTGCGTCTGTTCCGCTCGAGCCTCGAAAGTTCTTGAATTGCCCGCTACCCGCGACGGGCCTATAACCAGCGGCGCCGCCAAAACTAAACTCCACACACGTCTCCTCATGACTTTTCTTCCTCTCTGTTTTTTGTAGATGAAAACTTCGTCGCCGCGTCCGTTGTCGACTACGCGAGCGAAGAATCGACGACTGCGAGGGCATGTTGCCCGCGAATGTAGTTCACGCCTGTAATTCCCAAGATGCTGCGCAACTGCTCCGCAGGCACTTTCATTGGTCCCGGCGAATCGGCCTTCCCTGGCTGAGGTTGCGGAAATGCCGTGGAGGCCGCGGTATGAAAGGTCACATTGCCTTCCACCTTTTGCATGGTCTGGTGAATGTGCCCATTCAGCACGGTGACTGAGCCGAATTTCTTGAGATACGCCAGTGCTTGCGCGCTGTCTTCCGTGCCCCAACCCCATTCCGGATACACAGACCACAGCGGAATGTGCGCGAAGACCACGATCGGAGTGCTGCTCTTCAAGTGCTTCACGTCATCTTCCAGCCATTCGAGTTGGTCGTAGCCCAGCGTGCCCAGGCCACCAGCTTTCAGGTTCATGACGTTTACCAGGCCGACGAAATGCACGCCCTTCTTATCGAAGCTGTACCATCCGCTGCCTTTCGATTGCTTGCCATAGCGCTCGTGAAATTGCGCGCCGTCATCATTCAAGACGT
>Ga0137415_10008485_pt1 | contig 10181 bp, 7 predicted proteins | sample CZODoug3_1_1_16f_FD_183082 | JGI IMG/M metagenome (GOLD analysis project Ga0137415, IMG submission 183082) | Vadose zone soil fungal communities from Angelo Coast Range Reserve, California, USA - CZODoug3_1_1_16fungal (Hybrid Assembly) | ecosystem: Environmental > Terrestrial > Soil > Vadose... | reverse complement strand
AATACGCCGAGGGCCTTGCTGACTGCTTCACGGGAGACGCCGGTCCAGGACGCCAGTTCGCCTTGGGACAGGGCTAGCGCGACCCGTATGCCGTGGTCGGTGGGTTGGCCGAAGCGCTCGGCGAGCTCGGCGAGTCGGGCGGCAACGCGGCCGGTGGAGTTGTGCGCGCCGAACTCGACGCGTTTTCGGTTGGCGTCGCGCAGGCGTTCGGCGAGCAGACGCATCAGCAGATAGCTGACGCGGCCGTGGGCCTGGAGGTAGGCGCCGAACCCGACGAACGGTACGACCAGCGCGGTCATGTCCTCGAGTGCGGTCACGGTCGCCGACCGGGGTTGTCCGTCGATCGCGGCGAGCTCTCCGACCAGTGCGCCCGGACCATAGACGGCGAGCAGCACCTCCCCGCCGCGGGTGGTGTGGCTGGAGACCTTCACCTTCCCGTGCAGCACGACGGCGACCCAGTCGGATCGTTCGCCTTCGCCGAGTAGGACGGCGTCGCGTTCCCAGTGTCGAACGCGCCCTCGGCGGCTCAGCTCGGCGCGTTCGGGTTCGGTGAGTAGCTCGAGGAACTCGGCCCGATGGTGTGGGGAGCCTTCGTCGCGCCGGGTCTGGTCAGGGCCCGCGTTCCTGACCGGGTGTGCGTCGAGCGATAGGACATCCACCGCAACCTCCCCCTGCTTGCGTGTGCCGACGCGGCTATGGGCCGGCGAACCCGAACGGGCGACGAGCATCGTCTCTGGCCGTGATATCAGTGGGCGAGGGTGCAGGCCGGTGCATCGACGGGGGTGTCCGCACCCCGGAGAGCGCGGCATGATGTCAGCTCGGGATGACCAGGGCGGACTGTTCGGAGGTGGGCGGCGTGCGCGCGGGACCCGTCCGCCTGGTCGTGGCGGAGGACAGCTTCCTGGTACGGGAGAGCCTGGCCCGGTTGTTGTCCGCCGACGGGCGTCTGGCGGTCGTCGGGTTGGCTGTGGACTACGAATCGGCGATCGCCCTTGTGCAACAACAACGCCCAGATGTCCTGGTCACCGATGTCCGAATGCCACCGACCGGCACGGACGAGGGCATCCGGCTGGCGTGTCAGCTGCGGGTCTCCCACCCCGACATCGGGGTCGTGGTGCTCTCGCAGTACGACGACCCCGCGTACGCGGTGGCACTGGTATCGGGCGGGTCTCGCGGCCGGGCCTACCTCTTGAAGGACCGCGTCGCCGAACTCGATCAGCTCGTGGACGCGGTGGTGGCGGTCAACAACGGGGAATCAGTGCTCGACCCCGAGGTGATCGACGGTCTGATGGCTCGCCAAGGCGGGGCCGCGCAGGATCGGATGGAGCGATTGACCCCGCGTGAGCGCCAGGTGCTCGCCGCGTTGGCCACCGGGGCCAGCAACCGGACGGTGGCCGCGCAGCTGGTGCTCTCTCAGCGGGCGGTGGAGAAACACATCAACGCGATCTTCGCCAAGCTGGGGCTCACCGGGGACACCAATGTCGACCAGCGCGTCAAGGCAACGCTGATGTTCCTGTCCGGCCACAGCTCACCATGAGCCATCGCGCGGTCCGGGCCCAGGGGGTGTGGCCATTCCCGCGTATCGGGGTGTGCGCACCCTCGCCGCGCTCACGATCGGGCTGCGACGATGACCGGGATGGACGACATTGTGGTTGCGGTGCTGGTGGTCGACGACCAGCCCGGATTTCGCAAAGCCGCGGCCGCGGTGGTGGCGGCCTGCGACGGGTTCATGCTGGCCGGTGAGGCGGACAGCGGCGAGTCCGCCGTGGCGTTCGTGCGCACCGCCCTGCCCACGATGGTGTTGATGGACATCAACATGCCAGGTATGGGCGGTATCGAGGCAACCCGCCGCATCCATGCTGAACGGCCTGATCTGATGATCCTGCTGATGTCCACCTACGACCCGAGCGAGCTACCGGCCGACATCACCGAATGCGGCGCGGTTGGCTATCTACACAAAGAACTACTCGAACCGATGACACTCGCGCGCGCCTGGCAGCACGCCTAGTCGACAGGCGAGCGCATGCCACCATCAGCCCCGATACCAACCGGCCCCGACCCGGGCCGTTTGCTCCGCCAATTCATCACCGCCGACCTCGTCGCGATCACCGGGGGCGTACTGCTCTGCGCATCGTTCTACCTGCTGGTGGTGCGTTCGATATGGATGCTGGCCCTGGCCGGTGTGTGCACCGCGTGCGCCGTGATCGTCGGGGCCGCCGCGCGACCCGCGAAGCGGGGTGACTACCAGAGCGCCGTCACCCTCATTTGCCTCGGCAACTGGGCCACGGCGCTGCTGGTCACCTTCATCGCGCCAGTGATATTCCCCGTCATGCTGCTGACCACGCTGCTGCCGGTCGTGTTCGCCATGCCCTATGTGACTCGCCGCCGGCTACGCGCGTACATCGCGGTCACCACCGGCTGGGTGCTCCTCCTTGGCCTAGTTCGCTTCCAGCACGTCTCCGACTTGCCCGAGCAATTACCGGAACCGCTGGCCAACATCGTCTCGATCACCACGCTGCCCGCTGTGGCCGCGCTCATTCTGTTGATCGTCTGGCAGAACGCCGCTGTCCTGCGCGAACACATCGCCCACACGGACGCCACCAACGACGCGCTGCGCCGGTCTCAACGCCTACTCGCCCAGCGTGCCGAGGAACTGGTCGCGTCCCGATCCCGACTCGTCGCGGTGACCGACACCGAACGACGTCGCATCGAACGTGACCTACATGACGGAGCTCAACAACAACTCGTCGCCCTCGCTGTCAACCTACGGCTCGCCCGCCACCTCGCCGAGCGTGACCCGCGCCGCAGCACCGCCGTCCTCGCCGAACTGTCAGAACAACTCCACGACGCCATCGCTGAAATCCGCCGCCTCGCCCATGGCATCTACCCTCCGCAACTCACTGCCCAGGGGCTCGCGCACGCCTTACCCATCGCGGCCGCCAAATCCGCCGTGCCCACCCAAGTCCACACCAGCGGAATCCGGCGCTACCCAGCACAACTCGAAACCGCGGTCTACTTCTGCTGCCTCGAAGCACTCCAAAATGCCGCCAAACACGCCGGCGACGCTGCTACCGCCACAATCACCGCGGAACACGACGACAAGACCGGTCTCTCCATTGTCATCACCGATACCGGCACCGGATTCGACCCGGCCCACACCACACTCGGCGCCGGACTCACCAACATGGCCGACCGACTCGCCATCCACGCGGGCACCCTCCACATCGACTCTCGCCCACACCACGGCACCCAGATCACCATCACCATTCCGAATCCCACACCGGCCGCGCTCGGCGCCGGCCCAGGCCTCACCCAGATCGACGCATCGGCAGGCCCCTGACCAGGAAATCGGCCCATCGGGGGCTGGATCTGCGAATCACCTGGTTCCCATATCCAATGTCCAGTAGTGGTTTCCGGGTCCTCCTTGTAGATGCCCGGTGCCGGCCTCCTGGACAGCACAGTTGAGAATAAGATTGCGGTGCCCCCATGCCGACGGCTCATCGTCTTGCATCCAGAAACGCATCACGTCAGCGGGAGTAGGAAACCCGGTCGCCACGTTTTCGGCTCGGTAGGAATGATAACCGGCCTTGTCCATGGGCTCACCGGAATCCCAGACCAGATGACCGTTGGGATCCTTATGCATATTAGGGAACGTATTGACCCAGTTGATGGGTTGACTGGCCAGATAGACGTTGTGGTCACCCGCGGTCTGCCTGAGGCCCGACGAGTTCGGCGCAGGGTTGGCACACGTGTTCATGTGCGCGCCTTGGGTATTTCCGTGCGGCGGGTAGTTCGCCGGGTGTGCGCGCGCATCGTTGATGAGCCTGAGCAGCTCAGCCTCCTCGGGGGCCACCGCCCGGCCAATCCTCTTGATCGGCTTTTCTTCGTATCCAGCGCCTGGCCCGAAGAACGACCAGCGGCGGGAGGCGTCGTTGTCGCAGTCGAACTGGAGCGCTGGCCAGCTGCTGTCGGTGCGACGACCGCCGGCGATCGTGAGACATTTCCCGGTCTGCGCGTTCTTCAGGGATAGATCGCCGAACGCCCGCACGGCTAGATTCGGTCCGCTCTGGACGGCCGCCGCCGGTCCTCTCTGGATGGCTGCGGCGCCGGTGGCCTCGGCGGCCGTGGCCGGCCCGGTGAGCGCGAACGCCGCGGTCCCGCCCAGCACGATGACGGTCAGGCCACGGGCAGCAATGCCCGAAAGGCTGCGTTTCATGGTGGCTCCTGGTCTTCCTCGTCCCCGACTGGGGTACGGGAAGGAGGTGCGGCACCCACCCGCTGATACGCAGTGTCAGACGGGCGTCGCGTACGCGGCTGATAGAACCGGCCGGGGCTGCCCAGCACGGGCGAACGCCTCGGCGGGCGGCTCCGCCTTGGGCGCACGGCGCACGGCGCACGGCGCACGGCGCACGGCGCACGGCGCACGGCGTCAACGACTCAGGCGCGCCGAGGTGACAATCGCCGGGTCGCCGGGGCGCGGTGTCGTTGGTCGCGGCTTGCTTGGTGAGCTCGGCGGGTGGCGAAGCTGGCTTGTGGCGAGTTCAGTCCGCTTCGGTGGACATATGCCCGCAAACCATGATTAATTTAACGCCAGGGCTGCAAACTTCGTAATTAAAAAGCCGTGGTGTTGAATTAACGCTCAATTCCGCAATTTCAGATGGTTGCTGTCGTACGGCAGACCGCACCGGCGGGCCTGCTACGCCTGCCAATGCTGAGTCCTGCCTGGCCGCGCCCGGGAGCAGGTCGGATGCTCTCCAGCGTTGTTGCAGACCGGCGGCGCGGCCACCGAGATCGACACCATCCAGGTTCGATCTTCGGCAAACCTGCACCAAGTCGATCTCGGCGAAACGGCTACGGGGCGGGAGGCGTTCGGTCACGCTGAGCGGGTGTTGGGCGGACCGTTTCGGGGTACCGAGGCGGTGGCCGCCGGCCGGTGACCCGGTGGCCACCGCCCGGGTGGCCGCTGGCCTGGTGACCCCGGTGACCCCGGTGACCGCCGACCGCAAACCGCACAAAGTCCATGATCATGTGCGTTTCCTGGCAACAGCGCACAAAGACTCCTCAGTGAGCGGATCCGCGCGCGCCGAGATCTACCTCAGCGGGGTTTCGATCACGAAAATACCCCGCTGGCGTAGATCTCGGCGTCGGACGGCTTCGAACAACGCAACAAGATCAGCGTGTTATTGATCTGCACACCCTGATGTTGAATTGGTGGCGGTAGCTCATTGACCAAAGCCAGCGGGAGCCAACGCGGAGACCGACCACGGCTTAGCTGCTGATCACAACTCGTGAGTGGTAAGTGGCGCTATAGGACCACTGAGCACTCACGGGTGTTTTTGAAGCGCGATCGTGGTCCAGGCGCCGAGCTTGACCAGGTCACCGTCGCCGACCGGTGCCGGGGTGTTGGGCGTCAGCAGGCCGCCGTCGCCCACCGTCGTGCCATTCGTGGAGTCCAGGTCAACGATCTGCCAGCCGCCGTCCGGCTGTGCCAGCAGCATGGCGTGCAGCGCGGACACCCCCGGGTCCAGCGGCGGCCCGCTCAGGTCGATGTCCGGCTCGATGCCCCGCGAACGGCTGCGCCGGCCGATGGTCAGCCGCTCTCCCGCCAGGGCGAACCGTCGCTCCGGGCAGAACGGTGGGAACGCCAGTTCGGCCACGTCCGGGCCCTCCCTGCGGCGTACCTCCTCGAACCAGTCCCGGTCCGCCCGCACCACCGCCGACCAACCCGTGCGCGCCGGGCCGGTGTCCCCGGGCGGGGGCGCCGCCGGCGTGGCGGGGCGGGCCGCCTGCGGGGTGGGCAGGGCGCTGTCGTGGCCGCACTGCTCGCAGAACCGGCCGTCCCGGGCCGCGCCGCAATGGGCGCACACCTCGGATGGCACCGCGGCGGGAGCCGAGGCCGAACTGTCCGGAGAACTGTCCGGAGCCGAGGCATCCGGAGTTGCGGCGGGGCCGCGCGCCACGGTGGCCATCGGGCTGCCGCACACGTCGCAGTAGTCGTCGGTGCTGGAGGCGTGCCCATCGGGACAGGTCGAGACCGTCATGTGCCCTCCGGAGTTCAGGAGCCGCCGCGGAACCTCGCGGTCCGGGTCGACCGGGTGTCCAGCGTCATCTCGTCAGCGTCGTCCACGTCCTTGCGCAACCGGATCGTGCCGGACGGCGCGTCCAGCACGTCGACCACCTTTTCCAGCAACCGCGACGTGTTGTCGTTGCCGGACTCGTGCGCCAGCGCCACCGCCCGGCCCAGCCGCGCCGTCGCGGTCCGTTCGTCACCGGCCTTGCGCGCGGCCAGACCCTGCTGGATCGCGTCGGCCAGCTCGGCCTGCCCCGTGTAGTGCGCGACGCCCCGGCTGATCCGTGAGGACAGCGAGGTGTCGTCCGTCCACACGGCCTTCACCAGGCCTTGCCCGAGCACGTCCGCCGAGCCGGCGCGGACCAGCTGCACCCGCCCGGCCAGCATCTCGTCCCCGACCGCGCCCGCGTTGACCGTCACCCCCACGTGGTAGTCGCGGCTCTCCGCGCCCCACGAGCCGAGCGGATAGTCCCCGCGACGCGGACCCGACTCGGTACGGCGCGCGGTCAGATCGGCCACCGTCGGCGCGACCTGCTTCACGAACCGCACGCTCGCCCCGAGCGGCGTCCACAGCCGCAGAGCCACGTCAGCGGTGTTCTTGCCCATCGACGACTCCATGAGTGCCCGGAAGTCCGCCGCCAGGTCGGTTGGGTCGGCCACGATGTCCACGGTGCCGAGCAGCGCGTCCGCGATGGCCCGCAGTTCCTCGACGCGCCAGTCGGTGCCTACCCCCCGGCAGTCGCAGGTGAACAACCCGCGCACGCCGTCCAGCGCGGCCTGGAACACCCGCTTCTGCTCGCCGTTCTTCCCGTCGGTGAGCAGGATCGCATGCCGCAGCCCGCCCGGGTGTGCCCGCGCCAGCGCACCGACGGCGGCCAGCCAGGCGCCGATTGCCGTCCCTCCGCCCGCACTCAAGCCGTTGACCTCTGCGGTCGCCTCGGCCCGGGTAGGCGCATCGGCGACGGCGGTGCCCCCGCCCCTCGGGTAGAGCTGGACGGCGGTGCCGCTGCCGGAGATCACCGCGAACGCCACACCGTCGCGCAGCTCGGCCAGCGCGGCGACGGTGGCCTGGCGGGCGGAGCGGATCCTCTCCCCCTGCATCGACCCCGAGGTGTCCACCACCAGGACCTCGAGCGCGTCGGTCGAGGCGCCACTTGGCTCACCGGTCGCGGTCACCGTGACGACCGCGTCCACCTCCGTCGCCCCTTCGTGCAGGTAGGCGTTCTGGTCGACCTCGACGGTGAACGACGGCTGGAACCCGGTCATCCGGTCTCCTCTACATCGGCGGTCATCGGCACGGGGATGGCGACCACGGTGATGTTGTCCCGGCCACCGGCGTCCAGGGCGAGCGCGGTGAGCATCCGGGCGATCCGCAGCGGGCCGGCGCCCTCTTCCGGCGGGGGTAGCGCGGCGGCCAGCTGCTCGGCGCCGGGGAGGTAGTTCCACAGTCCGTCGGTGCACAGCAGCAGCAGGCCGGGCCCGTCCGGGCGCCAGCTGACCACGTCGGGCTCGGGCTCGCCACCCTGCCCCAGCCACCGCGTGATGGCGTGCGCCCTGCGGTCGGCCAGCGCCGCGGCCTCGTCCAGCTTGCCGGCCTCGATCATGGACGTGGCCCAGGAGTGATCGGTGGTCAGCCGCCGGGACGGCTCCGCGCCGCCCGGGGTGGCCAGCCAGTACGCCCGGCTGTCGCCGACCCAGCCGATGGTGATCACCGGCATGGACCCGGGGCCGGCGGGGTGGTCCAGGTACGCGCAGACGAGCGTGCACGACGGGGCATCCCGGTCGCTGGGCGCGCCGAGCGACTCCACCGCCGCCGCCGCTTCGGCCACGGCGCGGCGCACCAACCGCTTGCCCCGTGCGGCGGCCGCCCGGGACGTCGTGCTCACGGGAACGCCGGAGCCCGAACGCTCGCCGCGGTCCGAGGGCTCGCCGCGGTCCGAGGGCTCGCCGGGGTCCGCGAGCAGCGCGCCCAGTGCCACTTCGGCGGCGGCCCGGGAGGCGAGCTCCGGCGACCGGACCGTCGACACCCCGTCACAGACCACCGCGGCCACCCCGGCCGGCCGCCTCGTGCCGAGCGCCATGGCGTCCTCGTTGCGGGCGTGCGCTCGACCCCGGTCGCTCACCCCGCACACGGTGCCCAGATCGGTCTCCACCCGGTCGGTGCCGTCCGGGCGGCGCAGGCCGCAGGCCGGGCAGTAGTCGTCGTCGGCCCCGCCGGCCCGCGCGGGAACGGGCTCGCCGCATCGCCGGCACGGCTCGCCGGCGCCCGCCGCCAGAAGGTCATTCGGTGCCACCCCGGCCTCCGCCACCGAGACCGCCCCGGCCGCCGCCGCCGAGACCACCGAGGCCGCCGAGGTGCCGCCCCGGCGTACCCGCAGGTCGTTGCCGCAGCCCTCGCAGAACAGGTCGTCGTCGCCGGCCGGCTCCGCGCACTTCGGGCACACCATGGTCAGGTCCATGTGCGGGGCCGCACGGCGTTGGCCCGGTCCACCAGGGCGATGCGCTCCGCCGGGTCGGCGGTGAGCCGAGCGGAGCCCCGCAGACAGCGCTCCAGCTCCAGCCGCAGCTCCCGCCCCCGCCAGGCGCACCCGAGCAGGACGGCGTCCTTCGGGGGGTCCGCCACGTCCAGCGCGGCGGTCAGCAGCGAGGCCCGGATCCGCTGGTCGGTGGTGTCGTCCAGCTCCAGGTCCGCCACCCGGGCGGCCGCCTTCGCCAGGCCGTCCACGCCGACCTGCCCGCCGTCCCGGCCGAGCAGCGTCGCCCGGATTGCCGCCAGCTGCGCGGTGACGTACTGGCTGGAGGTGTTGGGCACCGCGTCCAGCGCTCGCACCGCGCCGTCCCGGTCACCGGCGCGCAGCGCCACCCTGGCCCGGCCGAACCCGGCGTCGGCCAACCCGGGGTCGGGGCGGGCGATCAGCTCGTAGAACGGCCCGGCGTCGGCGTCGCGCCCGGCGCACTCGGCGGTCGCGGCGAGCGCGAGCTTGGGCGCCGCCTCCCCGGGCAGCGTCGCGTAGGCCACGTCGAACGCGCCGGCCGCCCGCTCAAGCCCCTCGGCGGCGCCGGCTCCGGTGCCGTCGCCCGCCACCAGCAGCGCGGTCAGCCCTCGGAACCAGTCCAGCCGCCAGTCGCCCGGGTGCAGCGCGGCCAGCTCGTCCAGGGTGGCGTCCGCCGCCACCGGGTCGCCGGCGTCCAGGTGCGCGCGGACCAGCCGCAGCCGCAGCTCGAGGGTGAGCTCCGGCGCCGACTCGACCGCCCTGGTCACCGCCCCGCGCTCTACGGTGGCCAAGGTGGCCAGCAGGCCGGCGCCGGGGTCGGTGGGATCCACCACCGGCACCGGCAACACCTCGGCCACCCGGCGCGGAGTCGGCCGGCCCAGCGCGGTGCCCACGGCGAGCAGGCCGGGGGCATAGAGCCCCCGGGGCGGGCCGAACCTGGTGGAGGTGGTCGGCCGGGCCTTGCCGTCCTGCGCGGCAAGGACCTCACGGAGCACGCCGTCCAGCTGCTCGGCCATTTCCTCGGTGGACTCGAAGCGGCGCAGCGGGTCCGGGTCGGTGGCGCGCAGCAGCGCCCGCCGGAACGACTCGTGGGTCCTCAGCACCGGGTCGTCGTCGGGGATCGGGGTCGGCGCACCGCGCCGGGTCGGCGGCATGCCCAGCGCGAGCACGGCGAGCGAGCGGCCCACGGTGTACACGTCCGACCCCGGGGACGGCCCCTCCTTGGCCACCTCCGGTGCCTGGTAGCCGACGGTCCCGTACACCGCGCTGTCCTGGTCGTCCAGCCGGAGCACCGCGCCCAGGTCGATCAGCTTGAGCCGCCGGTCGTACTGGATGGCGTTGTCCGGCTTGAAGTCGCAGTAGGCCAGCCCGCGCGCGTGCAGGTAGCCCAGCGCGGTGAGAACCTCCGTCGCATAGGCGATCGCCACCGGCACCGGCAGTGGCTCGAACGTGCCGTCCGGGCGGCGGCGGGCCTGCAGCAGCTGCTTGAGCGAGGAGCCACCCACGTACTCCATCACGATGTAGCCCACCGGAACGCCGTCCGACCCCGGGTGCTGGACGAAGTTGTGGATCTTCACGATGCTCGGGTGGTCCACCTCGGCCAGGAACCGGCGCTC
>Ga0137415_10008484_pt1 | contig 10182 bp, 9 predicted proteins | sample CZODoug3_1_1_16f_FD_183082 | JGI IMG/M metagenome (GOLD analysis project Ga0137415, IMG submission 183082) | Vadose zone soil fungal communities from Angelo Coast Range Reserve, California, USA - CZODoug3_1_1_16fungal (Hybrid Assembly) | ecosystem: Environmental > Terrestrial > Soil > Vadose... | reverse complement strand
CGTAGTCGATGACCGCGCAGATTCTCCAGATCCCGCCGCCGGTGGTTTCGAACTCGGAGAAGTCGGTCTGCCACACCCGGTTGCGGACAGTGGGTGGGTCGTGGAACACCTGACGGCGCAGCTTCGCCCAGGAGCGACGGTCGGCCCGGTAGCCGCGTGGCAGCAGAAGCCCACGTCTGCGCAGTGCGCGTTCGACAGTTGAGGTGGACACCACGTGACCGTCCGCGCGCATCATCGCGGCGATCTTGCGATGCCCCCATGCCGGTCACTCGGCGGCGTACTTCGCCGCCAGCACTTCGAACGTGTCGGTCATCGGTGCCGGCCAGGGTCCCTTTGAAGGTTTGCCACCCCGCAGACGGGTCAGGCGGCGGCGGTAGGTGCGCTCGGGGATGCCGGTCAGTGGGGCGAACCTCGAAACCGGCATCACGGCGTCAGCTCTCAACGCTCCGAGGTCCTGGAAGGGACCGCATCGATGTGCTCTGATCCCTTCTGCCAAATCCGCGGCTGCACCGTCGCCTCGGCCAGCGCCAGCTTCAACTGCTCGGCCTCCGCCCGCGGCCGACGCTCGGTCTGAGACCCGGCCCCACCGGCCGCGCCCGGCATCCGACTCTCCAAACTTGCCTTGCCCGCCTCCAGGAACCGGTCACGCCACTGCCCGACCGCCTGCGGCGTCACACCATGCCGCCGAGCCGCCTCGGCCAGAGTGATCTCGCCGGCTAACACCGCCAGCACAACCTGGGTCTTCTCCTGCGCCGACAACCGAGAACGGGCCCGTGGCCCCGTCCGACTCATGGTCAACACCCTCCCAGACCGGCCCAAGCACGACCTGCCAGGTATCTTGACGCAGGAGATCCGAAGTCAGTCGAATATATGTTCGAGTTGGGTTAGGGTCGGCGGGTGGGCGGTCAGCTGGGGTGGCAGCCGTCGCTGTTCGGCGGCGGGGACGGGGTGCCGGAGATCGACGACGGCTTTGCCGGGTGTCGTCGGCACGAGCTCGCCGACGGGGCCTGGGTCGACCTGGTGCCCGGCTGGCTGAGCGGCGCGGACGTGCTGTTCGACCGGTTGCTGGCGAACACGCCGTGGCAGGGTCGCGAGGTGCGGATGTACGAGCGCGTGCTGCCGGAGCCGAGGCTGACGCACCGCTGGGTGCTCGGCGACCGGTCCGCCGCGCTGCCGGTCGAGCCGGTGTTGCCGAGGATGGCGGAGGTGTTGTCGGGCCGGTACGGGGAGCACTTCACGCAGATCGGGGTCAACCTGTACCGCGACGGGTCGGACAGTGTGGCGTGGCACGGCGACCGGGTGGCCCGGGATCTGCCGTCGGCGATCGTGGCGCTGGTCTCGCTGGGTGCGGTGCGGCCGTTCCGGCTGCGCCCGACCGGTGGCGGTCACTCGCTCGGCCTGCTGCCCGGCCCGGGGGACCTGCTGGTGCTCGGCGGGTCCTGCCAGCGCACCTGGCAGCACGCGGTGCCCAAGGTGCGCCGGTCCGGGCCGCGGATCAGTGTGCAGTTCCGACACGCCTACGCCCCGTACGCCTCCCCCCGCACGCTTACGCCCGGCCTTGACCTCAACTATCGTTGAGGTTACATACTCGGAGCAGGTGCTCGGGAAGCAGCGCGGCGCTCGCCGCGTTCCACCGGGCTGTACGGGTGATGAGAAGGCGGGTGGCGCCAGATGGACGGCGTTGGCGAATGGTCGATGATGCGGGCTGCATCGCGGCGGGCGGAGTTCGGGCAGCGGTCGATCGCGCCCGGCACGCTGTCCAGGATCTGGCGGTTCGCCAGCCGGTACCGCCGCCTGGTGCTGGTGTTCCTGCTGTTCACCGTCGTCTCGGCGGTGATCGGGGTGCTCACGCCGCTGCTGGCCGGCATGGTGGTGAACACGATCGTCGGCGCGGCGAAGCTGCCGGACCCGCTGGCCACGGTGCTGCTGCTGGCCGCCGCGATTGCCGGGCTCGCCGTGCTGGACGCCGGCATCGGGGTGGTCACCCGCTGGCTGTCCGCGCGGATCGGTGAGGGGCTGATCCTGGATCTGCGGCGCGCGGTGTTCTCGCACGTGCAGCGGATGCCGATCGCGTTCTTCACCCGTACCCGGACCGGCGCGCTGGTCAGCCGGCTGGACAACGACGTGATCGGCGCCCAGGCCGCGCTCACCGACACGCTGGCCGGCCTCGTCTCCAACGTGATCCAGCTCGTGCTGGTGCTGGCCGTGATGATCGGGCTCGCCTGGCAGGTCACCGTGCTGGCTCTGGTGCTGGTGCCGCTGTTCCTGCTGCCGGCGCGGCGGATCGGCGGCACGATCGCCGGGCTGCGGCGCGAGTCGGCGAACCTGAACGCCGGCATGACCAGCCAGATGACCGAACGGTTCTCCGCCCCGGGCGCCATCCTGGTGAAGCTCTTCGGCCGGCCCGACCGGGAGGCCGACGAGTTCGGCGCCAAGGCCGCCAGGGTGCGGGACATCGGCGTGCGCACCGCGATGGTGTCCCGGGTCTTCACCACCTCGCTCAGCCTGCTCTCGGCGCTGGCCCAGGCCCTCGTCTACGGGCTCGGCGGCTACCTCGCGGTGACCGGCCGGATCGCCCCGGGCACGGTGGTCAGCATGGCGCTGCTGCTGTCGCGGCTGTACGGGCCGCTCGCCGAGCTGTCCAACGCCAGGGTGAACGTGATGAGCGCGGTGGTCTCCTTCGAGCGGGTCTTCGAGGTGCTCGACCTTCGTCCGATGATCACCGAGAAGCCGACCACCCGCGCGCTGCCGGACGGTCCGGTCTCGGTGCGGCTGCGCGACGTGCACTTCGGCTACCCGTCGGCCGCCAAGGTGTCGCTCGCCTCGCTGGAGGAGGTCGCCACGCTGGACGAACGCGGCGGCGAGCGGGTGCTGCACGGGATCGACCTGGACGTGCCGGCCGGTTCGCTGGTCGCGCTGGTGGGCTCCTCGGGCGCCGGCAAGTCCACCCTGGCCGGTCTGCTGCCTCGGCTGTACGACGTCGACTCGGGCGCTGTCGAGCTGTCCGGGGTGGACGTGCGGGACCTCAGCTTCGAGGCGATCCGGGGCGCCGTCGGCGTGGTGACCCAGGACGGGCACCTGTTCCACGACACGATCCGGGCCAACCTGCGCTACGCCCGCCCAGAGGCCACCGACGCCGAGCTGGTCGAGGCGCTGCGCCGGGCGCGGCTCGGCGAGCTGTTCGACTCGATGCCGGACGGGCTCGACACCCCGGTGGGGGAGCGCGGCTACCGGCTCTCCGGCGGCGAGCGGCAGCGGCTCACCATCGCCCGGCTGCTGCTCGCCCGCCCGGCCGTCGTGGTGCTCGACGAGGCCACCGCGCACCTGGACTCGGAGTCCGAGGCGGCCGTGCAGGAGGCGCTCACCGAGGCACTGCACGGGCGGACCGCGCTGGTCATCGCGCACCGGCTGTCCACCGTCCGGCACGCCGACCTGATCGCGGTGGTCGAGCACGGCCGGATCGTGGAGCGCGGCACGCACGATGAGCTGCTCGCCGCCGAGGGCCGCTACGCCGACCTCTACCGGCGGCAGTTCGGCGGCCGGCGGGTCGCTACCGGCACCGATACCGGCACCGTCGAGTCCGCCGCCTGAAGCTGACGGAATCCGCGACTCACCCTGACAAAATCCCCGACTCACCCTGATGGAATCAGCGACTCGCGGGGGTGGATGGGGTGGGGACTCGGACGCTGCTCTCGACGACGTCGAGCACGGCGCGCAGGTCGTCGGCGGGCAGGCCCATAGCCAGGTGGGAGACGAGGCCCTCGAACGCGAGCTCCAGGTAGCGGGTGAGCACCGGGATGGGTACGTCGGGGCGGACCACGCCGACCTCGCGCTGGCGGGCCAGCCGGCCCTCGATCGCCTTGGTCAGCTCGTGCGCGTGCTGCTCCCAGTCGGCGCGGAACAGCGGGTCGGTGCGCAGCCGCCGAGACACCTCCAGCCGGGTGCCGAGCCAGCTGATCCCGGTGCCGCCGGTTGCCGAGTCCGTGAGTATGTCGCGCATCACCTGCACGAGGCCCTGCTCGGCGACCACCTGAGCCATCCGCCGGGCGTCCTGGTGGGCCAGTTCCAGGAACAGCGAGTCCTTGTCCCGGAAGTGGTGGAAGATCGCCCCCCGGGACAGCCCGGTGGCTTCCTCCAGCCGTCGCACGGTCGCGCCCTCGTACCCGTACCTGCTGAAACACGCCCTGGCGCCGTCCAGGATCTGCTCGCGGCGAGCGGCCAAGTGGCCAGCGCTGACGCGAGGCATCTACCCAGCGTAGCCGTTAGCAGGCCGTATGTACGGATTACCGCCCGCTTACACGCCCTGCTTTTGTCAGGGGCGTTGTGTAGCGTCGATTTCCGGTATCCGACTCTTCGGGGGTGGTTCGTGGTGTCACCAAAGGCGGTCGCCCGGGTGTGTGAAGACGGCCGGGAGACGTTGAACGAGCGCGCTGTGCAGGTGCTGCGCAGCCGTGAGGGGGCCGAAGCGTATGTGGCCTCGGTGTGCTTCAAGCACGGTCCGCCCCGGCTGATCGGCGTGGAGTTGGAGTGGTTACTGGCCCGGCGGTCCGAGCCCCCGAGTCCGCTGGACGCCGCGGTACTCGCCGCCGCACTCGGCCCGCACACCCCGCACTCACTCGATCCACTCTCCCCGGCGCTCCCACTGCCCCTCGGCTCCACGGTCACCGTCGAGCCGGGCGGCCAGGTAGAGCTCGCCAGCCAGCCGTTCGCCGACCTCGGCGCGCTGGTCCAGGCCGTCCAGTCGGACGCAGCCGAGTTGCACCGCAGGTTCGCCGGTCAGGCGCTGCGGCCCCACCCCTTCGGTGCCGATCCGGTACTGCCGCCGCACCGGGTGCTCACCGTTCCCCGGTACGCGGCGATGGAGGCCGCGTTCGACCGGTTGGGCACCGAGGGGCGCAGCATGATGTGCTCCACCGCCGCCGTGCAGCCCAGCCTGGACCTGGGCGAGCGGGCCGACCTGCCGGCGCGCTGGCGGGCACTGCACCTGCTCGGCCCGGTGCTGGTGGCGGCGTTCGCGAACTCACCGGTGCTGCACGGGCGGCGCACCGGCTGGAAGTCCTCCCGGATGGCGGTCTGGCTGGCGTTGGACCCACCGCGCACCGCCCCGCCGGACCTTTCGGTTGCCGATCCGGCGGCCGGCTACGCGCGGCGGGCCATGGAGGCCGGGCTGATCTGCGTGCGCCGGTCGGACCGGACCTGGGACGCCCCGCCGGGGGTGAGCTTCGCCGACTGGGTGGCCGGCGCACCGGGTTCGCCGCCGACTCCGCCCACTACGGAGGACCTGGACCTGCACCTTTCCACGCTGTTCCCGCCGGTCCGGCCGCACGGCCACGTCGAGGTGCGCTACATCGACGCGCAGGCCGGCGACAACTGGGTGGTGCCGGTCGCCGTGCTCGCCGCGTTGCTGTCCAGCCCGGCCACGACCGACGCGGCCGCCGAGGCGTGCCTGCCGGTGGCCGGGCGGTGGGCCGACGCGGCCCGCCTCGGGCTGGCCGACCCGGCCATCGCCAGGGCGGCGGCGACGGTGTTCGGCCTGGCCGCCGATGCGCTGCCCGACCTCGTCGGCCCCGGGCGGGTCCGCGAGCTGGTCGAGCAGTACAGCCGACGCTGGGTACTCCGAGGGCGATGTCCCGCCGACGATGCAGTCCCGGCCAACTCGTCCCCGAAGGGGAGACTCGCGGTGACCGTCGAACAGGACCGGGTCAACCCGCCGGCCAACCAGCCCGCCAACCCGCTCGCCGAGCTGGCTCCCGAGCAGCTGCGCGCGCACGTGGTGGCCGAGCTGACCAGGAGCCGCGCCCGCAGCACCGGGCTCACCGAGGCGGTGGACGAGGTCGACCTGGTCCGCCAGCACTCGCCGCTGATGTCGCCGCTGGTCTGGGACCTGGCCCACATCGGCAGCCAGGAGGAGCTCTGGTTGGTCCGGGACGTCGGCGGCCGCGAGCCGCTGCGCCCGGAGATCGACGGGCTCTACGACGCCTTCCAACATTCCAGGGCCAGCCGCGTCGAGCTACCGCTGCTCACCCCGCCGGAGACCAGGGCCTACGTCGCCGAGGTGCGCGAGAAGGCCCTCGACGCGCTGGAGCGCAGCCCGTTGCGCGGCCGCCGGCTGGAGGAGCACGCCTTCGCCTTCGGCATGATCGTGCAGCACGAACAGCAGCACGACGAGACGATGCTGGCCACGCACCAGCTCCGCGCCGGCGCCCCGGTGCTGCAGGCCGAGCCGCCGCCGCCTTCGGCGGGTGCGCCGGTGCCGGCCGAGGTGCTGGTGCCGGCCGGCACGTTCAGCATGGGTACCTCGGCTGAGCCGTGGTCGCTGGACAACGAGCGCCCGGCGCACCGGGTCGAGCTGCCCGGCTACGTGATCGACGCCGCCCCGGTGACCAACGGCCAGTACACCGAGTTCCTCGAGGCCGGCGGTTACACCGAGTCACGCTGGTGGTCCGCGGCGGGCTGGCGGCACCGGACGGAGGCCGGCCTGCAGGCACCCCAGTTCTGGCACCGCGAGGGCGGCCAGTGGTGGCGGCGCCGGTTCGGGGTGCTCGAGCCGGTCCGCGAGAACGAGCCGGTGGTGCACGTCTGCTACCACGAGGCGGCCGCCTTCGCCGCCTGGGCCGGCAAGCGGCTGCCCACCGAGGCGGAGTGGGAGAAGGCCGCCCGGTGGGACCCGGCCGTCGGCCGATCCCGGCGCTACCCGTGGGGCGACGAGGACCCGACGCCGGAGCACGCCAACCTCGGCCAGCGCCACCTCTCGCCGGCGCCGGTCGGGGCGTACCCCAAGGGCGCCTCGGCGCTGGGCGTGCACCAGCTGATCGGCGATGTGTGGGAGTGGACGTCGTCGGGCTGGCACCCGTACCCGGGGTTCCGGATGTTCCCGTACCCGGAGTACTCCGAGGTGTTCTTCGGCGGCGACTATCACGTGCTGCGCGGGGGTTCGTTCGGCACCGACCCGGCCGCCGTGCGGGCCACCTTCCGCAACTGGGACCACCCGATCCGTCGGCAGATCTTCGCCGGCTTCCGCTGCGCCCGCGACGCCACCCCGGCCGAGCTGCGCAACGGGCGGGTCGGGTAGCGGCGTGTGCCGCCACCTGGCCTACCTCGGCCCGGCCCGCCCGCTGGCCGCTCTCGTGCTCGAGCCGGAGTACGGGCTGCTGCGGCAGTCCTACGCGCCCCGCGACATGCGCGGCGGCGGGACGGTCAACGCCGACGGCTTCGGCGTCGGCTGGTACCCGCGCCCGGGTGAGACGGCCCGCTACCGGGGCGACCGGCCACTCTGGGCCGACCAGTCGTTCGCCGAGGTCGCGGCCGTCACCGAGTCGGGCGCGATGCTCGCCGCGGTCCGCTCGGCGACCGTCGGCATGCCGGTCGTGCACACCGCCAGCGCGCCCTTCTCCGACGGGCACTGGCTGTTCAGCCACAACGGTGTCGTCACCGGCTGGCCCGCTTCGGTGGCCGGGCTGGCCGCCGAGCTGCCGGTGACCGACCTGCTCACGCTGGACGCGCCGACCGACTCGGCGCTGCTCTGGGCGCTGCTGCGGCACCGGCTGCGCTCCGGTGAGCCGCCGGCCGCGGCGCTGGCCGGCGTGGTCGCCTCGGTCGCGGCGGCCGCGCCGGGGTCCAAGCTGAACCTGCTGCTCACCGACGGCAGCCAGGTGTACGCCACCGCGTGGCGGCACTCGCTGGTGGTGCGCACCGAGCCCGACGCGGTGACCGTGGGGTCCGAGCCGCACGACGAGGAGCCGGGCTGGACGCGAGTGCCGGAGGGGCACCTGTTGGTCGGCCGCCCTGGTCACGTGGACACCGCCCCGATCACCGTGCCGCCCGAGGCAGCCGCCACGGCCGAGCCGGCCGAGCACCGTGCCGGCCGCGCCGGCCGCGACCGGCGGAGCCGCCGAGGCCACCTGACCGAAAATGCCGAGCCGCGCGGGGTTGCCCAACGCGCGGTCGCCGAACCCGGTGAGCGTCACCGGGGACCAAGAGGAGTCTGATGACCGCCGCTGTACTGGACGTGTATCTCACCGAAGCCGACGCGGAGTCCGAGCTGCGCTCCGACGCCCGGACCGGGCTCACGGCCCTGCCCAAGGTGCTGCCGCCGAAGTGGTTCTACGACGCCGCCGGCAGCGAGATCTACGAACGGATCACCGCGCTGCCGGAGTACTACCCGTTCAACGCCGAGCGCGAGATCCTGCGCGCCAGGGCCGGGGACATCGCGGCCGCGTCCGGCGCCGAGGCACTGGTCGAGCTGGGGTCTGGCTCCTCGGAGAAGACCCGGTGGCTGCTGGACGCACTGAGCGCGCGGGGCACGCTGGACTCGTACCTGCCGCTGGACGTGTCCGAGGCGGCGCTGAAGGACGCGACGGCGTCCCTCGTGCTGGACTACCCGAGGCTGATGGTGCACGGCATCGTCGGCGACTTCACCCAGCACCTGTCCCGCATCCCGGCGCGCGGCAAGCGGCTGATCGCCTTCCTCGGCGGCACCATCGGCAACCTGCTGCCGGCCGACCGAGCGGTGTTCCTGCGCTCGGCTCGGGCGGTGCTGCGGCCGGGCGAGCAGCTACTGGTAGGTGTCGGGCTGGTGATCGACCCGGCGGTGATGGTGCCGGCCTACGACGACGCCCAGGGCGTGACCGCGGAGTTCAACAAGAACGTGCTGCACGTGCTGAACCGGGAGCTGCGCGCCGACTTCGACGTCGAGGCGTTCGACCACGTCGCGGTGTGGAACGCCGAGCAGGAGTGGATCGAGATGCGGCTACGGGCCCGGCGGCGGATGACGGTGCACGTCGCCGAGCTGGGGGTGGACGTGCCGTTCGCGGAGGGCGAGGAGCTGCGCACCGAGACGTCGGCGAAGTTCCGCGCCGGTGGCGTGCGCGCCGAGCTCACCCAGGCCGGCTTCGAGCTCACCGAGTGGTGGACCGACTCCACCGACCGCTTCGCCGTGGCCATGGCCACGGCCCGGTAGGCCGGCGGCCGCGCCGCGGCGGGCGGTCGGGCGGTTTCTGTCGGTGCGGGCGGCTGGACGAGGCCGGCTTGGGGAGGCTGGTCCCGGGGGTTGGCCGGGCGCGGCTGGACCCCGGGGTTGGCCGAGGCGGTCGCCGCCGGCGCCGGTTCAGCGCCGACGACTACCTCGGGCCATGGGTGTGTGCAACGACCTGGGCATCCGGATGGGCGCGTTCCACCCGGAGCCGTACGTGGTCGGCTCCCAGTAACAGGACCACGGTGGCAGCGTCGGTGACCGGAAGAACGGCGCCCCCGCCGGCACGAGCACGCCGCGCACCTACCGAGGTTTCCGCGCACCTTCCGCAGGCACGCCGCGCACCTACCGAGGTTCCCGCGCACCTCACAACCTGCGCGAGAACCCCGCAAGATGCGCGACGCCGCACGGGTACGAACCAGCCGGTCAGGGGCGGCGCCGCTCTCGGTTGACCCGGGAGCAACCGGAGGACGGCCACGCGGCTAGGCCGGACGCTGTGCGGGCTCAGCTACCTGTGCGGGTCGCGCCGGATCGGGCGGTTTCTGTCGGTGCGGGCGGCTAGACATACCGGTATGGACATCGATGCCCTCACCAGCGCCGAGGCTCTGGTCGGCGATCTGAACGAGAAGCTGACCGCTCCGGGGGAGCGGGAGTGCCTGCCCTGCTACTTGGGCCGCATGGTCACCGAGTTCGGCTGTGACCACCGGCTGCGCTGGAGCGAGCACTGGCGCGACCACAACGCCCCGAGGGCCAGCGCCCTGGCCGACCGCCTGATGGACCGGGGCGGGTTCTGCGACTGCGAGGTGCTGTTCAACGTGTACCCCGAGTACCTGCCCGAGGATGCCGGCGACCTGGTGTCCTGCTCCGGGGTGTCCCGGAAGGGCTCGACCAAGCCGTGTCGGCCGGTCAGGCCTGGCAGCGACCGGTCGGGGTGGGAATGAGCCGGCCGGACCGGGTGGGCTGCCCCACCCGGTCCGGCCGATGAGCTCGGGCGCCGCTCAGGCGGCGAGCATCCGGCGCAGCACGTACTGCAGGATGCCGCCGTTGCGGTAGTAGTCGGCCTCGCCGGGGGTGTCGATCCGGACCACGGCGTCGAACTCGACCTTCGCGCCGTCGTTCTTGGTCGCGGTGACATGCACGGTGCGCGGCGTCGAGCCGTTGTTCAGCTCGGTGATGCCGGCGATGTCGAAGGTCTCCGTGCCGTCCAGGTG
>Ga0137415_10008483_pt1 | contig 10182 bp, 10 predicted proteins | sample CZODoug3_1_1_16f_FD_183082 | JGI IMG/M metagenome (GOLD analysis project Ga0137415, IMG submission 183082) | Vadose zone soil fungal communities from Angelo Coast Range Reserve, California, USA - CZODoug3_1_1_16fungal (Hybrid Assembly) | ecosystem: Environmental > Terrestrial > Soil > Vadose... | reverse complement strand
GAAAGCCATCTTGCTTTTCGAAAATGTCGGGGCCGGCGAGCAGGCTGCCCGTACTCGCCTGGGGCAGATGGCTGCTCTGTATATGACCGGCAACTACGAGGAGTCTCTTGCCACTGGCGTCACTGCCGAGCGGTGGTTCCAGGCCAACAATCATCCAACCGGTCTGGCGAAGGTCTACGGGAACATGGGCAACCTCTGGATGCGCCGCGAGCAGCACGTTCTTGCGCTGCAGCACCACCAGAAGGCGCGAGCGCTCTTCGAGCAGCTTCAGGATTGGCCTGCTCTCGCAATGACGTACTTGAACCTGGCCAACTGCCTTTCATTCGCGGATCAGCTTCATGAAGCGGAAAAGATGTACGAGCTCTCCGAAGAACTCAGCGCTCGCCTCTCAATGCGTGAACTGTTCATGCAGGCTCGATACAACAAGTCGTACCTGATGTTCCTGCAAGGCCGCTGCAGCAAGGCGCTGGATTCTTTCGCAGAAGTGCGCGATTACTTCGACAGAACAGGCAGCAAGCATCACCTGAATCTCTGCGACCTGGACGTGGCTGAAATTTACCTGCATCTCATGAAGCCGGCTGAAGCTGTGGATCACGCGCAGCGGGCGGTCGCTGGATTCGCGAAAACCTCGAGGCGATACGAGCACGCCAAGGCGCTGGCCTTCTGCGCCATGGGACTTTCGCAGACAGGGCAGCTCCTGGAGGCCGAAGCTGCAGGCGAGGCTTCGAGGAAACTGTTCGAACAAGAAGGCAACAAGTATTGGGTTTCGATGATGGGTTTCTGTCTCGCTTACGTTGGAATGGCGAAAGGCGATTCCGCCAAAGCGAAACTTCTTGCGGCGCAGGCGAAAGTTCACTTCCAGCGTATGGAGCTAAAGGACTGGGTTGCCGACAGTCTGAATCGACTCGGATCGCTGGCCCTGGAGGCCTGTCAGGTCAAAACAGCCGCCGCGTGTATGGCGGAGATGCTGAAACTGACCATCAACAAACGGCTGTAGCGGCGGTCTATGACCGCCGGCGATGTCGCAATTGCAGGATCGCCGGCGGTCATAGACCGCCGCTACAGCTACGCCTCCAATTTCGCCCAGGTCTTTCCTTGTTTGACGTCGACCGTTAGAGGCACGTTGAGCTGGACAACGTTTTGCATGAGGTCGCGGATCGTCTCGCGGATCCAGAGCTCGTCTTCGGGAACCTCGAAGATCAGCTCGTCGTGAACCTGAAGCACCATGCGAGTGCGAAGCTTCCGGCGGCGGAGTTCGTCCCGGATTCGGATCATCGCGATCTTGATGATGTCCGCAGCAGTTCCCTGGATCGGCGAATTGATCGCGGTGCGTTCCGCCATTCCGCGGCGCATGCCGTTGCGTGAGTTGATTTCCGGATGCTGCCGGAGCCGGCCGAACAAGGTGCGTGTGATCCCCGTATCACGCGCCTCGCTGAGACAATTCTCGATGTATTGCTGCACACCTTGATATTGCTGGAAGTATCGCGCAATGAATTCGGCTGCTTCGTCGGGGCTGATTCCAAGCTGCTGCGCAAGGCCGTATGGCGTCTGCCCATATACAATCCCGAAGTTGACCGCCTTTGCACGGTTTCGTTGTTCCGAAGTGACCGCCTCTATGGGCAGACCGAGCACTGCAGCGGCCGTGCGCCGGTGGATATCTTCTCCCGCGGCAAAAGCCTCCGCCAATCGTGCATCACGGGAAAGATGAGCGAGGATGCGCAGTTCGACCTGTGAATAGTCGGCCGAAACAAACCACCAGCCTTCTTCAGGGATGAAGGCTCCGCGAATCTTTCTTCCAAGGTCCACGCGGACCGGAATGTTCTGCAGGTTCGGATTGCTGCTCGAGAGCCGGCCTGTAGACGCAGCCGCCTGATGAAACGATGTGTGCAGACGTCCGGTTTTCTGGTCCAGAAGCTTCGGGATCACGTCGATGTATGTGGACTTGAATTTTGAAAGCTGGCGATACTCGAGAACGAGCCGCGGCAGCTCATGCTTCTCCGCCAGTTCCTCGAGGATCTCAACCGCGGTCGAATACTGTCCGGACTTGCGCAGCTTGCGGGGACGCGGAAGGTTGAGTCTGTCGAACAGAATCTCGCCCAGTTGCCGGGGCGAGTTGATGTTGAATTCGCAATCCGCGATCTGGCAGATGTGCCGGGTCAGCTCATCCAGCTGAGCGCCCATCTCCTGCGACATCCGTTCGAGCACACTCACGTCGATCCGGAGTCCGGCCAGTTCCATTTCCACCAGCACCTCCGAAAGAGGCAACTCGATTTCGCGATACGGACGCTCGACCTGCTGCTGCATCTTTGGCTCGAGTTCGTTCAACAGGCGGCTGATCCACGGTGTACGTTCTTCATCCGGCGCCACGGTCTGGCCCATCAGCTCAAAAACGACATCCGGCAGTTCGTACTTCCCCCGATTCGGAAAGAGCAGGTATGCCATCAGAAGCGGGTCATCGTAAGGGGGCACCAATTCAACGCCGCGACGCCGAAGTCTCAGCGTGGCTTCTTTCACGTCATACGTGACTTTGTGAACGGAAGGATTCGAGAGAACTCGGGCGACGCGGTCATCCAACGGCACGCTCATGACGGTTCCGTTGCCGTTCCAGAACGAAACCCGATCGGACTGCACGTCAAAGATCACCCGCCCGGCGGCCTCCGGAAGCGTTTCGCTCCGAACCACCTCCACCACGGGCCCGGCTTCAGGCGGCAGGTACTCTTTGATAAGACCCGTAAATTCCAGTTCCTTGAGCAGCGGCATCAACGAAGCGCGATCCGGTGGCTGCACTCTGAAGTTCGTCCAGTCGAGGTCCATTGGCAGCCTGGTATCGATGATGACCAGTTGCTTGCTCATCAGGATCTGTTGTCTGTTCTCGAGCAGTGACGCCCGGTGCTTCGCATTCGAAACCTCCGGGACACGGTCCAGAAGAGTTTCGATTGAACCGAACTTTTGAATCAGATCGCGGGCGCCCTTTTCGCCGATGCCGGGCGCGCCCGGAATGTTATCGGAGCTGTCGCCCATGAGACCCAGCAGGTCCGGTATCTGCTCGGGAGTGACGCCAAAGAGTTCGAGGACCTTGTCGCGGTCCACGATCAGGTCGTCCTTGGATGTGTTCAGGATCAGGATGGTGTCTACAAGCTGATACAGATCCTTGTCGAGTGTCACAACGACCGGATAGAGACCGGCCGCAACGGCCTCTGTCGAAACGGTTGCAATGATGTCGTCGGCCTCATGGCCAGGCATTTCCAACACGGGAATGCGCATCGCCTGGCAGAACTTTCGGACGTAAGGCATCTGCTGGGCAAGATCCGAAGGCATCTTCTTTCGTGTGGCTTTATAGAGGTCGTATTGCGCGTGACGCGCCGTCCGCTCGGGGCTGTCGAAAGCCACCGCAATGTATTCGGGCGGATATTTCTCGAGGACCCGCTTGAGCATGATTGCGAATCCGTAGATCGCGTTCGTCGGCAAACCCTGTGTGCTGGACAAGCCGCGAATGGCATAATACGCGCGATAGGCTTGCGACATTCCATCGATGATCAGGAAGAGTGGATGCTTGATCATTTACAGCCTCATTTAGACAACACCTGTGCACAAATGTACACGGTTTCTGGCCGTGTTTGGTTTGTAAGTTGTTTGCCGCTCACGCAAACAGATTCGGCGAGTCAATTGCAAGGATAGATGAAGATGCGAGAGCAGACTATTGCGAGCTCGATCGAATTCAAGGGAATCGGTCTGCACACAGGGGAGCTCGCCACTGTTCGAATCCTTCCCGCTCCTGCCGGCAAAGGCATCATTTTCCGCCGCGTCGATCTGGACAATTTCGAACTCCGCGCGGACGTTGCTTCGGTCGCTCGCGTCGCGTATGCGACGACGCTGATGAGCCGTGGCGTGTGGATTTCGACGGTGGAACACCTGCTCTCCGCCCTGTACGGAGTCGGTGTGGACAACGCGTACATCGAGCTGGATAACTTCGAAGTGCCGATCCTCGATGGAAGCGCCCTGCCATTCACGGAAGGCCTGGCCCGCGCCGGTGTCGTCCAGCAAAGCCGGCGCCGGAAATACATACGGATTACGAAGGAATTTGTCCTCAGCGATGGTGGAAAGACGCTTGGGATCTACCCCTCGGACAGCTTCAGCGTCAAATGCGACATCGATTTTCCGCATCCGCTGATTGGAAAGCAAAGCCTCGACGTCGAGCTCTCCGGTACCAGCTACGCGGATTTCATTGCGCCCGCGCGAACCTTCGGCTTCTATCATGAGGTGGAGAAGCTGCAAGCGAACGGCCTGATCCGCGGCGGCTCGCTGGAGAACGCAATCGTTTTGACGCAGACAGGAATCCTCAACGATACGTCGCTGCGTTTTCAGGATGAGTTCGTGCGGCATAAGACGCTCGACCTGCTTGGGGACTTCGCGCTCATCGGCCAGCCGGTGCTGGGAAGGCTGGTGGCGAATCGAGCCGGCCATGCGCTGCACACACGATTCGTTGCGGAACTCCTGGAAAGCAAATCGCACTGGATCCTTCATACCGCCTCCGAAATGTCCGTTTCCGCCGCTCGATAGAAGTCGTTCGAAACTCTCGCCACGGTTAGAACCTCCACACGTTGCGCGCCGGCGCGTTTCAGAGTTCGAGCGATCTCGTGGACGGTCGATCCTGTGGTGTAGACGTCGTCGACCAGGATTACTGTTCCGGCAACGGGTCCGCGGACTTCAAATGCGCCGGCGAGGTTTCGTTTTCGCTCGCTGCGGCTCAGACCCGTCTGGCTCGGAGTGTTCTTGCGGCGCCGGAGCAGTCGCGTTTCCAGGGAACGGCCCAGCCGGGCAGCGATCAGCTCGGCCTGATTGAAGCCGCGCTCGCGTTCACGCTTGCGATGAAGAGGTACCGGAACAACGATGCGCCCGGAGAATGGTTCATGCTCGAGACAGACTTTCAGGATATCGCCGAGGGATCTGGCGAGGGAAACGCGCTCAGCGTACTTGAGGTGATGGATCATTTCTCGAAGCGTGTCCGTAAAGAAGAGGGCGGATCGCGCCAGGTCGAAAGCGTATTCGCCCTTCCGGCATCGGCCGCAGAGGCCCTCAATGGCCGGCGCAGGCTCCCCGCATTGCGGACAAAATGGCGGCGCCAGGGGTTCCAGGCGTGACCAGCAATCGGGACACGCCGCTCCCCACCGGCGTTCCAGTACCTGGGCGCGGCAGACCACGCATGCGACGGGAAAAAGAAGATTGAGAATCGAATCGATCAAAGTGCGTTGGGGAAACGCAAAGGGCGAGATCAGTATAGGCTGGACAGTTGCAGAATGCAAAGCTCCCCTCCTGAGTTAGGAGGGGTGGCTGCGCCCTTAAGAAAAAAGATCGGTTCCGAAATGGCGCAGACGGGGTGCGTTCCAAAGCGAATGGAAACAGTCGAGGGGAACCACCCCGGCCGCGCTAACGAAGGTGGCTTCGCGACATTTTTCTTTATGCGCGGCCACCCCTCCTAACTTAGGAGGGGAGTTTGCACACCTAGCGTCTTTCCTCCTACCTCGAATATGGAATATTCCGAATAATGGTCAGGGCGCGATAGATCTGTTCGAGAAGCAACACGCGAGTCAGGTCATGCGTGAACGTCAGGGGCGAGAGCGACCACTGCACATCGGCGCGGTTCTTCACTTCATCCGGAACTCCTTCGTAGTCGCCGATCACGAATGTGAGCCGGCGTGGATCCGACGTCATATGTTGCTCGACGAAGCTGGCGAGTTGCTCGGATGTCCAGGATTTCCCTTTGGGATCGAGGACCACAACACGGTCGGAACCGAGCACCGAAAGAACTCTGGACTCCTTCAGCTCAGCGATTTCCAGGGGCAGGAAATGTTCGATCCGTTCGATGTAGTCTGCGCAGAGCTTCGCCATCTGTGGATTCTTCGTCTTCCCGACCCACACGACCCGCAGTTTCATTTCAATCCGTATTTCTTCCGTTTTTCCAGGAGGGTCTTCCGGCTGATGCCCAGGATCTTGGAGGCCTTCACTTTCTTTCCGCGCGTTTGGCGGAGCACTTCGGAGATGTAGTCCCGTTCGACATCCTCGAGCGAAGGCATCTTCTCGCTCGATGGCCGCGATGTGTACCACGATGCCGGCAGCGAATCCGGGGTAATGTCCTGTCCAGGCGCCATCAGAACGGCACGCTCGAGGGCATTTCGGAGCTCACGTATATTTCCCGGGAACTCGTAGTGTTCAAGAACTGCGCGGCATTCCGTATTCAACTCCGATGAAGCCTTGTACTTCCGGCCGAGCTGTTCGAGCAGAAATTCCGCCAGCGGAAAAATCTCGGAGCGGCGTTCGCGCAGAGGGGGCACGCGAATGGTGATCAAGTTCAGCCGGAAGAAAAGATCCTGCCGGAAGATTTGCCGTTCCGCCGCCTTGGCAAGCGGAACGCTGGACAGCGCCACAATCCTGGCATCGAGTTCGATGGATTTCGTTCCGCCCAGCCGATAGAACTGTTTCGCCTCCACGACGTTCAGCAGCTTCGCCTGAACAGTCAGGTCCACGCTGGCGATTTCGTCGAGCACAGCGGTTCCTCCCTGCGAGATATCCAGCTTTCCCAGCTTCGAATTCACGGCGCCGGTGAAAGCTCCGCGTTCGTAACCGAACAATTCGGATTCAACAAGATCTTCAGGCAGAGACGAGAAATCGATTTTGATGAAGGGGCCCTCTTTGCGAGGGCTGTTGTAGTGTAGCCACTGGGCCAGCGCGTCTTTGCCGGTTCCGCTCTCGCCTTCGATCAAGACCGTAGTCGGATTGTCCCGGACTTTTTCGAGCGTCCGATACACGCCGAGCATGGGTGAATCAGTTGCAAAGACAAACGGGTAGGGCTGATCGTTCCCGTGGTGCATGACAGGTCGCAAGTTTTCCCTAGTTTCCCAGGACTACAGCGTGCGCTGTCCTAACATTTCATGGGCATCGCGCCGCTTGCCTGCTCGCCACAAGCGCTCCAGATCGTAGAACTCGCGCGCTCGTGCCGAAAAGATATGAATCACGAAGTCAACGTAATCCAGAAGGATCCACTCGCCTTCCGTGTGTCCTTCGATGTGCAGGGGACGTACACCCTGCCGCTTCAGTATTTCCTCAATGTGGTCCGCAATACTCTGATTGTGCCGTGTTGAAGTGCCGGTGCAGATGAGAAAGTAATCGGTGAAGGAGCAAATTTCGCCAAGATCGAGCACCACTGCATCCTGCGCTTTCTTGTCAAGTGCCGCTTCGATCGCTTCCGATAGTTGATTTTCTTTGTCCATCAATTGCTGTTCGTTTTCTCCCCTAAGAATAAAGTTTGTTTCTTTCAATGTAACTCCAGACTAATGGCGGCAGCCACTGACGTACTTCCGCGCCCCGGCGCCGGTCGTCCCGTATTTCAGTGGACGAGATCGGTAACTCGACAAAGGGCAGGTAGAAGACGGCGGTCTTCTCCGGCAGTGTTACCACCTGTGGTTCTTTGATGACCTGGAATGGTGCAACATCCTCGCGGAACGGAAATCCCGGGCGATTCACGATTACGAGGTGTGCCAAATCGAAGAGGCGCCGGAAGTTCTTCCAGGCTTCGATTTCCTGATACATATCGGTTCCGATAATGAACAGGAGCTCGGCGCCCGGATTCTCGCGATTCATGGCCTCGAGAGTCTCGACCGTGTAGCGTTTTTCAAGAGTGTCCACTTCTATAGTAGACGTCCTAAATCGATCAAAGGGCAACGTCGCGAGCGCAACCATGGCAAACCGGTGAAATGGCGACGTGATTCCCCTGGACTGCTTGTGCGGAGGAGAAAAGGCCGGAACGAAGTGAACTTCATCGACTTGGAAAGTGCGGGCGACCGTATCAGCTGCTTCGAGATGTCCGTTGTGGATGGGATCGAAAGTCCCGCCCAGTATGGCAATCCTCTTCGAGACCCTCATGTTTCGGAGGTGATTCTAACCAAGTCGCATTCCCATGTCCACTAACGTTTCCGGGTGAACCATAATGGGTCTCGTCCTGCCGGATCACCGTTGTAATTGATGGTGATTTCCTCGCCCGGCTCAATGTCTTTCAGCGCCACGACTTCCATCATTAGTTCCACGGGCAATTGTACAAGCTGCGCGTTCGGCCGGTAGGAGTGGTTGTAAATAGAGACATGCCCCAGCGCAATGACGGCATGTTCGTCATTCTCTCCCCAGTCGAAAGCATAGTTCGAAAGAATGCTCGGCTGGACGCCGGGCCACTGCTTCGCCGGGATGACGATAACGGGGGCTCGCTCGATAGTGTCGCCTTTCGCTATCTTCCGGACCGCAAACATGCCGCGTCCACGGCTTCGGGTGGCGCCGACAGCAACGTTGCGGCTGTTTGGATCGGGAGGATACGCAGTCGTTTTGATCGCCTTCATAAGAGCCAACTTCAGCATACCACCGCATTATCCGATTGGTTATACTCCGGTCATTGGGTGGGTTTTTGTTTTTTTGTGGAGGAGGATACATGAAATCAGTAGCTAAAGCTGTGTTTAGCTGCTTTCTTTTGAGCGCGGCCGTCCTGGGCCAGTCTTCGACCGCACAGATCAGCGGCGCAGTCAAGGACCAGACGGGCGCCCTGTTACCCGGCGCTGAAATTACGGCGACCCAGACTGCCGATAACAAGCTGGCACCATCAGGTGCTCAGGGATTCGTCGCGTACCTCAACCGGGCAGCGTTCCAGAATCCTGCGCTCGGTACGCTTGGCAATATGGGCCGGAACAATATTGAGGGCCCCAGTTTCTTTAATTTCGATCTGGCGCTGTCGCGAGTTTTTCGGGTTCGAGAAAGCCAGAGGCTGGAGGTTCGAGCCGAGGCCTTCAATGTGACCAACAGCCTGAGGCCGGGAAATCCCAGCCTCAGTCTTACGAGCCCTACGTTTGGTGTGATCAATCAGTCGGCAACGGGCGCTGAACCGAGGATCATGCAGTTCGCGTTGAAATACGTTTTCTAAGGGAATAGAGAAGGGATCAAGCCGCAGATTACGCGAATTACGCGGATGGGCGCTTTAAAAACCTTTTAGATGCGCCCATCCGCGTAATTCGCGTAATCTGCGGCTTGATCCCTTCTCTATTCCTCGCAAAGGAGAAACCGAAATGAAAGCCATACGCATTCATGCCTACGGTGGCCCTGAAGCTTTGAAGTATGAAGATGTGCCTGTTCCTGTGGCCGGCAAAGGCGAAGCGCTTGTGAAGATTGCGGCCATTGGCGTGAATTTCATCGACATCTACGACCGGGCGGGAGTTTACAAGGCGGCGCCATTGCCGTTGACGCTGGGGCGGGAAGCGGCGGGCACGGTAAGCTCTGTCGGTGAGGGTGTGTCAGAAGTCAAAGTGGGGGATCGCGTGGCGTATCCGCTGTCGCTTGGCTCATATGCCGAATACGCCGTCGTGCCCGCATGGAAGCTCGTCAAGCTTCCCGACAACATCGATTTCAAGCTGGGCGCGGCGATCCCGCTGCAAGGCATGACTGCGCATTACCTCACGCACAGCACGTTTCCGCTCGGGGCCGGACACAAAGCCCTCGTGCACGCCGGAGCCGGTGGAGTCGGGCTGTTGCTCACACAGGTTGCGAAGAAATTGGGCGCGACGGTTTATGCGACTGTAGGCAATGAAGCGAAGGCCGAACTCGCGCGTGGCGCCGGAGCGGATGAAGTCATTATCTATTCCAAACAGGATTTTGAAGCGGAAGTGAAGCGCCTTACGAGCGGCCGCGGCGTGGATGTTGTATATGACTCCGTTGGAAAGGACACGTTTGACAAGAGCCTCAATTCCCTGCGGCCTCGCGGGTACCTGGTCCTGTACGGGCAATCCAGCGGTGTTGTGCCACCGATCGATGCGAACATACTCGCCAAAGCTTCTGTATTCTTTACGCGGCCCAGCTTCACTGGCTACTCGGCCACACGGGACGAAGTCCTCTCCCGGGCCGGCGATCTCTTCCGGTGGATTGGCTCAGGCGAACTGAAATTCAAGGTCGATCACGTGTTCCCTCTGGCGGAGGCCGCAAAGGCACAGGAGGAACTTGCGGCCCGCCGCACGACGGGGAAGGTCGTGTTGATTCCGTAGGGAGGCGTGGGGGAATTTTGAAATTGGACGAATCCTGCATCTCAAATCCGAAATCCGAAATATCAGATTGGACCGCCTGGATCGCCCGTCCAATTGGAGATTTCGGATTTCG
>Ga0137415_10008482_pt1 | contig 10184 bp, 9 predicted proteins | sample CZODoug3_1_1_16f_FD_183082 | JGI IMG/M metagenome (GOLD analysis project Ga0137415, IMG submission 183082) | Vadose zone soil fungal communities from Angelo Coast Range Reserve, California, USA - CZODoug3_1_1_16fungal (Hybrid Assembly) | ecosystem: Environmental > Terrestrial > Soil > Vadose... | reverse complement strand
GACAAAGGTTCAGCAAAAGTATCTGCGGAATATTTCATTAGTTATGATGACTCTAATCTTCCAGAGCAAGAGAAAGAGGGTTCTTTTGCAAGATTTGTAGGCGAAGATCCATATGAAAAGTTACTTGAAGCTGACGTAGAGCTGGTAAAAAACCTCATAAAAAATACATATGGTGTAAGCAAGGATCAGAATAATAAAATTCAACACAAAATAATACATGAAGATTCTAATTTAATTAGGGTTTAACCTAAACCTTCTTGTAAAACGGTAATTGACTAGATGGGCTCGACTATCTTCTCGTCTTATTTTAGAACCAATTTTGGATTTAGAATGATGGTTAAAGGTAAATAAGACCTTAAAGCAAAGGTGCCCGTGATGGAGGCAAAAAAGGATGCCGTTACTATAGGACTAATTCAAACCAGTCTTTCCGATGATATTAAAATTAACATTGAAAAAACCATTGTCAAGATAAGAGAAGCAGCTAAGAAAGGTGCGCAAATCATTTGTTTGCAGGAATTATACAGAACCAAGTATTTTCCAACCGACGAAAAAAAAGATGTTACTCAGTTGGCTGAAACTATCCATGGAGAAACCACCTCAATGTTTTCAAATCTAGCAAAAGAATTGAATGTGGTAATCATTGCACCTATATTCGAAGTAGACGGTTACGGCAATCATTACAACACAGCTGTGGTCATTGGAGCAGATGGAATTCTTATGGGAAGTTATCGTAAAATGCATATCCCGCATGACCCATTTTTTTATGAAAAAAGCTATTTCGATGTAGGAGACTCGGGATATCAGATATTCAGAACCCCTAATCTTTCCTTTGGAGTGCTTATCTGTTATGACCAGTGGTTTCCTGAAGCAGCAAGAACCTTAGCTTTGCAGGGAGCAGATCTTATCTTTTATCCTTCAGCAATTGGGTATCTCGAAGATGATCCTTTATCCAAACAAGATTGGCACTATGCTTGGGAAAATATTCAACGCTCTCATGCCATAGCTAATGGTATCCACGTTGCCTCAATTAACCGAGTTGGAACCGAAGGTAAGATAAAATTTTGGGGAGCTTCGTTTGTTTGTGACGCTTTTGGAAGACTGATCAAAAGGGCAAGCGAAGAAAATGAAGAAGTCGTAGTTGTAGAGTTGGACATTAGCCAGAACAAAAGAATACAGGATGGTTGGGGATTTCTCAGGAATAGGCTTCCTTCAACTTATGGTTTGATCAGTTCGCTCGTTTTGAACGAGACACCTAAGAGCTTAGGATATTCAATGCCAGCAGAATGGGAAAAGCACGATGCGACTTGGTTGGCATGGCCACATGATCCTGTGACGTTTCCAAATAGAGTAAAAAAAATCGAAAATATATATTTGCAAATGATTTTGGCTCTACACAAAAGTGAAAACGTCAATCTTTTTGTCACAGATTTGAATATGAAAGCAAGAGTAACAAAACTCATGGTGCAAAAAGGTATTGATCTACAGAAAATTAATTTGTATGTATGGGATTACGCAGATGTTTGGTTTAGAGACTATGGCCCAATTTTCGTACTTAACAAAGAAAAAAAACAGATAGCTTTTGTGCATTGGATATTCGATGCGTGGGGAGGAAAATACAAAGATCTTATGAAAGACACACAAATTCCTTTCATCATAAGTAATAGGTTGCAGTTGAATAATTTCAGGCCCGGCATAGTCTTGGAAGGCGGTTCTGTTGATGTCAATGGGAAAGGTACGATCCTCACCACCACACAGTGCTTGCTCAGCAGTAACAGGAATCCACATCTTTCAAAAGATGAAATTGAAAAATATTTGATAAACTATTTTGGGGTAAATCATATTATCTGGCTAAAATCCGGTGTTGCAGGTGATGATACTGATGGTCATATTGATAATTTGGCCCGTTTTGTCAACCCAAGAACCGTTTTGTGTGCATATGAAGAAGATGATAGTGATGAGAATCATTCTATATTGAGAGTTAACTATGAGACACTTCTTCAATCAACAAACCAAGACGGAAAGAAATTAAAAGTCATAAAAATGCCAATGCCTCCTGTCATTCACACAAATGTCAGAGGTAAAAAAACAAGATTGCCAGCAAGTTACCTCAACTTTTATGTTGCCAACAAAGTGATTTTAGTTCCGATATTCAAACATAAGAACGACCGTTTAGCACTAAGGATTATTCAAGACCAATTCCCAGGAAGGAAGGTTGTAGGAATTGATTGCAGAGACATGATATATGGAATGGGTGCAATTCACTGTGTTATTCAGCAACAGCCAACTGTAATTTAGAAAGGAAATAATTCATTTGCATAGATATGCTTGATTTGTTTATAATGGTATAAATTATTGACAAATTGTTTGGTATCCAATGCTTAACAATTTCAGAGAAGGTCTAGGACCTACCTTGCAAAAAATTGGGACAGTATTTGCATCTACAGGTTTACCTGCAAATTTTTGGACTGCAATAGCTCTTGTATTTGCTTTTGCGTCAGCAGTAATCTATGCTTTACACTTTGAATATTCTTTTCTAATTGGAGGAATTCTACTTTTAATTTCTGGATTTTTTGATATTGTTGATGGTCAGGTAGCAAGAGTTACACAAAAGACATCAAAAAAAGGTGCCTTTTTAGATTCTGTGTTTGATAAGATTGCAGAAGTCGCAATATTTCTTGGAATATTAATTGGTGGATATTCTGAAGGCTATGTAATTCTTTTAGCAATTACACTTTCGCTTCTTGTAAGTTATACAAGAGCGAGAGCCGAATCACTTGGAGTACATCTTCAAGGAATTGGAATTGGAGAAAGAGCAGAACGACTGTTAGTAATTGCTATTATCGGAATTGCAGGATACTTAAAATATGCTGTAATAATTGTGGCAATCATTGCTGGAATCACATTGATTCAAAGAATAATTGCAACGGCTAGAAATATCAAAGATTGATTATCGTAGTCTGCCTGTTTTTCTTCTAGAATCTGCAGATCTAATCTTTAGTATGCCAAAGTGAATTGCGCATGATATACAATACCATTTCAATACTGTTGGTGAAGCAATATATGCGCCCTGAGCTCTAAGCTCTTTTGCAAGGGTATGTTCCACCAAGTTTAATCTGGATGTAACTTTTTTTGCCTTGTCTCGTGGAACGGTAGCACCACAGTTTGTACACTGGATACGACCAGCGGAACCTTTTCCTCCTTTTTGTCTTCCACGACTTGCTCGCTTTAACGGCATATAGATATCTCTAATTTGCCTCTTTATATTTTGTTTCTAAACTCACACAAATTGTAGATTATCTCCGGGATACAATTGTTTATCATCAAACGTAGAACTGGCAATAGAAAAAGGTCAGATATTGTGCCTGTCATGTTTGCAGAAACGAAGATCGAAAAAAGACTAAATGGGTACAATTCATGCAGGAAATAGATGAAGATTGGAATATTTTCACATTGTACTATTGATGAAATTTCTAGAGGCGGTATCGTAGTTGAAACAGCTGGCGGACCATCTTGCTATTGCGGGTTAACTGCTAGGAGCCTAAAATTTGATGTTGAATTTCATACAAAAATAGGTCCAGATTTTGGATTTCAAGAGTATTTAGAAAAAAACAAACTCTTCATTCCACAAAACGCCATATCAAAAAATCCAACTACGAGATTTTTACTTGAGATTTCTGGAACAGACAGGAATTTGTATTTGAAAACAAAGTGTGATCCTGTAGAATATGAAAAATCTGAGGCAGATGGCTGTATAGTTAGTCCTGTATTTGATGAGATATCTGAAGATACACTTGAAAAAATAAAAGAAAATTCTGAATTTACATTGCTTGATCCACAGGGTTTTCTGCGAAGAATAGATGAAAAAAATAAGATATATCTTGAACGAACAAGCCTTGATCTTTCAAAAATCTCTGCAATCAAAGTAGATCCTGATGAAGCCTTTTCACTCACTGGACAAACAGAAACTAGCGCAATGCTTTCATTGCAAAAAAAAGGAGCAAAATACGTCCTGTATACAAACAAGCGTGAAATTACATTGCTTGCAGGAGATAGATTATACTACTTGGAAATTCCAAAAATCGACATAAGCGATACCACTGGAGTAGGTGATATTTTTTGTGCGACTTTTGCTTGCACCTTTCTGAAGGAAAAAGATGTTTTGTGGGCAATTTGTTTTGCAGTTGGCTCAGCACAAGCAGCATTAGAGACAAAAGAGACTGGGCTTTCTAAGATTCCATATTATGGTGACATTGAAAAAAATGCTGCCTATTTGTATAACCAAGTGAAATTCAAACACATCTAGGCTTTTATTGTACAAAATCTGAAATCACATCATGCGAATAGCAATATTTAGCCAAGACCAAGAAAGAACTGTAAAATCAGTAAAACTATCACTTGAAAGTCATGGCATAGAAGCATTGGTTCTAGGCAATAAACCAATTCCCAAAGATATTGATTATGTAATAGTTACAGGCGGTGATAGAGGAGTTAGGAATTATTTTCATCATGATTTGGATTCTAGTGTACCAGTCCTTGGAATAAATGAATTTGAATCAAGCGGTTATCTTGCTCAAATTGATCTAAAAGAATTTCCCACAATTCTGAACAGACTAAAAAAAAATGACTTTACAATAGAACATGTTACACGCCTTGGTGTAAAAATTGACGGAAAAAGTGTTTATCCAGTATTAAATGACCTTGCAATGTTTTCATCAAAAAGCGCAACTCTGGTTGAACATGTTTTACGAATAAACGGTGAGGAAGTCTGGCATGACAGCAGTGATGGTGTTATTATAACAACACCGATTGGGTCGTCTGCATATTCTATGTCAGCAGGAGGTCCTGCGATATTTCAAGATTCCAAAGTTTTTGGAATTGTTTCAGTAAATTCGTTAGATATTACAAGAAGACCACTAATTGTGTCTGATGACAGCTTTATTGAAATTGATGACATATCCTCTAGTCTTAGATGTGAGGTTGTTATGGACGGAAAAGACCGTTTCAAAGTAGACAAGATGGTTTCCTGTACTAAATTTCCACAACCTGCAAATATCATCAGAATGAAAAAGGACTCAACTACCGTATCTGCATTAACAAAGAAGGTAAAGCTTGCCGATGATCTTCTCAACATGCCGCCAAGCTCGAAGCTTTTGTTAAAGACACTAGAGTATGAGGGTTCGTTGACCCAAAAAGAATTGGCAGCAAAAACACTTTTACCAGATAGGACAGTAAGGCTTGCCTTACGTCATCTGCTTGATAAAGGCTATGTCAAAAGAAGAGTTTCCTTACGAGATACAAGACAAAGAATCTACGAAATTCCAAAATAATTACGCCTGTACTGCTGCATTCACAAAGGCTTCAAAGGATGCCTCTGGAAATCCCGGTCTACTGTTAAATTCTGGGTGGAATTGTACTCCCAAATAGAATCTATGTGTTGGAATTTCAAGTATTTCCATTCGTTTTTTGTTGTCACTATATCCTGAAAAAACCATTCCTTTTTTATTAAATAAATCAAGATATTTTTGATTGAATTCGTATCTGTGTCTATGTCTCTTTAGAATAGAATTTGATTTGTAAAGTTTGAATGCTAGAGTATTATCCTCAACTTTGATTTCGTTTGAACCAAGTCTTAGAGAACCACCTTTGTTTTCAATTGTTTTTTGTTCTGGCAAAAGATCTATTACTGGATTCTCAGTCTTTGGAGCAATCTCAGTAGAATTTGCGTTTTGTAATCCACAAGCATACCGCCCAAAAGCCACTGCTGCAAGCTGGAATCCAAAACATATTCCAAGATATGGTATGTTTTTCTCTCTCGCATAATTTGCGGTCTTTATAATTCCTTCAGATCCTCTCTCTCCAAAACCGCCAGGGACTATGATCCCTTGGTATGATGAAAGCTTGTCAATATTTCCATTTAATTCCTCAGAATCAATCCAATCTAGCGCTACATTTTTTCCAATTTTTGCACCTGCGTGTTTGAGTGCTTGATTTACACTGACGTAACTATCTGTAAGCTTTACATATTTTCCAACCATTGCAATCTTCACAGTCTCCTTTATGTTAGCAAAAGAATTTACAATTGCATTCCACTTGTCCCAGTTTGCAGAAGTATTTACTAGCCCAACTTTGCCAAACTTTTTAAAAATAATGTCTATAATTCCTTGATCATACAGCATTTGGGGAACTTTCAAAATTGAATCGGCATCATGACAGGAAAATACGTCTTTAACAGATACATTTGAGAAAAGTGAAATCTTCTTTTTGGCTGCTGTTTCAAGTGGATATGTGCATCTTACCGCTAATAGGTCTGGCTGAATACCGATTCTACGAAGCTCTTGTACGCTGTGCTGTGTGGGTTTTGTCTTTTGTTCCCCTACAACATCAAGAGATGGTGCAAGTGTGACATGTACGAAAATGACATTTTCTGGACCTTCCTCCAATCTAATCTGTCTTAATGCCTCCAAAAAAGGAAGACTCTCAATATCACCAACAGTTCCGCCACATTCTACTACTAGAACACCCAAATCTTCTATTTTTGCAATATTTCTGATCCGTTCTTTTATGGCATCAGTGACATGTGGTATTATCTGGACACATACACCTAGATACTCACCTCGTCTTTCAGCTTCAATAACTCTTGAATAAATTTGAGCAGTAGTTATGTTGTGAGACTTGAGTATGTTCTGGTTGAGAAATCTCTCATAGTTTCCAATATCCATATCGCATTCTCCGCCATCTTCAGTCACAAAGACTTCACCATGTGCTATGGGATTCATTGTACCTGCGTCATAGTTCAGATAGGGATCAATTTTTACGCAAGAAACTTTTTGATTTGAAAGCTGCAATAATTTTGCGATCGAAGATGAGACTACTCCCTTACCAAGGCCAGACATTACTCCTCCCGTTACAAAAATATACTTTACAGATTCTGCCTGCATATCTATGAATAACAAATGCTCTTTTTATTCGTTATTGTGAAATTGTTACTGCTTTGAGACTTCTAGTGAATTGAGCAATTTTTGGTTCGATCTCTTTTGAAGGCAATTTCTCAACTAATCTTAAAAATGCACTTCCAACTATTATTGCATCAGCTCCTTTTTTTATAAAGAATTTGGCTTGTTTTGGATTACTTATTCCAAAACCTACTCCTATTGGAATCTTTCCATCAACTAATTTTTTTGTGTTTTTGATTGCGTCTATTGTGTATTGTTGAATTTTTTCTTGTTTGCCAGTTGTACCAAATACTGAAACAAGATACAAAAATCCAGACGACGCGGAAACAATTTTTTTAATTCTTTTAGGAGATGTGTTTGGTGAGATCAGAAAAATTGAGTCTGCCTTGTTTTTACGTATGGCCTTTAGGTATTCTCCTGCCTCCTCTATTGCCATGTCAGGTAGTATAAATCCATTAATTCCAGCCTTTTTTGCAAGGGAGATAAATTTGTCATAGCCCTGCTTGTAAAGTAGATTAGTGTATGTCATCAAAACTAGAGGAAGATCTGTTTCTTTTCTTATTTTTTTGACTAGACTGAGAAACTTTGAAAGATTGATTCCTTTTTGTAATGCAATATAACTTGCGTTTTGAATCACAGGTCCATCGGCAAGAGGATCTGAAAATGGTAATCCGAGCTCAATAATGTCAGCTCCGCCCTTTACCAACCCGCGTATTGCAGAAAGGGTCCCATTTTCATTAGGATATCCTGCTACTACATAGGCAATTAACGCTTTTTGCTTTTTGGATTTTAGCTCCAAAAATTTATTTTTTATTTTTGACATTTTGATTCAGATAATTCTCTACTACTTCAACATCTTTGTCTCCACGACCAGATAATGTAATCACAATAGAATCACTTTTTGAAAATTTCCTTGCAATCTTGATAGCATATGCCACTGCATGTGATGATTCTAACGCAGGAATGATTCCTTCGTATTTTGCAAGCATCAAAAATGCATCAATTGCATTTTTATCACTAACACTATCGTATTTTACACGTTTGTTGTCTTTCAAGTATGAATGTTCTGGACCGACACCAGGATAATCTAACCCTGCTGCAATACTATGCGTGTCAAGAATTTGTCCCTCTCTATCCTGTAAAAGATAAGTCAACATACCATGCAATACTCCTTTTGATCCTGTGTTAAGTGTTGCAGAGTGATAATCTGTTTCAATTCCTTCTCCACCTGCTTCAATACCAAACATTTCAGTATCTTCATCTAACAATGGATAAAATGTTCCAATAGCGTTGGAGCCTCCTCCGACACATGCAATAAGTGCATCTGGAATTTTCTTTTCAATTTCTTTCATTTGTGATTTGATTTCGTTTCCAATTACAGATTGGAAATCTCGAACCATAACTGGATAGGGATGAGGACCAACTGCAGATCCTAGCAAGTAATAAGTAGTTTTTACATTTGTAATCCAATCTCTGATTGCCTCGTTTATAGCATCTTTTAGTGTCTGGGTTCCTTCCATTACAGGATGAACCAAGGATCCAAGAAGTTTCATTCTAAAAACATTGAGTTTTTGTCGTTGGGTGTCTTTGTAACCCATGTATACTTCGGATGGCAAACCAAGAGCTGCACAAGCCATCGAAGTTGCTACTCCATGTTGCCCGGCTCCTGTCTCTGCAATGATCCTTTTCTTTTTCATTTTTTTTGCAAGAAGGGCCTGACCTAAGGTATTGTTGATTTTGTGTGCTCCGCCGTGCAAAAGGTCTTCTCTTTTTAGATATATCTTTGCACCACCAATTTTTTCAGTTAGATTTTTTGCAAAGTAAAGAGGAGTTGGCCTACCTGCATATTCACGTAAATAATAGTCTAGTTCGTTTTTGAAATCTTTGTCATTTTTAAATTTCAAATAGGCTTCTTCTAATTCTTCTACTGCGGGAACTAGTGTCTCTGGGATGTATCTTCCTCCAAACTCACCAAATTTTCCTGCCTTGGGATATTTTATTTTCATATGGATAACACCAGTTTTTCTACATGTCCCCTGATATCTTTACTCTTCATTATGTTACTTCCAACAAGAAAGGCATCTGCGCCACACTCATGAAGGAATTTGATATCTTTTGGAGACTCTATGCCGCTCTCAGAGAGAATTATTCTTTTTTCGTTTCTGTCTTTGAGAATTTCTTTGGTAGTATTCAGATCAATTTCCAAAGAATCTAAATTGCGATTGTTTATTCCAAGTATGTCTGCATCTGTTTTCATTGATCTGATAAATTCATTTTTTGTATGAGATTCTAAAAGAATCATGAGGTTTTTCTTGTGCGCATAGGCAATAAATTCATCAATATCATTGGCAAATTTTTTGTCAAAGATTGTTTGTATGAGTAATATGCAGTCTGCACCAATTTTTTCAGCTGCATCTATCTGAATTTTGTCAATGACTATATCCTTCAATAAAAGTGGTACTTTGACTTGTTTTCGAATTTTTTGGAAATATTCAGGTGAGCCATTAAAAAGATGAGGCTGTGTAAGAATAGAAAGTCCAATTGCACCTCCTTGAATCATTAATTTTGCGATTTCTATAGGATCTGATATCTGACTAATGCTTCCAAGTGATGGGGAAGAAAATTTTACCTCTGTTATAAGTGAAGCATGTTTGTTTTTTCTTATGTCATCAACTAAATTATTTTTTGATCTTTGTAATTTTTCCGTGATCTCGTAAACTCCGTCAGCTATGGCTTTTTGCGAATTATTTGCAAGTTGCTGTAACATATTTTTCATGATTTTTCAAACTCCTCTACTTTTTCTATATTGCCACAATATCTAATTAAATTCTTGAAAAGATCATATGATTTACCACTCTTGATTGCTTCAAGCGAAATTTGTAGTGCGTCATTGAATGTGGTTGAAATCCCTGCTATTATCAGTCCCGCAGCAGCGTTCAATGCGGTAATCTCAATCATTGGCTTGCTTGCTTTTCCATTGAGAACAGAAATGAAGGCACTTAATGCTTCATTCTTTGTAGATACCTGGATTTCTCTAATACTGGCTTTTGTCAAACCTAATTCCATGGGATCTAATACATAGGTAACAATTTTGGCATTGTTGAGATGACATATGTGATTTTTTGATGTTGTTGATAATTCATCAAGACCATCATCTGAAATTACAGTCATGGCATTTTCTGTACCTCTTGATCTAAGCAAGGTTACAACACGCTCAAGATATTGTTGTGA
>Ga0137415_10008480_pt1 | contig 10185 bp, 10 predicted proteins | sample CZODoug3_1_1_16f_FD_183082 | JGI IMG/M metagenome (GOLD analysis project Ga0137415, IMG submission 183082) | Vadose zone soil fungal communities from Angelo Coast Range Reserve, California, USA - CZODoug3_1_1_16fungal (Hybrid Assembly) | ecosystem: Environmental > Terrestrial > Soil > Vadose... | reverse complement strand
GGAAGAGTTCTTTGCGCACATGGGTAACCACGTCGACCGCAAGGCGTTCGACATCGACCGCATCGTGGTCGACGGCCAAGACGCTGTCGTACTGGGCCGGGCCGTCGTCACCGTCCGCGCCACGGGGAAGCTGATGGACACCCTCTTCGCCGTCCACATCGTCGTCGAGGAGGACGGGCGCATCAGCCGGTTTGTGATGTTCGAGGACTCCTGGCACGTCTCCGAGTCCATGCGCCCGTAGCCGATCGCTCTAGTGCCTCTGTCTTGACCGCGGCCGTCAACGCCTGATGTTCAAGGCTCGTGGAGGTTCGGTGTCCGCGATGTCACCTTCGTGGGATCGAGAGCGCCGCATCCGCGAGAGAGCTATATCTCAGTGGCCGGCGTGTGGTTCGAGTTTTCGGCCTGGCCTCGTATCGCGTGAGGTGATGCTGGCGAAGCCGAGGAAGAGCAACTGGTACAGGGCGCGTCCCAGATGATGGCCATGGCAGGCAGCTTTGAGTGCGGCCCTGTGTGCCGCGAGGTGTTGGCTACGGACCGGGTGGCCGAGGTCGTGCGCCTTTTGAAAGTGACGGTATGCGGTGACCCAGTCGCGCGTGGTCAAGCACGCGCGTCCGGCGTTCATTTCTTGGTCGTATGTCACGATGGTTGATCTCTTTTCTGGTGAGATTAATGCCGTTGCGGCACGTTCAGCGAGCGCGTCATCACCCGTCGAATTCGTCCGGGTGTGGGCCGAGTCGGTGGTCCCGGTCGAGATTGTCGATCGCGCAAAGGTCGGCGTCGTGAAGCCCGCCGACGTCGAGTGTCGCGAGATTGGCCCGCATGCGGGCCGGGTCTTGCGATCGGGGGATGACCGCCGTGCCGTGCTGCAGGTGCCAGGCCAGCGCGACCTGGGCGAGTGTCAGTCCCCGGCGCTGGGCGATTTCGCGCAAGATGGGGTCGTCGACCAGGCTGCCCTGGCCGAGCGGTGACCAGGCTTCGGTCACGATGCCGAGTTTGGCATGGAGGGCGCGCAACTCCCTCTGCTGCAGGTACGGGTGCAACTCGATCTGGTTGACCGCGGGCGTGACCGTCGTCGCCGGCAGAAGCTGTCGCAGGTGGTGAGGTTGGAAGTTGGAGACACCGATCGCCCGTGTCAGGCCTTCGTCCCGGAGTTGTTCGAGGACCTTGTAGGTCTCGATGAACAGTCCGAGCGCTGGCGCGGGCCAGTGCAGCAGGTAGAGGTCGACATGGTCGAGAGCCAGCCGTTCGAGGCTGGCTTGCAGGGCGGGGCGGACGGCGTCGCGGCCCTGGTCGTTGTTCCACACCTTGGTGGTGACGAACACTTCGTCCCTCGGCAGGCCCGACCTTGCGATTGCCCGGCCGACCCCGGTCTCGTTGGTGTAGGCGGTGGCGGTGTCGACCTTGCGGTAGCCGGCCGCGAACGCCTCCCCGACGGCCTGGGCCGCCGTCTCGTCGGTCAGATGTGCCGTACCGAACCCGATCGTCGGCATGGTGACACCGTGGTCGAGAGTGACGGTGGAGGCGGTCGTGTCACTCATCGACACCTCCGGGCCGGTTTCGCTATGGGGGACCGTGTGCGGTCTAGTCGTTCCTCGGTGGTGCCGTCGGTGTCGTGGCTGGCGTTGGCCGGTATGCGGGCACGCCCATCTAGGCATCGACTACAATCTAGCTGCTGTCTACATTTGAGGCAATGCAACAGTGACGGGAACCTCTTCGGACGATGTCGCGTCTTGTCTGGAGGGAGTCAGCTCACGGTCAGTGGCAGGTCGCTTTGATCGGGACGTCGGGCGTGGGGTTGCGGCCGAAGACACCGACGGGGTGCAGCCTGAATCCGCACCGTTCCACAGGCATCACGGGCCAGTCCTCCGGGCGGGGTACGTGGGTGGCGCCGAAGGTGTGCCACACGACGATTGACCTTCCCCCGGTTCGACGGACTCCGACCTTGAGGCGGAATGGCCGCCTGGGAAGGATGTCGTTGTGCCCGCACCTCTTCCACCGGAGTTCCGGCAGCGCGCGGTCGAGCTGGCCCGAGTTCGGAGCGGTTCGATCCGTGAGGTCGCCGAGAGTTTGGGGATCAATGAGTCGTGTCTGCGTAACTGGATGTCGCAGGCCGACATCGATACCGGCGGCCCGGGAGAACGTCCTCCCAAAATGATCTACCCGGTAGTGCGGGAGCTCGCCGCGGACCGGATCCCGGTCGCGGTGGCATGCCGGGTGTTGGGCGTGTCGACAAGTGGCTTCTACGACTGGCGAGACCGTCCGGTGTCCGGGCGTGAGCGCTCTGATCTGCGGTTGGTCGAGGTCATCCGGGAGATTCATGTGCGGTCGCGCCAGACCTACGGTTCCCCGAGACTTCACGCCGAGCTGGCCCTGGGGCGTGGGATCCGGGTCGGGCGCACCCGGGGTTTCCGACATCACCCAGCACCGCACCGATGCGGGCTGGGTCTACTGCGCGGTCGTGCTGGATACCTACTCCCGCCGCGTCATCGGCTGGTCCATAGCCGATCACCTGCGCACCGAACTGGTCGTCGACGCCCTGGAAATGGCATGCCTGCGCCGGCATCCGGGCAAGGGGTGGGCCGCTGTCCGCTTGCGTTCGTGCCGGCATCCCGGCCCGTTAGCAGTGTTACGCGCAATCCGTTGAAGGGCGTGCACGGAGAGTCGGTGGTCAACCATCAAAACTCGGGAGGGCTGCGGCGTCCGTCGTGATCTTGTCTGCTCGGGCGCGGCTCGGGCTCGCGAGCGGCCACTGTGGACGGACGTTCCGACCTGCGGCTCGCCTTGGGAAACCGAAAGACCGCAGGTCAGCGTTTTGCCGACCTGCGGTCTGGGTGGTGCGCCGCCAGGGACTCGAACCCCGAACCCGCTGATTAAGAGTCGGCGGGCAGTGTCGTCCATTGCAGAGCCAGCCAGGAGATCAATTAGCCGCTTTCCGTCGTTGCTTCCCTTTGATCGGCACGACGTTGGCGGTGCCGGTCGCCAGCTCTGACATCCGTTCCGCGACTGCCCGGTCCTGTTCGGCTGCGGTATGCAGGTACACCAGCGCTGCGCCGGTTGAGCTGTGTCCCATCCGGGCCATGAGTGTCGGCAGGTCCGCGCCGGCGGCTGCGGCGGCCATGTTCGCGGTGTGTCGCAGGTCGTGAAATCGTAGGTCCGGGCGGCCGGCTTTGGTGCGGGCTGTGTACCAATGACGACGGAATGTTGACTCGTTGAGCTGCACGCCGCTCGTGGCCGGGAAGAGTAGTCCGTTACGACCGGGTTGAGTGTGCTCACTCAGGTGCGTCCGCAGGGCCAGCATCACGTGTGGCGGGATCACCACGTCGCGCATCCCGGCGTCCGACTTTGGGCCCTTCACCACTCTGGCACCGGTCACCCTGACCACGCCTCGGCGAATCCGCAGCACGCCGTTCGTAGCGTCGATATCGCCCCGGCGCAGCTCAGCCATCTCGCCGAAGCGGGGGCCAGCGTACGCGGCCAGTAGCACCATCAGCCGCAGTCGCGGCGGCAGAGGGCTAGGGCTGGCGAGTTAGGACGTTGTTCAGCGGCACCCGCTCAAGGTGACGACAGCGGCGCCGCTGACGATGCCGATGAGCTGGCAGCGTTCGTTGGCATCCTGGCTGGTACATCGTCAAGATGTCGCGCCCTGCGGGCTCGGACGGAGGCTTCACCGTCCGGTCATCGACGCTCAACGCGACGGCCGAAATCCACCTCTCACGCATGCGCTAGCCGGCGAGGTCGATGCCGAAGTGGTCACGAAGTCCGGTGCGGCCGGCGGGCGTAAGGCGGACGGCCCGGCCGGATGGTCGGTGGCTGATCCATGCCAGCTCCAGCAAGCGCCGGGTCAGCGCGGCGGCGAGCGGGCCAGCCAGGTGGTGCGCGTTTTCACTCCAGTCCGGATGGCAGGGCGCGAACACGCCCTCGGTCATGCCCACCACATCGGAAACCGTATTGGGCTCAAGCCCGAGTTCGCGCAGCCGCCGGACTCCCGCCGGGGTCACCGCGCATCCGGCGAGCCCCTCGCTCAGCAGGCCCTGCGCCAGCATCGCCCGCAGCAGCGCGACCCCCAGGTGCCCGGCCAGGTGCCCGTCGCAGATTCGGGCGAACCGGGCTGCTTGCCCCGCTTGCGACTGGCGTAGTGACCGCACCGGGGCCGGTGGGGCCAGCATCGCCATCGCCTCCAGGGTGCGGGCCACCGTGGGGTTGGCGATCTCGTAGTACCGGTGCTTGCCGCGCTGACGAACCCGCAGCAGGCCCGCCTCGGTGAGCTGGGAGAGATGGAAGCTCGCCGCCGAGGGGCTCAGCCCGGCAAGGGCGGCAAGCTCACCCGCCGCGCGCCGGCGTCCCTCTCCCAGCTCTAGCAGGAACCGGACCCGGGCCGGGTCGGAGAGCACTCGCGCGACCGCTGAGATGTCAAGATCCGCGTCCAGCCGTGATCACCCCCTTAAGACGCCCGGCCCGCCGGGGCACTTTGTCAGCGATCCCCTGCCATGCAACGACCCGGACGACTCGTTTCAAGTCCCATTGAAACATCCCCCGCCTAGGATCAAGGTGGCAAGCGGCCCTTGGCAGCGACCGGATCAATCCAGCCGGAGGGCATATCACAATGATGGATCTTGAAACCAACAAGCGGACCGTGCTGGCGTTCTACGAGCACGCGGTCAACCGCCGCGACTTCACCGCCGCGGCCCGTTTTCTCGCCCCCGTCCTTATCCAGCACCGCAACGACGCCGCGGACGGGGCCGATGGGCTGCGGGAGTTCATCGAGCGGATGCGCGTCGCCTATCCGAGCAGCCATTGCGAGATCAAAAGGGTGTTCGCCGAGGGCGACTACGTCATCCTGCACGTCCATGTGGTCCGCGAACCCGGCGCCCGGGGCAGCGCGCACGTCGACATCTTCCGGCTCGACAACGGCAAGGTCGCCGAACACTGGGACGTTGACGAGCCCATACCACCTGAGATCGCCAACCCCCATGGCCCGTTCTGACCCCGTGCCGCACAGTGGGGCACAAGTCGAGCTAGCTGAGGGCCACGTTCGTATCCGAGACGTGTAGTCACGCGAGGCTATGACAAGGTCCACCAGCTCGACAAGCGAAGAGGCACGATCAGGTCACCGCCGCTGGGGTTCGACGAGGCGAGCTCGGCGGGTCCGATGGGCACTCAGTCAGGGATGCGCGCCCGTTCTGCCCGGCTCGCGGCGATGCGCTTCTCCGCGATGTTGCGGCCTTCCTCGGCGTCGCCGGTGGCACGCGTCATGATGTCGGCGAGACGGGTGATGCGCCCGTTTCCACCCCACCGCCCGTCGGGGATCTCGGTCGGGAACACCCACACGCGACCTTTGTCACGCGGTCGCTTGCCCTCCTCCGCGTCGAGTACGGCCTCGGTCACGGCGGCCACCACCTCAGCGCGGCTCAGGTCGTCGAGCTGGCCCTCGGGGACGGTGGCGACGACCTTGTACCGGGGTGCGGTGGCAGGCGATCCCGCTACGAATGTCGTCGCGGGTCGGTGCAGGAACACCCAGGACACGGCGCGCATCGCCGCGTTCGTTGGTTCGAAACCCTCCGCGATCATCAGGATGTCGGTGAGCCGGGTGAGCAGGGCCCGCTCGGCGTCGGGCCGAAGCGCGCCTTCGGGGATGTAGACATCGAGCATGGGCACCGCGGGCCTCCTGGGTTGTGTTCGTAAACTCAGGATCTGAACGCTACGGATCCTGAGTGGCGAGTGTCAACGCGGTACCGGTGCAGGTCCTGCGGCATCCATCAGGCTGTGACCAGCGGAGACACAGGGTCGCGGGTTCGAACGTGGCCGCTTGGGTGAACGTCATCCGGCCGCCACATGCGCCGAGTGTCAGCGGGGCAGGCGCGACCTAGGTCTCGTTAGCGGCTCACGCTGCGTCTAGATTTTGGCTCGCTACTCACCCATATGAATGAATCGACAGTTACGTTCCGCTATACCGCCCATGGCTACCGCAGGCAAGCCATAGCGTCATGGTTGATCTTCGGTGAGAGCGAAGATCACGGGGTGTGCCGGCGCGGGCAGTCCTTACCACGATGCGAGTCGCCGGGTGTGACCCGGCGCTCCGGGATCGAAGTTTGGGGGATCGTCATGGATATTCGCGACGAGGAGCTCGCTGAGCTCCAGGCTCTGACTGCTGTTGAGTCGGATCTTTCTAGTGTCGTTGAGTTCGTTCCGACGAGTCGCAACTCTAAGTACGCCACGCTGTAGCGCGGCGGACGGTTCAAGCCACCCTCAGCTGCTCAGCGTGTGCTTGCGGCTTCGCTGAAAGCAGCTGAGGGATGGCGATCGCAACAAAAGTGCACTGCCTTCGCGCCCGCCAGCTTAGCGGCGTGAAGGGGTAGAACCCGAGCCGGCACATTCCACTCTTTCGCCACCAAATTGTTGAACATCGGGCTGGGCACCGTCGTAGGTCCGGCCATCCGCGACGGGTGACTCCGAGGAGGTTGTATCGATGACCAAGGCCACTGCTTTCGCGCCGCACCCGCCACCTGGGCCCTTGCCTTCGATGGTGCAGGCGACGCCGGAGAGTGACGAGGCCTGGTTCTGGGCGTTGCTGGCCGAACGCTATTGGGAGCGCGCCGCGTTCACTGTTGCCGGCTGTCCGCTGCGATTGGCGGTGAGTGGGGATGAGTTGCTGCGGGCGCTGCGCGCCAGCATGGCCCACGAGGGCGGCGAGAGACTGGCGCGGGTGTCAGTCAGCATCGATGGCCGCACCGTGATGCGTGACAGTGCAGACTTCCTGCCCTACAGCGGTGACGCAACGCTCGAAGCGTGGCTGGACCGGGTCGATGGACAGAACCGTGGCAGCGACTGGACGGTCTCCGGTACCGGCCTGCACGCGGTGTCTGCCCCGTTCTGGGATCATGGCAGGTATCTCGCACGGCGGGTGACTGAGGCAGTGGGCGCGCGCCCGCCGGGGCGCGTGGACGTGGACACGTTCATCGGCCGATATTCCAGCACCAACGTCGGAGTGCACGCCGACGGAGCAAACAATCTCGGGTTCACACTGCGTGGCACGAAGCAGCTACTCACCTGGCCGCCTGACGCCGACGTACCCCGCCGTACCAGCAACTACGCCAGTGCACGTCCCAGCGCAGACGTTCTTGTCGGTCAGCCGGGGAATGTCACGTACTTCCCGGCGCCTCAACTACACGTCGGTGAATCACCTGACGAGGTCACCGTATCGGTGAACGTGGCGTTCTTTGTCCACGCGGATCCGGTAGCTCGGGTACTCGATGTGGTGTCCGCCGCTGTGCGGGAAGCCGCCGGAGACGTGATGTACCCGGCGCCGGGGGAGGCGCTTCCGAACGAGCTCGAGCGGATCCTTGATTCAGTCGTCGCTGTGGCGGCGTCCGAGAGCACGCGTGAGTACCTCACGACCTCTTGGCTCCGCGAGGTCACCTCGTTCGGCCTCGCTGTTGCTCGGCCGACCGAAGTAGTGAGCCGGCTACCCAGCCCTGACCAGTCCTTTCGGATAGCGAAGGACACATTGCTCATGCACATCGCGCTGCCAGAGCGCCGCGTGTTCGCCGCCAACGGTCACATCGGGCAGTTGCCCCCGGTGCCGGGTGTGGACGTCGCGCTCGACTTGCTTGCCGCGGGCAGGGTGGCCAACTCTCGTGAGCTCGCCGCCGCCATGGACGCGTCTCATAGCGATAAGGACGCAGAGACCATCGTGCGGGCGTTGTTGTACCGATTGGCGACATGGGGCGCGCTGGAGTGCCTCCCCGAGGATGCCCGGTGAGCGCGGCGGACAACACCAAAGGCACTCCCCGTGGCACGAGTTCGGGTCTAGACGCTGTGTCGCGGTCTCGGCTAATTGCGTTGCTCGCTGCTCTCATAGTGACGACCGCGGGGGACGAAATTGCGCTGGTCGTGTTGGCTCTCAAGGTTTCCAACCACGCCCACACCATGCTCGGGGTGTCGTTGCTGTTGGTCGCCGGGATGTTGCCGGGTGTGCTGCTCTCGCCGGTGATCGGTCGGATTGCCGACTCGGTGCGGCCTGCAACGCTGCTGGCCGCGGCCATGGTGGCCCAAGCGGTGGTCGCTTTCGGGATGGCGGCCGCAAGTTCGACTCCACTCGTGATCGGTCTGGCGGTCGTTCTGGGTGCACTCGGTGCGCAGGCGGCCGCCGCGACGATGGTGATCGTGCCGAAGGTCGTCGCCGACGAGCACCTCACCTCGGCGATCTCGGCGATGGAGGTCTGTCGCAACGTTGGATTCCTGATCGGTCCGGCGGTGGCTGGTGTTCTAGTCACTGTCGCCGGGCCTGCGTTGGGTCTGGTGGTCAACGCGGTGAGCTTCCTGGTGGCGGCTGCGTTTACCTCCCTGCTGCCGGCCACCGTGTGGCGTCGCGGGGAGCCGGCAGCATCGCCGAGGAACGAATCCGCTGTTCGGCGCCGTTGGAATGAGGGGTTCCGACTGCTAGGTGGCGATCCTCTCCTGCGGCGGGTGTTGCCAGTCATCGTGATCACTGTGTGCGCCACGTCGATGTTCAACGTGGCGCTCGTTTTTCACGTGCGGCAAGGACTTGGGCTGTCCGCGGGCGCCTACGGTGCCTTGTCGTTCGCCATCTGCGCTGGTCTGGTAGCTGGTCCGATTGTGCTACGGGTGCCACTGCGGCAGATGGATTCCGCCGTGCTGACGGTGGCGTGCGCGGGCGGGATCGGAGCGGCGATGGCGGCAAGCGCTCTGGTCATACCGATAGCCGCGATCTTCGTGTGCCTCCTCGTTATGGGCACGGTCAATTCTGGCCAGAACGTTGCTCTGCGCACTGTGGTGATCCGCCGCTCGCCTGAGGCCAAACGCGGAGCCGTCGGCGCGGCCTACGGCGCCACTTTGCAAGGCTCAGTCACCCTGGGGTTCCTGCTCGCCGCCATCCCTCCACCCTCGGCGAGTCAACTGGTCATTGTCGTGGGCGGGGCCGTCGCGGTAGCGGCGTCGGCAACGGGCCTAGTACTGCTCAAAGTTCGGCCCACCGCCACAACGCCCACAGCGACTGCCTCGGCCGTCGCTACACCGGACACACCAAGGTCAGTAAACGTCACAGTGCCCTGCGGCACGGAAGAGGGAGCACAGCCCCATGACCATCAGAGCTGAAGAACGCTTCGCGGCGCCGGCGGCAACATTCGAACCTGTTCATCCCCTTGGAAGACTGCTCAACCACCCAGGCATCGACGTCGAGGTACGCCCCTACTACTTCGACGCGGAGATCTTCGACGCCTACGAACGGCAGAGCGGCATCACCGATTGGGACTTCCCAGGCCTACAGGCATGTGTCCGTGACGGTGACCGTGTGCTTGACGTCGGATGCGGCCCCGGACGAGCCACCTTGGATATCGCACGCAACACCACCGCCCGGGAAATCGTCGGCGTCGATACCTCGATGCGCGCGCTTGCCAAGTTCCGGGACGAGCTGCAACACGCTCCTGAACTCGCCGACCGGATGAGCGTCATCCACGGCGACATCTTCGACCTCGACCTTCCTCTTGGAGCCGGTTACAACTGCATCCTTCTCGCTGACTGCACCGTCAACTTCGTCGCGGAACCGCACGACCTCGTACGCCTGCTGCGCCGCCTCGCCGCGCTGCTCTCCTCCGGTGGCCGCATCGCTCTTGCTGTGTTCGATGACGGTGTGACCGACCAGTTGGCGGCCGTGATCAACGGGGTGACGACTACTCCGTTCACCGATGAACAAGGCGACACCCACGTGCTGTGGTGGGCGATGTCTCTAGACACCGAACGCGAACTGCTGCACCGCAGTGTTTTCGTACAGCTACCCAGTGACGGGCCGAAGGTGAAGGGGCTGATGTCGGACATGTACGACAAGTTGTGGACACCCTCGGCCATCAAGCCGCTGCTCGACGAGGCCGGTCTCACAATCAGCAACCGTCATCAGGCCGCTGTCGAGAACGGCGCCGCCAGCGGGATCACCACGACGGTTCTAGAGATCGAGCGTGCTACCTGAGCTCGCCCGACGTAGAAGGTGACCCGCGGCCCACGATGTCTCAGCCGCCAAGCGTGGTGATCCGATGACCGAGGTATCGGATCTCTGCCTCAGGATACGAACGACAGTCCGTGGGTGCCGCCGAGTGGCGATTCCTTATCGCGGCTGCAATCGAGCGTGCGGACTACCCGGAAGTCTGTCAGGTCGACGACATTGATCGTGCC
>Ga0137415_10008478_pt1 | contig 10186 bp, 9 predicted proteins | sample CZODoug3_1_1_16f_FD_183082 | JGI IMG/M metagenome (GOLD analysis project Ga0137415, IMG submission 183082) | Vadose zone soil fungal communities from Angelo Coast Range Reserve, California, USA - CZODoug3_1_1_16fungal (Hybrid Assembly) | ecosystem: Environmental > Terrestrial > Soil > Vadose... | reverse complement strand
CGGAAACCGCCCTGCGACCACACTTGCGCGCCCGACGCTGCCGCGTCCACCGCATCCCATCCCAACGTTCGTGACGATGGCCAACGCCCCTCGTGAGGGATGAGACGGCGGTAGTTATGGCTTTGATTTGGGGGAGGCGGGAAGGGGAATATTTTTGCGAGGGGGACTGGACGGGTAGAATCGGATTGATCCGGCTCAAGAAATTCGTTGTTTGGCGCAACACGCGGTGGGCCGAGAACGCTGCTTTGTCTTCAATGGTTGCGACGTTCTGCTTTGTTATTGACCCGGCGATCGGCGCGACCGATGCGTCAGGCCGCCAATAGCCGTACGTGGAATTTGCTGCCCGTTGCCGCGGCGTAGCGCAGGAGTGTCTTGGTGCTCGGAAGCGTGTGACCGTTTTCAAGCCGGGCGATGGTGGATTGGCTGGTGCCCATCCGGGCCGCCAGTTCGGCCTGGGACAAGCCTGCGCGCAGGCGAGCCCTGAGCAGTTCGGCGGCAATCTCGAACTCCGGCGCGAGTGCGTCATACTCGGCCTTGACCTTCGGGTTGGCGAGCAGGCGGGCCTTGAGCTTTTCGAACTGGATGGTCATGCGATGTCCTTTGCTCTCCGCAACGCGAGTTCGATCTTGGCGCGCGGCGTCCCTTGCGTCTTCTTCACGAACGCGCGGACCACGACGACCCTTCTGCCGATCGCGGTGACCAGCCCGGCTGACGCAATGCGCTCGGCAAGGCGAAGAAATCGCGCCTGCATGTCGGCCGGAAGGGCGGCGATCTCCGCGGCAACGGTTTCGTCAAGGATTTCGACTCGCCACGGCACGTCGTGTTATATCTCAATTTTGAGATATAGACAAGAGGAAAATGCCCGCTTTTTGGCGCTGGGCGGACGTTTGGCGAATGGCCCAAATCCGCTAAAGTGTCCTGCAACGAATAACGGGCCGGTTGTGTGTCTCGGGTCGCAAGAAACGCCAGGGGAGAAAGCATGGGTCGGAAGATAGCTATCGTCGGAACGGGTGCCGTCGGCGGGTATGCCGGCGCCCATATGGTGCAGGCGGGCGAGGACGTGACGTTCATCGATCCCTGGCCGGAGCACATCGAGCACATGAGGACGCACGGACTACGCGTCACCCACGCCAGGGATGTCGCGGAATTCTCGGTTCCCGTGCGCGCGCTGCACGTCACCGACGCGCAGCAGCTCGCCAGGGAGGCGCCGGTCGACATCGCCTTCGTGTGCATGAAGTCGTACGACACGGCCTGGGCAACCATGCTGATCCAGCAGTATTTGGCGCCGGATGGCTATGTGGTGTCGCTGCAGAACTGCATGAATGAAGAGACCATCGCGGGCATCGTCGGCTGGGGCAAGACGCTGGGGTGCATTGCCAGCAGCATCACGGTCAACCTGCCTGAGCCCGGCCACATCCACCGCGGCGCCGGCAAGGGCGGGGCGGCGCACACCGTATTTCGCGCCGGCGAAGTGCACGGCCGTATCACGCAACGGGCGGAAGAAATTCGCCGCCTGGTCGGCTACTCCGACAGCGCCAAGGTAACCGGCAATCTATGGGGCGAGCGCTGGTCGAAGCTGGTCGCCAATGCGATGGGCAATGGGCTCTCCGCCTGCACAGGTCTGGCCGGCGGAGATATGTTGCAAAGCGAGCCGATTCGCCGCTTCTCCACCCGGCTCGGGAGCGAAGCGATCCGCGTCGGGCAGGCGCACGGCTATCACCTGGAAGAGGTCTTTCATTTACCGCCCGAGACGATCGCGCGCGCCGGCGAAGGTGACGAGACGGCGATGCGCGTCTGCGACGAGCAGCGCTTCAAGGACGGCCAGCGTACCGCTTCCGAGCAGCGCCCCTCGATGGGCCAGGACATGCAGAAGGGACGGCGCACCGAGATCGAATTCCTCAACGGCTTCGTGGTCCGCGAGGGCGAGAAGGTCGGCCTGTCCTGCAGCGCCAATGCCGCGCTGACGGACATCGTCAAGCGCGTGGAACGCAAGGAGCTGAGCCCGGATCCGCGGCACATCACTGAACTGCGGTTGAACTGACCCGGCTCGCAAGATTGCGATCATGCGCGTTGCCTTGCAGCGCAACAGATAGAGCAAGCGGGGCTCGACACGCCGTTATTATGAGACGGCGCGTGTTGACTTTCCGACGCATTCTCAAAATACTTGGCTGAACAGAACAAAAGCCAGCAAAAGCCAGTCGGAAAACGACGGTTCAGTGGGGAGGACACGATGCCGACTTCACGCAGAACGCTGCTCAAAAATTCCGCGGCTGCGGCCGCTATCGTCAGCCTCGACTGGACCCGCGCGCAGGCCCAGGCCGAAACCGTGCGGATCGGGGTGATCTACGACCTCACCGGGCCGTTCGCGGCCGGCGGCTCGGTTGCCTCCTCGATCGGAACGCAGATTGCGATTGATCTTGTCAATGAGAAGGGCGGCATCGGCGGCAAGTACAAGATCGCCCCTGTCAACGTCGATTCCCAGAGCAAACCCGACGTTGCGATCAATGAGGCCAATCGCCTGATCGACCAGGAGAAGGTCGACATCATCAACGGTGTTTTTGCGAGTTCGCACGCGGTCCCGCTCGCAGCCAAGGTCGAGCAGCAGAAAAGGATCCTTTGGATCACGACCGCGGTTTCGACCGCGGTGTTCAAGGACAAGAACCTGCGATACGTCTTCCGCGCGCAAATCCATTCCGACCAGTATGGCCAGGCGTTTGCGAGCTTCATCGCCGAACACGCCAAGGCCAAGCTCGGCATGGAGCCGAAGGACGTCAAGGTCGCGCTGATTCACGAGGACGGGCCCTATGGCGTCGGCGTGGCCGCCGCCGACGAGGCCTATGCCAAGGAGGCCGGCCTCCAGGTCGTGCTCAGGGAGGGCTATTCGGCCTCCGCGCCCGACCTCTCGGTGTTGGTGACCAAGCTCAAGCGCGCCAAGGCCGACGTGATCTCGCACGCCGGATACAATCCCGACATCACCCTGTTCCTGCGCCAGGCGCGCGAGAGCGGTTTGAAGTTCAAGATGCTGTTCGGCGCCGGCGCCGGCTACAGCCAGCTCGACAAATTGCGCACGGCTTTCGGGGCGGACATCGACAATTTCTGCAATATCGATCCGGTGCCGGCGCAACTGCTCGATCCCGCCAAACTCGCACCGGGGATTGGCGATCTCACCAAGACCATGGTGGCGCGCTTCCGGGAGAAGACCAGCGCGACCGAGGTGCCGCCGCATTGCTCGATGGGCTTCAATCAGACCTGGCTGCTGCTCAACAACGTGCTGCCGGTCGCCAAGGAGAAATACGGCGGTTTCGATCCCGAGGCGATTCGCAAGGCGGCGCTCGACGTCGACATCCCGCCGGGCGGCACGATCCAGGGCTATGGCGTCAAATTCTTTCCGCCTGATACCCCGATGTCCGGCCAGAACGAACGCTCGACGCCCGTCGTGATGCAAAATGCCGGCGAACATATCTCGGTGGTGTGGCCGACCAACATCAGGACGCAGGATCCGGTGTTCCCGCTGCCGAAATCCTCGATCTACGCCGCGTAGCGCGTGATGACATCAGACCGGGGCGGCGCGCTCGCACTGCACTGATTCAACCCAAAGTCATCGCCGCGGGCGGACATCCGTCACTGAACTTCCGCGCAAGGGAGGAACTTTTGTTCTGGCGTGCTTCAAAAGCTTAAAAAAGGGAGGAAGGCATGACGACGTTTGAAAGACCAACGACTGCAACAACCATCTGGAAGATTGGCGCGCTGGTTGCGCTCGCCGCAACGGCGGCCACGACGGCAACGCCTGCCAATGCCGACACGTGTTCCAAGCTGGCCAACACTTTCCATCGGCCGAAGACGACGATCACGAGTGCGCAGACCGTTGCGGCGGGGACGTTCGTGACCCCAACCACTCCGCCGACTAATCTGACCGAGTTACCGCAATTCTGCCGTGTGACGGGATTTACCGCGCCCACCAACGACTCACATATCGGCTTCGAGTTCTGGATCCCGGAAACAGGTTGGAATCTGAAATACCTTCAGGTCGGCTGCGGCGGCTTTTGCGGTTCAATTTCTTATAGCTCGATGGCCGAGCCGCTGCGCCGGGGATATGCGGTTGCAGCCACCGACGATGGCCATCAGGCCATCGGCACCGACGCGAGCTGGGCCAATGGGCATCCTGAGAAAATCGTTGATTTCGGCTATCGCGCGCTCAAGGAGACCACCGACGTGGCCAAGGAGCTGATCAGGGACTACCAGCAGCGTGGTGTCCGTCGATCCTATTTCTTCGGCTGTTCAGATGGCGGGCGGGAAGCATTGATGGAGGCGCAGCGCTTCCCCGGCGACTTCGATGGGATCATTGCCGGTTCGCCGGCGAACAATTTCACGCACCTGCTCACGGGATTTGTCTGGAACGAGCAGGCGCTTTCTGCCACCACCACGGGCGACCTGTCACAGACCGACCTCAACGTCCTGAGCGGTGCCGTGCTGGCGCACTGCGCTGGACGTGATGGTGGCCTCGCCACAGATCAATTCTTGAACAATCCGCCGGCCTGCCGCTTCGATCCGGACCGGCTGCTGTGCAATGGCAAGAATGCCGGGGCGTGCCTCAGTCAGGATAAGGTCAGCGCGCTTGAGAAGATCTTCTCCGGACCTTCCCGCATCTTTCCTGGCTACGGTCCGGGTGGCGAAGCCAACGTGTTCGCCAACTGGCCTGCGTGGATCACCGACACCACCAACCCGGCCGTCAGCTTGCAGGGGTTGTTCGGCAACAGCTTCTTCCCGAACATGGTGTTTCCGAACACCGGCTGGACTCCGGGCACATTCAGCGCGGATAACAATGCCGCACAGGCGGATGCCCGGGTCGGTGCGATCCTGAATTCCATCGACCCGAATCTGAGCCCATTCAAGTCGCATGGCGGAAAGCTGATCCAATATGCCGGCTGGAGCGACTCCGCGATCTCCCCGCGGAGCGATATCGACTATCACAAGTCCGTCACCAGAGTGATGGACGGCCCGCAGCGCACGGCCGAATTCTATCGGCTGTTCATGGTGCCCGGCATGGCTCACTGCGCCGGTGGACCGGGTGCAAACGCGTTCGGGCAAGGCATCAACGGCCCGAGCCCTTCGGATCCGGCGGATGACGTTCTTTCGGCGCTCGATCACTGGGTGGAGTTCGGAGTCGCCCCGGAAACGATCATCGCCACGAAATACGTGAACGACGATCCAGCTCAGGGCGTCGCTTTTCAGCGACCGCTCTGTCCGTATCCGAAGTTTGCGAGCAACAAGGGGACCGGCAACGGGATCGACAAGGGGACCGATACGTCCAGATTCGTATGCGTAAGGGGCTCCGACGATGACGATCGCGACGATAACGATCGCGAGCAGCGCGCCAATCGTTGACGGTGTCTTCGGCCCGAGGCGCGCTTAGTCGCGCGCCTCGGGACTCTTCGCGCACTGCCATCTTTTCGAGTTTAGGGCGATCGACCAAAACGCGTCACCCACGCGCGAACCATCTCACAGCGTGATGCGACGCCCCTCTTCGGCGGCCCAATAGCCGGCGTAGTTGACCTTGATCGTCGCAAAAGCCAAGGCGAGGTCCGCAAGCGGTGGCCTTCCGGTCGCGACGCATTCCATGAAATCCTGGATTTCCTGCAAATAGCCCCGCGTCCATTCCTCCTCGAGGCAGACATATTGCCAGCCGGTCTTGCGATCGACCTTTTCGGTGATATAGACGCTTGCAAGCTTCTCCTCGCTGGTCTGGTAGCTCATCATGTGCGTGTTCGGCGTGATGTTGGCGAACAACGCGCCGCCGCTGCTATAGGTTTCGATCAGGTTGCGCACCCCGCCGACGATCATGTCGCCGGAAAACACCGTCGCCTTGGTGCCATCGGAGAAGGTGACCGTGAGTACGCCCCAATCCTCGACGTCGATCGGATTGGATTTGATGACGCCGCGTTCCTCCGGCCGCAGGCACGCCGCAACGTTGCCGACGTCGCAGGTCACGCTGGCAACGCTGATCGTCTCGCCGCGAGCCTTGGCCTCGATTTGCTTGAGATAGAGCACCGCCGAAAGCGGATGGCATCCCATCCGGATCAGCGAGCCGCCGCCGGTCATCGCCCATTGCGCCGCGTGCGCGGCATGCGAGCCAGAGTGGCTCTCTTCGCCCTTCATGAACAGGATCTTGTCCTTGGTGGCCTTGAGGATCTCCACCGTCTTGGTCACCGCCGGCGCGTAGATCCAGTCTTCGGCATACATGAAGAGCCTGCCGGTCTTGCCGATCGCCGCGCGGGTAGTTTCCATTTCCTCCAGCACGCGTTGGTACATCAGCGCCTTGGGCACGTGCTTGCCGATTGGCAGCTGGTCGCCGTCCCGGCCGAAATAGCCGGCGAACGGCTTTTCGCAGATGACATGTTTGCCTGATTGCATCGCCTCCACGATCATCGAGGCGTGCAAATTGGGCGGCGTGCAGATGTCGATGACATCGAGCTCGCGATCGGCGATCAAGTCGCCAAAGCTGCGGTACGCCGTCGGGATCTGATGCCTGCGGGCAAAATCGACGACATGGTCGCCCCTCGCCGCGACAGCCCTGACTTCGACATCCACGCCGTAGACGCGCCTGTAGGCAACCATGTGCAGCTCCGAAACGAAGCCGCAGCCGGCCAGGCCGATCCTGATTTTCGCCATTCTCGGACGTCTTTCGGTAGTCGTTGGTCAGGACCGATCTGGGTGGGCGCCCGAAACGGGACGATCAGTTCGACTTCGTCGCTTGAGCCGCCGCCGGCGCGGGGGCGGGCGCTGACACCGCCGCATCAGGAGCTGCTTGCCGTGAACCGCCGCCGGTAAACCGCTCGAGCACCGAGCGCACGGCATCGCGGGCCTTGCTGTCCTTGAGCGATTCGAGCAATTGCGTGGCACCTGGCGAGCGGCGGATCAGGCTGTCCGGATCCGGAAACACCAGCGGATCGTCCCACGGGCCCTGCACCACGAACGGGAGGTCGAAGGCTTTGTCGCTGCCGGGCGCCGAGGTCAGGCTGGCCACGCCCTTGAGATCATATTCGCGGCTCGGCACCGAGGCGGTGCCGGTCAGCGTGATGCGCGCCGCCGGGCCTTCGACGCGGACGTCTTCGGCGGTCGCAATCCCGTCGGCGAATTTCACCGCGACGTTGAGATTGTCGTAAGGCGTCGAGCCGGAGCGGAAATTGCCGCCGCCGGACAGCGGGCGGCGCTCCAGCCGCTTCAACAGCTGCTCGACATTGAAGCCCGCGATCGCGCCGTCATGGCCGGTCAACGTGGCGGTGCCGTCGAGCGATTGGGCGAGCCCGAACGGGCTGGCGCCCGAGGCCACCAGCGAGACGTTGAGATTGCCGCGGCCGGACAATTTGGTGATGCCGAACAATTCGGATGCGCAGGCCAGCAAATCGACGTCGGTGAACTGGAACTGGGCCTTCACGTCGGCCACCGCATCGGAGCGCGCGACGCCGAACGAGCCCTTGGCGATGCCGCCATACATCTGCGCCTCGCCGACCGAGAGCGCCAGCGCGCCGGCGCGCAAATTGGCGCCGAACGCGGTGCGGCCAAGCTTGGTCGGGCCGACCGTGACCCGCGCCGCCGACAGGCGCATGTCGAGGTCGGTGGTCGACAGCGAGGTCAGGTCGAACAACTGCCGGTTCCAGTCGTGCGCGCCGCTGGCGAGCAGGCGGAAGGTGGAAATGTAGGGCGTGAAATCCAGATTGCCCGCGGCCAGCGTCGCCTGCAGCGTCTGGCGGCCGTTATTGGCAAAGGTCATGACGCCCTCGGCGACGTTGCCGTCGAGTTCGACATTGACATTGGTCAGCGCAACCGAGCCGCCGACGACGTTGGCACGCGCCTTCAGCGCGAAGCGGCCGAACCCGCCGCCGCCGCCGGGCGGCGCCTGTCCCATCCAGCGCAAGGCGTTGCGCAGTGAAGGGCTGTCGATGGTGGCGGTGCCCTCCGTCATCAGGCTGGTGCGATTGGCGACCGTGCCGTCGAACGCCAGCTTCAGCGGCGCGCTGGCGAGCCGCGCCTTCAAGCCGGAGCGCTCGCCGGACAACAGCGCGACGAAGTCGCTGGCGCTAATCGAGCCGTCGACGCGCTCGCCGCGCCAGTCGAACTGCCCGGTCGCGGCAAAGGAGCGCGAGATCGAGGGCCACGCCAGCGACAGGTCGATATCGCCGAGCGCCTCGGAGACGTGGTTGGCGGCGTCATCGTAAGTGAGCTCACCGTCCTGAATCCGGATTTCCGAAAACGATACCTGGTTTTCGGAATCGGGCTTCATGGCGCGTGCGATGGTTTCGACGAACGGTGTCCAGTTACTTTCGCCATTGCCGTCGCGGATCACCTGGATGTGCGGGCGCAGCATCATGACGTCTGATATCTCGAACCGGCGCAGCAACAGCGGCAGCAGCCGCAAATTCGCCGTCAGCACGTCGACCTGGAGCGCGGGGTCGGTGGTACCGCCGCCCTTCAGCCTGACATCATGAAACGAGACGTAGCTGCCCGGAAATATCGAGACATCGATATGGCCGTTGACGACCAGTTCAAGCCCGGTGACGGCATGGATTTGCGCTTCCACCGCCCGCTGCAGCGCGTCGCGGTTGAGGAACCAGGAGGTCCCGATCAGGCTCATCAGCGCCAGGCCGAGAACCGCCGCAATCGGCATTCCCAGGCGCTTTATTCCTTGGGCCATCGTCAATGACATATCCAGATCTTGCTTAATCCAGGGCTTGCTTAGGGAATCTAAGGCTTGCTTAGCGAATCCAAGGCTTGCTTAGCGAATGTCGGGTTGATGTTGTCCGGTCGCTGTTGAAAAAGCGGGCAGCGCATCGGGAAGCCCGGGCCAACCCACGCAACTTGAAGGGTTTTCTTGACGCTTTCAAGGCCGTCCTGACGCCGCAGGCCGCCTGCCGCCATCCCAATGTCCCGTCATTGACGCATTGCGAAGATTTCGCCTAATAATCCCTGATAATAGAGGCCGCCGGCGCCCTCCTTCGATCAGGTCGTATTTTCATGAACAAGGTCTATCCCGACGCCAAATCGGCACTCGACGGCATCCTCAAGGACGGCATGATGATCATGTCGGGCGGCTTCGGCCTGTGCGGCATCGCCGAGACGCTGTCGGACGCGATCCGCGATTCCGGCGTCAAGAACCTGACCGTGATCTCCAACAATGCCGGTGTCGACGGCATTGGCTTGAGCCGTCTGTTGGAGACGCGGCAGATCAAGAAAATGATCTCGTCCTATGTCGGCGAGAACAAGCTGTTCGCCCAGCAATATCTCGCCGGCGAACTGGAACTCGAATTCAACCCGCAAGGCACGCTCGCCGAACGCATCCGCGCCGGCGGCGCCGGCATTCCGGCGTTTTACACCAAGACCGGCGTCGGCACGCTGATCGCCGAGGGCAAGGAAGTGAAGGAATTCGACGGCGAGAAATACATCATGGAGCGCGGCCTGTTCGCCGACCTCGCGATCGTCCACGCCTGGAAGGGCGATACATCCGGCAATCTGGTCTATCGCAAGACCGCGCGCAATTTCAATCCGATGATGGCGACCGCCGCCAAGTTCACCGTCGCCGAGGTCGAGCATCTGGTGCCGGCCGGCGAGATCGACCCCGACCACATCCATACGCCAGGCATTTTCGTCAAGCGCATGATCGAGGTCGGCACCGGCAACAAGCGGATCGAGTTCCGCAACACCCGGCCGCGGCCGGCAGCATGATCCGGAAAAGTGGGAGCCGGTTTTCCGATAAGATCATGCGCAAACTGTAAATCAACTTAGAGCTGGAGAGCCCCATGGCCTGGACCCGTGAACAGATGGCCGCGCGCGCCGCGAAAGAGTTGCGCGACGGCTATTACGTCAATCTCGGCATCGGCATCCCGACGCTGGTTTCCAACTACATCCCGGAAGCAATCGACGTCAGCCTGCAGAGCGAGAACGGCATGCTCGGCATGGGCCCGTTCCCTTACGAAGGCGAAGAAGACGCCGACCTCATCAACGCCGGCAAGCAGACGGTCTCGGAATTGCCGTCGACCAGCTATTTCTCGTCGGCCGAATCCTTCGGCATGGTGCGCGGCGGGCATATCGACCTGTCGATCCTAGGGGCGATGCAGGTGGCGCAGAACGGCGATCTCGCCAACTGGATGATCCCCGGCAAGATGGTCAAGGGCATGGGCGGCGCGATGGA
>Ga0137415_10008477_pt1 | contig 10187 bp, 8 predicted proteins | sample CZODoug3_1_1_16f_FD_183082 | JGI IMG/M metagenome (GOLD analysis project Ga0137415, IMG submission 183082) | Vadose zone soil fungal communities from Angelo Coast Range Reserve, California, USA - CZODoug3_1_1_16fungal (Hybrid Assembly) | ecosystem: Environmental > Terrestrial > Soil > Vadose... | reverse complement strand
CTCGGGCTTCTCCCATGCGACCTGGCCGCGCTCGATATCGAGACCCGAGAGCGCGGCGTCGGTCGAGACGAGGAGCACGCCGGCCGGGGTAACCTGCTGCCAGCGGAGGTCTCCCTTCATCTGTAACGTCCATGCTGCCGTCGTGCCGGAAGGGGGGGCGGCGGGCGCAACGCTCTGAGCTTGAGCCGTCGAGTAAACCGTGACGACCAGCGAGAGCGGCAGAAACGTGCGACGAGCGGACAGGGCAGCCATGGCGATCCCCCGGTGGACACGTGGTGACAACGGCGGGTCGAACAACAGGCCCCTATATCCCCCCAGGGCGCTCTGGAGCGCAAGAGCGGCTAATAGAGGAGCTCGTAGTTCAGCCGGAAGCCCCGCCCCGGCTGCGGCAGGAAACCTTTGATCACCGACAGGTGGTCGCGATACACCGTATCGAGGACGTTGTCGCAGTGCAGGCTGATGTTGTGCACCAGGCCGCGCTGCACGAGCCGCACCCCCACCCCGACGTTCATCACCGCGTAGCCGCTCGTCGGCGTCTCGCCGTCCCCTAGGCGGTGTTGACCGGCGGCCAACCGCCACTCGATCGCGCCCAGATATCTGTCGGCTTGATAGGTCGCCCGCACCAGGCCTCGCAGGGGCGGCGTAAACGGCAACGGCACGTGCCGCTCGGTGTCCTCGGCGTTCACGTAGTCGCCGCTGGCCTTGATCGCGAAGTGCTGCGCCGGCTGGACGATGATGCTCGTTTCGACTCCCGCCAGTCGCGCTCGGGTGGCGGCGAACTGGCGGACCGGGAAACCGCGGATCGTGTCGCCGCGGAGAAACGCGTAGATGTAGTGGTCGATGACGTTCACGTAAGGCGAGATCTCGAACGTGGCGGTGGCGAAGGCGCCCTTGAGCGAGGCGTCCATGCCGAACCCCGTCTCGGGACCGAGGGACGCCCGGCCGATCGAGTAGGTGCCGCTGGCCGCATCGAGGCCGTTGGCGAACAGCTCCTGCACTGTGGGCGCCCGAAACGACCGGGCGAGAGTGAGGGAGCCGGTCACGTTCGAGGTCATCTGGTGGATCGCGCCGAGCGACGCGGTCACCGCGTCGGCCAGGCGGGAAGCGTGAATCGTGCGAAACACGGAGTCCGATGACTGCGGGTATGGCCGGGTCCGGATCCTGGTGTAATCGAACCGGAGGCCGGCCTGGAGACGCGTGGCTGGAGCCGCGCGATACTCCTCGTAGGCGTAGGCGGCGACGTCGGTGGTCAGCGAGTTCGGTCCCAGCGGTTGCTCGCCCGCGATCGTCAGGTCCTGGACGTTCACCCACACTCCGAGCGTGCCCTCGAGCCGGCCCCGCTCCCTCCCCAAGGGTGCCTGCCGCAGCTGCAGCACACCGTTGAACTCCCGCTTGTGAAAATGGTTCGCCTGCGGGGCCGACACGCCGGTCGAATCCTGCTGCGTCGGGAATTCCGAGTGCTCGTAGTCGTTGTAACTCGCGTCCAGCTTCCACTGCCTCACGGCCGATCCGCCGGCGTTCCAGAGACCGCGCAGCTCGACCGTATTTCGCGTTTGGGCGATGCGCGACGTCGTCGGGGGGACCGTCATCCAGTTGGGGTTGGGCGGGACCCCGGGGATGCCGTAGTTCATCGTGTAGTGGCGCGCCGCTACGCCCATCGTGGCGACCCCGTCCTGGTACGAGTAGCCGAGGCCCACTTCGCCGCTGTGATCGAACGTCTGCGGCATCCGGGCGAGCGAGAACGCCATGCCGCTGCCGGGATCGACATAGATACCGGAGGGGATCCGGGTATCCTGCGTGTGAACCCCGCCGGCCGAGAGGCGGAAGGCGTGCTTGTCACCGCTGAACACGTTGTTGACGTACCCGGCGACCTGATCGCTCACGGAATTCGCCTCGAGGGCAACGGTGCCGGAGACGGTGTGGCCCGCGACGGCCGGCACGGCATTGGTAATGACGTTCACGAGGCCGCCGATCGTGTTGGGCCCGTACAGAATCGTCGCGGGACCGCGGACCACGTCGATCTGTGACACGGCGATCGCCTCGATCGGCGTCGCGTGCGCCGGATCGAACGTCGCGATATCGCCGGTACGGAGACCGTTCTCCAGGACCAGCACTTCGTTGTCGCCCAGGCCCCGCAACACCGGGCGGGCGGGGGCGGAGCCGTTGAGCCGCGCCGTCACGCCGGGGAGGTCCGAGATCTTCTCCGCGAAGCTCGACCCGGCGCCGCTCAGAACCTCGCCCTGCGACTTGGACGCCGTCGACTGGTATTGATGGCTCGTCGTGCGCGGCAGCGGCGAGGCCGACACGACCACCGCCTCGAGCGGAATGGCCGATGGCGTGAGATCGAACGCCGTCGTCGCGCTCGCGCCCGTGACACGAACGGTATCGGCCGCCGCGGCGTAGCCGAGTACCCCCACGAACAGGGTGTACGAGCCGTTGGGGACATTGGAGAATCGGAACTGCCCGTAGGCCCCGGTGCGCACGGCGCGATCGAGCTCGAGCAGGCGCACCGTCGCACCGACGATCGGGACGCCCGCGCTCCGCACCGTTCCCGTCACGGTCTGTGCATGTGCCGCCGCTAGCCCCCCCTCGAGGAGCACTGCGCTCGAGGCCAGAGCGGTGGCGCTCAGGATGGCTCTCAGCCGATTCATAAACGAGCGGATTCTGCCACGGCCCCGCCCGCAGTGTCAACCGCTTTGGTGGGCGAGCCGGCCGCCTGCGTGCTCTTGACAGGCGCCCCTTCCGGCGCCTTGATGAGTCCGACCCAACCGCGCCGATCTCGACGTGACGCTGGCACGCGCCTGGTATGGCATGCTCTCCGCGACGCGGCAACGAGGCGGCATCGACGGGAACGACCAGCTGTATGGTGGAGTGAGTTTCCGGTTCTGAGGCTCGTTTGCCCCGTTACTACGTCAGCCAGAACAATGCAGTATTGAGGTAGGTCGCCGGCCGGTTCCCCCTCTCAGCCGTGAGGTCGACATGCGCCCCATCGTTCCACCGCTGTGGGCTGCGGCGCTTCTCACCGCCGTGGTCGCGCTCACTCCGCCGCTACGCGCCCAGGCCGTCGCCCGGCGCACACCGGAACAGATGCGAGCGTCGTTCGACGCGCATCAAGGGGAGTTCGATTACCTGCTCGGCGATTGGGAATTCACCTCGGTCAGTCGCGAGTTCGGGAAGGGCCACGGCTATTGGAGCGCGGTGCGCCTCGCCGAGGGAGCGCAGATCCTGGACGAGTACCGCGTCGTCGGGGACAGCGGCGAGACGTACTACGCGTCGGCGACGCTGCGCGCCTACAACGCCGTCCTCGATCAGTGGGAGCTCGTCTCGGCGGAGTCGGGAACCGGACTGCAGAACGTGGGCACCGCGCACAAGGTCGGGGCGGAGATGCACATCGAGCAGAAGTTCGGCGTGATGAGTCCGACCCCATCGCTCTGGCGGATCCGCTATTACGACATCCGGCCGGATCGCTTTTCCTGGACCGGGGACCGCTCTACCGATGACGGGAAGACGTGGACGACCCAATGGCTGCAGATCGAGGCGCGCCGCATCGGGCCGCCGCGGTCCCTGGGTCCGCTCGCGCCCGCGAAGAAATGAGGGATCCGCGACGATGAGTCCCTCTCGCTCGTCGCGCGAGCGCTATCGGCAATTCGTTCAGGACTACAAGCAGCGGCGACTCGACGACTCGGCGGAGACCGGGCCGGACGGCGCGTCGGCCGAGGCCCGGCGTCCGGCGGCCGGCACGCGGCGGGAGTATCTGCGCGACTACGTGCGGTGGCTGCGGCCGCACCGCTCCGCCGTCGGTGCACTCTTTCTCATCGCCCTCGTGGTCGCCGGACTGGAGATGATCGAGCCGCTGTTCATGCGGTACATCATCGATCGGGTGCTCTTGAACAGCCGACTGGACGCCGCGGCGCGGCTGCTCCGCCTCAACCTGGCGGGCGCGGCGTTCCTCGGCGTCGTCTTTCTCTCCAACCTGACCGATGCGCTCAAGGACTATCGCCAGCGGCTGCTGAACACGCGGGTGATGCTGTCGCTGCGCCGCGCGCTGTTCCACCGGCTGCTGCACCTGCCGCTGCCGAAGCTGTGGGAGATGAAGACCGGCGGCATCCTGTCTCGCCTCACCGGCGACGTCGAGACGACGACCGGACTCTTGCAGATGGCCATCATCTCGCCCGCCATCTCGCTGATCCGGCTGGTCATCGCCCTGGGCGTGCTGCTGGCGCTGAGCTGGCGGCTGGCGTTGACGGCGATGGCGATCATCCCGGGCGCGATGCTGCTGAGCTTCATCTTCGCCCGGCGCGTCCGGCCCATCTACCGGGCGGTCCGCAAGGATGTGGAGCAGATCGACGGCCGAGTGGGCGAAACGTTCTCGGGCATTCGGGTAGTCCGGGCGTTCCGGCGGGAGCTGTGGGAGCTGTTCGACTACATGGTCGGCCGGCACACCGTCCTGCGCAAGGAGCTGTTCGCGCACCGCCGGGAGCTGGTCCTGTGGACGACGTGGGGTCTGCTGCAGGCGGGCGTCAACGTCGTGATCATCTGGTACGGTGGATACCTGAACGTCGTCGGCGCGGTCTCCATCGGCGACATCATGGCCTTCCAGTGGTACACGTTCATGCTGATGGGCCCGGTGTGGAACATCGTCAATTCCTTCTCCGAGCTGCAGCGGGCGCTCGCCGCCATGGAACGGGTCTTCGAAGTGCTGGCCCTGGACCACGACAAGCCCGACCGGCCCGGCGCTCGCGACGCGCCCGCCGTGGTGGCCGAGATCCACTTTGAGAACGTCGAGTTCGCCTACCGTGAGGGCCAACCCGTGGTCCGCGACTTCCACGTGGCCGTCCCGGGTGGATCCGTCGTCGCCCTGGTGGGCCGGAGCGGCGCCGGGAAGACGACGGTGACGGATCTGGTGGCGCGGTTTCACGACCCCACGCGGGGACGCATCCTGCTCAATGGCTTCGACATCCGGGACCTGCGCCTGCGCACCTATCGCGACCTGCTGGCGCTCGTCCAGCAGGACGTCTTCCTGTTCGATGGATCGGTGCGGGACAACATCGCCTACGGCGGGCGGGATGCGACGGATGCCGAGATCGAAGACGCCGCCCGGCGTGCCAACGCGCACGAGTTCATCGTCCGGCTGCCTGAGCGCTACGAGACGTTCATCGGCGAGCGTGGCGTCAAGCTCTCGGGCGGCCAGCAACAGCGCCTCGCCATCGCCCGGGCGCTGTTGGCGTCCCCTCAGATCCTCATCCTCGACGAGGCCACCAGTAACCTCGACACCGAGAGCGAGCAGCTGATTCAGGCGTCGATGGCCACCCTGCTCGCCGGGCGCACCACGTTCGTGATCGCCCATCGCCTCTCCACCATACGCCGCGCCCACCTGATCCTCCTGCTGGAGGAGGGCCGCGTGGCCGAGCGGGGCACGCACGAGGAGCTCATGCGCGCTCGCGGTGCCTATTACCACATGGTCCGGCGTCAGATGGAGTCTCACGGCGAGGACGGGGACGAGCTGTTATGCTGAGCGACCGGGCGGGTCTCATGGAGTCCCGCCGGCCACGTCAGGTGGGCGTTCGGCTTAGGAGGTGGGTCTTACCGCGAGGGGACAGTCCCCGCCGGGCCGCCTGGGGACGCCTCTACCTGCCCGGGCCGCGTCTGCACGTAGCCGCGGTATCCGCAGGCGCAGGACTCCGTCGTCCGGCCCTGGCGGTCGATGCCGAACTGGAGTGGCTGGTTGCAGCCCGGACAGCGCGGTGCACCGCCGTCCGTCACCATCCCGGCGCGTCCCAGTCTCAGACGCGATCGGTTCACTTGTGCCGGTAGGTGATGCGCCCGCGCGTGAGGTCGTACGGGGAGACGGCGAGGGTGACCCGGTCGCCGGCGAGCACCCGGATGCGGAACCGCCGCATCTTGCCCGCAATCGTGGCCAGGACGGTGTGACCGTTCGGCAGATGGACCCGAAACGTGGTATTGGGCAGCACGGCCTCGACGACGCCGTCGATTTCTATCGCTTCTTCCTTGGGCATCGCGCCACCTCGAAACTCACCGGGACATGTTGCCGCAGGGCTTCGCTAGAACAAAGGCGGGACCGGCGCATCGGCCAAGTCCCGCCTTGACGGTTTGCTGGTGCCGGCACGCAGAGGGCGTGTCGAGCGCTCCGAGAACAGTAGTGGATGGTACCGACGAAGTCAAACGGAATGGGCCGTCAGACCAGTCGGGTGCGAATGTCGATCTCCGAGGTGAGCGTCCGGTGCACCGGACACTGGTTCGCGATCGCGAGCAGCTTCGCCCGCTGCTCCGGGGTCAGTCCGCCCTCGAGCGCGATCTCGCGCTCGATGCGGTCGAGCATCCCCTGCTTCGTCTCACACTCGGCGCAGTCGGCCGCATGAATCCTCGCATGGCGCAGCCGCACGGTGACGCTGCGGAGCGGCCAGGTTTGCCTTCGCGCATACAGCGCGATGGTCATGGACGTTCACGCGCCGAGACCGGCGAGTAAGAGATCGTAGGGCCCCGGTCCGGTATCCGTGCCGCCGTCGTGGATCGGCTCGTCCGCGGTCAGCCGGTGACGGCCCACCGTGATGGTCTGCGCAAATCCATCGGCGCGTCCATACACCGTGACCAGGCTCGGGTCGTTCGGTGCGGTCATGGTTGCCTCGTTGTCAGTCACGCCTCGCCCTTGCGCCGGCGGGGTCTCTCTTTCTCCCGCTCCGGCTTGCCACCCGCGGCCACGACGCGGTCGCGTCCGGCGCCCTTGGCCTCGTACAGCGCGGCGTCGGCGCTCGCGATCAGCTCCTCCGGGGTGTCGCCGTGCGTGGGACACTCCGCGACGCCGATGCTCATCGTCATCTGCCCGCCGGTGAATGCTTCGCCCGCGACCCGGGCGCGGATGCGCTCGGCCACGACGGCCGCCGTAGCGACGGTGGTCTCGAGCAGCACCACGAGGAACTCCTCCCCGCCGTAGCGCGCCACGCAGTCCACCGCGCGCGTCGTCCGCCGCAGGATGTCCGCGATCTTCACGAGCGCCGCGTCCCCCGCCGGGTGGCCGTGGGTGTCGTTGTATTGCTTGAAGTGATCGGCGTCCGCCAGCAGCACCGAGAACGGGCGGCGGAGGCGCCGCGACCTTTGTGCCTCGCTGACAAGCGTCCCCATCAGGTGCCGCCGGTTGTACAAACCGGTGAGGGCGTCGGTGATGGAAAGCCGCTCCAGCTCAGCCTGGCTCTCCCGCTCCCGCAAGCGTAAGACCAACGTGTTGAACGCCCGCGTCAACTCCCCCACCTCGCCCGCACCCCCCACCGGGAGGTCGACCGAGAGCTCACCCGCCGCCACCTTGGCCGCGGCGCTGGTGAGTTGCCCGAGCGGGCGCGCGATGAGCAGTCCGAGGAGGTAGGCGATCAGCCCGACTCCCGTGAGCAGCGCGAGGATCAGCAACGCGGTGACATTGCGCAACCGGCTGGCCCGGCGGAACGCCTCCGCCTGCGGCAGCTCGGCGACGGCTGCCCAGCGAAGCTGGGGCACCCTTCGGAGGGCTCCGACAACCTCCTGCCCGCTCGCGCGCTTGTACGCCACGCTCTGCCCTTCCCGATCGAACAGCGCAGCCGACGTCTTGTCCGGAAGCTTCGTCCGCATCAGGTCCGCGGAGCTACTCCGGGACCGGATGACGACTCGACCCTGGTCCGTCATCAGGTAGAGGTCGCCCGGGTCGTCCGGGGAAAGCCGATGCAGCATGTCGGCGATGGCGTGCAGATTGAGCTTGGCCGTGAACGCGCCGAGGAACAGGCCATCCACCTGGCGGATCGGGACGGCGAGGACGATGGCGGCCCTGCCGAGCGCCGCGTCCCAGTACGCGTCGCCCACCAGCGCCCCGCCGGTGCGGAGGCTCTTCAAGCCGTCCGGGGGTAGTCGCACCCCGCCCACGCGGCCGCTGCTGCCCGCCACGACCCGCCCCCCCGGGTCGATCACCAACAGGCTTTCGTGGTCCGGCAGGCGCTCGCGCACGGAGGTGAGATAGTCGCGCAGCCGGCCCAGCGCTTGGCCGGCTTCTCTCCCCCGGAGCTTCGCCAGGTTCTCCGCTACCACGTACGAGCTGGCCGCGGCCCGGAGACCGTCGAGTCGCTGGTTGAGCCACAGATCGATCTCCCGGGCCGCCTCGGAGCTCGCGCCCAGCAGCTCCTGGGCCGCTGCGTCGCTCGCCGACTGCTGGTTCCGCCCGGAAAACACCAACGTCGTCGCGAGCGTGGGAATCAGCGTCGCCAGCAGCGCGAAGGCCAGGATCTGGTTCCGCATGCTGCCGAGCTGCAGGGCCCGCAGCCGGCGTGCGATGGTTGCTTGCCAAACACTCACCGGCCGTGTCCTGGGGTGGGGGTACCACAAGATCCACGTGGGGGCATTCGCCCGTCAACCGGGTTGTGAGGAGGGAAACGCCGCTAGTTCTTCACGCTCGCGGTGAAGACTTCCTCCATGAGGCCGCGCCCGCGCCCGCAGGTCGGATCTCCCGAGCGTTCCGTGTTGCGCCGGCTGTCGGTCCAGATCGGATGCGACACGCCACGGAAGGTCACCAAGCCCTCGTAGTCACCCTGTTGATTGCCGTAGTTGATCGACGGACACGGAAAGAGGCCGTTGCAGTCGTGCTCATTGGAGCTCTGGGTGGTAACCCGCACATCGGCCAGCCAGGTGGCGCCGCCATCGGTGGAACGGGAGAGAAAGATATCGGTCGTGAAGCCGGCCGCGTCGTAGTAGGACACGGTCACCTCGCCGGTGACCGGATCGACGGAGAGCCAGTGATTGAAGCGGTCGTGCCCGGCTGGTGGCTGGCCAACCACCGACGGGGGCGTCGACCAGGTCGCCCCGGCGTCGTCGGAAACCGAGAGCAAGATGCTCGTGTTGCCCGCCCCGTTCAGATCCATCCATGAGCAATAGAGCCGGCCGCGGTGGGAGCCAGCCGAGCGGTCGGTATCGCAGGCGGGGTAGACCAGGGCGCGACGCACCGCTTCCGCCGGGATGCCGATATCGAAGGGAATCACCTTCGGGGCGATCGTGCGCTGCGCGCCCCAGCTGACACCGCCGTCGAACGAGCGGTTGAAGGCAATGACGTTGGCGCTGTAATCGTTCCACGCGACGTACACCGTGCCATCGGGACTCACGAACGGGACAGCGCCGATGGACCGCCCCGGCCCGCCGGGGTCGTCGGCGCGGTTGACGGCAAAGCTCGCCCCGTGGTCCGTGGAGCGGCCGACGCGGATGCCGCCGCCGGTCGAGCCGCCGGAGGCCGCGTCCCAGGCGACGTAGACGTTGTCGCCGAAGGGGCCGCTGCTCTGGTCGACGGTGATCATCGGCTTGTCGTTGAAGTGGTTCTCCCCCCCCTCGAACGAGAACTGGGTCAAGAGAGGCCAGTGGCTGCCGCCGTCACTCGAGCGGGCGACGGCCATTTCGGTGCCGTTGATGCCGACGCCGTTGCTCGGCGTGTTGAAGGCCGCACTGAAGAACACCACGATAAACCCGTAGAAAACGCTCCCCTGGGTGTCGAAGGCGAGCGTCGGGTCGGAGCCGAATCGCGTGTCGTTGGTGCCCGCGAGTGGCGGCGGCAGCGGCACGTCGACCCCGCCCCACGTGCTGCCGGCGTTGGAGGAGAAATAGGCGCGCATCGGCAAGCGGAAGATCTCGTTCGAGCCACCGGTGAGCGTGCGGGGGCTGTTGGGATTCACCGTGATGTAGGTCTCGCTCTGGGGGCCGCACTCGTTCGACACGTCGACGTTGCCGAAGATCGTCGAGCCGGTGGGCGCCCCACCATTCATCGGTCCGTTTTGAGAGAGAAATAGGTACTTGTTCCACCAGGTCGGATTGTGAGAGCTCGCTTGCGACTGAGCGTCGGCCAGGAGCCGGGGGGGGGTGGGCGACGTGGCCTCCGGGACTTCGCGGCATGCCACGGCAACGAAACTCAGCGCAAGCAGGCAATGACCGGTGCGGACCATGCTTGTCTCCTAAGGCTGGCGTCCCGGATGAGGCGGATCGAGACCACGTCCACGGTCTAACGTGCCCCGCGATCGACGAGGTGTCAAATAGGCCCGTCCAGCACCTCGCGGACCCGCTTCGTAAGCTGCCGCGGCCGCGATTCCGACGCTGGCGTGCGCGCCCCCCCCCCCCAGGCCCGGCGTGCAGCGGGCGCAAACGCGAGCCCGGGGAAGGCGAGGCCGGGCGAA
>Ga0137415_10008476_pt1 | contig 10187 bp, 7 predicted proteins | sample CZODoug3_1_1_16f_FD_183082 | JGI IMG/M metagenome (GOLD analysis project Ga0137415, IMG submission 183082) | Vadose zone soil fungal communities from Angelo Coast Range Reserve, California, USA - CZODoug3_1_1_16fungal (Hybrid Assembly) | ecosystem: Environmental > Terrestrial > Soil > Vadose... | reverse complement strand
GGACCCAGCCGGGGTCGACGATCCGCAGGCTGGTGGCCGCCGGGATTCTGGTGGCGATGTCCTTGGCGATGCCGAAACCCGCGCGGGCGGGCCGCCTTGGCGCGGACATCATCGCGTTATTTCCCAAGGAGATTGGGGAATTTGCCTACGCCGACTTGAAAAAGGCGCGATCGCTGAAATGGTTTCCACAATTGCAGGAGCAAATGCTCCCCGACCGTTTCCGGCAATTCGAAAAATTCCTGGCCTCGGCGGGAGTTGATCCGAACTCGCAAGTCGTTGAACTAGCCTGGGGACTGGTCGCCGAAGGCACAGGGTCGACGGATGTCCCCACCGGAGAAGAGATCGTCGGCGTGGCACTCGGGAATTACAATCCGGGTTCCGCGGAAACGTATTTCAAGCAGCAAAAACTTCCCACGTTCAAAGCGCGGGGTTACACGCTCTATGCTTTCGGTACGGGTTCGGGAGCGAGCGATCTATTTTTCTTTTTCCTGGATTCGAATACCGCGGCGTTTGGCCATCGCGCCGTCCTCGAAAAGATGATCGAGGTGCGCTTCGGCGGTGAAGAAGGTTTGATACGCAACGACACGCTTTACGGGCTGATCAACGAAGCGAACGGCAGCGGCGTGGTCTGGGCGGTGCTGAATCCCGCCTACACACGTTTGGCCATGCAGCAGTTGGCTCCGGAAGTGCAGCAGTTCCCCGAAGCAGCAAAACTCGTCGCGCGGATGCGGAACATGATTATCAACGTGGACGCGAGCAGCGGCCTCGATGGCAAGTTCCAGGCGGTATGCGGATCGACTGAGGATGCAAACATGCTGGGGCAGTTGCTGCAGGCGGGTTTCCTGTACAAACGGTATCAGGCGCAGAAAGACAATCCGGATCTGGCGCAGTTGCTGGATCAGGCGCGCGTGACGCCGGCGGGCGATCGAGTGACGCTGCGGTTGTCACTCAGCGACGACCAGATGACGTCGCTCATTCGAAAGAACACGTTCGCACTGAAGATGTAAGGTTCTGAAAACAATACCTGGCAAAGGGAAAGAGGCAGGCGGCCGCGCCGTCTGGCTCTTTTTCATTTTGAAACGGCTCCTAAACACTGGGTGCGGCTTGGCCGATATACTTCGTCAAGCGAGTGACGGCTTCCCCGTCGTGCGTTTCATACTGGACACGATCAAATCCGGCGAAGACGACTTGGAGGGATCCCGGGCCGCCAACCTGCGAGGCAAATCCCGTGATGGTATCGAGACCGACAGTAGGAGAGTCTTCGCCGCGATGGGATAAAGCAACTACAATGCGATCGGAAAAACGCGTGAACGTGATTTGTAGTCGAGGATGATCTGCCGTCAGATGTTCGAAAGCTGCCGCGCAAACAGCGATGACGGCGGATTGCAATCGGGCGATGGCGTCATTCTCGAAGCCCGCGCCATCGGCGAGATAGCGGACCACCCCTCCGGCAGCGGCCGCCAGGCGCGCGTCGGCGTCGAGGAGCAAGCGGAAGGTCTGTGGTTCAGTTGCCACGGCCGGCCAGAGAGACGTCGCAGGCTTCCCGGCAGTCCGGGCAATAGTAGAGACCGTCGGAGCAAAGGCGGACATTGTGCTGGCCCTTGCAGATGGTGCAGTACCTTTCGCAACTGCAGCGTTCTTCCGGCAGGTCGCACTGCGCGCAATTGGTCGGTGCTTGCATAGGGGCCTCTGCGGAAAACTTTACCTGAGCATGGGAGGCCGCGGCAAGCCGAAGGTGAGAACGGTGCGCGAGTCGCTCACCTCCTTTGGCGGGAGAACGGCTGGTCCCTGCGGGCTTCTTTGACCCGCTTGAGAGCGCATGTTAGTATCGGTTTCTGCTTGAGCCACTGGAATGGAATCCGCCGCGACTCCTTACAAAAGCGTGCTTCGTAGGACGCCGCTGAACGCCATGCACCGCCGGCTTGGCGCAAAGATGGTCAATTTCGACGGCTGGGACATGCCTGTGGAATACCCCTCGAGCGGCGGGCTGATGACGGAACACAAGGCGGTGCGTGCTAGCGTGGGCGTTTTCGACGTCAGCCATATGGGGGACATTCGCATCCGCAGCGGCGGGAAGCCCGGCGGGGCCCTGGCGGCGGTACAGCACATCAGTATGAACGATGCCTCGAAGCTGGCCATCGGCCAGGCGCACTATTCGGCGATGCTCTATCCGGAAGGCACGTTTGTGGATGATGTGATCGTCCACCGGCTGGGCGAGGATGATTATCTGCTGGTGATCAATGCCGGGACGCGCGAGAAAGACATCAGCTGGGTGCAGGAGAATACGAAGAATTTCGATTGCGTCGTCGAGGAGTTAAGCGACGCCTACACGCAACTGGCGATTCAGGGACCGCGGGCCGTCGATCTCCTGCAGAAAGTGACCGACGCGGAATTGAACGGCATCAAGAATTACTGGTTCACGCATGGAACGGTTTGCGGCCTGAAGAACACGCTGATCGCGCGCACCGGATACACCGGCGAGGATGGGTTTGAGATTTACGTGCCCTCCGATGTGGCGACCAGCGAGAAGGTATGGAATCAGGTGCTGGATGCGGGGCGCGAATTCGCAGCCGTTCCCTGCGGCCTGGGATGCCGGAATACGCTGCGACTGGAATCCAAGATGGCGCTGTACGGGCACGAAATCAGCAACAAGATCAATGTGTGGGAAGCCGGGCTGGATCGCTACTGCAAGATGGAAAAGGGCGGTTTTATCGGGCGCGCGGCGCTGGAGCAGGCGAGAGCGGCGGGATTGCGGCGCGCGCTGGCGGGGATTGAGATGATCGACCGCGGAATTGCGCGCGACGGGTATCGCTGCTGTAATGAAGTGGGTGATGCCATCGGCGTGGTGACGAGTGGGTCGCCTTCGCCGACGCTGGGAAAAAACATTGCCCTCGCCTATGTGCCGCCGGCCTGTTCGGCCGTGGGCGCAGTGTTGTACGTGGAAATTCGCGGGCAGAAGTGCAAGGCGCAGGTGGTCCCGACGCCGTTTTACAAGCGGCCAAAGAAAACCGCGGTTCAGCAATTGTCCTAACGGACTGGAAACGATTCCAAGGAGTGGTCTGATGGCATATCCGAAGAACTACCGCTATACCAAAGAACATGAGTGGGTGAACGTCGAGGGCGGCCTGGCCACAATCGGGATTACGGACTACGCCCAGCACGAATTGGGCGACGTGGTCTTTGTCGAGTTACCGAAGCCCGGAACGAAGATCGAAACCGGCAAGTCCTTCGGTAATGTGGAATCAGTGAAGGCCGTCAGCGAGATTTACGCGCCCGCTGCAGGCGAAGTAATCGAAGCCAATGGCGAACTTCAAAATACGCCCGAGAAAATCAATACCGATCCGCATGGGTCGGCGTGGCTGATCAAGGTGCGCCTCACGAACGCCGCTGAACTCGGCGGGCTGATGGACGCATCTGCTTACGAAGCCTACATCGCGGCCAAGAGTACGGAAGCTTCGGCCTAATGCGCTACCTCCCGAAGAGCCCAGCCGAGCGGCAAGAGATGCTCGCGGCGATCGGCGCAAAGTCCATCGACGAATTGTTTTCCAGCATTCCCGAACGCTTTCGACTGCGCGAAGCGCTGAAGATTCCCGGCCCCTATTCGGAAGCCGAGGTCATTCAGTATTTCAAAGAGCGCGCCGCGGAAAATTCGAACGGGTACACGAGCTTTCTCGGCGCGGGCGTTTACAACCATCTGCGCTCCGTGGTGACGGATGCGATCATCCAGCGCGGAGAGTTCCTCACCTCCTACACGCCGTATCAGGCGGAAATCACGCAGGGCACGCTGCAGGCAATCTTCGAGTTTCAAACGCTGATGTGCCAGCTCACGGAGCAGGAAGTGGCGAACGCGTCGATGTACGACGGATCGACGGCGACGACAGAAGCCGTGCTGATGGCGGAGCGCCTGACGGGCCGCCGGCGCGTCCTAGTGGCGCGATCGGTGCATCCGGAGTATCGCGAGGTGCTGAAGACGTACGCGAAGAATTCAGGTTTGCGCGTGGAGGAGATTCCGTTTACAGCGAGCGGAATGGTGGATGCAAAAGCGTTGCAGGCGGCTCTGAAAGATGACGTCGCGGCGGTCGTCGTGCAGTCGCCGAACTTTTTCGGCGCGATCGAATCGTACGCGCCGCTCGCGGATGCCACGCACGCGGCTGGTGCGATGTTTGTAGTCGCGATTGCGGAAGGTGTTTCCCTCGGACTCGTTCGGCCGCCTGCGGAAGCGGACATCGTGGCGATGGAGAGCCAGAGTTTCGGGCTGCCGCCGAGCTACGGCGGACCATTCGCCGGCGTGATTGCTTCGCGGGACAAGTTTGTGCGGCAAATGCCCGGGCGGCTCGCGGGCCAAACGACGGATTCCGATGGCCAGCGCGGATTCGTGCTGACGCTCGCGACGCGCGAACAGCACATCCGCCGCGAGAAAGCCACTTCCAACATTTGCACGAACCAGGCGCTCTGCGCCCTGGCCGTCACGGTGCACCTGACGCTGCTCGGCAAGGAAGGCCTCCGCGAGATGGCAGAGCAAAACCTGTCCAAAGCGCAGTTCGCCCTTTCGGAGTTGCTGAAGATCCCCGGCGTCCGGCGCACCTTCGAGGCGCCGTTCTTCAACGAATTCACAGTGGAGTTGCCGCGCTCGGTAAAGTTAGTCAATGCCCAGCTTTTGCGCGAGAAAATCATCGGGCCGTTGGCGCTGGGTACGGCGTATCCGGAACTGACCAAGCGTGCGCTGGTGTGCGTCACGGAAACGACAACGCGAGCGGAAATCGAACGATTTGCAGGCGCGTTGAAGCGCGTGCTAGAGCGGCCCGTTTAAGTGCACATATTCTTTGTAGGGACGCAGCATGCTGCTCCCCAACGAGTAGAAAGCTGAGAATGAACGACAGAATCAAGAAGGCTTCAAGACATACGAATCAAAGCGAAGGGCTGATTTTTGAGAAGTCCTCGCCGGGTAAGCGCGCGTTCGAATTGCCCCCGCTCGATGTGCCCGCCTCCGATCCCGCAAAAGCTCTCGGCGCGAACCACCGCCGCGCCGGCATCGAAGGCTTTCCCGAGGTGAGCGAGATCGAAGTTCTCCGCCACTTCACGCGTCTTTCGACGTGGAACTACGCCATCGACCTGGGCATGTATCCGCTTGGCTCCTGCACGATGAAGTACAACCCGCGCGTAAATGAATTCGTGGCCCGGCTCGATGGCATTGCCACGGAACATCCCTATCAGCCGCAGGAGCTTTCGCAAGGGTGCCTGAAGATTCTGCGGCTGCTCGAAAAGTGCCTGCTGGAAATCACCGGCATGGATGCCATCACACTGCAGCCCGCAGCGGGGGCGCATGGTGAAATGACCGGCCTGCTGCTGATTCGCGCGTACCTGCAGAAGCAGGGGAATCCGCGGAAGAAGGTGCTGATTCCAGACTCCGCGCACGGAACGAATCCGGCAACAGCGGTGATTGCCGGCTACGAAGTCGAGAACATCAAGTCCGAATCGCACGGACAAATCGATGTTGATAAGCTGCGCGATCTGGTGACTGAAGACGTTGCGGCGCTGATGATCACCAATCCATCGACGCTGGGAATTTTCGAGCAGCGGATTCCGGAGATCGCGGAAATCCTGCGCGCCAAGGGCGCGCTGCTGTATATGGACGGCGCGAACATGAACGCGCTCACGGGCGTGACGCGGCCGGGCGATCTTGGCGTCGACGTGATGCACTTGAACCTGCACAAGACGTTTTCCACTCCTCACGGTGGTGGAGGCCCCGGTGCAGGCCCGGTGGCGATGAAGAAGATTCTCGAACCATTTCGGCCCGTGCCCATCCTGGTGGAGAAAGAGGGCGGGCGGCTGGTGCTGGAACCGGTGCGGCCGGACTCCATCGGCAGAGTGAAAGCGTTCGCCGGCAATTTCGGCGTGCTGGTTCGCGCGCTGGCGTACATCCTCGCGTACGGCCCGGGCATTCGGCAGGCCACGGAAGACGCCGTGCTGAACGCGAATTATATTCGAGAGCAGCTCGAGGGCGTATACGAACTGCCTTATTCCCTGCCCTCGATGCACGAGGTGGTATTCAGCGACGCCATCCAGAAGAGAAACGGCGTGAGCACCATGGACATAGCGAAACGGCTGATTGACTACGGTTTTCATCCATACACGACGGCGTTTCCGCTAATTGTCGCAGGAGCGATGATGATCGAACCGACGGAATCCGAGTCCAAGGAAGAATGCGACCTCTTCATCGATGCGATGAAGGCTATCGCGGAGGAAGCCGCGGCGAAGCCGGAAATAGTGAAGACCGCGCCGCACACCACGCGCGTCCGGCGTCTCGACGAAGTCGGCGCTGCTCGCAAACCCATTTTGCGTTGGAAGCCGGCTGCCCATCGCAGTGAAGCCGCGGATTGAGCGAAAAGTACGACCGTCTAACAGGCGAGCGCAACATTCCCTTCAAGGCACACTTCCTCCTTGTCACTCGGTTATCTTGACTTGCTTCTGCTAAAATCTGGAGAAACATTTTCTTCTCCTGGACCGAAAGCCGCATGACACCCGCCGTCGAAGCCTGGCTCCCGAAATCGATACTCCTGCTGCGCGGGTACGATCGCCACAAATTCCTTTCCGATTTGATCGCCGGCGTAACCGTAGGCCTCGTCGCGCTGCCGTTGGCGATGGCGTTTGCTATTGCTTCCGGAGTGTCACCGCAAGCGGGTCTGTACTGCGCGATCGTTACAGGCTTCCTGATCTCGGCCCTGGGCGGCTCGAAAACACAGATCGGCGGCCCAACAGGCGCGTTCGTCGTGGTGGTTGCGGGCATTATCGCCAAGCACGGAATCGACGGCCTGTTCATGTGCACCATGATGGCGGGCGTTCTCCTCGTGCTGCTGGGTGCGACTGGCATGGGCACCATGGTGAAATACTTTCCCCGGCCGGTTGTCGTCGGCTTTACGAACGGAATCGCGATCCTCATCGCCAGCACGCAGATTCGCGACTTCTTCGGTTTGAAGATGGATCGCGTCCCCGGTGATTTTTTTCACCGCATGATGGCCTTTGGGCAGGCCTGGAATACTTTTTCAGTGCCGGCAACCGCCATGTCGATCCTTTCGATTGCCGTGATGGTTTACTGTCTGAAGTACGCCAGGAAAATCCCGGGGGCTATCCTGGTCACGTTTGGCGCAACGGCGGCCGTCTTCCTTCTGCGTCTGCACGTCGAAACCATCGGAACGCGGTTCGGGGGAATCCCCAGCGGCCTGCCGAAATTGGCTGTTCCACATTTCCACTACGACGTCTTTAGGCAGCTCTTGTCCGCGGCGTTCACCGTGGCCATGCTTGGGGCCATCGAGTCGCTCATGTCCGCAGTCGTTTCCGACCGTATGAGCAACGACAAGCACAATCCCAACGTGGAATTGATTGGCCAGGGTGTCGCGAATATCGTTTCACCCTTGTTCGGCGGACTCCCCGCAACGGGAGCCATCGCACGAACCGCGACCAACGTGCGCTCCGGCGCGAAGACGCCCATTGCCGGGATGATTCATGCGTTGACGCTGCTGGCGATCGTTCTCTTCGCTGCGCCGCTGGTGAAGAACGTCCCGCTGTCTGCCTTGGCCGCCATTTTGATAATCGTGGCCTACAACATGGGCGATTGGGAGGAGATCCCCGAGATTCTAAAACTCAGTGCCGCGGACATCGCCGTCTGGCTGCTGACCTTGACGCTGACGGTGGTTACGGATCTGACTTTTGCTGTGGAAGTCGGGATGCTCCTCGCGGCACTCATGTTCATCCGCAAGGTTTCCAGAACCACTACTGTGAGCCCCGTGACCAAGGATTATGTGGAAGACAGCCGTGTACATGTCTTACAAGGCAAGGACATTCCGGACTACGCGATTGTTTACCGCATTCATGGCCCGTTTCTTTTTGGCGCGACCGACAAGTTCGCGGACATTCTCCATTCCGTCGATAAATTGCCGCCCATCGTCATCCTTCGTCTGCGGAACATGACCGCGATTGACGCCACCGGCCTGGGCGCCATTCGCGATCTGGCGGACACGCTGCACGCTTCGGGACGCTCCTTGCTTCTCTGCGGAGCGCGCGAACAGCCCTCGCAGCTGATGAAGCAAGCGGAGTTCGAACGCCACGTCGGCGCGGAAAATATATGCGGCAGCATTAGTGAAGCATTGCAACGTGCGGCCGAAGTCTTTCGCTTGCACCATGCAGACAAGGCGGCGAGCGAGTTAGCCGCAGGCCGAAAGGAACGCGGGCAGCAGTTCATAGACTGCTAGGAAGGCCAGTACCTCATAACTCGCCGATGAAATTCCTTTCAGAATCGCCCCGATTTTCGGCTATTCATTGAGCTTCCATCAAGCTTTATCCGTTCTGTAACACCTTGGGCCTACTCTTTGACGCTGAGGCGCTCGTCTCGACCCTCTTTTCCCGAATAAAGGAGATTCACTTGAAACAAAGATTGCTAGCAGTAGCCCTGTCGATCGGCTTGATCGGCACTACTTTTTCCGCAACCGCCCGCGCCAACAATAAGCTTGGCGAAGGACACAAGATTAAGCATGTACTTCTCGTCAGCGTGGACGGCCTGCACGCGCTGGATGTCGCCAACTATGTCGCCGCCCACCACGACTCTGCCTTGGCCGAGTTAGCTCGCAACGGCATCACCTATTCGAACGCTCGCACCCCGGCGAACTCGGATTCTTTCCCTGGTCTGCTGGCGTTAGTAACCGGCGGATCGCCCATTAGCCATGGACTGTTCTACGACGTCAGTTATGATCGCGGCATTTTCGACCCCACGAACACGAGTTGCACCCCGCCGGCCGGTAACATGCAGGTGTTTGACGAAAGCATTGACAAGTATTCAGGCAGCCCCGCCGTCTCACTGGGCGTGATTGACCCCACAGCACTGCCGAATCACCTGGACGAGAACGGAAAGTGTGTCCGGCTTTTTCCCCACCAGGCGATGAAGACCAACACCATATTTGAAGTGGTCAGAAGCGAAGGTGGTCACACGGCTTGGGCAGACAAGCACCCGGCTTATGACCTCGTTAACGGGCCGTCCGGCAAAGGCGTCGAAGATCTCTACACTCCGGAAATCACCAATGTCGGAGGGCTCGACAACACGGTGAGCGTCGTTTGCACCGTAAACAATGACGCACTGAAGGTACAAGGAATCCTGAACGAAATCAAAGGACTGAAACACGATGGCACGCCCGGACCCGGTGTGCCGGCGGTGTTCGGGATGAATTTCCAGGCGGTGAGTGTGGGACAGAAGCTGGCAAACGACAACTCCGACGGCAGTTGCATTGCTGACACCAAGTTTACCGGGCAGAAAGGCGGATACAAGGATGGCGCCGGCACTCCGACGGATGTCCTCGAATACGCGCTGGAGCAGACCGATGGTGCTCTGGCCAGCATGATCAAGGCGCTCAAGGCCCAGCACATCTACGATTCCACACTGTTCATCGTCAGCGCGAAGCACGGGCAGTCGCCCATCAACCCAGCAAGAGTCAACAAGCCAGGTCACTTTGCGGACCTCGTTGCCGCTCTGCCGGATGCCGGTACGAGCGCGGCAGCAATGGCCATCGCAAACGCCAACAACTGCAGCACTGGCGCATGCGGCTTCGTCCAAGACGACGATATCGCTCTGATCTGGCCGCAGGACCAGAGCCAAACGGATGCGGTTGCGGCCTATCTGAATGCCAACGCCAGCACGCTCTTCATTGATGAAGTACTGGCGGGCAATGAGATCAAACTCAAGTTCAACGACCCGCTAACCGACGACGCCACTCCCGATATCCTGGTGCAGCCGATTTACGGCACGACCTACACACATTCGACCAAGAAAAATGCCGAACACGGTGGATTCAGCTTCGGCGACACCAACGTCGGGCTGATCGTCTCGAATCCGGAACTCCACGCCCGCACGGTCAAGACACCCGTGGCCACTTCGCAGGTTGCTCCTTCCATACTGAAGGCGCTGGGCATCGACCCGAGCGAACTTGGCGCCGTTCGCAATGAAGGCACAACCGTCCTGCCGTTCCTGTTCGGAGATCACGACTGAGATGGCAGAATAAGCTGGCGTCTCACGAACAAGCAGGTAAAGCCAGAGGGCGTTCCGACCACGTCGGGACGCCCTCTCTAGTGTCCCGTCCCACATAATTATTGACAATATAGGCTGGCCGTGATTCAATCACGTCATGTTTCCTACCGCCGCT
>Ga0137415_10008475_pt1 | contig 10188 bp, 4 predicted proteins | sample CZODoug3_1_1_16f_FD_183082 | JGI IMG/M metagenome (GOLD analysis project Ga0137415, IMG submission 183082) | Vadose zone soil fungal communities from Angelo Coast Range Reserve, California, USA - CZODoug3_1_1_16fungal (Hybrid Assembly) | ecosystem: Environmental > Terrestrial > Soil > Vadose... | reverse complement strand
ACGCAATGGTTTGACAGGATCATCGCACAGTCAACGAAGCCGCGAGGGAAGCCATGATGGAAGCCGAACACAACGATCTAATGACCTTTGGATCCTCTACAAGAGGAAATTGAAGATAGTCTAGAAGAAATCGTAAGATCCGATGATGAACCCAATGTTAGTCCGCGTTCAACAGTATCATCACCAGCAACCCCTGTCGATCCCATGAATGTCGTTCTACCGCAATATATACCTTGTGTGAAGAGCGAAGCAATGTCAATTCCATCGGATACGATGGATCCATACCTGTTAGGACGTTTGAAGCATGAATCCCTTTACAGTTTTCTTCGCCAAGCTTATGGAGCCAATGTAAGGCATAACGAGCGAAAAGACGCGTTAATTCGTCGGATCGTTCGTTTAAATGCAAACAGGCTAAAACACCAAGCTGCGTTAGATAAACAACGTATTGATGATTTGGAGATTCGAACAGACCGTTTGAACTTAATGTTAGCTGAGAAACATCACAGCGAAGAAGCCGCTGAGCGTCGCGAGAAAAGCCGTGATGAGCATCACAGTAGACGTGATAGACATCGCAGCAATAGCAGTGACAGACATCAACGTAAACATCGTGATGAGCGTCATAGCGAAGATCGTGATAGTCATCGGCGTAGTAAACATCGTTCACGAAGTAAAAGTAAAACTTCGCGATCTGTTAGATCTCACCGACATGGCGCAGAGAAAGACAAGATATCGTCTCCTGTTCCAGAAAAGTCGACTTCAAAGTCTGAACATGGTTCGCGTAGATCGCGGAGAGCCATTAATGCAGATATTGCGGCTATACAGAACGCATTAGCATTGATGCCTCAAATGGCAGACATTCCAGGATTCATGGATGAAATAAAACGATTGTACAGTCAGCCCGTGTTACCTCCAGCCGAGATAACAAGGCAGGTTGTGAATATGATCAACGAAACAATGGCACGCGTGAATAGTGAAAATTTGGTCCAAGTGACCGCTGAAGTCAATGAGAATCAGAGTAAAGCGCAAGGACAAAGTACCAAAGAACAAGCGGTACCAATAGATGTGCCGAGAGGAATGCCGAGTGTTCTTCATTCGCTCAGCTTAATGATGCGAAATCCGTTTGCAGTAACCACCGTAACCACTGCAGTAACAACAACAACTGCTTCGGTGGTGACGACTGTAATCACGTCAACGGTTCCAACACAAAGCGTTACAGCCTCAATCTCAGCTAATGTACCCCTGCACAGTACTGCTCGGAAGTCTGGTTTACTTCCTATTCCACCTGATTTAGATGTTTCGGAGTTACCATCTACTCCGTTAAGCGTCAATGACGTTTTGCCTCGGGGTTTGGTTCGAAACGAATCTCGAATCCAAGACCGTCATAGATCAGATCGTAAGCGAGAAGATCAACGCAAGAAACATAAAAGACGGAGGCATAGACGAGATACACCAGCGAGAGATGCTGGATTTGTAGGAGCAGCTGGAGTTGTGAAAGCAGCTAAAGTTGCTGGTAAGACAGCTGATGTTAGAGGAGCAGGCAGAAGAAGAGCACCAGATGGAAATCCATCCAGCAGTTCTTCGTCAAGTTCTTCGGATTCCTATCGTGGTTCCGGAACCACGTCGGATAATACTTATGTCCCACGAAGTGAACGAAGTCGTAGGACTTCGAGTATTTCGAGTCGTAGCAACTCTTTTAGTCATGAGTCTGGAACTGACTACAGCCGTATGACAAACCATTCGGGAGATAGATATCGATCCAATGATTCTAGAAGATCAAGTGGATCTGAGAGATCAGACCGAAATAGGTCATTTACCGGCAGCCGAAGGTTAGATAAAACACTGGAGGCTATTGCTCAGTTGCAGCACGGACTTCAAACGCAGCTTTCAAGTTTTGCCCAACACCATATGTCAACCATTGAGAACCCGACTCCATTGTCTGTGTCAACGACGATGATGCCGGACACGACAAACGCGATTCCAAAGTTTAGTGGAATACCGCAACAATCATTGAAGTTTTGGCTGAACGCGCATTTTGAACCACAAGCCATTTCCGGCGGATGGACAAGTGACGTTCGTCGCGCTGTTGCCGTTTCAAAATTAGAAGGCATAGCACTTTCCTGGCACCAGTCACAAGGCGCCCCATTTACATTATAGAAAGATTGGATTGAGGCGTTAAAGTTGCAATTCGGCCACGATCTAAAACTTTTTGATTGGATGGAGTTATGTAATAAGTGTGTTCAAAGAAATGATGAGACATGTGTTGCGTACTACTTGAGGAAGCAGCCGATCATAGATCAAAGCCCACGTTCCGAAAATGATGGACCTTTTCCCTGGAAAGAGCGTCTGGACCTGGTAATTAAAGGTCTCCTTCTTGAGTTCCGCAACGTTGTGATTTCTGCGAGTCCCGCTGATTTCGCTTCTACGATGAAGCTCTTGAAAGATTTGGATGCCAATGATCCAAAGAAGGACTCAAAACGCAACTCAGTGGGAAAAGCTAATGTGGACGATTCAAAGCTCTCCACTGCATCTACGTCACAGTCAAATCAATCGACTAAGACGAAAGGCAAAGGAAGGAGAGGCAAGGGCGGGAAGAATTTCTCGTCGAATAAAGATGTAAAGACATCTTCGAAACCTGCTAAAGACAAACAGAAGGACACGTGGCATTGTGGAATGTGCCAGGCTGAGCATCCCAAAGGCCCGAACACTTGTCCTCACCCAGATCGTAAAAAGAAAGAAGCAATGAGCTCATCTTTTAAACCGTCTCCTAAGAAAGGAGGTGGTAAGTCGAAGGGACGTGACACCACACATGCAGTTGCAAGTGAAGGTGAAGATAACGGCGAGGAGGCAGATGGTTTCAAAAATCTTACCACTCATTGCCAAACAGAAGAAGAAGGCGAAGCCTCTACGTGACTAGGCGTTCGGTTAAGCTTGCCGAAGGCTAAGTTACCCATTTCGATAGGTGATGTTCACCTTTTTGCTTTGGATGATACGGGTTCGACGAAAAGTTATGTCGACCTTTCATATCTCTCGGATAAAGTCAAAAAGACAATTACGCCGTGGGAGAAGAAAGCTGTCTTTTCAGCTGGTTTTGTTTCGTTTATCCCTTGTGGAATCGTCAAGTTGACGTTTAATTTTGGAAAGTTTAAGTTTATTTTACCAAATGTTGGCGTTCTCGAAAAGAATACCGTACCTTTAATTTTAGGTGACGATTTTCGAGATATGTGTGACATTTTGTTTCATTTAAAGTTCGTTCGCCAAGCCGGCAACGGCTGTTACAAATTTAAAGACACAGACGGTGTTTGGCGTTGTGTTTGTGAAGCGAGTGAAATTCCGATGGAAACATCGTTTTCTCTTTCGGAAGACTCATCGTTCGCTGGCTTACAGCGTCTCACCAACTCATACACTGATAAGTTTTGGGTTTTTTCTGATCCTCTACTGAATCGTTTTGATGATAAAGTTGATCGGAAGGCAATCCTGGACGTACAATACAGTTGTTTTGCAATCCAGGATGGGGGCGGTGATGCCGATTTTAAACGTTTCTGCAAAAAGCCTATTGTGATGAAATATCCTGAAGTCAAGGCTCTTATTTTTAAATTTGCTGATGCGTTTCAATTGGAAGACGGTCCCTTAGGTCGCGTTAAAGGAGTTGAGCACACAATTGACTTACTAACCGACAAGCCATTGAATCAACAACGATCTATTCGAAACCCTGAAGATCGTAAGTTCATTGAGGACCAGATACATAAGATGTTAAAATTGGGTGTTATAGAAGAAGGAATAAGTCCGTACAATACACCAATACTAATTGTTCGGCAACCTCTACATGAAAGTCAACCGCGAAGGTTAGCCTTCGATATGCGCCATATCAATAAGCACACGGTTGCAATACCGTTTTACATGCCTGACATACAAGAACTATTACATCATTTAGGTCAGGGATATTCGTATTTCTCATCTATTGATTTCAAGTCAGCATATTGGCAGATTACATTAAGAGACAAAGATCGTCCTATCTGCGCTTTTACGACGCATATTGGAACTTACATTCCTAACGTTATGATGTTTGGCTTAAATAATGCCCCAGCGACTTTTCAGAAGTTCGTTAACACCTTAGTGTATAACATAAACAAGAGAATCCGTGAAAAGAAGTTAGACGCAATTTGCGTAGGATATCTTGATGATTTGAGCATCGCTACTAAAAACAAAGATGATCATTTCAAAGTGTTAGAAATAGTTTTTATCGCTTGTATAGAAACAGGAGTCAAGATCAGTCTTGAGAAGTTCATTGCTCTTGTGAGAGAAATCCTCTATTTAGGATTCTTAATTAATATCTTTGGACGAAGACCAGATCCACGCAAGATGATTGCTTTAGTCAATTATCCAATGCCAACTGATGAACATGAAGTTCGACAGATTCTAGGTGCAACAGGACACTATCGGAAGTTCATTGAAAATTATGCAATGATTGCCAAACCCCTCACGAACCTTCTTTGTAAAGATGTTGAGTTCAATTTCCACGAGGATTGCGTGAAGGCATTCAAAACATTAATATCCAGATTAACCTCCCATCCTATCCTTGCCCATTATATTCCAGGCAGATTGACCCGAATATATGTCGATGCATCAGGTGTCGGAATTGGATGCATTTTGGCTCAAGTCAATGAAGACCATTTGGAACACATTGTTGAGTGTGCTTCAAGAACACTTTCACCTGCTGAAAGGAAGATGCATTCCAATGATGTTGAAGGAATTGGTGTTCATTGGGCAATTACCATCAAATACAGAATGTATATCTCATTCGACTCTACTGTTGAAGTTTACACTGATAACTTCACTTTTAAACAAGCTTTAACTAAGATAAGTCCAAGTCATAGATTTATTGGTCTTATTGCAGATTTGCAGACTTATACCAACATTAAGTTTCTGCATATTGCTGGAAGTAAAAACAGAGTTGCAGATGCGCTTTCTAGACATCCAGTTGATCTAGCGGAAGAACATCCCACTAATGCACATATAGTGTGCGATCCAGCTGGAATTATGCTAGAAGAGCAATCTAAAGATCCACGGTGTTTAGAGCTAATTAAAGTTCTAGAATCAACTACACCGTTACCGCATCATGAACAAATCAAAAGCAGTTATAAGCTTATTCAAGGGATTTTGATGAAAAAGGGAGTTCATAGTGATAACCCTATTTATCAAATTGTTGTGCCACATGCTTTTCGGAATTGGATAATGCATGTTCATCATGATGGACATGGACATCGTAATGCGACTGATACAACCAAGCTAATCCAGAAAAGATATTTTTGGACTGGTATGTCAGCAGATGTAACCAAGTACCTTAAACAATGTATGAAGTGTGCCTTGAACAACAGGAACACTACACAACTTACTTCAGGATTATTACATCCTCGTGAAGTACCCTTACAACCATTCGCTTTTTGCTGTTGCGATTTTGCTGGACCACTTGATCCTGAACCAAATTCTATTTGGAAGCACGTCTTCGTAGTCGTTGACTATACTACGCGTTATATGTTTGCTCATCCTGTATCAACAACTTCAAGTGATGAAGCAATACGGATTTTTGAGACAATCATTTTTCCGTTAGTAGGTTCGTTCAACTTCCTACTTAACGATAACGCTAGATGTCTAAAGTCTAAGAAGTTTCGTGACTTCTTGCAAAAGCACGGGATTGAAGAACCAACCTTGCATGCATACCTTCCGCAAGCAAATGGACTAGCAGAACGTTACGTTCAGACTCTGATGTCCCTTCTGCGAAAACATACCGGACCTAAACTAGATGATTGGGCCAAGTTTCTTCCGAAAGCTGTCTTTTCTATTAATAACAGTAGACAGGCATCTCTCAGATACTCCCCCAACTTTCTAGTACTCGGATTTGAACCCAAGATTCCGAATTCTGGTTTACTAGCTCAGGTGATTGAAGAAATTGATCACGAAGATAGATTCAACAGAATTGATTCTGCGCGCATTGCTGCGATAGACAATCTTTATAGATCGCAAAAACAACAGAAAGCAATGTTTGATAAATCAAAGCGCGACGTTGAATTCAACGTTGGTGACAACGTATTGTATGATTATCATCATCAACATTTGGGTAAGCGTCAAAAATTCTTACCATTCTTTGAAGGTTTGTTTACCATCATAGACAAAGAAGGCAAATACAATTATTTGATTGAGAAGATCTTTGGACCTAGCAATGTGTTTAGAAGAACAGCACATGTGAGTCAACTTAGACTAGCGCCATTGCCTATCACAGATGTGAAAACATTGCCCTTGATGCAACTACAAGGAACCCATGATTTTGATGACATCAACAATGCCATTCCAACATCTATGGTAGATTCTAACATCGAGCACGATGTGAAAGATGATGCTAATGATGTGATCAACCCACCTTCTACATCGGAGAATTCTATATCTCAACCACAGGAATTGGTATTACCAAATCCTCCATTAAACCGCTCTAGTCGCGTTAAGCGTATGCCGGCTAGATTTAAAGATTTCGTACTTGATTCGCCATGAGCGATCACAATTACTTACGCATATTATTTATGAAGGTTGAAGGACCTTTTGTTTATATTTGGTTAAATCCTTCATTTCCCTTTCCCATTTCTAAATTAAGTGAAAAGCTACACTGCCCAAACAAATCTAAAAATACATAAAATTGTGTATGCTTGATCTTTAAACATTTTAGAAATTGTTAATATAAGGTCATCCAGGCCTGTTGTAATATTGAAAGCAACGTAAAACTGGAGAGCGACCTAGTGTTGAAATCTTAGACTATCATTGCAATTCCCCTAGTCTATATTTCATATAAACACTAAAGATTTATTTGTTTGCAATCTTTAGTTATTAATATTTTTGCATGAATTTGCATGTTTTAATTTGAATCTTTATTTTCGATTCATTTAAATTATTTTTGATTTCATAAATCAGCAATGTCAGGAGTCATTGATTGCTGCTGTGGACGTGTGAATAATGTATTTATTATACTAACACAGTTCCCTATATTATTTTGTGACACTGCATGCTTTAACATTGCATGACTTATTCTGGCAACACTGCAGAATAATAACACGGTGAAATACGAAGGTTACTTCGTACATTATAGTTACAATAATTACAATTGTTCAGTTATTAAAGAAGATCAGAACTTCAACACATTGATTGGGTAAATATAATATTTCATCTAATTACATGGCGCTGCCGTGGAAACATCGTTATCACGATGTTAACTTGCGCATTTACTGAATTAATTGGTGAAAATATTTTCAATGTTTGAATACGGCCATTTCCGGTAATGTAAATTAAAAAATTTTTGGGTTCCATTTTGTTTTTGCTTTGCTAACGTATTGTACGTATCGTAAGCTTTAATTACCACTAAACAGCCAATATCTTGCCGATTCGATTGGATTTTGCGATGGACAAACCCTCGACATCGACGGACATAGTGGTAAGTCCAAAATTTTATTTACTGCTAGCGATTATCGAAATTTTAAGACCGTAAGTCACCGCATTTAGAAAATTTTCACGCCCTATTTACGAAGCGTTCTTTTACGATGAAAAACATCGTTATTACTCCATTCTGGGGGGTAGTAGTTATAACATTTGTAAATCGATGGATTTTGTTGAATTTTAATATACATTTATTAAGGGCATTACTATAAGAATGAAGTAATTAAGCTGTTTTTGGAAAGCTTTAAAGTCCTATGTTAATGTATCATATTTTATTCATATAAATCTTGTGTTCTATGGCTTATAAGTTGCCTAATTACAATTTCCTATAAATCCAAACATGCTATAAATGAAATATATCATGTTAAAGCGCTCCTAACATCCCATAAGTACTTTATAAAGATATAAAGGTAATAAAACATATGATATAAGATGTTGGCTTAGATTGTAGGTTTTGTAATGTTAATTTGGCTTTTGTATTGAATTGTCCAAGATTTCATTACGTTAATAGCGAGTTAACATTTCAGTTAACTTAAATTGTTATTTGCTAATGTAAATTGTATTGTTATCACGTTGTTTATAACAACGTTAATCAGTTTTCATCAGGTTGGATCAAAATGATTGATCAATTACAGTATGTACTTTTATAAATTAAAGGGTGTTTGATATTGTTTGTGTTATTAATAAATAATAGTGCATGAGTATTAATACTAGACTTTGATTATATGAGTAATTGTAATTCGCACTAAATTATTAACATATGAATATTATGTTAATTTGATTAATTATTTGCGGTATTTAGCTGTCATTTCTTAACGAATTTTTATTGTATAGATTTAGCAAATTTGTAGAATACTAGTCTGATAGTTTGCAAGCTTTATGCTTAAATGCTTTTAGTTAGTTTTAGGTTAGCATGTTTCATTGTTTTTAATAATATGGAATGTTTTGAATAAAAAGTAAAATTTGTTTGATTCTTCCTGCGGACCTTTGTGACGATTGGATTAACATCGGATAACAACGACTTTTTCTACAAAAGATAAATTAATTTACAATATGGCGCATGGTCTGGTATTGTGATTAATTTTGGTTAATTATGATGTTTTATAACATCATGTTTTGATTGAAAAGCAATTGCAAGCGGCTTTTAGTTAATTAAATGTGCATGCTAATAACTTGCAATTTAACTTGACAAAAGTTAACACATGATTGAAATGTTGTAATATTTGAATTGCTTTGCGTAAATAAATGTTTTGTATTCTATAATGAAACTTTCATTATTTGGGTTGTTTTTGAACTTATAGACAATATAAGTTTTGGTGTTCAAATTTATTAAACTGTAAGTTTTAGAATGTAAAACTAAATAAATTAATCGAAATCTTAATTTATTTTCAGTCCCAACCCGAAAGTAGTCACCAACACTCCGAAGAAGAACAAGTGTTTAGCGAGTACCCGAATGTGGAGCACGATGTCGAATATCAGATCATAGATGACATCGCTAACTACGAAGTTAACGACGAAGTCGAGTATGTGAGCGACAACGATTCCATGTTCGCGGAAGAGGAAGATTCAGCTGCAGTCGCTAACCTTCGGAGAAATCACGATGAGCAATCATCGTTTGAAACGGCGAGTGAAGCTTCATTCGTTCGTTCACCCCGATTTGAGAGGACCCAGGTGAGCGTTGAGACGCCCACAACACGACTGGTCAGTACCGCGATGCAAGCATGTAGTTTGCGCCGTGCGCCCATCAACCAATGGGATATGTTACCACAACTAGAAGCTGAATTGCGTGATGTGGACGATCCAAATTTGAGTTGGCGTATGCTTTATGCAAACGCGACACCGGATAGATCTCCGCCAAGACCTGATTGTGACATTGAGATGGAGGAGGTTGCCGAGCCAGGCTATGAAGAGTTGATGGAACGGGTGGAGGAGCACCAGCCAGTTGTTGAAGATCCGCAACCAGTTGAGGAGGCCCACTTGCCCATGATTCCAGGACCGAGCCGAACAGTTGTCTGCTACGATTACGTTCCGGGCAGCGACGTTAGCACTTTCGCTAGCAATGTTTCGTTCGTAATGCCTTACGGAGTTCAAGATAACTCCGTGCCCACTGACTTTCATAGGCATCCAGCGCTCAGAGGTAGACTCCCCACGCATTTGCGAACTGGCAATTCAAGATGCAGATTTGGCGTCTGGAGACGCGCTGAGAAAAGCAAAGAGGAGAATCGCACGAAAGCGTCGCGTATTCGCGAGGCTGAAGCGCGCGGCGACCATCAACAAGCCGCCCATCTCCGTGCTACCCGCGGTCCAGCTCCGCTTTTGAACGAGCCGCCGTACATTCATATGAGCGACTTTCGTTGGAACACCCAACGTTTCTACAACAGCGAGCATCCAGATCCTGCTTCAACCGTCAGGTATCAGCACTTCGACCCGACTGATGATCAGTTTCGCACACGTCGAGACGTGATGGATGATTTAGGGAGGATTAGAGCTCAGCGTTCCGCCAGTGCTTGGGAAACAATCTACACACCGAACAAACCCAGCATGATTGATGTTGGCACCCACGACTATTTCCAGGGTTGCGGCGATTCTTTCATGGTCCGCTTGATCCAGCTAGCAACTGGAAGAAGGCGAGGGAGGTGCTCACGGCGATCGCGTTCAAGCATGCTGAGCACCTGACCGCGGAGGCGGAGCGGGACCTGCTCACGGCGTCAC
>Ga0137415_10008474_pt1 | contig 10188 bp, 6 predicted proteins | sample CZODoug3_1_1_16f_FD_183082 | JGI IMG/M metagenome (GOLD analysis project Ga0137415, IMG submission 183082) | Vadose zone soil fungal communities from Angelo Coast Range Reserve, California, USA - CZODoug3_1_1_16fungal (Hybrid Assembly) | ecosystem: Environmental > Terrestrial > Soil > Vadose... | reverse complement strand
AGCCGGTGTAATCAAACCGCACCGAGTCGGGGACGCCGTCGTTGTCGGAGTTGACGACCGGGGTGGGCGTCTCCGTCGGAATGCACTGCGTCACGGTCGTCGAGCCCGCCGGTGCGGACGCCGATAATGACGCGGTCGCGCCGAGGCCGCCCCCCGCCGAGCTATCCATCGTCGCCGTCCCGATCTCCCCGACGATATCCGCCACCACGGTCGTCGCGAGGCTCTCGGCCTGGGCTTGCGACAAGAGGGGCGTCGTGGGTGCAGTACCGCTGTCCTTGTTACAGGCCGTAACGCCCAGGGCCGCGATGACGGCCGTTCCGCGCGCAAGTAGTGATGGGTGCAGGGTGCGCATGAGCTTATCCTCCGTAGGGTCACGCCAGCGTTCAGGTGCGAAGCGCTGCTGTCTGCGGTTTGGGACTGTGGGGTCACCGCGTTGTTAAGCCGCGGAGAAAACGACAAGGCCGCGGAGAGATCCGCGGCCTTGTGCGTTTCAGGAGGAGTCCTTATGACCTGACCTTGATCTCCCGCGCCAGCAACTTCCCCTGCGCGTCCACGACGGCTTTCACCTCCACCGTCTCGCCGGTGTGGAGGTCGCTGAGCGCGAGCTGCGTCTCGCTGCTGCCTTCACCCTCGCGCTCGATTTGTGTATTGGCGTCGACCCGAACCACGCGGCCACTCACCGTGATGTTGTCCGAGCCGATCGCGTCGATCATGCCGCTGAACTCGACCTCGATCGCTTCGTCCTCTTGCCGCTCGAACTTGACCTCGGTCGCGCGGATCACCGGAGCTTCGCCATTCCCAGAGACTAGGACACCTTCACCCTCGGCATCGATCTCCGGCGCCGGCGTTGCAGCGCAGGCTGTTTTCACGTCGGCCAGACTCAGATGCTCGTCATCGTGTTCGCCTGCGCCCTCGACCCGCGTGTGCTCATCGACAAGCACCTGCGCGCCACTCTTCAAGAAGAAGGAGGAGGCGTCGATCGGCTTCGCGCAGTCGACCAGGCCTTCAAACTCAGCCTTCACAATGCCTGGGTTCATCGCCTTCAGCTCGGTTTCGTTCGCCATCCCAACCGTCACACCGAGCACCTTGAGGCAGCCGAGCGAAGTGACACCGAGCACCGTCATGGTGCAGTCGCCGTCGCCGGCTGACACGAGGTACTCCGCCTTGCCGCCGAGCGGAATGTTCGTGATCACCTTTCCTGCCCGCGGATCGATCGCTGTCAACGAGTGCGCGTCGCCGTTCGACGTGAAGACGCGGTTCGATGCGCTGTCGTAGATGATCGCGTCGGTATCTTCGGCCGTGTGGATCCGGTCGAGCACCTTGAAGGTCTTCAGATCGAATATCACCACGGACTCGTCGGCACCCGACGTGGCAAATCCGTGGCCCGTGGCGTCCGCAAGCGCGGTCCCGTGCGCGCCTTTGATGCCGGTGACTTCGCCGAGCAGCTTCCCGTTGTTTTCGTCGACCACCATCACGCGGGTTTGCCGGCCAATAAACAGACGATGATTCTGTGGATCGGGAATGATGTAGTCCCAACTGCCGTCGCCGCCCAGCATGTAGGTGTGTGCGATGCGGTAAGGCGAGGATGACTGCGCGAGAAGCGGCGTCGCGATCAGCGACACGACGAGCGCGATGTTGCGCATGATGGCTCCTTCTGCTCGGGTCTGTCCGAGTCAGCGCCCGTAGATCAGGAGACGAAATGTCCCTGGAATCGGGGTTGGCTGCGGATTCGGCTGTTTGTCGGTGCGGGCCGCCGGAGGGTTGAAGTCCGCTGTCGTCAGGTAGAGATGATGGGTCTTTGAATCGAGCCCCATCGTCTTCGCCCCAAACTCGGTCTTCACGGTTTCGACCAGGCTCAACTTCGCGGGCGAATCCAGATGAAATATATGCAGCGTGCCCTCGCGGGTGGAGCTGGCCACCATCCCCGTGTCGGGATCGTAAATGTTGGAGTCCACACGATCCCCGATCGGAAATGGCTCACCGATGATTTTTCCGTTATCTGCGTTCATCACCACTAACATCTTCGGGTTCCGGCCCCCGATGAATAGCCGCCGGGTTTTCCGATCCATCGTCATCGCCACTGGTGCTCCGGCCGGCGCGACCGGCCACCGCGATTTGATCTCGAGCGTGCGCGAATCCAGCGCAATCACCTCGTTGGTGTCTTCGAGATTGTCATAAATCATGCCCTTGCCGTCGACGACGGCCTGTTCCGGAGCGCCGCCCAGCGGGACGATCGCGATCACGGTGCCCTTCGCAGGGTCGATCACTGTCGAGTTCTTACTCGAGCCATTGAAGGTAAAGACGCGCTTCGACACGGGATCGTAAAAGATCGAGTCTGTGTCAGGCTCGGATTTCACTTCTCCGGTGACCTTCAGGCTCGCAATATCGAAGATGAACACCTTGGCCGCGTCACCGTCGGTGATAAATCCTTTGCCGACGTCCTTGACCAGGACCACGCCGTGGCACCGTTTAAAGCCACCCATCGTCCCGACAAGATCGCCCCTGTCAGCGTCGACAACTTTGACCTCTGTGCCGTGTGAGAGGTAGACCCGCCGCGCATCGGCATCGACGGTGATGTAGTCGAAATACTCGCCGCCTCCAGGCGCCGCACCCAAAGGAATTTTCTTGAGCAGGTGGTAATTACCCGCGGGCGGAGCCGCGAGCGCGTAAGCCCCGAGCGCGAGAAAGCAGAGACCAAGCGCTGGACGTCCGACACCATAAGATCTCATATGAGCCTCCTTCAGGCCCGTTGCAACAGCGGTCGCAGTGCGCGGACGTCCTCGAGGTGCTCGAGGTCGAAGATGTCGTCGATGAGGCGCTTGCATTTCGCAGCTCCCAGGAACGGCGCCATCAAATCCCGGCACTTCGCGACGACCTCGTCCCGCGGCATCGGATTGTCGGTCGTGCCGCGCACCGCCTCCACACGCTCGGTGAGGTGCGTCCCGTCCGTGAGTGTCACCTCCACGACGCCGATCCGCCGCGGATAGAGACGCTCGAGCTCCTCGTCGGGCACGAGCTGCACCTTGGCGCGCTGACGAAGCACCATCGGATCCTTCATCCGCGCCTTGTCGTGCGCGGCGGCGAAGGACGCGGTCTTGTCGAGCAGCATGACGGCGATCATGTGCTGCATGGAGATGTCTGGCATGTCCCGATTGTTCACGGTCTTGGCTTCGCTCGTCGCCACGCGCACGACGACCTGCTGCACCTGATCCGGCTCCCATGGATGCCGCTTCCTGAGGATCTCCAGCGCATCGAGCGGCGCCTGAATGGGCGAGCCGACGGTCCATTTCTTGATATTGGTACGCGTCACCTCGTAGCGCTCGCCCAGCTTGTCGATGAGACGCGCCGGATCGGCTTTCGGCGCATTCGTCAGGAGGAAATTGTCATCTCCGGACATGATGTCGTCGACGCCCGTGCCTCCCAGAGCGATTAGCAGGGCGTTGGTCACGCCGTTGCGGGCCGGCATGCCGCCGAAGACGAGCGATTTTTCGACGTGCTCGGTATCGCGCTGCCACGCAGCGACCCCCGAGGCCTGCTGGGCGCTGTAGTCGAGCAGCCAGCGCATCTGCTGGCTCGTGAGGCCTGCGGCGCAGCCGGCCGCCGCCGCCGCGCCGAAATTGCTGGCGAAGTTGTGCGAGCTGCGGTGCGTCTCCATCTGAAAGGGAAATCCGCCCAGCGTCATCGTCACCCTCGTCCCGATGTCGTAGCCGAGGGCGACGGCGCGAAGGACGCGCGCGCCGCTGACGCCGAAGTGCTCACCGGCCGCGAGCGCCGCGGGCACGACCGCGCAGCCCGGGTGCGAGTGCGACGGCGCATGTGAGTCGTCTGTCTCATCGGAATGCGCAAGCATGCCGTTGACGAGAGCGGCGTCGATCGCGCTGCACAGGATGCTCGCGCCGACCACCGTCGCCGTTTTTTCGGCGTCGTGCGCGCGTGCGAACTTGAGGGCGACCTGCCCGGGCGGCAGCTCGACTCCCGAGACCATTGCCGCCAATGTGTCGAGCACGTGATGCTTGGTTTTCTCCAACGCGTCGGCCGGCACGTCGCGGCCGGCCGCCTCGCTCATGTAGGTGCTCAGCGTCGCCATGACGGCGGATGCGCCCTTGCCTGGCCCTGCTTGCGCGCGCGGCCCTGTTCGCACCGGACGGCCCGTCGCAGCCGCCGCGGCGAAGATCCAGCCGGCGCGCTCCAACAGGTGACGACGGGTCAGTCGATCGCCGGAATCCATGGCGCCTCTCTTCTCAAAAGATGATCTTCAACGCGAGCTGGATCTGTCGTGCTGTCGTCTGCGTGCTGGTAATCTGGCCGGCGTTGTCAATTCGACCGCCCTCTTCATCAAACAGCAAGGTCTCGCCACATGTCCCGCACGGGGCCGAGAAGTTTGCGCGATTCAGGATGTTGAAGATCTCGGCCCGCAGTTGCACGTTCATGCGGTTCGATCCCGTTTTGACGTAGTTGTTCTTGAAGAACGACATATCCAGATTGACGAGCCCCGGGCCGACCACAGAGTTGCGGCGGACGTTGCCGAGCGTCGTGACAGGGTTCGGCATCGCGAAGCACTCCGTCTTGATGTAGTGCGCCGGGTTGCCCGGATTGACCGGGTTGTCGCAACCCGGCCCGCTGACGAGGTTCGGGAACGCGAACGCGTCGCTGCCCTGCGTGCCGAGCGGATCTCCATCGATGAACGGGGTGAATGGACTTCCGCTGCTGACCGACAATATGGTGCCGACCTGCCACCCGCTGCGGGCCCATCCAGGGAAACCGTTCGACGGTGAGCCCGGAATCATCCAGAGCAGGTTGACCACGGCATTGTGAGTGATGTCGAAGTCCGAGGGCCCCTTCCTCAGCTCGGAATCAAAGAATGGAACGACCGCGATCGAGTTCACGAATGTGTCTCCGGCGACGCCCGCTGAACCCGTGTCGATGCTCCGCGACCAGGTGTACGAGCCCTGGACCTGGAGCCCATGCGACAGGCGCTGCTTGACCTGAAATTGCAGCGCGTTGTAGTGCGATTCATTAATCCACATCAGGCCGTCGACCCGGCTGAAGAAGCTGTTAATCGGCGTGCCACTGCCCTGCGGAGTCGGCCAGAAGTAGTTTCCAGCGGAATCCTTGCCCGCCGGCAGAACGTAGTTGATGGTGTCGGAGCGAAACGGCTGGTGGACCCCGCGCGATCCGACGTACGCGATCATGGCCGTGAGGCTGGGGGCCAGCTCGCGCTGCACGTTCACATTGTATTGAGCGACGTAGTTGCGCTTCGGGTTCGGCTCAATGTACACGCTGCGAAACCTGCGGGCACTCAGCTGATTGAACCCGGCCGTCGGGAACATCCCTGCCGCGAGATTGTTCGCGGTCTGCCCGAGCTGGAAGAACGGCGAAGCAAACAGCACCGGCAGTTCGTACAGGTACGGCAGTGGAAGGACGTCGAAAATCCCAACGCCTCCACGGATCGCCGTCTTGCCGCTGCCGGTCGGATCCCACGCGAATCCGACTCTCGGCTCGAAGTTCTTCAGGGTGGGATTGTTGAAATAGGGATCGCCGGTGTGCGGGGACGCGTCGCTCATGTTCCGGAGCGTCGCCAGCTTGCCGTCTTTCTCGGTGGGAACCGTCTCCATAAAATAACAAAGCCCGAGATTCAGCGTGAGGTTCCCTGTCGGACGATAGTCGTCGTTCAGATAGCCGCCAAGCACCCATTGGCGGACATCGCGGGGCGTGATCGTTCCGGGAAGCGCCGCGCTCAGGTTCCTCGGGATATCGAGTAGGAAATTCTGCAGGCTGCCGAAATTCCACACGCCATTCGGGTTGGAGATGCCTACCATTTGGGAGCGGATGCGCTCCATGGACCCCCCGAACTTGATGGAGTGCTTGCCGTGCGTGTAGAGCGCGTCATCGTAGGCCTGAATGGACGTCCACCAGAAATTGAAGTTGGGGATCCCGCCGAGTCCACCCAGGAACGGGGTCGTGCCGGGAAAAGCGATTTGCGCGGCTGCGCGTCCGGGGACCGTGCCGAGCGCCAGGTCCGCGGCTGCCGAATTCACCGCTTCGAGCGGTTCCTGAATGTTGGCTCGAATGCGGCTGAGGCCGAACCGCGCCGCATTCAGGAAGCTCGTGCCGAAGGTGTGATTCTCTTCGATCGTCAGCAGCTGCCGCCGCGATCGGAACTGCTGGATCTTCGCATTCGTCTGGTCGGGCGAAGACGTGCGGCCCTGATCGAACATGTAGGTGCCAAAGAGCCGATCCGTTGCCGAGATGTTGTGATCGAGGCGGGTGGTGGCGAATTCTTCCAGTGTGACTTTCTGCGCGGCGAACGTCCAGACCCCGGTATCCGGGCCGACGGCGGGACCGTTTGGCAACGGAAAGAACGTGAGGTACGGGACGATCAAGGGGTTCACCCGAACGGTAATCGGGTTGCCTGCGCTATCGTGGATGTTGCCACTACGCGCCGCCTGCGTCGGCATGGTGTCGACGATAGTCACTCCCAGATTCTGGCGTATCCCTTCGTAATCGAAGAACAGGAACGTCTTGTCCTTGACGAGTGGCGCTCCGGCCGCCGCGCCGTATTGATGACGGTAGAACGGCGGCTTCGTGCCATTGTCGAAATAATTGGGCGCGTCCAACGCGCTGTCGCGGCGGAAGTAGTAGGCATCGCCGTGCACCTGATTGGAGCCGGAACGCGTGATCCCGTTGATGACGCCGCCAGAGGTCCTGCCGTACTCGGCGGAATAGTTGCTCGTGAGCACCGAGAACTCGGCAACCGCATCGACCCCGAGATTCAGTCCCAGGACGCTTCCCGGTCCGCCGTTCGAATAATCGTTGATGTTGACGCCGTCGAGCCGGTAGTTGTTCTGCTGCGGACGGCCGCCCGAAATCGACATCTGCGTTCCGAGGCCACGCTGTCCGCGCTCGCTGCTCAGCCCCATCTGACTGCGAACCGTCGCCACGCCAGGTTCCAGCGTCGCCAGTTGCGTCCAGTCGCGTCCGTTCAGCGGCAGGTCGCGAATGGCCCGCTCTCCGACCACTCCGCTCAGCGTCGACGATTTCGTATCGACCAGCGTCGCCGCCCCAGTCACGACGACCTGTTCATTCACCGCCCCGAGTTTCATCCGCAAGTTCACCGTCACCTGCGAACCCACGGAGACGGTGATCCCGCTGGCGATTTCTTCGGAGAATCCCGTCAGGGCCACGGCGATTGTGTACGTGCCGGGCAGGAGGTTCGCTACGGCATAGAATCCGTCGGTGTTCGTGGACGTGCTCGTGACGACCGACGTGGCGACATTCGTGATTGTGACGGACGCCTGCGAAAGGATGCCGCCCGATTCGTCGGTCACTCTGCCGGACATGGTGCCGCCAGCCACTTGCGCGGACGATTCGAGAGCGAAACCACCGCTCACCAGCAGCGCTGCGGTCAGAGCGCCGACGACAACTATCCGCGTCATTGGACTCTCCATTCTTGAACCAGATGCGTTGTGGCTGATTCCGCTCGACGGCCCGCCGACTTGTGACTGTTTGCCGGCACAAGGCGAATCGTGACTGTGGTCCCCACGCCTTCAGTGCTCGCGATCTCGACCTCGCCGCGGTGCGCGGTGCAGATCGCGTTCACGATCGAGAGCCCGAGGCCCGATCCGCCCGAGTAGCGCGAGCGGGCCTTGTCGGCCCGGTAAAATCGCTCGAAGACGTGAGGCAGCGCGTCTGGCGGAATGCCGGCGCCGTTGTCGGCGACCGTCAGCGTCGCCCAACCGTTCTGCCTCGCCGCGCTGACCGAGATTGATCCGCCCTCGCCCGTGTACCGGATCGCGTTGTCGAGCAGGTTGACGACGATCTGCTTGAGACGCGACGGGTCGCCTTCGACGTCCACGCCAGGCTGCGCGTCGCAGCGCACGGTGATCGATTTTTCTTCGGCCAGCAGCAGCATCTGTTCCACAGTGGAGCTCGCGAGCTGCCCCAGGTCGAGCGGCACTTTCTCCATCTGGACGTCTCCCGCGTCGAGCCTCGACACGATGAGGAGTTGGTCGACGATGGTCCGCAGCCGTTCGGTTTCTTCGAGCGCGCTGCCGACCAGATCCAGCAGCTCCGGCGTGAGACGCTCCTGCTGGACCGCCGCTTCGAGCTCACCCCGGAGGATCGTGAGCGGCGTGCGCAGCTCGTGAGAGACGTCGGCCGAAAAACGATTGATGTGCTGGAACGCATCTTCCAGCCGCTCCATCATCCTGTTGAGCGCCACGGTCAGCCGCTCGAGCTCGTCGCCCGTTTGAAACACCGGCAGCCGCTCGGACAGATTGTTCGAGCTGATGTGCTCGGCCTGCACGGTGATCGCGTCGATCTTGCGCATCGCGCGGCGCGTGAGAAGATAGCCGCCGCCGATCGCGATGGCGACGATCGCCGGCATGCCGAGCGCGAACGTCATCATCAAGCCACTCAAGACGGCTGCGATCGGCCCGTAGAGGGAGCCGACTTCGACGATGAACTTCCCCTCCGGCGTGGACACCGGTAACACCTGGACCAGGACTCGCTCACCGTTCGGCAGGTAGGCTTCGCTCGCGTACTCGTGCTCGGACTGCCGCGGAGGCTTTGGCACCAACGCCGGCTGCAGCAGCTTGTCCGATGTGCGCTTCGACAGATACAGGACTTCGCCCTGGCCGGCCGTGACGCGGATGAACCGGGCGTTCAGCTGGGGCGCGAATTTCTCGTTCAGGTAGTTCACGATCGTCGGCAGCCGCTTCTCGGTGACGCGCTCGTCGATCTCTTCGCCGACGGCGCGGGCTTGCTCGGACAACACCGCGCGGACGGTCCGCTCCAGATAGCTCCGCAGCCCGAAATACACCGACGCGCCAAACAGGACGAGCAGGGACACCAGCAGGCCGGCATACCACGCGGTCATGCGGAAATGAATGGACTTCACGTTCATCAATGCGCACCGTTCGATATGGAATAGCCGACGCCGCGCACGGTTCGAATGAGCTTCTGATCGGCCGACTGATCGATTTTCGACCGGAGCCGTCCGAGGTACACGTCGACGATGCTGAAGACGCCGTCGAAGCTCTGGTCCCAGACGTGCTCGATGATCATGCTGCGTGACATTACGCGGCCGGCGTTCGCCATGAGGTACTCCAGCAGCGAGTACTCCTTCGCGGTCAGTTCGATGGCACGGCCGCCGCGCGTCACGCACCGTGAGAGCCGATCGAGCTCCAGATCGCCGACACGAATGACGCTCGCGCGATTGACGGGACCGCGCCGAAGCAGCGCCTTGACCCGGACGAGCAGCTCGGCGAACGCAAACGGCTTCGTCAGGTAATCGTCCGCCCCCAGTTCCAGATGTCCGACCTTGTCGGCGAGGGCGTCGCGGGCGCTCAGCACGAGAACCGGGACGTTCGTATCGCTGCTGCGAAGTCGTCGCAGCATCTCCGTCCCGGTCATCCCGGGCAGCATCAGGTCGAGAATGATCAAGTCATAGTGGTACGCAGCGGCCAGATCGAGAGCGTTCTGGCCGTCCGCCGCCGTGTCGACGGCAAAGCGGTCGGCGCTCAGGCCGCGCGCGATGAACCGCGCGACCTTGGATTCATCCTCGACAAGGAGAATCCTCATGGTCAGGCCTTTCTGTAAACCGCTGCGAGTGAGAGGCGAGCCGGAGGATAGTATCGGAAAGTGAACGTCACGTTAAAAAAACATGAATTCCTGTTTATGTTTCGTTTACGCGCGTTTCATCTGCGTTGAGTACCGTCCGCGTCGCGCACGGACAGCATCTGGAGGAAAGCAATGAGAGCGACCATGATGGCGGCGCCACGAGGAATCCTTTACATAGGCTCAATCTGACGCGCTACAAATGCGCGCCGCCGTCGCGCTTCGGGCTGGTGTGCCAGTTGAATCGGACGCCGGACGTGTGGCGCCACGGCGGAAGCGGCATGAGGAGAAGCTTCGACAACGCGGCGACGTACGGCTCGTACGACCGGCGCAGCCGATCGAGCTCCGCGTCGGCGTCCGGAGAGTCGTTCGGCTTGAGGCCGGCCGCCTCGAGGTCACGGCGCAGCGCGGCCCGTTCATCAGGCGATAACCGATCGACGTCGCGATCCGGCCTCAGGCCAAACACCTGGGCGAGATCGACCGCCGCATGCCGCGCGATCGCGAACGTGAGGTGCGCGCGCCATGCCGACACGCCGACGAGACCCACCTTCGTCAGCGCCGAGACGTCGA
>Ga0137415_10008473_pt1 | contig 10188 bp, 12 predicted proteins | sample CZODoug3_1_1_16f_FD_183082 | JGI IMG/M metagenome (GOLD analysis project Ga0137415, IMG submission 183082) | Vadose zone soil fungal communities from Angelo Coast Range Reserve, California, USA - CZODoug3_1_1_16fungal (Hybrid Assembly) | ecosystem: Environmental > Terrestrial > Soil > Vadose... | reverse complement strand
CCGATTTCTCCGTCTACCGCCGGAACGGAAGTGACCTCATTCCGCTGCTCGCGCCCCCGCCGAAGCGCTAGCCTTCTTTCGCCGGACCTTGAACAACTCCAACTGCGGCTCCTTGATCAAATCGTAATTCTTCAGGATCCGGATGATCTGCAGCAGATCCGATTTCTGGTAATTCCGGTTTGGCTCGGTTTTGGCCACCAACTCGGCCAGCATCGTCCGGAACGGAATCACGGCGTCGATCCCTTTCGAGCGCAGGACCCCGATGCTTTGCTCGCGGGCCTGGGCATTTTGGGGCAACGCCGGCACCACCAGGATTTTCAACGGCGTGCCGTCCTGGCCAACTTGGCGGTTGAGCCACTCGATGTAGCGCACCAACATCACCGATCCCATATCGCTCAAGCTGCTGACGGCATGCGTCTCCGCGACGAAATGGGCAAAGGTGTTCACCCGTTGCCAATAGAAGCGAAGGGTGTGTTCGGAGCGCGAGCCGACATGGTTCCAAAACGCATCCGCCAGTGCACAGCTAACCGCAGTCGGAAGATGCAATGCAGAGAAATCGATGAGGGTGGGACCCAACCTTCGAGGCGCATCGATGCCTTCGCACCCTCCGCCGTTCGTGTCACCCGCCTCCGCGGCACGAGGCAAGACTCGGTTGATACGCGGACGGCGAGTCTTCATTGTTGGTGCTTCTCGGCCAAAAGCGTGTCCAGCACGTCGATCAGGATATGCGTGTCGATGGCCACGGCGCGAAGGTATCGATCGGTCGTGTCAATATGTTCGTGGGCCATGAGAATCTTGACAGTCAACAGCGGGTTGATCGCCGCGCCTTGCTTGGCGAGTTGCTGAAGCCGGGCCAGCATCCAGCAACCAAAAGTCGCCCGAAGCAGATGCGGCATCGCGGTGAAACCGCACGCAATGCCTGCGCGATGGATGACTTGCTGGTAGGTGTTCTTCGCCACCGGCGAACCACGGCGATTGACGAAGAGCTCTGGTCGGGGCGGGGCACCGCGCTTACGTGCCGCACGCCTAAGCCAAGCCGTGCGGTACTGGGCGAGATAGCCTGCCGTCTCCTCAAGCAGAGTCGTTGGAGCAATCACGTAGCCAGGCTTGCGGCCTTTACGGACCACATCGATGGATCGATAACTGGGTTCATCGAGCGACCGTCGGACGGTCTCTTGCTTGAGAATATCAGTGACGCGGAGTCGCAGCAGCTCGCCCACGCGAAGGCCGGTGTACAGTTGATCTTATGGGTCCCGAAAGTTACCAGTAAAGGACTGATTGCTAGACTCCCCTCTCATCTGGTTTCCGCCTCTGTATGAGGCGAGTAGCAGGAGGGGGTCCGGGGGAGGATGGGCGCTGTTGATCACTCAAGCCTCGTGCGCTGGCGCTCGTTGGAGGCTGCGTACGTCCTCCAAACCCTAGCGGATTACGCGAAGCGGGACGCGACGTTTCGTCCCGTAAAAGACCCGAAGACGAACCGATGGCACGCCTGCGTGCGTGGCTGCGAGTTCGAGCTCCTGCTCACAGGTCCGCGGTTCTGGGACACCCGGGCTAAGCAAGGTGGCGGGGGTGCAATTGACTTCGCTATGCACTTGGCCGGTGTGGACTTTAAGCAGGCGGTCGAACTCCTCCGGACGGCGCGGCTATGAGGCTTGTGCTGGCGACCGAGAAGCTCGTTGTTCAGGGTCGTTCCTTTGCAGGCTTTCCTCTTCTCATTTCGGCCGGGAAGCCGGTCGAACCGGCGCAGACCTTCTTGTGGGAGCTCCTCACGCGATCTGGACGCCGGCAAAGCAAACTAACTTGGGAGAAGTACGGACGGTCGCTCTTTGATTTCTTCGCGTTCTGCGAAGCCAATGGCGCGGATTGGCGCGCTGAGGCGACCGGTGGACTGCCGAGCACGATCGACTGGTATCGCGATTGGGCAAAGGGCGAAGTCAAAAATACTGCACGAACGATTAACCAACGATTGGGCCTCGTCGTCAGGCTGTACGAGTGGGCTCTCAAGAAAGGGCTTATTTCACGACTGCCCTTCGACTACACCGAAGTATGGTCCGGCCGGCCGCCGGGTTTCCTGGCTCACGTCGCCAACAACAAAGTGCAGAGGCCGGACGTTCTTCTCCGGGAGGATCAGCAGCCACCCGAATTTCTCACGAGAGAACAAGTCCAGCTCTGCCTGGCGGACCTCACCAACGAAACGCATTACCAGATGTTCGCATTGATGGTGCGGACCGGATTGCGGCAAGTCGAGTGTCGAACATTTCCCCTGAAGTACGTGTTCGATCCCGCGCGTCGCAAGGATCTCGTACGAGGCCAGTTCATTCGGCTGGCACTCAAGCCGCGCGACATGAAGTTGAAGTTCGACCGGCCGCGCGACATCGATGTGCCTTACTCCTTGATGGAAGACCTGTGGTGGTACTCAATCCGGCATCGCCCTAAGCGGGCACGCATGTCGGACAGCCGTGGACTTTCCTTGTTCCTCACGGAGAAGGGCCTCCAATACGGCCAGACTTCTCTCACCGATATCTTCGAAAGACTCGAGCAGCGCCTTGGATTCCGAGTGCGTTCCCACATGGCTCGACACTGCTATGCCACGTACACCCTCATGAGCTTGCGCCGAAGCAACTACGAGGGCGATCCGCTGCTGTACATTCGTGACCGGCTTGGACATAAGAACCTGGCCAGTACCTCTGTCTATCTGCACCTCATCAATCAGCTGGCCTCCGAATTGATCCTGAAGCACGAGGCCGAGCTGGAAGAACTATTCGCTCCAAAGAAATAGAGATAACTCATGGTGGGTCGCAAGAAAGACTTCAACGCCACACGGCCCGTTCAGGTGGGGACAGTTTCTGTCTCCGCCGAGCACGACCCCTGCGTTCTCGATCTCGGTGCCAATTCGACCCGGGGGAAACAGTTGAATTTCACGAGGTGGCTCGGCAAGGGAATCGACCCATGGGTGCGGGCCATCGCGCAACAGCTTCGGGTTTTTCTTCAAGGTGAGAGCGTCACGAATCAAACCGTTGCCCACTACGGCTATTCAAGCGCTACGTTTTTGGAGTTCTTAGTGAGCACAGGCGCAACATACGCGCCGAGCGAACTCAGTCGGCGTCAGGTTGAGCAGTTTATCGACTGGATCAAGGCCGATTCCACTGTGCAAAAGATATCCAGCCAGCGGTCAATCTACGAGAGCGTAAAGGCGATATTAAAAGGTTTGGCGCGACGGGGGCTCATACCGCGTGATCGGAATCTATTTCCAGCGCGGCAGTTCAGCGGGTATGTCCGGGACATTGAGTCCGAGGAACCCCTATCGCAGGCAGAGCGAGCGCGACTGGCGGAGGCACTGCGCACGGATGTCATCGCGCTTCATCATCGACCCGATGTATTGAATGGTTCCGGTGCGTTGGTGGTCTACGCGCTCGCGCTGTGCCTGCGCACCGGGCTGAACACGACGCCGATGCTGGAGCTGCGGCGCGACGCCCTGACACGCCATCCCTTTCTGCCAAAGATGGGGCTATTGACCAGTTTTAAACGCCGCAATCACCGCACCCATTGGACGACGCTCGCTGGCGAGCAGAGGGGTACGACTGCCGCAGTTCCGGTGGACGCCGTTGCGCTGTTCAATGCATTGCTCGGGCGCACGCGCCCTCTTGCCGAGACCGCGCCTGCAGCTCTACGCAATGTGCTGTGGCTCTATAGGGACTCGTCCAACAGGGGCCGCGGACAACTCAGGCGGCTCAACACTGGCACTTTCCATAAGCGTATCGCGGCGTTCGTCCGCCGACACAACCTTCGTGCGGATGGCGGGGAACTACTGCGACTTAACAACCAACGATTGCGGGTGACGCTGGAGAACCGATTGTGGAAACTGTCGCATGGAGATCTGTTCACGGTCGCGTCACTGATGGGCCACAGCCCCAGGGTGGCAGATCAACATTATTTGGCGGTCACCGATGAAATGCGCGCTCACGCCACGATTGTCGGGGAGGCCTTGCCGGACATTTATCGAGGCGACTCCGTGGGAGAGCGACCGCAGATTGAGAACACACCCGTGGGCGGATGCAAAAACTCGCTATATGGCGAGCTGGCGCCTAAGGATGGCGTCAATCATTGCATGGACTTCCTGAGCTGCTTCCGGTGTCGCAGTTACGCTGTCGTCGGGTCCGATAAGGATCTCCATCGCCTGTTCAGCTTCTATTGGTTCCTGGCCGCGGAAAAACAACGCATAGCGTCGCGGGCGTGGAGGGAACATTTCGCCTATCTGATGTCCCTGATCGACGCATTTACGCTGGATAAGTTCGACAGCAAGCTCGTCAAGCGCGCGAAGAGGCGTGCCAAGGCCCAACCACTCAGCTTCTGGAAAAACTACCAGATGTCCTATGGCGGCGAAGTCACCGATGCCGATTAAGGACTACACCTTGTTGGCGCAGCAGCCTGTCAGTGTGCCGATATCTGCGAACTGGCGCGACGACGGTTCCGAGAGAGAACAACGGGTTGGGCGCACAAGTTGTGTGCCTTTACTCTGAACTGTAACAAAAACGTGCCATTATCGTGAACTGGGTGAACGTGGAACCGGAGGGTGATTGAGACGGATTCCTCTCAGCCGGCGCTCCCACATAACAGGTCTTCAACCGCTCGCCACGGGGACTGCGGAGCACGAGAGTGCCCTCGAGCGAGATTTCGTCACTCTGACGAGTTTCCTCGACCCGAACGCCTCGATCATCTCGCAACCCGTCACCCTCACGTTCCAACACGGCACCACTTCTCGCCGCTATACACCTGACTTCCTCGTGCGTCGCGCCGCGGCTCCGGCTGAGCTCGTCGAGGTCAAGTACCGCACCGATCTTCACGCCAACTGGCGACGACTGCGACCGGCGTTCATGGCCGCACGCGCCTGGGCTCGCGAGCATACGGCGGTATTCCGGATCGCAACGGAGCGCGGTATCCGCGGGGCGAGATTAAACAATGCCAAGCGGCTCCTGGCACTCAGACAAGCTCCGCTGGACGGCGACATCACAGCCATGGTCCTGGGCATTGTTCGCCAGCAAGGCAACCCTACCTTCGCGGCCGTACTGGAGGCTCTGCCGCTCGAACGTCGCGAAGGGCTTTCAGCGCTTTGGCGGCTGATCGCTCGCCGCTCTTTGCGGGCGGATTTGTCCGTGCCGATCACGCTGACCACGAGGTTGTCGCTGCCGTGAGCGACACGCGCAAGCCACCTGAGATCACACAGGTTGGCGAGCGCCAGTGGCAAGAGGCTCGACGTTGTTTACCGGTGATTCACGGCTTGGCCCAACGCCCTGACCGCACGCGAGCTGAAGTCGTCGCTGCGGCGCGGGCACTGGCATGCGGACCCACGCACGTCTATGCGCTGTTGCGTCGCTATCTCGCCGATCCGCGATTGACGAGTCTACTACCGCGTCCACCGGGACGCCGGCTCGGCTTCTCGGTATGCACCCAACAGATCGATGCACTGATCAACGAAGTCATCGAGACTGTTTATCTGACGCGCCAACGAGCGCGCATTTCCGATGTTGAGACAGAGGTGCGCCGGCGCTGCCACATCCTGGGTCTCACGCCGCCAAGTCGCAAGGCCATCACGGCACGCGTGAGGCGCAAGCCGCGCAGCGAGATTGTCGCGCGGCGCGACGGTCGCAAGGCAGCACGGGACCGCTTCACCCCGGCAATCGGTTCGCTCGAAGCGGACTGGCCGCTCTCGCTGGTGCAGATCGATCACACGCTGGTCGACGTGATCGTCGTGGATAAGCTCACGCGCACGCCCATCCAACGCCCCTGGCTGACGCTCGCCATCGATGTCTGCTCGCGCTGTGTTGTCGGTTTTCATCTGTCGCTCGAGCCGCCATCGGCAACGAGCGTGGCTCTGTGTATTGCACATTCCGTACTCCCCAAGGCGCAGTGGTTGGCGGAGCGGAAGATCGAGGCGGAGTGGCCGATTCACGGTTTGATGGTCCGCCTGCATCTGGACAATGCCAAGGAGTTCCACTCCGAGGCGCTGCGCCGCGGATGCGAGCAGTACGGTATCTCCATCGACTATCGCCCGGTGCGGACTCCTCACTACGGAGGACATATCGAGCGCTTGATCGGCACCATGATGGGCAAGGTGCATCTCTTGCCCGGAACCACATTCTCGGATATCCGCGCCAAGGGAGACCTGGATCCGGAGAAGACCGCGGCAATGACGATCGAGGAGTTAGAGCTGTGGCTTACCCATGCGATCACCGGCGTCTATCACCGCACGGTGCATCGCGCACTCGGGCTGACGCCGCTCGCTGCCTGGGATCGCGGCATTGTCGGGGATGCAACCCACCCCGGACCGGGCGAGCCCGTCACTGTTCCCGATCCACGACGATTTCTGATCGATTTCCTGCCCATCGAGCGCCGGTTGGTTCGCCGTGACGGGGTGTCATTGCACTCGGTGGGCTACTGGAGCGATGTATTAAGGACCTGGATAGGGGAACCTCAAAAGATGATCGTTCGATACGATCCGCGAGATCTGAGTCGGATCTATCTGCTCGCTCCCGATGGCCAGTATTACGACCTACACTACCGGGACCTACGCCGCCCGCCCATCACCCTATGGGAGCATCGTTCAGCCATCAAGCGATTGCGTGATGAAGGACGCGTCGACTTCGATGAGAGCGCGATCTTCCGCACCATCGAGACGATGCGTTCGATCGCCGATGAGGCCGTTGCCTCCAGCAAGACGGCCCGTCGGCAGCGAGAGCGACGGTTGCGGCTCATCCAGGGCGGTCGGGTCGACGCGGTGCCAAGTGTTCCTGCTCCCGCAGATCCCACTGTAGTCGACGCGGGTGATGAACAGAACAAGCTCCAGCCCTGGGAGCGTATGCTGCCTTTTGAGGAATGGACGTGAGCACAGACTACGCCCACCTGCACGCTGTGATACGTCCGTTTGCCGAAGAGGACAACGAGTCGCGGATACGCCGCATCCGGACCGACCGATGGATTACATATAGCCGGGCGGAAGCCGTGCTCGCCGCGATGGAAGACTTACTGACCTTCCCGAAGCGCACTCGCATGCCGAACTTGCTGCTGGTCGGCCCAACCAACAATGGCAAGACGATGGTGATCGAGTCATGTTGCGAACACAGTAATGTGGAGTTGGGCGTCATCCCCTCGGATGCCGAAGCGGTTTCCTGCAGCTCACCGCAACATTAGTATTACAGCCGACGGAGCCAGTTTGTCAATTCGGCACCGTCGATGCGGAGCTTGCCAGCTCTCGGCGGTGAAATAGCGTCTGGAAAGACCTGCGATAGTGCTGCTCGCTTCAGATCAATGTCGCTGCGTGCATAGCGCATCGTGACATTCAGGGTCGAATGACCTAACCACTGACTGATGGTCGCAAAATCAACCCCTGCCTTCAGCAGCGAAAGTCCAGTCGTGTGCCTCAGACAGTGTGGATGCAGACGCTTGTCACGCAACGTGGAAATACTGGCACTGGTGTGTAGCTTCATCGACTTATGGACAAACGGCTGAGCGGAAAATGAGAGACTTTGCTCTGCGGCAGGCGGCCCGCACTGAGGGCGGAGTGGATGAGCAAGCGGGAATACCGCCGATTCACGGCGGAGCAGAAGATCGATATTTTACGCGAGGCGGATCAGCCTGGCGTGACGGTGAGCGAGGTGTGTCGGCGCCACGGATTGTCGCCGTCGGTGCTGTATCGATGGCGGGCGGTGGCCCAGGGTGGCTCGGCCGTGGCGCTCAAGCGCGATGCCCAGCGAGCTCCGCGCAAGGATGATGCGGAGGTGCGGCGCAAAGCGGAGATTGATCGGCTACGTGCTGTGGTGGCTGAGATAACGGCGGAGAACCTGGAGCTGGAAAAAAAGATCTGAAGTTGGATGATTTATCCCGAGTCCCAGCACAGAGCAAAGCCGAAGTGATCCGTATCGTCAGACAAACCAAGCAGCGTTCCGGGTGGCCGGCGCATCGCACGCTGGCAGCCCTCGGGGTGCCCCGTAGCGTGTATTACGGGTGGCTACGACGCGAGAATCTGGAGGATCGTGCTGGCGCGCCGTGCCGGGTGTATGAGGCGCTGCCGGAGGAGCGTGCGGCGATCTGCGAGTTCGCGCTGAGGTATCCAAAGATTGGTTATCGAAAGCTGACATGGATGATGGTCGACGCGCAGGTGGTTTGCGTCGGGGAAAGCACGGTTTATCGAGTCCTGAGCGAGGCGAATCTGTTATCGCGCTGGAAGCGCTCGGAGCGATCCAGCGGTGAATATCACTTCCGTCCGAGTGGACCGAATCAACAATGGCATACGGACGTAATGTACGTATGGGTGGCTGCTCGGTTCTACTTCCTGCTGAGCTTTGTAGACGCCTTTAGCCGGTATGTCGTACACCACCGGCTGCTGATGACACTCGACGGGCGATCGGTGGCCACGGAGCTACAGGCGGCGCTGGAGGCCAACCAAGGCATCGAGCCTCGGATAGTACACGACCACGATCTAAGTTTGGAGTCAATAGCTGCATGACGCGCGCATTCTCCTGGGGGCAGACAGTACGGGAGCTGTCGCCCAGGGCAAAATCCCCCCCCCTGACCAGACCCAATTACCCCCCAGCGGTCTTCCACGAAGTTGGGTATCCCGCTAACCATTTTGTAACACAGGGTCTGAAGGCAAAGGCCGAGCCCTCATCGATCTCAAAACAGCGTAGGTCCCAGTGGAAGGTCCGATCATGATCTACGAGGTCCTGGTGGCCTCAACGGCAGCGTTGAGAGAGATCGATCCACTGGGTAAACCAACTTCAAAGCGACTGCGATACGGTCGATCAAACTTCACCAGCGAGTAAGCCACGCGCGCCAGCTTGGCGGTAACCGCGGTGCGTGCCTTGCGTCGCCGATCCGGATTCTCAGGGTCTGGTGCAATATACCGCGTGTACTTATCCCGGAAGGCGTTCTCGCGCATCCGGATGGCGCTCATCGAGGCCTGCCAGAGTGCGCAGCGAAGGCGCGCATTTCCGCGCTTAGACAAGCGTTCATGCCCGCGCGATACGCCGGACTGCTCTTTGGCCAGATCAAGCCCGCAGTACTTGAGAAATTGCTTGTGGTGGGAGAACCGGTGCAGATCACCAGCTTCCGCCAGGATGACCAGAGCGATGATAGGTCCGATGCCGGGGATCTCACATAAACGCTGGTAGTCACGTCGGTCTTTGAGCAGCGCGTGGGCTCGCGCCTCCAGTGTGCAGCGCTGCTCGTTGAGCGTGTCATACCGGGATAGTTGCAAGCGGAACGTCTCGATGGCGATCGAGTCCGCGGCCAATGGCAGTGCAATGCTGTTTTGGGCGAGTTCGTGGATCTCCTCCAGTTGCCGGCGCTTGTTGACTTTGCGTCCGACAACCTCCCACGCCGCGGCAACAAACTCCTCTCGGCTCAGTGCACGGACAGCGGCTGCGGTCGGAAATTGCATGAGAAAACGGACGAACCAGTCGTTTCGGCTGGAGTACCAGAAGCGCTCGATCTCCGGGAAATGCAGCGGCAGGTAGTGTGTGATGATCCCGTGGCGCAGCCTGGTGCGTGCGCGGGATATCTGCTCGTAGGTCTTGGAGATCTCCTCGAGATCGTGGGTGCCCTTGCGCAAGGGGTCGTGGTACTGCTGCGTTAGCCCCTGTTTGAGCAGTTCGAGAATCACTTGCGCATCCTTGGGATCGTTCTTGTCCCAGCTGTTGAACATCGCGTCGCGATAGCGAGCGCCAGCAACCGCAGACACCTGGCAGACTTGGAAGCCCTCCTGCAGGAGTCGATATGCCAGTGTCCGGTGATAGACACCGGTAGGCTCGAATGCAACCCGGCAACTCGATCCAGTGCTCTGCAGAAGTTTGACCAAGCGGTCATAGTCTGCACGTACGTGCTTGAACTGAAAGCGCTGCCGCTTGCCATCGGGGTACTCAATGAGCGCGGCGTTCCACAGCTTCGCAAGGTCTATCGCCACCAGTACGCATGTGGGCGTACCATCCGCTTGGTTAGCCATCGTTGGTGCCCTCCCGAGTGTTCCGATCAACCTCAGGATGCTCGCGCTGATGGTGGCTGACCAGGAGCTTCCCGGACCGGCACCCCTCGCGGTCGCGGGCGCAGGTCGCTCGGACCTTCTGCCGCCCCCCGCGGCGGGGGCGGCAGGCTCACCTGCGGCTTTGCCATTGAGAGAGAACAAAAGACCAAGAC
>Ga0137415_10008471_pt1 | contig 10188 bp, 11 predicted proteins | sample CZODoug3_1_1_16f_FD_183082 | JGI IMG/M metagenome (GOLD analysis project Ga0137415, IMG submission 183082) | Vadose zone soil fungal communities from Angelo Coast Range Reserve, California, USA - CZODoug3_1_1_16fungal (Hybrid Assembly) | ecosystem: Environmental > Terrestrial > Soil > Vadose... | reverse complement strand
ACTGCAGGCTAGCTGCGCCACCAGCGCCAGCTGCGCGATTGCACCCGTTTCCCGGCGTTTTCGAAGAGCACGGTTGATTTACCTTGCGTCTCGTTCAGGGGGCCCACTCTATAACACCCCTGCGCGGCTTGTCCAGCTTGCTAAAGCACTTTGCCCGGATTCATGATGCCGTGTGGGTCGAGAGCGCGCTTCAACTTGCGCATCAGCTCCAGTTCGAGAGCTGACTTGTAGCGCTGGATCTCCGCGCGTTTCAGCTGGCCGAGTCCGTGCTCGGCGCTGATTGAGCCGCCGAAACGCGCAACGCTGTCGTGCACCAGGCGATTGATCGCCGCTGTATTCTTGACAAAAACATCGGGAGCAACCCCTTCCGGAGCGGATACGTTGTAGTGAAGGTTTCCGTCGCCGACGTGTCCGAAAGTCACCAGGCGCACGCCCGCATGAGCGCGGGCGAGTTCCTGGTCCGTCGCCGATATGAAATCGGCGATGCGCGAGATAGGGATAGAGACATCGTGCTTGATATTCGGCCCCTCGTGCGCCTGCGCCTCAGAAATGAATTCACGCAGCTTCCAGAAATCGCGGGCCTGTGTTTCACTCTGCGCGACCGCCGCATCGAGAATGTTTTTCTCCCCGAGAGCCGCTTCCAGCACGTTTTCGGCCAATGCCCTGACGCCTCCACCCGACTGCGTGTCCGAGAGTTCCATGAGCACATAGTGAGGGAAGCGCCGCGGAAAAGGCGCCGCAGCATCGCTGAAGTGCTTCAGCACGAGCGCGAGGCAAAAATCGGAGAATAGCTCGAATCCAGTGAGCCTCTCGCCGCAGGCCTCCAAAGCCCGTTCCAGCAGTGCCAGCGCCTTTTCCGGACTCTGCAGCGCCACCACCGCGGTCGCACGAGACTTCGGCAGGGGAAAGAGTTTCAAGACCGCCGCTGTGATAACGCCAAGCGTTCCTTCGGCACCGATGAAAAGCTGCTTCAGGTCATAGCCGGTGTTGTCCTTGCGCAGGCCGCGCAGGCCCTCCCATACCTCACCGGAGGGCAGCACGACCTCGAGTCCCAGCACGAGGTCGCGGGCGTTGCCGTAGCGCAGCACCGCCGTGCCGCCCGCATTGGTGGAAAGATTGCCGCCGATTTCGCAACTGCCTTCGGCAGCAAGGCTCAAGGGAAACAGCCGACCCACCTCCTCGGCCGCCCTGTGCAAATTGGCCAATACACAACCGGCTTCCACGGTCATGGTGTTGTTGCGCGCATCGACTTCGCGGATCCGGTTCATGCGCGAAAGATTGAGGATGATCTGCGTGCCGCTCGCGTCCGGGGTCGCGGCGCCGCAAAGGCCCGTGTTTCCCCCTTGAGGGACGATCGCCGTACGCGAATCGGCGCACGCACGCACCACCCCGGCCACCTCGGCGGTGGACGCCGGCTTGACCACGGCTACCGGCTTGCCCAGGTAGCGCTTCCGCCAATCTGTCGCGTAGGGCGCGACCTCCGCCGGCGAGGTGATCAGCCCCCCAGGTCCCACGATGGTCCGAATTTCCTCGATGAACGATCTCATTCGGCCTCTCGGCGCGGCCGCGCAGCGCTCCGCCGTACCCGTCTCTAGCCGACGGACTTGAGCGCATCCCGCATCTGCGAGATGGCCGCCCGGTAGTCCTTCGAGCCGAAAATCGCCGAGCCCGCGACGAAGGTATCGGCCCCGGCGCGCGCGATTCCGGCGATGTTTCCGGCGTTCACGCCGCCATCCACTTCCAGCATGATCGCGCGCCCCGTGTCGTCGATCTTCCTGCGTGCATCGCGCAACTTATCCAGGGCGTGCGGGATGAATTGCTGCCCGCCGAATCCGGGATTCACCGACATGATGAGAACCAGGTCGAGCTTGTGCAGGACGTGATCGAGGCAGGACAACGGCGTCGCGGGGTTCAACGCGAGGCCCGCCTTGCAGCCCGAGTCGTGGATCAAGCCGACGGTGCGATCGACGTGCTCGCTCGCCTCCGGGTGGAAGCTGATGATGTTGGCTCCGGCGCGAGCGAAATCCGGAATGATTCGATCGACCGGCCTGACCATCAGGTGCACGTCGATCACGCTTTGGGTGAGCGGGCGGATCGCCTCGCACACGAGCGGTCCCACCGTGAGATTCGGGACGTAGTGATTATCCATCACGTCGAAATGGATCATGTCGGCCCCGGCCGCGACGACCGCCGCCACTTCATCGCCGAGCCGCGCGAAGTTTGCCGACAGGATGCTCGGTGCGATCCGGAACGTGCGTGCCGTCATCGCGGGAAATTCTACTTGGATTCGCCCCGGACCGCATGAAACGGCGATCATCTCGCCCTTGTCAGTCCGCGCGATTTCGTGTGGAATGACCGCATGGTCTCGGAAAATAAATACGAGGTCGCGGTCTCCTCGCAGACGCAATACGTCGCGGAGCAGTCCGACGAGCGGAACGCCCGCTTCGTCTTCGCGTACACCATCACCATCCGCAACAACGGCAGCCTTCCCGCTCAGCTGATCTCGCGGCACTGGATCATCACCGACGGCCGCAACCAGGTGCAGGAGGTACGCGGTCTGGGCGTGGTCGGCGCCCAGCCGCTGCTCAAACCCGGGGAAAGCTTCGAGTACACGAGCGGCACGGCGATTGCGACGCCGGTCGGGACCATGCGAGGCAGCTACCAGATGGTGGCCGAAGACGGCACTCGCTTCGACGCGCCGATTCCCGAGTTCACTCTCTCGGTACCCCGTGTCCTGCACTAGTGCCGATCGGGATCCTTGTTTTCCGGCCTGCGCGGCAGCGTCCACCACACGAGAAATGCGACGAGCGCAAGCGCCAGTCCCGCTTCGAGCAGGATGATCCACAAACCGGAATTCACGCGATGCCCTCTCGAAGTCCTCGGAAGCCGATGATAGAGCACTTGCGCTGGTTTTTCCTCGCGGCTGCGGGCTTGATTGCAGGATGCGCCCTGCAGCCGCTGCCGGACGGAGCTTGCCCTTGTCCCGGGCTGCCCCCCCTTGCCCCTCGCATCAACCCGCTCGAGCCGGTCGATTTCGGGGCGCTGCCGGGCTGGAAGGAAGGCGAGCAGGCGGCGGCCTGGCCTGCATTGCTCTCATCCTGTCAGGCGTTGCGCTGGCGCGAGGCGTGGCGCGGCGTGTGCGCGCGAGCGACAGAGCTTCGCTCGCCCGGCGACGAGGAGGCGCGGCGTTTCCTCGAGGAAAATTTCACGCCGTGGCGTCTCGCCAATCCCGACGGCGCGATCGAGGGGCTGGTCACGGGCTACTACGAACCGCTCCTGCGCGGCAGCCGTGCCAAGGCTACGCCGTTTGTATTTCCGGTATACGGTCCGCCGGACGACCTGCTCACCATCGACCTCTCCGCGACCAATCCGGAGCTGCGCGGCATGCGCTTGCGCGGTCGCGTAGAGGGCAAGCGCGTCGTGCCGTATTATTCGCGCGCGGAAATCGCCCGCGGCGCCGCACCCGTCGCCGGAAAGGAAATCCTGTGGGTCGATGATCCGATCGAAGCCTTTTTCCTCCAGATCCAGGGCTCCGGAAGGATCCAGCTCGAGGGCGGCGAGACGCTGCGCCTCGGCTACGCGGACCAGAACGGCCACCCTTTTCAGTCGATCGGGCGCTACCTCGTCGAGCGCGGCGAGCTCAAGCTCAACGAAGCTTCGATGTCGGCGATCAAGTCCTGGGCGGCGGCGAATCCGAAGCGTCTCGAAGAGCTGCTCAACCAGAACCCGAGTTTCGTGTTTTTTCGCGAATTGCCCGTCGCCGACCCGGCGAGCGGGCCCGTGGGCGCGCTCGGCGTGCCGCTCGCTCCGGGCCGCTCGATCGCCGTCGATCCGCGTTACGTCCCGCTCGGGGCTCCGGTATTTCTGGCGACGACGTTTCCGGCCAGCGTGACGCCGCTGACACGTCTGGTGATAGCTCAGGATACGGGTGGTGCGATCCGCAATCCGGTGCGTGCGGATTTCTTCTGGGGGTTCGGCCCCGAGGCGGGCTCCCAAGCGGGCCGCATGCGGCAGCAGGGAAGGATGTGGGCGCTTCTCCCGAAGGACCTGAAACCCGCCCCAGCCGGCGCGGGTGACGCCCCGAAGCCGGGCACGCCTCAATAGCTACTTCTTGACGTCGCCCATCAGTTTGACCAGCTCTTCGGGCCGGGCGCCGAGGATTCTCTCCCCATTCGTCGTGAAGCTGGTCGGCGTCGCTCTCACGCCGATCTTCTTGCCGAGGGCAAGCCACTTATCGACCGGCGCGTTACAGGAAGGCGCAACCGCGGGCTCGCGACCGTTCAACATGAAATCGTAGTAGGCCTTGGCCCGGTCCGGCGAGCACCAGATGGTTCGCGCCTTGTCCGGCGATTCAGGCCGGAGAATGGGGTAGAGAAACGTATAGATCGTAATGTCGTCCTGTCGCAGCAGCGCGCGGTCCAGGCTCTTGCAATAGGGACAGAAAGGATCGGAGAAAATGGCCACGACGCGCTTGCCGCTGCCCCGCACCTGCTTGATGGCGAGATCGAGCGGCAGATCCTCGAACTTGATCGCCGTAAGTTTTTGCTGGCGCTCTTCGGTGAGATTCTTCTGAGAGCGTGCGTCGATGATGTCGCCCTTGAACACGAAGTTTACCTGCTCATCGGCATAGAACAGCGTCTCCCCCACCACGATTTCGTACAGTCCGGCATAGGACGTCCTGGTGACACTGTCCACTTTGATTCCGTCGAAGCGGGCCTCCACGCCTCGCTTCACCGAAGCCTCGTCGGCCAACGCCGTCGTCGCGAAGGCCGCGGCGAGAAATAAAGCCGGCAGTCGCAAACTCATAGTGGTTCCTTGTGATGAGGGGCTCCGCCCATTCCCATGGCGCGGCGCGCAAGCAGCGTCTTTACGACCGGAATGGAATCGGTCAGGTTCAATCCGAAGTTTCGGATTCCCGCGACCATTCGGTGATCGGCGCCAAACATCCGGAAAAGCCCGTCGGTGACCCAGCGCAAGGCCAGTATATCCTCCGCCCGAGCGCGCTCATAGCGCCGCAAGAGGAGGCGATCTCCCGCGTCAGGCGCCTCGCGCAGCAGGTCGGCCAGAGAGTGGGCGTCGCCCAATCCCAGATTGCATCCCTGCCCGGCGAGCGGATGCACGACATGTGCCGCGTCGCCGATCAGCGCTACCCTCCCGTAAGCGATCCGATCGGCAAACATGCGGCCCAAGGGGAAGGCGGCGGGCGGGGTGAGCGGCTGCAAAGGCCCCAGCGCTTCGTCGCCCGCCGCGCTCACGCGAGCGCAAAGCGCCGCGGGCGCGAGGGCGAGCAGCTCGCGGGCTTGCGCCGGCGGTGTGGACCAGACGATCGAGACGCGCCGGTCCGGCAGAGGCAGATAGGCGAGCACCCCGTCGCGGCGAAACCATTGATACGCGATATTGCGATGTGCCGACGCGCAGGCAAAGTTGGCGACGACGCCGAGCTGCGCGTAGCTCCCGCTTCGGACCTCGATGCCCGCGGCGCGCCGGACCCACGACTCGGCTCCGTCGGCGCCGACCGCGAGTTTCGCCGTGACCACGTTGCCGTCCTCGAGACGGATTTCGACGCGATCCTCCCTGCGGCACAGCTCCGATGGGGCCGCCGGACATAGCAACGAAAGATTTCGCTGGCGTTCGAGGCCTTGCCACAGGGCGTGGTGAAGCCGGCCGGATTCGACCGTCGCCGCGAGTTGCGGCACCCCCGACTCGTATGCGGAGAAATCGAGCCGCGAGCGCCCGTCATCGCCGAACACGCGCATGTCGTAAATCGGCGTGACGCGCCCGGCTTCGAAGCCCCGCCACGCGCCGACGCGATCGAGAAACGCCGTGCTCGCCGGAGTCAGCGCGTAGACGCGCGAGTCCCACTCGGCGCCCGGCGAAGACGGCGCCTTGCGCTCGACGAGCGCAAGCCTTAACCTGCTTTCGGCAAGCGCCGCCGCCAGGCTCGCCCCGGCAAGCCCTCCGCCGACGATGACGATGTCGAAATCCACTCGGGGATTGTACCCGAGTCTTCCTTGACAACTATTGGATGCAAAACGGATAATTTCCGGTTTTCCGTGGCGAATTAGCTCAGCTGGTTAGAGCGACGGAATCATAATCCGCAGGTCCGGGGTTCGAGTCCCTGATTCGCCACCATTTCTCCTCTAGCGAGCAATCATGGCCCGATGCCGCAGCACATGCCTTGCGCTCCTGGCGGTCCTCTTCGGGGCCGTACCGGTCCTCGCTCAGACGCGGCCGAGCCCCATCCCGGAGGACTCCAGACGAGGCTACATCCGGCACGTCGAAGAGATGGCCGTAATCGTTGACGACAAGGCGATGCAGCTCGCCGCCGGCGCGACCGTCCGAAATCAGCAGAACTTGATCATCGTGCCGATGAGCATCCCGCGCGAAGGCGCCTGGGCGGATTACATGCTGGATCGCGACGGGCAGGTTCTTCGCGTGTGGCTGCTGACACCCGCTGAGCTCGCGCGGCCGAGGCCCGGAGGCCGCTAGCGTGACGAAAAAACTCTTCATTCGCACCTTCGGCTGCCAGATGAACGAGTACGACTCGGACAGGATGGCGGACCTGTTGCGCGCAGAGAGGGGCTTCGAGATCACCGACCGACCCGAAAACGCGGACCTGATCCTGTTCAACACCTGCTCGGTGCGCGAAAGGGCGCAGGAAAAAGTGTTTCACGATCTCGGCCGCGTGAAACACCTGAAGCAGGCGCGGCGCGACCTCCTCATCGGCGTGGGCGGCTGCGTCGCCAGCCAGGAGGGCGCGGCCATCGTGGCGCGCGCGCCCTACGTCGATCTCGTGTTCGGCCCGCAGACGCTGCACCGGCTTCCGGAATTGATCGACGCGCGGCAAAGCTCCGGCCGCCCGCAGGTGGACGTCTCCTTTCCCGAGATCGAAAAATTCGACAAGCTCCCGCCGGCTAGCGTGAAAGGTCCGAGCGCCTTCGTTTCGATCATGGAGGGCTGCAGCAAGTATTGCAGCTTCTGTGTCGTCCCCTACACGCGCGGCGAGGAAGTGTCCCGCCCGTTCGACGATGTGCTCACCGAGATCGCCGACCTCGCCGACCAAGGCGTGAAGGAAGTGACCTTGCTCGGCCAGAACGTCAACGCCTATCGAGGGCGGACGGCCGACGGCGTGATCGCGGATCTTGCGGAGCTGCTCGAGTATGTCGCCGAGATACCCGGCATCGGGCGCATCCGTTACACCACTTCTCATCCGAAGGAATTCACTCAACGTCTCGTCGACGCCCACGCCCGGATCGACAAGCTCGCTCCGCACGTGCACCTCCCGGTGCAGTCGGGCTCCGACCGGGTGCTCGCGGCGATGAAGCGCGGCTACACGGCCCTCGAATACAAGTCGATCGTGCGCAAGCTGCGCGCCGCACGGCCCGACATCAGCATCTCCTCGGATTTCATCGTCGGTTTCCCCGGGGAAACCGAGCAGGATTTCGAGGCGACGCTGAAACTGGTTGACGAGGTCGGCTTCGACGATTCGTTTTCGTTCGTCTACAGCCGGCGGCCCGGAACCCCCGCCGCCGACCTTCCCGACGATACGCCGCCGGAAGTGAAGCGCGCGCGGCTCGCTCGGCTGCAGGAGAAGGTGGACGGCCATGCGAACCGCATCAGCCAGTGTAGGGTCGGCACGCGCCAGCGCATTCTCGTCGAAGGCGTCTCGCGCAGGGACGCCGGGGAACTGTCGGGCCGCACCGGAGACAACCGCATGGTCAACTTTCGCGGCCCCCGGCACCTCGTGGGGCAGTTCGTCGAGGTGACCGTCACCGCGGCGATGGCCCATTCGCTGCGCGGCGAGGTCCGCGTTGCGGCGTAGGCCTTTGAAGACCCGACCTCTGGAACTCGTCCTCAGCCCGGTCGACAACCAGCGCCTCGCCAATCTTTGCGGGACGCTGGACGAGAACCTCAGGCAGATCGAGACCGCGCTCGATGTCACGATCGCGCGCCGCGGCGAGCGATTCACCGTGCGCGGAGCGCAGGCGGCGAAAGCGGCCGAGGTGCTGCAGAAATTCTACGGCGACGCAAAGCGCGGACTCACCCTGGACGACATTCAGCTCGGCCTGATCGAAGCCCGCTCCCGCGGAGCAAAGGATGACACGCCGCTTCTCACTCGGCGGGCGGACCTGCGCGGCCGCACGCCCAGGCAGCGGCAGTACATCCAGAATATCCTCGAGTACGACATCACCTTCGCGATCGGTCCCGCGGGCACCGGCAAGACCTATCTCGCGGTGGCGTGCGCCGTGGACGCGCTCGAGCGCGACGCGGTGAAGCGCATCGTGCTGGTGCGGCCTGCGGTCGAGGCGGGCGAGCGCCTTGGGTTCCTCCCGGGAGATCTTGCTCAGAAAGTCGACCCTTACCTGCGGCCGCTCTACGATGCGCTCTACGATCTGCTGGGTTTCGACAGGACCGGCAAGCTCTTCGAGCGAGGCGCAATCGAACTCGCGCCGCTCGCCTACATGCGCGGGCGCACGCTGAACCACTCGTTCGTCATTCTCGATGAGGCCCAGAACACCACCCCAGAGCAGATGAAGATGTTCCTCACGCGCATCGGCTTCGGCTCCAAGGCGGTGGTCACCGGCGACATCACGCAGATCGATCTCGCGCGCGGGCAGAAGAGCGGCATGGTGGCGGTCCAGAAAATCCTGGCTGACGTCCGGGGAATCGCGTTTACCGCGTTCAAGAGCGAGGACGTCGTTCGCCATCCGCTGGTGCAGCGCATCGTGGATGCCTACGAACGTCACGGGGACGAGTAGCCGCCGTGCCGCGAGCACGACCGCGTCGCCGGCGAACGCCTCGCCTCGTGCTCCATCTTCAGATCGTCTCGCGCGCCGCTTCCGTCCCTTCTTCGGCCCAAGTCCGCCGCTGGGCGCGCGCGGCGCTCGAGGTTTCGGCCGAGATCACCGTGAGGATCGTCGGAGCGGCCGAAGCGCGTTTTCTCAACCGTCGCTATCGCGGCCGCGATTACGCAGCCAACGTGCTGAGTTTCCCCTACACATCGCGGCATGGCATGGTGCAGGGCGACATCGTCCTTTGCTACCCCGTCATCGCGCGTGAAGCGCTCGCCCAAGGAAAGTCCCTGGATGCCCATTTCGCGCATTTGATAGTGCACGGACTACTGCATCTCCAGGGTCATCGGCACGCCGGTCGGCGCGAAGCCGCACACATGGAAACGCTGGAAAAGAAGCTTCTCGCCAAACTCGGTTATCCTGATCCCTACGACGACTCGGGGTGACGGGTCCGGGGAAGGGCGCCCGGACAAGACCCCGCCGCGAGCATGGACGAATCGGACAAACCTTCCTTACTTGAACGGCTTTCTGCGCTGCTGATGCGCGAGCCGGAGGACCGCGAGCAGCTGCTCAAGCTGCTGCACTCGGCATTCGAGAGAAATCTCCTCGACGCCGACGCCCTGTCGATGATCGAGGGCGCGCTGCAGGTCTCCGAGATGCAGGTGCGCGACATCATGGTGCCGCGCGCGCAGATGGACATGATCGACGTCAACGAGACCCCCGACAAGTTCATCCCGCACGTGATCGCGACGGCGCATTCGCGCTTTCCGGTCATCGACAAGAATCGCGACGACGTCATCGGCGTCCTGCTCGCGAAGGATCTGCTGCGCTACTACGCCGGGGAGGAAGAGTTCAAGGTGCGCGACATGCTGAGGCCCGCGGTCTTCGTTCCCCAGTCCAAGCGCCTGAACGTGCTGCTGCGTGAATTCCGCGCGAACCGCAACCACATGGCGATCGTGGTCGACGAGTACGGCGGGGTGGCCGGGCTGGTGACCATCGAGGACGTGCTCGAGCAGATCGTCGGCGACATCGAGGACGAATACGACTTCGACGATTCGGAAGACAACATCGTGCGCGAGCAAGGAGGCCACTACCGCGTCAAGGCGCAGACGGAAATCGCCGATTTCAACCGGGCCTTCGGAACGAAATTCTCCGACACCGATTTCGACACCGTCGGCGGGCTCGTGGTAAACCGCTTCGGGCGCCTCCCCAAGCGCGGCGAGGCGATCACCATCGACGGCCTGCGCATCCAGGTGCTGCGCGCCGACAGCCGCAGGCTGCACGTCCTTCAGGTGCACCGGCTGCCAGGCAAGGCTTGAAGGCTTTTCTCAAATCGCCGCTCGCCGCGATTGCCGCGGCTCTGGTGGCAGGCGCGCTGACTGTCGCTGCTTTCGCT
>Ga0137415_10008470_pt1 | contig 10189 bp, 7 predicted proteins | sample CZODoug3_1_1_16f_FD_183082 | JGI IMG/M metagenome (GOLD analysis project Ga0137415, IMG submission 183082) | Vadose zone soil fungal communities from Angelo Coast Range Reserve, California, USA - CZODoug3_1_1_16fungal (Hybrid Assembly) | ecosystem: Environmental > Terrestrial > Soil > Vadose... | reverse complement strand
CGGCACGCGCGGCAGATCCAGTACCTTGCCCCCGCTGCTCTGCGTCTCCTTCTTCTCCGAGAAGCCGGTCGCGATCACGGTCATCCTGACCTCGTCCCCCATGTTCGGATCGATGACCGCGCCGAAGATGATGTTCGCGTCCTCGTGCGCGGCTTCCTGGACGATGCGCGCCGCCTCCTCGACTTCATGGATCGAGAGGTCGGAGCCGCCCGTGAAGTTGATGAGGATGCCGCGCGCGCCCTGGATGGACGTGTCGTCCAGCAACGGACTGGCGACCGCCTTCTGGGCGGCGTCGAGCGCCCGGTGCTCCCCCTTGCCGGTGCCCGTGCCCATCATCGCCAGTCCCATGCTCGACATGATCGTACGCACGTCGGCGAAGTCGAGGTTCACGAGCCCGGGGACGAGGATCAGGTCGGAGATGCCCTGCACCGCCTGCTGGAGCACCGAGTCGGCGACGCGGAAGGCGTCGATGAGCGGCGTGCCGCGGTCGACGACGGACAGCAGGCGCTGGTTCGGGATGGTGATGAGCGTGTCCACGACGCAGCGGAGCGCCTCGAGGCCGGCCTCGGCCTGCTGCGCGCGCCGCCGACCCTCGAACGTGAACGGTTTGGTGACGACGGCGACGGTGAGGATCCCGAGGTCCTTCGCCAGCGACGCGACGACGGGCGCGGCGCCGGTCCCGGTGCCGCCGCCGAGGCCGGCCGTGATGAACACCATGTCCGCGCCGCTGAGGAGGCGCGTGATTTGCTCCGGATCCTCCTGCGCCGCCTCGCGGCCGACCTCCGGGTTCGAGCCTGCGCCGAGCCCCTTCGTCAGCTTCGCGCCGAGCTGGAGCCTGACGGGCGCGGGCGAGGCGTGGAGCGCCTGCACGTCCGTGTTCGCCACGATGAACTCGACGCCGGTGAAGTGCGCCGCCATCATCCGGCTCACCGCGTTGCCACCGCCGCCACCGAGGCCGATCACCTTGATCTTTGCCGCCTGCGGCACCTCGTCGAGCTCGAAGAGCGGGCGTCGTCCGCGATCTCGTTCCATGCGGTCCTCCTGTGAGTGTTTGCCATGAGTCCGCTTTCGTCGCCGGTGCGCACGAGCCACGTCACGCGGGAACAGTAGCGGCTGCACTCCACGCCGACCCGTTCTAGAGGATGTCATTCAAGATTCCGGTGAGCCCTCGCGCGAGCCGCGTGAGGGGATTGCCGTCGGCCGCCTGCGCGGCGACGCCTTGCGGCCGGGCGCGCAACCCCTGGAGGGCAAGCCCGACGGCCGTCGCGTACACCGGGCTCCGGATGACGTCGCCGAGCCCGCGCACGCCGAGTGGCAGGCCGCGGCGCACGGGCTGGTCGAACACGCCCTCGGCGAGCTCCGGCACGCCCTGCAGGAGCGAGGTCCCGCCGGTGACGACGACGCCGGCCGTCGCCGCGTCCTGGAAGCCGGCGCGGGCGAGCTCGCGCGCCACGAGCGTGAAGAGCTCCTCCACGCGCGGCTGGATGATCTCCGACAGCACCTGGCGGGAGAGCTGCCGGGGCTTCCGGCCACCGACCGACGGCACGTCCACCGTCTCCTCGGGAGGCACGAGCGCAGTGACCGCGCAGCCGTAGCGCTTCTTCATCTCCTCGGCGTCCGCCATCGGGGTGCGGAGGCCGATGGCGATGTCGTTCGTGATGTGGTCGCCACCGAGCGGCAGGATGGCCGTGTGCCAGACGGCGCCGCTCCGGTAGAGCGCGACGTCGGTCGTCCCGCCGCCGATGTCGATGACGAGCACGCCCAGCTCCTTCTCGTCCTCGTACAGGACCGCCTCGCCCGACGCGAGCGCCTCGAGCACGATGTCGTGGACGGCCAGGCCGGCCCGGTTCACCGAGCGCACGACATTCTGGACGGACGTCACCGCGCCGGTGACGATGTGCACCTCGACCTCGAGCCGCACCCCCGACATGCCGATCGGCTCACGGATCCCGTCACCGTCGTCCACGATGAAATTCTGCGGCAGGACGTGGATGATCTCGCGATCCTGCGGCAGGCTGATCGCGCGCGCGGCCTCGACCGCGCGCTCGATGTCCGTCTCGCTCACCTCGCGGTCCTTGCCGGAGACGGCCACGACGCCACGGCTATTGACGCCACGGATGTGACCCCCGGCGACCCCGGCGTAGACGCCGGAGACTTCGACGCCCGCCATCTGCTCGGCCTCGCCGACGGCCGCCCGGATCGCCTCCACCGTCGAGTCGATGTTGACGACGATTCCGCGGCGGAGCCCGCGCGAGGGCGCGATGCCGACGCCGACGACGTCGAGGCCGACCGACCGTACGGGCTGGGCGATGACGGCGCAGATCTTCGTGGTGCCGACGTCGAGGCCGACGACGAGGTCTTGCGTCTTCGGGCGCTTCACCGAGCGCCTCCTCGCTGGAGGACCACCTGGTCGCGGAACCTGAGATCCACGGTGCGGACGTCCTGCGTTAGGGCCTGGGCGAGCACGCCCTCGAGGCGCGCCAGCCGCTCCTCCCAGTCCTCGGTCCCGAGGCGCACCTCGACGCCGTCCACGGTGTAGAGGACCGGGCCGTCCTTCCGGCTCATGTCGATCTCGGCGATCTCGGCCGTGAGGCGGCTGCCGCTCCGGAGGAGCGCCTTGATGAGCGCAATCGCCGCCTGCGCCTTCGGTCCGGGCGCCGCGCGCAGCGAGGCGAGCTCGCCCTCGGAGAGCCCGCTGACGACGGGCACCTCCGGGACGACGGCCTGCGGGGCGAGCCCGAGGAGCCGGCCCTCCTCGTCGAGCCAATGGAGCCGGCTGCCGTGGACGAGCGTGAACGGCCGCCGCTCCTCGACGCTGATCACGACGTGGCTCGGGAACTGGCGGACCACGTCCGCCCGCCGGACTTCCGGCAGCGCCGTCACGCGGCCGGCGACGGCCTGCGTGTCGAGGCCAACGATGCTCGTGCCCGGCGGGATCGCCGCGGCGGCGAGGATCTGCTCGACCGGCAGGCGGGAGGCGCCGCGCACTTCGACGCTCGCGACCGCCAGGCGCGGAGTCGTCAGGAGCCAATGCGCGCCGAGCGCCGCGCCGGCGGGTAGCAGCACGACCAGCGCGGCGACGGGCAGGAGCCGGACGGCCCGACGCAGCCGGCGTCGCCGACGCCGCGCGCGACCGATCCGCTGGCCGGTGACGAACGCCGAGCGCTCCCCGAGGTCACGCAGCGCCGCGGGGCGGGCCCTGGGCGAGACGAGGCCGCTCGGCATGCTATTCCCCGACGCTCCGGATCTCCGACTCCAGCGGCAGGCCGAAGTGGGCCTGGACACGCTCGCGCGTGAGGTCCATCAGCGCTACGATGTCGGCCGCCGTCGCGCCGCCACGATTCACGATGAAGTTGGCGTGTTTTGAGGAGATCTCGGCGCCGTTGATCCGCTTGCCCTTCAGCCCGCACTTCTCGATGAGCCGGGCCGCCACCTCACCGGGCGGGTTCTTCCAGACGCAGCCGGCCGACGCGAGGGCGAGCGGCTGGGTCGACTTCTTTTGCTTCAGGCGGACCCTGATGTCCTTCTGGATCTCGGCGAGCGGCCGGCGCGCGAGGCGGAGCCGGCAGCCGATCAGCACCGCGCCCGAGGGCGGATGGAAGGTGCTGAAGGTGAAGGTGCCGTGCGCGGGCTTGAACTCGCCGAGGGAGCCGTCCGGGTGGAGGAAGTACACCGCGCTCACGAAGTCGCCGATCCAGCCGTCCGGCGTGCCCGCATTCATGGCGAGCGCGCCGCCGATCGTGGCCGGAATCCCGACGAGGCACTCGATGCCGCCGAGGTTCACCGCCGCCGCCTCGCGGATCAGCGCCGAGAGGCTCACGCCGGCGCCCGCGAGCGCCTCCTCGCCGTGGAACTCGGCGCGCCCCAGGCAGCCCTCGAGCCGCAGCACGACGCCGCGGACGCCGCGGTCCTTCACGAGCAGGTTGTTGCCGCCGCCGATCACCGCCACCGGCAGCTGCTCGCGGTCGGCGAAGAGCAGGGCGTGTCGGATGTCGTCCACGTCCTGCGGGACGACGAAGATGTCGGCGGCGCCGCCGATGCGCAGCGAGGTGTGGAAGCTCAGGGGCTCCTTGAACCGGACTTCCCCCCGGATCTCTCCTAGCATTAAGCCCTCCCGTCAAGAGAGTCGGCATCGATGTGTCTCAGCAGTTCCGGCCCGAGCTGGCTCACGTCGCCGGCGCCGAGCGTCAGCACGAGGTCACCCGGCCGCGTGATCTCGGCGAGGTGCTCGAGGACGCGCGTCCGGTCGTTGCCGAGGTAGATGACGTTCCTGTGCCCGTGGGCACGGATCCCCTCGGCGAGGTCCTCGCCGGTGACGCCGGGAATCGGGGCCTCGCCCGCGGGATAGATGTCCATCACGATCAGAACGTCCGTCTGGTTGAAGGCCGTGAGGAACTCCTGCCGGAGGTGGCGCGTCCGCGTGTAGCGGTGCGGCTGGAACACCGTCACGACCCGGCAGTCGAACCCAGCCTTGGCGGCGGCCAGGGTCGCCCGGATCTCGGCGGGATGGTGACCGTAGTCGTCCACCACGGTCACGCCGCGCGCGCTGCCGCGGATCTGGAACCGGCGCTGGACGCCGGCGAAGCCGGAGAGCGCCTTCTGGATCGTCACGAACGGGATCTCGAGGTCGAGGCCCACGCCGATCGCGGCGAGGGCGTTCAGCACGTTGTGGCGGCCAGGGATCTGGAGCGTGCACTCGCCGAGGAGGCTCCCGCGCTGGACGACCTCGAAGCGGCTCGTCATGCCCGAGAGGGTGAGGTGCCGCGCGACGAGGTCGGCGCCCGACTCGAGGCCGTAGGTGATGATGCGCTTTTCGATTCTGGGAATGAGCATCTGGATGTTCGGCTGGTCGAGGCAGAGGACCACAGACCCGTAGAACGGCACCTTGGCGACGAAGGCGACGAAGGCCTCGCAGATCGCCTCGAGCGTGCCGTAGTGGTCGAGGTGCTCGGCGTCGATGGTCGTCACGACCGCGATCGTCGGCGCGAGCTTGAGGAACGAGCCGTCCGACTCGTCGGCCTCGGCGACGAGATACTCGCCCTGGCCGAGCCGCGCGTTCGAGCCGAGGTTCGTGACGCGACCGCCGACGACGATCGTCGGGTCGTATCGCCCCTCGGCGAGGACGACGCCGATCAGCGACGTGGTCGTGGTCTTGCCGTGCGTGCCGGCGACCGCGATGCCGTACTTGAGGCGCATCAGCTCCGCGAGCATCTCGGCGCGTGGGATCGTGGGGATGCCGCGCTGGCGGGCGACCTGCACCTCGACGTTCTCACGCGAGACGGCCGAGGAATAGACGACCACGTGTGCGCCCTCGATATGGGCCGTGTCGTGGCCGACGTAGACCTTCGCGCCAAGCTGTTCGAGTCGTTCCGCCGCCTCGCTTCGGCGCTGATCGGATCCGGTCACCCGGTACCCGAGGTTCAACAGGATCTCGGCGATGCCGGACATACCGACGCCGCCGATCCCCACGAAGTGGATCTGTTGGTAGCGCTTAAACATCGGCGTGCTGGGAGATGTTCAACAGCACTCCCGTCGAAAGCATCGTGACGAGCAGGGCCGATCCGCCGAAGGAGATGAAGGGCAGCGGCAGACCCTTCGTCGGCAGCATGCCGGTCACGACTCCGAGGTTCACGAGCGTCTGCGTCGCGATCAGCACGGTGATCCCGAGCGCCAGATACGCGCCGAACGGGTCGGGCGCGCGCAACCCGACGCGGAGGCCACGCCAGACGAGCACGAGGAAGAGACCCAGGATCGTCACCGCCCCGACGAAGCCCAGCTCCTCGCCGATGATCGCGAAAATGAAATCGGTGTGCGACTCCGGCAGATAGAACAGCTTTTGCGTGGACCCTCCGATCCCCTGGCCGAGAATCCCTCCGTTACCCAGCGCGAGCCACGACTGGATGATCTGGAACCCGCTTCCGCGCGGGTCGGCCCACGGGTCCATGAACGCGGTGATCCGCCGGAGGCGGTAGGGGGCCGCCCAGATCACGAGCGCCAGGAGCGGCACCGCGGGGGCGAGGACGAGGGCCAGGTGCCCGACGCGCACGCCCGCGAGGAAGAGGAGCGCGAACGTGAGCGCGAGCAGCGTCAGGCAGTTCCCCAGATCGGGCTGGGCCAGGACGAGCGCCGCCATCGCGCCCGCCACGGCGAGAGGCGTGAGCAGGCCCTGGCGCAGCCCGTCGAGCGCATCGCGCTTCTTCGCGAGGAACGCGGCGAGGTAGACGACCAGTGCGAGCTTCGCGAGCTCCGCGGGCTGGAACGACACCGGACCCACCCGGATCCAGCGGCGGGTGCCGTTGATCGCCTGGCCGATCGGCGGGATCAGCACGAGGACCAGCAGCGCCCCGGCCGCGATGAGCAGCGGCAGCACCCAGCCCTCGAGCCGTCGGTAGTCCAGCCGTAGCATGATCCAGAGACACCCGGCACCGAGGAACGCCCAGAAGAGCTGCTTCTTCAGGAAGAAGTACGGGTCGCCGAAGCGGTCGGCCGCCACGATCGCGCTCGCCGAGTAGACCATCACCACGCCGATCGAGAGCAGCACGACGGCGACGCCGAAGAGCCACGCGTCGGGCGCCAGCTTCCTCGGCATCAGTAAAGCCGCTCCACGAGCTTCTTGAAGACGTCGCCGCGGTGCTCGAAGTTGTCGAACATGTCGAACGAGGCGCAGGCCGGTGACAGCAGCACGACGTCGCCGGGCGCAGCCAGGCGCCGCGCCGCGTCCACGGCCGCCTCGAGGGACGGATGCGCCGTCACCGGGATCGACGCGGCCTCGAGCGCGGCCGCGATCCTCGGGCCGTCCTCGCCGATCACGATCGCGTGCCGGACGCGCCCGCGCGCGGCGTCGGCGAGCGGGGCGAAGTCTTGCCCCTTGCCCTTGCCGCCCGCGATCAGCACGACCGGCTCGGTGAAGCTCTCGAGCGCCTTCAGCGTGGAGGCGACGTTCGTGCCCTTCGAGTCGTTGTAGTAGTGGACGCCGCCGACCGCGCGCACGAGCTCGATCCGGTGCGCGACGCCTCGGAACTTCCCGATGCCGCGGCGGATCGTGCCCGGCGCGATCCCCGCCCAGAGCGCGCACGCCGTCGCGGCCAGCACGTTCTCGACGTTGTGGGCGCCGCGGAGGAAGATGTCGCCGACCGGGCAGATCTCTTCGACGTGGCCGTTGAGCCGCGCGGCGACCCAGCCATCCCGGACGAAGACCCCGTGGTCGAGCTGACGAATGCGGCTGAACCAGACGACGTGGGCCCGCGTCTTCGGGGCGAGCTCACGCGTGGCCTCGTCGTCGGCGTTGAGCACGGCGCAGTCGGCCGGCGATTGGTTGGCGAAGATCCGGGCCTTGGCGTTCACGTAGGCCGCGAGGGAGCCGTGGCGGTCGAGGTGGTCGGGCGTCACGTTGAGCACCGCCGCGACGCGCGGGTGGAAGGCCGCGGTCGTCTCGAGCTGGAAGCTCGAGACCTCACAGACGACGAGGCCGTCGGCCGGAAACGTGAGCGCGTGCGCCGCGAGCGGCGTGCCGATGTTGCCGGCCACGAGGACCGGGCGTGGCTGCTCGGCGAGCAGCGCGCCGGTGAGCGCGGTCGTCGTCGTCTTGCCGTTCGTGCCCGTGATCGCGAACGTCTCCGCCTCCGTCGCGCGCCAGCCGAGCTCGAGCTCGCCGATGACCGGCACGCCGCGTGCCCGCGCCGCCGCGAGCGCCGGGTGATCGACGGGCACGCCCGGGCTCACCACCACGACGTCCGCTCCCGCGCCCGCGTCGGCCGGCACACCGCCGGTGACCAGCAGCACTCCGATCGCCCGGAGCTCCGCCGCCTCGCGGCCGAGCGCGTCGAGGGGCTTCGCGTCGGTGCCGGTCACGTCGGCGCCGGCCGCGCGCAGGAGCCGCGCCGCGGCGACGCCGCTCCGCGCGAGCCCCACGACCGTCGCACGACGGCCCGCCAGCGAATCGAGAAACGCCCTGCCCCGAGTCACCGTGCCGACCTGGTCGAGGACCCCGATCATTGGCGATGGCCCTCCGTCGACCCCGGCTCCATCAGCGCAGCTTCAGTGTGGTCAGCGCCAGCAGCGCCAGCGCAAACGACACGATCCAGAAACGCACGACGATCTTCGGCTCGGCCCAGCCGCTGAGCTCGTAGTGGTGATGGAGCGGCGCCATGCGGAAGACCCGGTGCCCGGTGAGCTTGAAGCTCGTGACCTGGACAATCACGGACACCGCCTCGACCACGTAGAGACCGCCGATCAGCGGCAGGAGCAGCTCCGCCTTCGTGAGCACGGCGAGCATCCCGATCGTGGCGCCCAGCGCGAGCGAGCCCGCGTCGCCCATGAACACCTCGGCCGGATGGCAGTTGAACCAGAGAAATCCGACCGAGGCGCCGATGAGCGCACCGCAGAAGACCGTGAGCTCCCCCGCGCCCTTGACGTTCAGGATCTTGAGGTAGTCCGCCGCCCGGAAGTTGCCGGTCAGGTACGCGATGATGCCGAAGGCGCCGCCCGCCATGATGACGGGGCCGACCGCCAAGCCGTCGAGGCCGTCCGTCAGATTCACCGCGTTCGACGCTCCCACCACCACGAGCACGGCGAAGGGGATCCAGAGCACGCCGAGGTTGACGAGCCAGCCCTTGAAGAAGGGGATCACCAGCACGGGGAGCCACTGCGCCGGCGGCTGCCAGAAGACGATCTGCAGGAGCACCGCGGTGATCACGAGCTGTGCCCCGAACTTGACGCGCATCGAGAGCCCCCTGCGCGTGCGGAGCTTCGTCACGTCGTCCCAGATGCCGATCAGGCCGAAGCCGAGTGTCGTCAGCATGGCGACCAGGACATAGCGGTTCTGGAGGTTCGCCCAGAGCAGCGTGGTCGCGAGGATCGCCGTGAGGATGAGAACCCCGCCCATCGTGGGCGTGCCCTTCTTCCCGCGGTGGCGCTCCGGCGTGTCCTCGCGGATCGTCTCGCCACCCTGCTGCAGCACGCGCAGCTTCTGGATCAGCCATGGGCCGACGACGAGCGAGATAACGACCGCCGTGATGAGGGCCATGAAGGACCGGAACGTCAGGTAGCGGAAGACGTTGAAGACGATGTGGTCCTTGGCCAGCGGGACGAGGAAGTGGTAAAGCATCCGCCGCCCTCATTCCCGGGCCAGGCGCGCCACCAGCGCGTCCACGACCCGCTCCAGGCGCATCCCCCGCGAGCCCTTGACCAGCACGGTGTCGCCGGGCGCCAGGCGCTTCAGGAGGTGCGCCACGGTGTCCTCGAAGGTCGTCGCGTGATGGGCGGCGGCGAGCCCCGCCGTGCGCGCCGCCTCGACGGCGCGGACCGCGTGGCGTCCGACGCCGACGAGCTCGTCCGCGCCCGTCGCGACGACGGCGCGCCCCGCCTCACGGTGGGCTTCGTCCGTGATCGCGCCGAGCTCGAGCATGTCGCCGAGGACGACGACGAGCCGGCCCCCGACCGCCGCGCGGCGCGCGGCGACCGTCTCGAGCGCGGCGCGCAACGAGACGGGGTTCGCGTTGTACGTGTCGTCCAGGATCCTGACGTCCCCCGCCTGGCGCCAGACACACCGGCCCGCGACGGGCCGGGCGGCCGCGAGGCCGTGCACGATCTCGTCGAGCGTCACGCCCAGGGCCGTGCCGACGGCCGCGGCGGCGAGCGCGTTCATCACGTTGTGGCGCCCCGCGAGGCCGAGCGTGACGGGCCGACGCGCACCGGCCACCTCGAGCGTGAATGCGACGCCGACCGAATCCTCGACGACGTCGCCCGTCATCCGCACCTGCGCCGTCGCCGCGCGCCCGTACGTGATGACCCGCCCCTTCGCGTCGCGGACCATGCCCGCGACGCGCGGGTCGTCGGCATTGAGCACGACCCAGCCCTCCGGGAGGACCGCGCGGACGAGCGACGCCTTCTCCTCGCGAACCCCGTCGAGCGAGCCGAGAAACTCCGTGTGCACGGCCGCGACGTTCGTCACCACGCCGACCGTCGGCCGCGCGAGCTCCGCCAGGTACGCGATCTCACCCGGCCGGTTGGTGCCGAGCTCGACCACGACCGCTTGGTGCTCGGGCGCGAGCCTGAGGAGCGTGAGGGGCAGGCCCCACTGGTTGTTCAAGCTCCCCGCCGGCTTGAGGACGTTCCAGCGCGTGGCGAGCACGGCGGCGACGAGTTCCTTGGTGGTCGTCTTGCCGTTGGAGCCGGTCACCGCGACGAC
>Ga0137415_10008469_pt1 | contig 10190 bp, 9 predicted proteins | sample CZODoug3_1_1_16f_FD_183082 | JGI IMG/M metagenome (GOLD analysis project Ga0137415, IMG submission 183082) | Vadose zone soil fungal communities from Angelo Coast Range Reserve, California, USA - CZODoug3_1_1_16fungal (Hybrid Assembly) | ecosystem: Environmental > Terrestrial > Soil > Vadose... | reverse complement strand
ACAGAATGCGCTGGATCTCCGGGACGGCCATCGGCTGCTTGGTCTCCAGCAGGTCCTCCAGGGACGTGCCGGAGATGTACTTCATGACGAAATAGTTGAGCCCGCCGTCGCTCTCGACGCGGTAGATCGGGATGATGTTGGTGTGGTCGAGCTTAGCGGCGGTCTTCGCCTCCTGCTGGAACCGCTTGACGACGTGCTCGTCCTGGGAGATCTCGGGCGGCAGGACCTTGATCGCGACCTCGCGGTCGAGCGTCAAGTCCTGGGCCAGGAAGACCGCGCCCATGCCGCCCTTGCCGAGCAGGCGCTCCAACTTGTACTTGCCTTCCACCAGCCGCTGCAGGCGAGTCTCGAGGTCGTGCACCTGGCCGCTGGTGGTGGAGGCACCCCCCCCGGTCTGATCCGCCCCGCACGCGTAGCAGAACTTGCTGTTGTCGGGCAGCGGCGTGTGACAGCGCACGCATTCGAACGTCGAGCTCGACGGACTCGTCACGGGAACGTCTGACGCTTGGGATCGAACAGCCCGCCGGTTCCCGTCCCCGCTCGCGGCGCTCCCGCAGGGGGCGCCTGAAGGAACGGCAGCGTCGCGCCGGCGCGGTGGCGACGGGTGCGCACGATCGGGTTCGGGGCCCCGAGCGCGGCGCCGGCCGCGGCAGGAATGAGAATGGACGTGCAGGACGGGGGAAGGAGGATGCTCCCCCCCCTCGCCATGCACAAGGAATACCGCGTCGGCACGCCGGCGAAATCCACCACCGCCACGTAGTAGGAGGCGCCGGCGTTGAGGGACAACGTGATGTTACTCGTGGAGCCAGCGGCAGTGTCGGCGCCAACTAACGTCAGCTGGGTAGGGGTGGCCGAATTCGGCACGGTCAGTACGTAGAGGTCGATGTCCGAAGTGTCGGGCGTCGTGAACGGTCGTGCGATGGTTTGGAAATTCACCAGCGTCGTCCCCGACCCGCCTTGGAGGTCGATGCGCAGCCAGTCGATACCGTGGGGGTTATCGATCGTGAGCGTGTCCGAGAATGTGCCAGGATTTGGAAGCGCGATCTTCCGGTTGCCGAAGTCGGCATAGTGGCAGAATTTGTTCGGCTCGTACTTGTCCGGCTGGCTGCGCGGGTCGGCCACGATGTACCCCTTGACGACGCCGAGCCCGTAGCGCTGGGGGCTCGAGGGCGAGAAGAACGCGAGCACGTGCATGCTGTGGCTCGGCAGCCCGCGCAGCGCGACCACCGTAGACTCGCGCGGCGCCTGGGCCGGTTTGAACGCCTGGCCTTTGCAGCGCATCAGGTCGCTGCCGATGTAGTCGGCGGAGTCGCGCCCGACGTACCCGCCGGGCACCGCTCCATTGTACCGCAGCGAGTCCAGAATGAACGTCCGCACCCCTGTCGTGTCGCCGGACGTCGGGAAGTTGATGAAGAACGTGTAGTCCGACGTGGTGTCGCTGATCGTGAAGTTGAACCAGTCGGCCCGTGAGACCCCCCGCGGCGTCTCCTCGAACGCGAGCGCGGGGTTCAAGAACAGGATCGAGGGGAGCTGCGCCGGCCACGGCCCGCCGAGGTCGAGGTTGATCTTGGCCGGAATCGTATCGTTCGGGTCGTAGATGTCCCTGGGGAGGATCTTCGTGACCGAATCCGCGAACCCGAACACGCCGGCGCCGAGGTAGAACAGGCTGTCGGAGGTCGCGGGTGGGGGCACCCAGTACGAGACGCGCCCTTCGCCGGTCCCTCGGTTCCGCGTGGCGGAGAACGGGTACGGAATCAGGGTCACCCCGGCGAGACTCGTCAAGAAGAGGCTGTCCACGCCGATGCCGTAGACCCTCGCCACCTCGCCGTAGCGGACGATCCGCGGCCGCACGCTGTCGATCTCGAGCGGGTTGGCGACTCTGATGGCGAGGTTGCCCTGGCGCGCCTTGTCGAAGTTGGCGGCGCGGGCGATGATGCCCGCGCTGCCGCTGTTCACCCCGGTGACGGTCGCCGAGCTGCCCGTGTCCCGCTGCACGGTCGCGAAGTTCGGATTCGCGGTCGACCAGGAGAATACGACATTGGGCACGACCAGCGTGTCCTTCCCCACGATCCGGACCGCCCGCGCCTGCACTTTCAGCCGCTCGCCGCGGAGGAGGAACGTCCGGGGCGCCGTCACGAGCACGAAGACCGACGGACTCTGATCGGTGGGGAAGTTACAGGTCCATCCCGCCAGGAGAGCGGCGCAGACGGCGAGCCAGCGGAGGCGGTGCGCAGCAGGCATGCGAGAACATCTCAAGAGGGGACGCAGCCTAATGTATAACGCGCCCTACTTCAGTGCCAACCGCGCTGGCAGCAGGGGGTTGCGCGTGTCTACAACCGCCCCCGCCGCTTGAGCTCCACGTACTGGGCGACGACCGCCTGGGCCGCCCGCGCCGGCGGCACGTCCACGACGATGACCCCCGCGCGACGCATGTGGGCCAGCGCTTCCTCGCGCGCATGCAGCAGCTCCTCGGCCGCTGCTTTCCGAAACGCCCCGCGAGCGACGGGCGGCCGCAGCGCGGCAACGGCGTCGAGCTCCGGGTTGCGCAGCGTCACCGCGAGCGGCAAGTGCCGCGGCCGCAGCGTGGCGACGTTGGCGACGATCGCCTCCGAGGCGAAGCGATCGATGACGTCGGTGAAGATCACGGTGAGCGCGCGCTTGCGGTTGCGGACCGCGAGGTAGCGGAACGCCCCCGGGTAGTCGGGCTCGACCAGCTTGGGAGAGACGCCGGCGAGCACGTCGAGCACCTGCTTGAGCCCGCGTCGCCCACGCTGCGGCGCGACGAACTGCTGCACGCCGTCGGCGAACACCATGATCCCGACGTTGTCGTCGCGCTGGGCGGCCGCATAGGCGAGCTCGAGCGCCGCCTGCACGGCGTAGTCCATCCGGGCCACGCCGCCGGCGACCTCGGCCGTGAGCAGGCGGCCGGCATCCAGCACCAGCATCACCTGCTGGCGCCGCTCGGCTTCGTACTGCCGCGTGATCACCTTGCGCCGCCGGGCCGTCGCTTTCCAGTCGATGTGGCGGAGGTCGTCCCCCGGCACCCATTCGCGCAGGCTCTCGAACATCCGTCCCTCGCCCAACCGGCGCACCGGCTGCCGGCCCAGCTCGCGCCGCCGCTGCGCCTGCGCCACCGACGCGCGCAGCCGCATCGACACGAGCGGCGGGTAGACCGAGACCGCCCACGGCAGCGGGATCGAGGAGCGGCGGACGCCCAGCCCCAACGGCCCGACGCTGTCCAGGAACAGCGCGCCTGCGGTTTCCTTCCCACGACGCACCGGCACGACGGTCAGGAGCTGCCGGGCCGCGGCCCCCGCGGGAACAACCACCGACCGCGCCGGCTGCAGGCCGCCGATCACGTCGGGTCGAACTTCGCGCACCCGCAGTCGGGCGGGGCGGCGGGCAGCGTTGCTCCAGCGGTAAGCGACCGCGCCGGTGTGACCGAGCGAGTAGGCGGGTGCCGCTTCGCGCTCGACGCGAACCGCGATCCCCGCTCGGGGAGCGAGTCGCGCATCGACCCAGACCGCCACGACCAGCGCCACGTCCGCCACCAGCATCGCGTCCAGGGCCCACCCCACGCGGAACCCCAGCAGTCCCAGCACGGCGAGCCCCGCCGCGACCATGAGGGCACGCCGCGTGCACAGGATCACGCGGTGGGCACCTCGGTCTTATCGAGAATCGCCTTGAGCGCGGCGTCGGCGGTCACGCCCTCGAGCTCAAGCTCGGGCGCGACGTTCACGCGGTGACGCAGTACCGACGGAGCGAGCCGCTTTACGTCGTCGGGGACGACGAAGTCACGCTCGTCGATCAGCGCCGAGGCGCGGGCCGCTTTGAGGAGCGATACCCCTGCCCGCGGGCTCGCCCCCAGGGTGAGCGAGGCCGCCTCCCGGGTGGCGCGGACGATCGCCGTGATGTAGGCCGTGATCTGAGGCTCGACTCGCACCGCCTCGGCGGCACGACGCAGGGCCTCGAGGCCGTCGCCGTTGGTCACCGCGGTCACCCCGTACGTCGCCGGGCGGTCGGCTTCGAAACCCTCGACGTATCGCGTGAGAATCCCTTGCTCCACCGGGGCGGGCGGGTAGCCGAACAGCGCTTTCAGCATGAAGCGGTCGAGCTCAGCCTCCGGAAGCGGGTAGGTCCCCTCGAACTCCACGGGGTTCTGGGTGGCGAACACGGTGAACACGTTGGAGAGGGGGTGCGTCTGACCGTCCGCCGTGACGGTGCGCTCTTGCATCGCTTCGAGCAGCGCGGCCTGCGTCTTGGCAGGCGCGCGGTTGATCTCGTCGGCGAGCACGAGGTCGGCAAAGATCGGTCCGGGCCGGAATGTGAACTCCTGCGATGACCCGCCTGGCCCGGCGAGGATCGAGATCCCGGTGATGTCCGCGGGCATCAAGTCGGGAGTGAACTGAATCCGCTGGAACTTCACGTCGAGCGCCAGCGCCAGGGTGCGCACGAGCAACGTCTTGGCGGTCCCGGGGACGCCCTCGAGCAGGACGTGCCCGCGGGCGACCAGTGCGACGAGCACGTCCCGAGTGGCGTCGTCCAGGCCGAGCACCACCTTGCGGAGCGCTTCTAGGATGCGGCGCGCGTCATGCGCGGGTGCAGTTCCTCCCACACGTCCTCCACGGCTTGAGCGGCGGCGAGCACGCGCTCGGGCCCGCCTGGGTGAGTGATGATTTGTTGCAGCCGCTGCACGGCCGCGCGGCCGCGTGGGGTGGGGCTCGCGAGCTCGAGGGCGAGCAACCACTGGCGCGGGTCCCCGTAGGGCGCGTGGCCGCCGCGGCTGAGCCGGCGGCGCAGGCCGGAAACGATGAGACCCACCGCGGTCTCGACACCCGCCGCTCCTTCGAGGCCGGCGGCGAGCGCCTCCAGGTGCTCGAGCGGCGAGCGCCGCCGTCGCTCGATGACGGTCAGCGCCGGCCCGAAGCGCACGGCGGCCGCGGCCAGCGCCACGAGAGCCACCGCCGCGAGCTGCAAGATGGCCCACCCGCCGGGGGAGCGGGCGAGCCATCCCAGTACCGCGCCGCTGACCGACCCCGCGCGGCCGTAGCCATGATGGTATTCGTCCCAGCTGACCCGCCCGCGCCGGGACGGGGAAGGTGGCGGCACCAGCAGCGGGGTCACCAGGAGGGGCACGTCGCTATCGCGCCAGCCGCGGTTACGGAAGTACTCCGGGTCGGCGGCGAGGACTGCCTGGCCCCCGCCGCGGTAGCGCAACCGCACGATGATCGGCCTGCCGGCATGGGGGAAAGGAGGGCCGGCAAAAAGCAACACGTCCCGCTCGACCGTGGCGAGCGCGGGGCAGCTGCCCTCCTTGCGGAGCTCCCCGATGGCACGCCAGCGGGGAGTCGTGTCTTCCGGCCCGGCCTCGCGCGGCGCGAGATAACGGGTCACGGGCGGCAGGCGCAGCTCCGGCTGCGACACCGGCGACACGACGGCCATGCTGTCTACCTCGCCCTGCTTCCGGCTCTCCCTCGACTCCCAGCCCAGGCAGTCCGTGATACCGCCGGCGTTTCCCGCCGCCAGCACCGCGCCCCCGCCGCGCAGGTACCTCACGACTTCCGCCAGCTCGGCGGGCTGGAGCTGGAGGCTTGGGCCGATCAGCACCAACAGCGCCGGCCGGTGGAGGGGGGGCTCACGCGTGAGGTTGAAGAGCGCCGTGCGACGCCGCTCGACGGGCTGGCCCAAGAGCACCAGCACGTCGTACAGCGCCTTGCTCCCGCCCGGCCCCGCGAGGAAGGTGGACGGCAGCTCGTTCTCGGGGGTGGGCCTGGGGCTCCGCACACCCGCGAATACGGCGATGCCCACCGCGACGGCGAGCAGCAGGGCGAGCCAGAGCTCAATGCGGGAGAACATGCTGCAGCACGAGCTGCGCGTCGGCGCCGAAGTCGCGGTAGCACACCGCGTCGCACGGCGCTGCGCCGAACACGTGGCGGTAGAGCCGGGCGACGAGCCCGGTCAGCGTGGCACGCCCCGCCGCGTCGAGCGCCGCCTCACCCGCATACTCGGCGGGGGTCTTGGACGGATGAAAGTGCAGCGCTCGCGCACCGTCGAGCTGCAGGATGACGGCCGTGAAGCGGTGGGCCAGCGCCTCGGCGTAGCGGCCGGCGCGGGCAAGCTCTTCGGCGCGTCGCAGGTGAGCGCCGGCGTCCTCGAGCCGCAACCCGGGAGCGACCGGCACCGGCCCGTCGGGCCGGACGGTGGAACGATAGATGCGCCAAGCCAGGTACCCGAAGTGCACCAGGATGACGAGGAGCAGGACGATGGCGAGCCACAGCAGCAATTGAAAGAGGGTGTGATGCGTCTCGTCCATCCGGTTGAGCCAGGTCAGCAGCGAGTGGAGCCAGTGGCTCAACCACTGCAGCGGGTGGCGGCGCGGCACCCAGTGGTATTCCGGCCGCGCGAACACCTCGCCCACGGCGCGCCGTACCGAGTCCGCGGAGAAGCCCTGGAGGACCGCGTCCGCGCTCAGACGATCCCCAGCTGCTGCCCGAGGAGCTGGAGATCGAACCCCTCCCGCCGGACGCGAAGATCATAGTACAGCAGGGTGAACACACAGGGCAGGATCGGCGCGAGCACGATCGGCAGGAGCGACGAGACGACGACCACCGCCGGCTGTAATCCCGGGTTCGCCAACGCGGCATAACCGCCGATCCCCCCGACGAACGCCGAGGGAACGACATTGGCTATCAGATAGGCGATGATGCCGAGGCCCAGCAGCTTCAGCTTGAACTCGCGGGTGAGCTCCCAGGACCGCCCGAACGCGTCGAACGAGCTCGATAACTCTTCCAGGACGATGACCGGCGTCGTGAGCCCGTAGCCACACGCGACGTAGATCACGAACCAGATCAGCGCGCCGCCTCCCGCCAGCGAGAGCAGCACGCTCACTGCCGTCCCCACGACCTTGCCCAGCGCCGCCAGGACGCCGACGCCCAGCGCACCCGCGATGCCGATCATGAAGATCAACAGCGCCTTTCCCACCGCGACGAGGAACAGGGGGAGGATTCTCGCCGCGCCGAGGGACCACGCTTCCCCGAGAGTGGGCTCGCGTCCCAGGTAAGAGGCGGAAATGATATGGATCGACCCGGCCGTGAGCAGCAGCCCGGCGAGCGTGTACGCCACGGCCACAAACAGCAGGACCAGAATGCCGACCAGCAGGTGATCCTGCACGACGGCGATCATCTGCTCGGGCCCGCGGCCCATGAACCGCAGTCGCAGGTACACGCCGAGGGCGATGGGCAGCCACATGACCGACACGCTCAGCTTGAGGAAGAGCCCGAAGTGACGGCGGTACAGGGTGAAGGCCCCGTCGAGAACCTCTCCCATCTCCATGGGCTTGAGGTCGGCCATGCGCTCGCTCCGTGCGGAGGAAGGCGATAAGATGAGGACGTGAGCGAGTCCCCGCGAGTCCTGTCCCCGCCGCCCCCCCCCGGCCCCCCCCGGCCCCCCGACCTGCGGCAGCGGCACGGGGTCGAGACGCCGGAGCACGTGGAGCTGCAGTTCGAGTTGGCGGGCGTCGGCTCGCGCGCCGCCGCCGCTCTGCTCGACACGTTCCTGCTCGGGGTGTTCCAGATGCTGTGCTGGCTGCTCCTGGGACTGCTGGTCGATCTGCAGAGCGCGGCGGGAAACTGGGCGTTCGCGATCCTCTTCCTCGTCTTCGTCTTCACCTTCCTGTTCATCTATTACGCGCTGTTCGAGGGCCTGAATAGCGGGCGTACGCCCGGCAAAATGGCCCTTGGCATCCGCGTGGTCATGGATTCCGGCCGTCCCGTCACGTTGAGCGCCGCGGTCGTGCGGAACCTGCTGCGCCTGATCGACTTCTGGTTCCCGCTCGCTCCCCTCGTGCCGGGCATGCTGTTCGTTTTCCTCACCAAGAGCAACAAGCGCCTCGGCGACCTTGCGGCCGGCACGGTGGTGGTGCGCGATCGTCCCACCGAGTGGGCCCTCGCCGTGGTGTCATCCCCCAGCGTGCTCCAACCCGGCCTCCCTGGCGGCACACCACCCGTCGAGGAGATCGAGATTGGTCCGCCAGAGCTGTCCGACGACGAATTCCGCCTGCTCGACCGCTTTCTCGCCCGCATGAACGATCTCACGCCCACCGTGCAGGTCCGCATGCTGGTCGAGCTCGCCCGCCGTTTCGAGACGCGCCTTCCCCGCCGCAGCGCCGACCCCCAGGAGTACCTGGTCGCGGTGTTCGCCGAGGAGCAGCTGCGGCGCCGCAGTCGCTTCGCCACGCGGGCGGGGGCCGGACCGGGCGGCGCCGGCCGCACCACGGTCACGGCGGAGCGCTTCCTCGCCCGCAAGCGGGACGCCTGGGAGCAGTTCCGCGGCGTCGCCACGCGCATCGAGCGTGCAGGGGTCGGGGCCCTGCCGCCCGCGGAGATTCCCGCGTTCGCGGCGCGCTACCGCGAGGTCGCGGCCGACCTCGCCCGCGCCCGGACGTACGGCGTGGATCCGCAGATCATCGAGTACCTGGAGCGGCTGGTGAGCGCGGGGCACAACGCGCTGTACCGCGCGCGCGGCCGCAACCGCCCACCGCTCGGTCGCTACCTGCTCGGGGAGTTTCCTGGGGCGGTCGTCGCATCGTGGCGGTACGTCTTGGTCGCCTTCGTGCTGTTCACGGTACCCGCCGCGGTGGGCTACGTGATGCTACGCGAGCGCCCCGAGCTCACCGAGGAGATCGTGCCCCCGACCATGGTGAGCCGGGCGGAGCAGGCCGCCGAGCGGCAGGCCCGAGGCGAGGGATACGCGCAAAGCCCCGACGAAGAGCTGCCGGTCATCGCCTCGCTCATCATTACGAACAACATCCTGGTGTGCTTCTGGGCCTTCACCGGCGGGCTGCTCGCCGGCCTGTTCACCCTGTGGTCGCTCGTCTTCAACGGCCTGAGCCTCGGGATGGGATTCGGCGTGTTCGCCAATCATCACGCCGCGGGCTACCTCGGCACGTTCGTCGTGGGCCACGGCGTCCTGGAGCTGACCGCCATTTTTATCTCCGGAGGCGCCGGGTTTCGGCTGGCGCGAGCCTTGATCGCCCCTGGGGACCGCACGCGCAAAGACGCCCTCGTGCTCGAGGGCATGATCGCGGTGCGCATGATCGGCGCGGTGATCTGCCTGCTCGGCCTCGCCGGCACCATTGAGGGCCTCCTGTCGGCCAGCGACGCCCCGGCAGGCGCCAAGTTCCTCGTGGGCGGCCTCTCGACGGTGTTGCTGGGGCTGTACTTCGGAAACGGGTGGCGGTACCTGCGGTCCCTACGACCAGCGGAAGCGGGAGTGGCGAGCCTTCCCGGGCCAGCGTAGCCACGCCGGCGTCAGCGACAGCAGCGGCGTCCGGCGCCACCACCGCGCCGGCGGGGAGAACAGCGGGCGGTGCCGCCGGCTCACCCGAGCGACTGCAGGATATCGCGCATCCGGCGCGCCAGAGCCTCGATCTGTTTCAGGGTGGAAACGGTCTCCCCGTCGAACTTCTCCTGATTCAGGAGCAGGAGCTGAGTTTCCGCGAGGATCGCCGCCAGCGGATTCGACAGGTCGTGCCGCAGCTTGGACAGTCTGTCCTCGATGGATGGATCGGCCATCACAGCAGCGAGCGGTACAGATCGCGCAGATGATGGTCCCGCAGGTCGCGGACCGACTGCCACAGGTCCTGCTCCGAGGTGGCGCAGAAGATCTCCGCCGTCGCGCGCTCGTGCTCGGTATCCTCGGCCCCGAACAGGATGCGGCCGCGCCAAATGCCGTCCTCGGCGCGGTGCACCGAGAGCCGAATGGCGATGAGTTGTCCGTCGAATCGAATCGGAGTGAGGTCGTGAACGACCGCTTCACGGGCGTCGCCGACCGGATGTCGCGCCGGTTGAGCTGGCATGCCGGGCCGTAGGGCTGGTTTGAGCAAAGATAAAGAGCGCGGCGCCTTATGCAATAGACGGACGCCCGATACGAGGTGCGTGGTGGTGCGTGGTGCGTAGTTCACTCCGAGCGAGGGGCCACCGGCCACGGAGAACACCACGCACTACGCACCACGCACAAGAGCGGCGGTCAGAGGTGAAAGGGTACCGGGGCGAAAGTGAGGGCGAACAGCGCCAGCGCTCCCCAGGCGAGCGGGCGGCGCGAGGGCGGCAGCGGCCGGTACGCGTCCAACACGGGCGGATGGCCGAGCCGTCCCCGCGACAGCGCGAGAACGAGGAGCCCCCAGATCAGCC
>Ga0137415_10008466_pt1 | contig 10190 bp, 8 predicted proteins | sample CZODoug3_1_1_16f_FD_183082 | JGI IMG/M metagenome (GOLD analysis project Ga0137415, IMG submission 183082) | Vadose zone soil fungal communities from Angelo Coast Range Reserve, California, USA - CZODoug3_1_1_16fungal (Hybrid Assembly) | ecosystem: Environmental > Terrestrial > Soil > Vadose... | reverse complement strand
CGCGACGCCGGTCTGCGCATTGATCACCTGCTTCTCAACCGGCCGGTTGCGGAGCGACTGGTGAGTGCGGGCGTCGATCGAAATGTACGAGGCTGGGAAAAAGCGAGCGATCACGCACCCACATGGGTCGAGTTACGAGACAGTGGCGCCCGCACATGAGGCCGCACGCAGCTTGTGCTCACCGCATGATGCGCGCATGCTCCCGCGACCGCCGCTCGCGGCGCGATAAGAAACGCGGCCGGTGAGGCCGCCGTATCCGTCCATTTTGCCTGGGGGACAAATGCAAGCCATATTCAAGACTCTGTTCGTCGGAGCCGTCCTTGCGATCGGGACGGGCGCGGTGGTCGCGGCGGCGCCGGCTGCAGACCCGGTAATCGGGACGTGGAAGCTGAACCTCGCGAAATCGAAGTTCTCTCCCGGCCCCGCGCCCAAGAGCCAGACCCGCACATACGTTGAATCAGCGCAGGGCATCACGCTGACGGTGAAGACGACGGCAGCGGACGGCAAGGAAACGACAACCACGCTGACCTTCAAGGACGACGGCAAACCCTACGCCGTCATCGGCAACCCGGACTTCGACATGGTGTCGGTCAAGCGCGTCGATGCGAACACGGTCCACAGCACCCAGATGAAAGGGGGCGCGACCGTAAGTACCGGGGTCCGCACTGTATCGAAAGACGGGAAGACGCTGACTTTCGCGCAGAAAGGAACGCATGCAAGCGGCGTGAAGTACGATGACGTATCGGTCTACGACCGCCAGTAGTTGTCACCGTCCACAGGCACAGTCCGGCAGCACCCTGCTCGGCTCTTGATGGTGGGCCGCGGCGCGTGGCCCGTGCCGGCCCTGCGTCCCGCTTGGCGGCCCGGAAGTGCCGAATAAGGGGGATCGTATGTTTCGATATCCTGTCGCCGCGCTTATTGCGGCTGTTGTCACGATCCCGACCCAAGCACGGATCACGCCGTTTCCCGCGAGTTTTAGTACCCAGGTGGTGCAGACCAACGGCACCAGCCTCTACGTTCGCGTCGGCGGGAAGGGGCCGGCTGTAGTCTTGCTACACGGCTTCGGGGATACCGGCGACATGTGGGCGCCGCTGGCGGCAGAGCTGGTCAGGAATCACACCGTCATCGTGCCGGACCTGCGCGGCATGGGGCTGTCCACGCACCCGGATAGCGGCTACACCAAGAAAAATCAGGCCGTTGATATCGCCGGCGTTATGGATGCCCTCCGGGTACAGAAGGCCGATCTTGTGACCCACGACATCGGCAATATGGTCGGTTACGCGCTGGCGGCGCAATACCCCGCGCGTATTACGCGCTGGGTCGTGATCGACGCTCCGCTGCCCGGCATTGGCGACTGGGACAATATCATCCGCAGCCCTGTCCTATGGCACTTCAATTTCCGCGGACCGGATGTAGAGCGGCTTGTGCAGGGCCGCGAACGCATCTATCTCGACCGTTTCTGGAATGAGCTGTCGGCCAATCCGAAAGCAATCGACGAGGAGACTCGCGAGCACTACGCCGGTCTTTATGCGCGGCCGCGCGCCATGCACGATGCGTTCGAGCAATTCGCCGCCTTCAATCACGACGCAATCGATAACAAAGCGCTGCTCTCCAAGGGCGGCAAACTGAGGATGCCGGTTCTCGCCCTTGGCGCCGAGAAATCTTTCGGCGCGGCGATGGCGGACGATTTGCGCTTCGTTGCCAGTGACGTCACGAGCGGCATCGTCCCCGGCTCCGGCCACTGGATCATGGAAGAAAATCCGCAAGCGACCGTCAAACTTGTCGCGGAGTTCCTGGGCAAATGAGCTGATGGCGGTGCCTCATGAGGAACTGTTCCGCCATAGCTCGCGCTGATGTCCGGCGCGCGCGCTGCCTGGGATCGACACATCCGGACGGGTAATCGAACCTCCATGGTTACGGCTAAGCACGCGCTGCGAGAGCCAACGAGACCTCCCACAAAAGGAAAAATATCTCACGACAATGCCCGCGAATCTTCTGCCCGTCGATTTATCATCCATAGCGCAGGCATCTCGGCAGCCGCCGCACTGCAAAGCAATCCTCAACGTCGATTTCTCATGGAGGCTCGGCCATGCGCTCGTTTACCACCAAAGACGGCACCAGCATTTCCTATAAAGACTGGGGATCTGGAAAGCCGATCGTGTTTTCTCATGGGTGGCCTCTCACGGCCGACGCCTGGGACGCGCAAATGCTCTTCCTCGGAATGCACGGCTATCGCGTGATCGCGCACGATCGGCGCGGCCACGGGCGCTCAGGTCAGACCTGGGACGGCAACGAGATGGATACCTATGCCGACGACGTGGCGACCCTTTTCAACACGCTTGATCTCCACGGCGCCACATTTGTCGGACACTCAACCGGCGGCGGCGAGGTGGCCCACTACCTCGGCAGGCACGGCACTTCTCGAGTGTCGAAGGCTGTGCTGATCGGGGCAGTCCCTCCGGTCATGCTCAAGTCAGACAACAATCCGGAAGGATTGCCTAAGAAGGTATTCGATGAGATCCGCAATGGCGTGGTAAACGATCGCTCCCAGTTCTATCGCGACCTCGCTATCCCGTTCTATGGCTATAACCGGCCGAATGCGAAAGCATCCCAAGGCGTCATCGAGTCGTTCTGGCTGCAGGGCATGCTGGGTGGCATCAAGCCGCAGTATGACTGTATCAAGGCGTTTTCCGAAACGGACTTCTCCAACGATTTAAGGGAGATCGACATCCCCGTGTTGATACTTCATGGCGACGCCGACCAGATTGTGCCGATCGATGATTCGGCGAGGAAATCGGCGAAACTATTGAAGAACGGTACGCTGAAGGTTATTCCCGGCGCCCCTCACGGGATGTGCACCACGCTTGCAGACCAGATCAACAGTGAGCTTCTCGCATTCATCAAGGATTGAGCGGCTCCGCCGCGTCGGCGAGCCCCGTGCGACGGGCCTCGCCGGCGCCGCGGCCGGTTTCAAGCTCTACGTTTCGCTACTTGGGTTGATGGACTATGCCGACTCGCATTCTTGTGAAAACCACAATTGGCCCTGTGGCGGACGACTGGCATGTCGGGCGCTTCTCGCTGCTCACCGGGCTTCTGCGCTCGCTCAGGGATTCATCGGGTGACGTTCTCTACGAGGTGGTCGCGCGTGACCGCAGCGAGAATCACAACGGCGACGATAGCGACCTTCTGCAGCTTGCTAACGGCGCCTATGACCAGCTTTGGCTGATTGCCACAGACGTAACGGGCGCACTGACCTCCGGAGACGTCGAGAACGTGGCGCAGTTCCGCACACGTGGAGGCGGAATTCTGCTTACCCGCGATCACCAGGACCTTGGCGCCTGTCTCACACGACTTGGAGCGCTCGGGACGACGCAGTACTTTCAAACGGCTAATCCCGATCCCGATGAGTCTCACCGGTGTTGTGACGACCTCGAAACACCCTCAATCAGCTGGCCCAATTATCACTCCGGCGCCAACGGCGACCTGCAGACCATTGCCGCAATCCATCCCGTCCATGCTCTGATGAGGACCGCGTCAGGAGCGGCTCTTCGCCGCCTGCCCGCTCATCCACACGAAGGATCAGTCGGTGTTCCGACGGCGCTTCGGCATATCGCGCGCGTCGTTGCTCAGGGACGAAGTCTGACTACGGGGGTGGCGTTTAATCTGTGTGTTGCCGTTGAGGAGCCTGGCATGGGCCGTGCGGTCTCGGATTCAAGTTTTCACCATTTCTGCGACTACAACTGGAATCCACGGATAGGGTGTCCCAGCTTCGTGACTGAGCCCGCCGGGGAAGGTGTTCTCTCAAGCCCTGACGCACTGGACGATGGACATCGCTATGTCGAGAACATTGCCGCGTGGCTTGCAGGACGGATCTAAATGGCACGGTGGTCGTGTTGGCTCTTTGAGCCGCGGCTGGTGACAGCTTGTTGCTTTGCGTCGGTTGACCCAATTCAAAATTCATTTCCTACGAGAGGAACGTCATGAAGACTAGCAGAGAAGATCTTGTGCGCAGACAGAGCGCTCCACTGGCGACGCCTACCGACCTCAAACCCGCTGCGACCAAGGACATCGCCGCTGCCATGAATGCCATTCTGGCCGACGTATTCGCGCTTTATCTGAAAACCAAGAACTTCCACTGGCACATGAGCGGCCCGCACTTCCGTGACTACCATCTGTTGCTCGACGAACAGGCGGATCAGTTGTTCGCGATGACCGATGCCATCGCCGAGCGGGTACGCAAGATCGGTGGATCCACGCTCAAGTCCGTCGGGCATATCGGCCGCATGCAACGCGTGGAGGACAACGATGCCGACTATGTGGAGCCGCAGGACATGCTCGCCGAAGTGCGCGAGGACAACAAGACACTCGCCGCGCGTCTGCGCGAAGCGCACAACGTGTGCGACGAACATCGAGACATCGCCACCGCCAGCCTGATCGAAGTCTGGATCGACGAAACCGAGCGACGTACCTGGTTTCTGTACGAGGCCGCTCGCCAGGGTGCTGCCGGGAAACCTTGAACGATCCTCGGTAGCCGGCGGTGACGCGTTGGCGCGTGCAACGCTGTCACTCGTGCTGCCGTGGAGCGCGGCGGGGCTCGCTGAGGCGAACAGCTTGCGTCGTGAACCGGCTAAGGTTGAGATCGGCATAGTCTCCAGATGAACCAGGCCGTTTCGGCGCATCCTGCGCACTCGGCGTTCAGCGCGTTTCGTCACCGCGCGTTTACCGTTCTGTGGACCGCCACGGTGGTCTCAAACCTGGGCGGCTGGATGTATAGCGCCGCCTCGGCGTGGCTCATGACGACACTGGACCCGAATCCGGTCGCGGTTTCCCTGGTTCAGGTGGCAACGAGCCTGCCAACCTTCCTGTTCGCGCTGCTGGCGGGTGCGCTTGCGGACATCGTTGACAAGCGCCGCCTGCTGATTGTCGTCGAATCCTTCATCACGGTAAGTTCCACGGCGCTTGCGGCGCTCGTTTGGCTGGACCTCGTCACGCCAGGCAGGTTGCTGTTCTTGACGTTCCTCGTCGAGACGGGCGCAGCGCTGACCGCCCCGGCGTGGCAATCGATCGTGCCGCAGCTGGTTCCCAGGCAGGACCTGCCTGAGGCGGTGGCCGCAAACAGCGTGGGTGTCAATGTCAGCCGCGCGGTCGGCCCTGCCTTGGGTGGGGTCATCACGGTCGCGTGGGGAATCGCCGCGCCATTCTGGGCGAACGCCGGCAGCAATCTCGGATCGATCGGAGGATTGTTGTGGTGGCGCGCACCGCAGACGGGCCAGCGTCGCCTGCCAACCGAGCGTGTGGTGAGCGCGTTGCAGACCGGCATACGCTATGCGCGACACAGTCGGCACCTGCGCGCGACACTGTGGCGAGCGGTCGCATTCTTTCTGTTTGCGAGTGCTTACTGGGCGCTCCTGCCGCTCGTCGCACGCGACCGGATCGCGGCTGGCCCCAAGCTCTATGGCATCCTGTTGGGCGTCATCGGCGCAAGCGCCATCGCCGGCGCGTTTGCGTTGCCGCGGCTGAAGAAAGAGCTGGGTCCGGATCGCCTGGTGGCAGCCGGAACGATCGGTACCGCCGGCGCGCTGCTGCTGTTCGGCCTGGCGCGCAATCCGGGCACGGCGATGGCGGCCAGCGTCCTGGCAGGCATCTCGTGGATCGCGGTGTTGTCGAGCCTCAACGTGTCGGCTCAATTCGCGTTGCCCGAATGGGTACGCGGGCGTGGGCTCGCCATGTATATGACGGTGTTCTTCGGCGCCACGACACTCGGCAGTGCCATCTGGGGGGAAGTCGCCAGCATGGCCGGGCTGCCCGCGGCTCATTTCGTCGCGGCCGCCGGTGCGCTGCTTGCAATCCCGCTGACCTGGCGCTGGAAGTTGCAGACCGCCCAAGGGATGGACCTCACGCCATCGATGTCCTGGCCGGCACCGATCGTCACCGGGCACGTGGGAAACGATCAGGGCCCGGTGATGGTAACGGTCGAATATCGGATCAGTCCCAAAGACCGGGAAGCGTTCCTCACCGCACTCGAGAGGCTCAGCCATGAGCGGCGCAGGGATGGTGCCTACGCCTGGGGAATCTTCGAGGACATCGCCGATCGCAGCCGATTCCTCGAGACGTTCTTTGTCGAGTCATGGCTCGAACATTTACGCCAGCACGAACGGGTGACGAATGCGGACCGTATGCTGCAGGACCACATTCATCGCCTGGTCCAGGGCACACCGAAGATCACACATCTGATTGCCGCTGAACCGGTCGGCGAGAACGCGGCACCGCGTTCCGCATAATTCCGGACTAGGCGTGGATCCGCTTCGACTCGGGGTCATACAGTGGCTTGGCGGAAACCATGGCGGGAAAAAGCCTTCCAGCTATATCTACTTGCCACTCTCCGCTGTTGAGGAAGTCCTCATCGACGGGCACCTTCGGCTCGATCATCACAAGGCCTACGGCGCCGCCCAGGGTATGGCCGTACGATGCCGCGCGAACGTAGCCGACTGGAACGCCGTCGCGGCGTACGACCTCGGCGTGGAACATGAGCGGCTCGGGATCCTTCACAAGCACCTGGACGAGGCGGCGGGTCAGCGGGCCCTTCGCCTTTTGAGCGAGCACCGCTTCCTTGCCGATGAAGCCGCCCGGTTTCCTGAGATCAAGCGCAAAACCGAGGCCGGTTTCGTACGGCACATCGGTGTTGTCGATGTCGTGGCCGTAGTCGCGGTAACCCTTTTCCATGCGCAGACTTGCGAGCGCCTTGAGTCCGGCGTGCACGAGTCCGAATTCGCGTCCCGCCTCGACGACGCGGTCATAAACATGCGTCGCCTGCTCGGCGGGAATGTAGAGCTCGTAGCCGAGCTCGCCCACATAGGTGATGCGAATGCAAAGTACGCGCGCGAACCCCATGTCGATCTCGCGCGCGGTGCGGAACGGGAATGCAGCGTTCGAAAGATCCGCGGATGTAAGCTTCTGCAGGAGCGCGCGTGAATTCGGACCTTGCACATTGAGCTGGCCGTAGGCCGAGGTCACATCGGTGACGGAGGCCTGCGCCTCATCGGGAATATTGCGCTTCATCCAGGTTTCGGCATGCCGCACCATGGTGTCGGTGACGACCACCAGAAATCGGTGATTGCCGAGCTTGGTCACCGTCAGATCAGCTTCAAGCGTGCCGGCCTGGTTCATCCACTGTGTGTAGGTGATCACGCCCGGCGCGCCGTCTACCTGGTTGCCTGAAATGCGGTTGAGGCAGCGGCCGGCATCGCGCCCCTGGACCAGGAATTTCCCCATGAACGACATATCCATGAGGATCACGTTTTGGCGCGCGGCCTGATGCTCTTGCTGCCAGCGCGGGAACCAGCTCGGCCGGCCCCAGGTCAAGGCGCCGGGGTCGGGCTTCGTGCCGGGCGTACCGTACCAGTCCGGGCTTTCCCAGCCGCTCACCTCCTTGAAATACGCGCCCGCCGCGGCCAGGCGGTCATGAAATGGGGATTTGCGCACGCCCCGCGCGGTGCTCAGCGACATCGCAGGGTAGTGACACTTGTAAACCATGCCGAGCGATTCGACGGTACGCTGGCGACGGTACTCGGGATTTGCCTGGTAGGCGTGGAGGCGATCGATATTGAGCCCCGTGACGTCAACATCGGGATTTCCCGTGACGATCCAATGGGCCAGCACGCGACCCAGACCACCGCCCGTCAGCACGCCGATGGAATTCAAGCCCGCCGCTACGAAGTAACCCCTGAGCTCCGGCGCCTCGCCGACGATGGGGCGCAAATCGGGCGTAAAGCTCTCCGGACCACAGAACAGCTTCTTCATGCCGACATCCGCGGTGATCGGCACGCGTGACATGGCGCGCTCGAGAAAGGGCGTCATGCGCTCCCAATCCGGCGGCAACTCGCCGAAGGAAAAATCGCCGGGAATTCCTTCCACTTTCCACGGCGCACACACCGGCTCGAACAGTCCCACCATCAAGCCACCGCCCTCCTCGCGGTAGTAACCGTAGGCACCCGGATCCTCGAGTACCGGCATGTTGCGCGGAAGATTCTTGATCGGCTCGGTGATCAGATAGTAATGCTCGGCCGCTTGATTGGCGATCGTGACGCCCGCGAGCGCGCCGAACTCACGCGCCCACATGCCGGCGCAGTTGACGACGATATCGGTCTTGATGTCGCCAACGGACGTGCGAACGCCGCTCACGTGCCCGCGCTCGTGCACAACGCCGCTCGCAGGCACGCCCTCGATGATTTTCACGCCCCGCGCGCGCGCGCCCTTGGCGAGAGCCATCGTGACGTCCACCGGATTCACGCGGCCGTCTTCCTTCACGTAGAAGCCGGCCTCGATGTCATCCACTTTCGCGAGCGGGAACAGATCCTGCACCTCGCGCGGCGACAGCTCTTGTACGTCCACGCCACAATAGCGATTGAACGCTGAGATACGCCGATACTCCTCGAGCCGGTCCTTGTCGGATGCAACTTCGATGAAGCCGATTGGCGCGAATCCCGTGGATTGGCCGGTTTCCGCCTCGAGGCGACCGTAAAGGGCGCGTGAGTATTTGCGCATTTCGGTCGAGGTTTCGGAAGTTGAGCCGAAAGTCACCATGAGACCCGCGGCGTGCCAGGTCGTCCCGGAGGTGAGCCGGTCACGTTCCAGCAGGACGATGTCCTTCCAGCCCATCAGAGCAAGGTGGTATGCCACCGAGGTGCCGATGACTCCGCCCCCAACAACGACGACGCGGGCGTGGGCGGGAATGCCGGGGGTCGAATTGGCACTCATGGAACAATCTCTAAGCGCGTGATCTGGTCGGCATCGAGCGTAAAGAAGTAGCGAAGATCGACCGGGCTGCCCGGGAACGTTCCGGAAACCCGACCTATGACGACCAGTTGGGCGTTCACCTCGGTCACGTCTTTGACTGCGACCTGGAAGTGATATTTTCTTACCGTTTCATCCATCCACTCCCGGATGGCCGCGAGGCCGCGCCGCTCCTGGCCCTCATCCCTGACGATGGCACCGTCGGCGAAGCTGGCGAGCATGGCGTCGATGTTGTGAGTGTCGATCGCGGCGAAATAGGCCGCTAGGGGTTCGGGCAGTCTTAAGGGCATGGGTAGCTCCAAATTCGCTTGGCGGGCAACAGGAGTAACTCCGCGCTCCGCATTGCTTCCGCCGGATGGCGGAGCCGGGCTCAGCCTATGACAAGAACGCACGAAAAACTAAGGCCCTCGCCTGATGGTAAGGGCGCAAACCTGACACCGACTTCAGCGGCTCAGGGCGTTGAGGATGCGCTCTGGAACGCTTCCAAAAGCCCTTTGTTGGGTGTCCTACAGAATGCTGTGCTCGGCATCACACAATCGAGTGCGACCTCGTGCTTGATTTCACGGACTCATTGGGATAGCGGGGACTAATGTGAACACCCTCGTAAAGGGAATTTTACATTTTACGAACATGCAGTTGCTGATCGTCGAAGACAATGTGTCCGAGGCCGAGCTGACGGTACAGCAGTTGCGGGCGGACGGCATTGACTGCACATGGACGCGCGTGGCGACGGAGGATGCCTTCCGTGAGGCATTGCGGTCGGCACCCGACCTGATCATCTCCGATTGCACCCTCCCGTGCTTCGATGGCATCGCGGCATTTTCGATTGCGGCTGCCGAGACCCCGGAAATCCCGTTCGTCTTCGTCTCGGGAACGCTCGGCGACGAGCGGGCTCGCGAGGCTCTCAAGTCCGGAGCGGCCGGCTATGTCGCAAAGGGCAATCGTGAACACCTGGGACAGGCCATCCGCAGTGCGTTGGAAAGGGCACCCTCACGCCACCGCAGAGCGATCGATCGATACCCGCGTGCCGGCGCTGACCCCGGCACGGGCGCGGCTCAGCATTTGATCGCGAGGCGTAGGATTCTGGACGACACCCTGCAGCAGCAGGATTCCCCGGCGACGACCAATACCATGCTGCGGGCGGCGCCGAGTCCTGCAGCGTTGCTCGCTATTGAGGCACAGCTGACGCGGGATCGGTTTGCAAAGCTGCTGCCGCTGGCGAATCTTGAGATCGACACGGCGCAGAACGCCGACGAGGCACTCCAACGCCTCGCGGATCGCGTTCATGCTCTGATGTTCACGGACAACATCGACTTGATACGCAGCGCGCGCCAGCTGCCCTCGGGCGAGGTGACACACATCGTCTTCGTGAGCTCCGGCAGGTTGTTGCTGCAGTC
>Ga0137415_10008461_pt1 | contig 10195 bp, 6 predicted proteins | sample CZODoug3_1_1_16f_FD_183082 | JGI IMG/M metagenome (GOLD analysis project Ga0137415, IMG submission 183082) | Vadose zone soil fungal communities from Angelo Coast Range Reserve, California, USA - CZODoug3_1_1_16fungal (Hybrid Assembly) | ecosystem: Environmental > Terrestrial > Soil > Vadose... | reverse complement strand
TTTCAGCCGATCGACTACCCGAATTTATAAGCCGTCATTGCGAGCCAACGGGTCGCGCGAATGCGCGCCCGATGATAAACTCCGCGAAGCAATCCATAGAGCGGCAGCGGAAGTATGGATTGCTTCGTCGCAAGTGCTCCTCGCAATGACGATGGTGAGGCATTTTGGAGGATGTGATGCGAAGAGCAATTCTTGGCGCACTGGCAGCATTGCTGATATCGGGCGGCAATGCGTTCGCGGAAAATTATCCCTCGCATCCCATCACCGTTATCGTGCCGTTCTCTGCTGGCGGTCCGTCCGATGCCATGATGCGGATCCTGGCCGAGCGCATGAAGCTCGCGCTTGGTGAAGCCATCCTGATCGAGAATGTGACAGGGGCCGGCGGCTCGATCGGTGTCGGCCGTACGGTACGCTCGTCTCCTGACGGTTACACCATCGGTTTTGGCCACCTCGGCACCAATGTCGCCAACGGCGCGATCTACAAACTCGGCTACGACCTCGTGGCCGATCTGGAGCCGGTGGTGCTGCTGCCGAGCAATCCCATGATCATCGTCAGCAAGAATGCGGTGCCGGCGACATCGCTGAAGGAGTTGTTGGCGTGGCTGAAATCGCGCCCGACGCCGCCAACCGCGGGCACTGCGGGCGCAGGCTCGGGTAGCCATATTGCCGGGCTCTATTTCGAGAACGTCTCCGGCATCAAGCTGCAATATGTGCCGTATCGCGGCACCGCGCCGGCCATGAACGACCTCGTCGCCGGCCAGATCGACATCATCGTCGACCAGACCTCCAATTCGATCAGCCAGGTGCGCGCCGGCACCATCCGCGCCTATGCCGTCACCGCCGACAAGCGGGTGGAATCCGCGCCTGATATTCCGACCACGGATGAAGCGGGGCTTTCAGGATTTCACATGACGCTGTGGTCCGGCTTGTGGGTGCCGAAGGATACACCGAAGGAGATCGTGACAAAGCTCAATGCGGCGGCGGTCGAGGCCTTGGGCGATCCGGCGGTGAAGAAGCAGCTGGAAAATCTCGGCCTGCAGATGCCGCCGCAGGACCAGCTCTCGCCGGAAGCGCTGGGTGACTGGCAGAAGGCGGAGATCGCAAAGTGGTGGCCGATGATCAAGGCCGCTAATGTCAAGGTGGACTGAGCAGAGGAAGACGCTGCTCAAAGGCCGCCAAAGATTTCGTCATGGCCGGGCTTGTCCCCGCCATCCACGTCTTCCTTGCTGTTCGACTTGAAGGACTTGGATGCCCGGCACAAGGCCGGGCATGACGATTATCTGCCGGCCGCAACTTTACTGTTCAGCCGACGCCGCAGGCGGCGGCAGCGGCGGCGCCGCATTTGTCTCGTGCGTCACGACGCGCTGGTCGGTCTTGGCCGCCACCGCCGTGCTGCCGTCAAAACGCACGCGATAGACCAGCAGGTTCTCCATCACGCGCTGGACATAGTTTCGCGTCTCGGACAATGGGATGCGTTCGACCCAGTCGACCGCATCGACCTTGGGGTCGCGGGGATCGCCGAACGCCTTGATCCAGTCCCGGACCCGGCCGCGGCCGGCATTGTAGCCGGCAAAGGTCATGATGTGATTGCCCTTGTATTCGCTCAGCAGTGCGCTGAGTTCGGCGGCGCCCATTTGCGTGTTGTAGACCGGATCGGAAACCATTCGGTCCCAGTCATAGCTGACGCCAAAGCGCTTGGCGGTATCGCGTCCGGCTTCCGGCGTCACCTGCATCAGGCCGACCGCGTTGGCCGAAGACTTGTCGCGCTGGTCGAACGCGCTCTCGGTACGCGCCACCGAATAGATGATGCTACGCTCGATTTCGGGGCCGACCGGGCTGTGCCGCGGAATTCCGATGGTCGGGAACGCGTAATGGTCGAGCGCCAGCCCGCGGGATAGCGCGGACTTTCCGAGCTGGAGCATCGCGGGTGCGTCGTTGCGGCGGCCGGTGAGCTCGCCGAGTGCTTCGAGCGCGGCCACGTCAAAACTTTGATCGCCGAGATCGGTGACAAAATAGAGCACAACGTCGCGCTCGCCGATTTCGTAGAGCATATCGGCGGCGCGCACGCGTTCGTCCGTGGCCGGAGCGCCGTCGGCCGCGAGAGCGGGCGAGGGCGCGCGCAGTTCAATCTGGTCATGGCCAAGCTTGGCGCGCGCGAGCTGTCCGTAATAGGCGGTCGGATAGCGCGCAGCCGCTTGATAGCTTTCGCGCATCGCATCTGTCTCGCCGAGAGCTTCGGCGGCGCGCCCGCGCCAGTAATTGGCCCGCGCCAGCACGATGGGATTGGCCGCGCCGCCGTCGATTTGGGCGAAATGCGTGGCCGCGGTGGCGGGATCGTCAAGGTAGCGCAAGGCGATCCAGCCGCACATGAAATGCAAGTCGGCCCGGTAATATTCATTGGCCGGTGGCGCGGCGGGGCGGATCACGTCGTAGGCGGTCTGGAACTTGCCTTGATCGAGCAGCTTGCGGGCGAGCGTGCGCCGCTCGCGCCACCATTGATCGGTATCCTGCAGCGCCATGGTCTCGGGCGAGGCGGCCAGCATCAGGCGGGCCGCGTCGTCAATTTTGTTCTGGCCGAGCATCCACTGGATGCGGCACAGCGTATAGCCGAGATCGGCTCGCGCCTCGGTCGCGACGTCGTCGAGCGCACTCAGTGCCTTGTCCGCTTTCCCCCTGACCGCGGTACAGGCCTTCACGATCGCAAGCTCGTCGTCGCCGAGGCGCTGCGCGGCGCGCTTGGCGCCCGCAAGATCCTTGGCGCCGATGCGCATGTCCATGCGCGCACGGTGGTCCTCGCGAGTGAGAAGGTCGCGGAACGTCTCGTACGCCTCGGCTTCGAGACGCTCCGACAATTCGTCGGATCGCCACGCGTCGCCGGCCATCCGGCCCGCGCCCTCGCGATCGCCCTCGGTGAGGAGCACCCGCGCCAGCGCGAATTTGCCCTTGGCACTGAGTGGCCCATCGCCCGTAAAGCCGCGAACCGTGGCCGCATCGCTGCGCTCCTGCCACAGCCGCGCCTCTGCCCGCCGGCGCAGCAACGCCACGCTGGGCCATTCCGGGTTGGCGGCGATGAACGCCGCATACCGGCTGAAATTCACCGTTGTTTCCGAGTGGCGCAGGATAAACCATTCGACGAGTTTCTGGGCCGCCGGATCTGCCATCCTGTTCCTTGTGGCGGTCGCCTCGTCCGTCTTGGCCTTGCGTGCGAGATCGATGGCTTCCTTCACCAGCGCAAGATCGCCCGAGAGGGCAGCTGTGGCCCCCTTGCGAGGCGGCGCATCCTTTGACTGCTTCGACTTCTGTTGTGCGTCGGCATGCCGTGTGTGCCGACGTTTTCCAAGCGCAGCGTTGTGATGGGGGCGAGCCTCCTTCGCGTCATGCGTCTTCCTGGCGTGTTGCTGCTTATGATTGGCGCGCGCTGTCGCATCCGTCGAGATGAGGGCGAGCACAGTCATTGTAAGGAGACAAGACAGCGAACGTAAGCACTGGTTCATTCGGTCGTCCCCCTGCGAACCAAGCGGCACAAACCAAGGAATCGCACCATGCGTGCAGCCTGAGCTGTTCGAAAGGTAGCACACCGCCGATTCGCAACTGTCGCATCAGCGCAACAGCGCGCGAAAAACGCAGAGTCGAATGGAACCCAACGGCCGATGGAACCCGGAGATACCGACTACGGATGAAGCGGGTTGTCGGGATTTCACATGAGGAGCGCGCGCGGCGCGTCTCGAAACATGGCCGCCGGGCGAGACTAGGGCCTCATGGTTCTCCCGGCACTGCGCAGCATCGTGCGCGACACACTGACGCGCTCCTCTTCATCGGGTCGCTATCCGTGTCGTGCGGCTGATAGGCGATCAGTGTCCCATCGGTGTTGGCCCGCCGAGCTTCACCTTGCGCAAGGTGAGCGCGAGCGGGATCGCTGCGAGCGAGACCAGCATCAGTACCCAGTAGACGTCGATGTAGGCCAGCAGTGCGACCTGTGCCTGGACCGTCTGTCCGATCCAGGCGATGGCCTGCTGTTGCGCCTGAGCCAGCGAGCTGCCATGGGCGGTGAAATAGGTCGTGATCTGTTGCAGCGTTTCCTGATACGGGACGCTTGACGGAATGGCGTGTCCCGCCAGTCGGCTCTGGTGGAACTGCTCGCGATGCGTCAGCACATTGGAGGCCAGCGACACGCCGATCGAGCCGCCGGTATTGCGCGCCGCGTTGATCAGCGCGGAAGCCTGGTCGGTTTTGGCCGCCGGGATGCCGTCATAGGAGACGGCGGTGATTGAAAGGAAGATCAGCGGCAATCCCACACCAAGCAGCATGCGTGAGGTCGCGAAGAACCAGAAGCCGACATCGCCATAGACATTGGTTAGGTCGTACATCGACAGCGCCACGATGGCTGCGCCGGCCATGATCAGATATTTCGGCTGCACCTTGCCGGACAAGCGACCGACGGCGAACATCATGACCATGGTGACGACACCGCCCGGCGACAGCACGAGGCCAGCCCAGGTCGCGGTATAACCGAAATTCTGCTGCACCAGCTGCGGCAGAAATTGCGTGGTCGCGAGCAGGATCGCGCCGGTCGCCATCATGACGAGGAAGCTGGCGCCGAATTGTCGGCTCGCCACCATCCGCAGGTCGATCATCGGATTTCTCCGGGTGATTTCCCATGGGATCATCAGCACAAAGGCGAGCGCGCAGACGGTTGCGACGGTAACGATGAAGCTCGAGCCGAACCAGTCGTCCTCGAGGCCGCGGTCGAGCATGAGCTCCAGCGCGCCGAGAAAGGTTGCGATCAGCACGAAGCCCGAGAGATCGAACCTGCCCTCCTGTTGCTGCAGGCGGCGCCGCTCCGCGACCGCGGCCTCCGGCTCGCGCAGCGCCACCGCGATCGCCGCCATGGCCAACACGCCAACCGGGCCGTTGATCAGGAAGCACCAGTGCCAGGAGAGATTATCGGACAGCCAGCCGCCGAGCGTCGGCCCGACCACCGGCGCCACCACCACGGCAACGCCGAACAGCGCGAAGGCCTGGCCGCGCTTGGCCGGCGGAAAGGAATCCGCCAGGATGGATTGCGAGACCGGCACCATGCCGCCACCGCCGAGGCCCTGCAGGATACGGAAAACCAGCAGGGAGTTCAGGTTCCAGGCAAATCCGCACAGCACCGAGCTCGCGGTGAACAACGCCAGGCAGATCAAGAAGAAGCGCTTGCGGCCGAGCCGCCGGGCAAGAAAGCTGCTGGCGGTGAGGATGATCGCATTGGAGACCAGATAGCTTGTCACCACCCAGGAAGCTTCGTCCTCGCTGACCCCCATTCCGCCGGCGATGTAAGGCAACGCGACGTTGGCAATGGTGGTGTCCAGCACCTCCATGAAGGTCGCGACCGCGACCAGCACCGCAATCAGCCACGGGTTTGGACCAGCGGCGCTGGCCGGGACGAGGGCGTCGGCTCCACTGCCGGCGCCACTCACAGCCACCTCCTCAATCGCTCATAGAGCGATGGCGCCGGTTCGATCCGCGCGGTCGGCAGCACCGACATGCCGGGGCCGAGGGCGACGTCGGAGGGCGGATTGTCCATCACGATCTTGACCGGCACACGCTGGACGATCTTGACGTAATTGCCGGTGGCATTCTCAGGCGGCAGCAGTGAAAAAGCCGGGCCCGATCCCGGCTGCACGCTCGCGACGTGGCCACGGATGGTGCGCTCCGGATAGGCGTCGATCTTGAGCGTCACCGGCTGCCCGGGCCGCATGGCGTCGAGTTGGGTCTCCTTGTAGTTCGCCGTGACCCAGACGTCGTCAGGGACGAACATCGTGAGCGCCGTCCCCTGTGCCGCGAACTGACCCATTGCAGCGCCGAGGTCGACGACCCGCCCGGGCTGGGCTGCGGTCACCGTCGTATAGGACAAATTGAGTTGCGCCTGGTCGCGCTGGGCTTGCGATTGCGCAAGATTGGCGACAGCGCTGTCGTGCTGCGCCTTCAGCGATGGGAGTTGTCGCTGCGCCACCTTCAGCGTGGCTTGCGCGCTCGCAAGCTGTGCCTGTTGCTGGCGGAGTTGCGAATTATATTGCTGTTGATTCTGGACGGTACCCGCGCCTCGTTGCGCCAGGTCCTCATAGCGGGCGGCCTGTTGCTGCGCGAACACCAGCCCGGCCTGGGCCTGCTCGACCTGCGCTTCGCTGGCGCTGATCTGCGCTTCCTGAACGCTGATCTGCGCATCGATGTTCTGGATGCTGGCTTGCGCAGCCTCGACTTGCGCCTCGGCTTGCGCGAGCGCGATGCGGTAATCGCGATCGTCGATCTGCGCGATCACGCCGCCGGCGGCGACATGCTCGTTGTCGGTGACCGGGACGGCCGTGACGTAGCCGGATACTTTTGGCGCGATCGAAAACTGCCGCGCCGCGATGAAGGCGTCGTCGGTCGTTTCGAAATGCCGGGCGTTGTCCCAATAGAGGTAGCCGAGCCCGATCGCCGCGACCGAAATGACGAGGCCGAGTACGGATGTAAATGGATGTCGGCGCAACAATCCCTTCGGCGGCCCATCGCCGCGTTCAAGACCCTGCTCCGCAGGCTCGCGTCCGTGCTCCGGCGGCGGTTCGACGGTGCGGCGCTCGACCGGCTTTTGCGGCGATCGGGCGACGATGATCTCTCTATCGACGTCCATCGACAAGGGGCCGGTCGCAGACGAAGCGTTTGCAGAAGGTCGCTCGGACCGCTGCGGAAATTCCGGCGGCGATTGCCGGTCTCGATCCCAATTCTCTGCCTCTAATGTCATCGCTAAAGCTCCTGCCAATGGCGGCTCGAATGCGTGACGCCGTTCCCAGCGCCTCGTTCGAAACGAAACGATACCGTTTCGTTACTTTACTTGGGAGGCAGATGGCGCTAATCAAGCTGCCGGCGGGCGCTTTCAGACGAAATCGCGGCAACGTGAAAATCGCGTGATGAACAAGACCCTGAAAAAGGCAAAGCGGTCCGAGAACCGCCGCTCGGTGCGCACTGGGCGGCCACCGCGGGAGCTCGCCGGCGAGGTCGAAGCCCGCATCTTCGATGCGGCTCGGCGCGTCTTTCTGGAGCGTGGACTTGCCGGCGCGAGTGTGGACGAGATCGCAAGCCGCGCCCGCGCGGGCAAGCCGACGATCTATGCCCGCTTTTCCGGCAAGGAGGCTCTCTACGCGGCAGTCGTGATGCGCAATGTTGCCCGGCTGGCGGACTCTCAGCTTCATGTACCGAGCGGCGCCAACATCGAGGAGCGCCTTGCGAGCGTAGGTTTGGCCGTCCTGCAGCAGGCGTTGACCGGCGATACCGTTGGTCTCATGCGGCTTGGCATTGCCGAGGCACGCCGATTTCCTGACTTGGCGAGCAGCGTGCACCGACAGGCGCGCGAGCGCGGCGTCGAAGCGGTGGGACGGTTCCTGAGCGAGGTGGCCCAATCCAATGAGCTCGGTACCTTGCCCGCGTTTGCGCCGGAGCGGCTCGCGATAACGACTCGATACTTTCTCGATCTGGTTCTATTGCCTCTCATCATGCGAGCGCTGTTCGGAGAGAAGCTCAAGACGCTGCACGCCGAAATCGGGCCACATGTGGCCGACAGCGTCGCTTTCTTTCTTGCCGCCTGTCGGTTCGGCGGAATCGCCTGAGGCTCATGGGAGCGCTTTGCTTCGTTTGCTGGTCGACGCTACCACTACGGCGATGCGGCGCCGGTCGACCAGCATTTTCAGGCTCCCGGTAACAGCTGAAAACGATTCAGTTTCCGTCATGGCCGGGCTTTGTCCCGGCCATCCACGTCTTTCTTGCGGAGGGGGCCGGTAAGACGTGGATGCCCGGCTCTGCCGATACAAAGTCTTGCAGTATGTTGCGGGCGACCGGCGCTTAGCTCGCGGTGCAGGTGGTGCGGCTGGTGGAGCCGTCAGCGCGGGTCGAGATCGAAGCGACCGCGATGGTGAGCCGCGACGCCTGACGAGATCAGGCACGGGTAAGCAATCGGCCTTCGACTGCGATTGAAAAGCCCCGGAGAATCCGGGGGCTTTCGCGTTGGTGATGAAATGACCGCGCTGAAATGGTGTGTGATTGCGGAATCGCATCGGAAAAGACGAGGAAGGGAAGAATTTGATTCACCTCGGGTGTCTCTTATTTGAGGGACGCCGTTATTCCCGATGTAGAACAGGGGATGATCAAGTCTTCTTGACCCCGAGATTGTGATGCGACGTTGAACCATTCGCCGTGCTCGACGGTCTCAATCAGTGCCAGCCGCGACTTGCGATCCCTCATAACGGGCATAGGCGACGATCTTGTCCCCCCATCCGATCGGCTATGACAGCGGCTCACACGGAGCATGATCAATGAACGCGACAACACCAGACCACATTTTGAACCTGGCCCTGGGGTTTTGGGCCTCCAAAACACTGTTGAGCGCCGTCGAACTGGGGGTGTTCAGTGCGCTCGCCGTCGCACCGGCTGATTGTCCCACCCTGCAGAAAAAGCTCGGTCTGCACCCGCGGTCGGCGCGCGACTTTCTCGATGCGCTGGTGGCCCTCAAGGTGCTCGACCGCGACAACGGAATCTACCGCAATACGGCTGAGACGGAGCTGTTTCTCGACCGCAGCAAGCCGTCTTATCTCGGCGGCCTGCTGGAGATGGCGAACACCAGGCTTTATGGCTTTTGGGGATCGCTCACGGACGCGCTGCGCACCGGCGAGATCCAGAACGAGGGCAAGCATGCCGAAGATTTTTTCGGAACCATCTATGCCGAGCCGGAGCGGCTGCGCGGCTTCCTCGGCGCCATGAGCGGGGTCAGTGCCGGTGCAGCCCAGGCGATCGCCGCAAAATTTCCGTGGAAAGACTACAAGACGGTCGTCGATGTCGGGGCGGCCCAAGGCATGGTGCCGGTCACGCTGGCGCGCATCCATCCCCATCTCAGCGGTATCGGCTTCGACCTTCCTCAGGTTCAGCCGGTGTTCGAGGAATTCGTCGCCGGGCAGGGCTTGTCCGGCCGGGTACGTTTCCAGGCCGGAAATTTCTTCAAGGACCCGCTGCCGAAGGCCGAGGTCATTGTGATGGGCCACATCCTGCACGACTGGGATCTGGGACAGAAGAAGATGCTGCTGCGCAAGGCGTTCGATGCGCTTCCGAAAGGCGGCGTGATCATCGTCTATGACGCCATCATCGACGACGAGCGCAGGGAAAACGCCTTCGGGCTGCTGATGAGTCTCAACATGCTGATCGAAACCCCTGGTGGCTTCGACTACACCGGCGCCGACTGTCAGGGCTGGATGCGCGAGACGGGTTTTTCAGCGATCCGCGCCGAACCTCTGGTCGGCGGGGAGTCGATGGTGATTGGGTTCAAGCACTGACAGGTTTCGCCAACCCGCCACCTTGGGTGGGGTCATACTCCGATTGGGCCCCCAGCGACGTCGCCGGGGGCTTTCTAATGGCCGTAGCCGCAGGGCAGGGCTGACGCGCCTTGCATCGGTCGACCCGCATCTCTTTGTGCAACTTGCGCACGAGGCCGCGGGGTGCAGCGTGCACCCGGTCTTCCCTGCGCCCTCTTCTCTCGAGAGGGACAACGATTTGCAAAAGCTCGAGCCCGTCGCGCCGCGGGAACGCGGACTCACATCCCCTGATGCAAAGCAGCTTATGACACACGTTGAAGGAGTGTGTATGCACGATCGTTGCCGTGGCGCCACGAATGTTGCTCGTGCGCAACAGTTCCTGAACATTTAACCCTCTGTTGAGCCAACTCTTGCATACGCCGCTTTTTAGCCACACCCCTCCATGAAATCATGCCTACGTAAGGGCTGATGGCCTCGGCGCTCACGCAGGCTACGGGAAGTCGCTGATTTCCCGGGTCGACCAAGAGATGGCTTGAGGAAACGGACTTCGCGATGGACGCCAAGACCAATCTCAAAAAGAGGCTGCCAAGCCGTCACGTGACGGAGGGCCCCGAGCGCGCGCCGCATCGCTCGTACCTCTATGCCATGGGGCTGACGACTACCCAGATCCACCAGCCCTTCGTCGGCGTGGCGTCGTGCTGGAACGAAGCCGCTCCCTGCAATATCTCGCTGATGCGCCAGGCCCAGGCGGTGAAAAAGGGCGTCGCGTCTGCCGGCGGCACCCCGCGCGAATTCTGCACCATCACCGTGACCGACGGCATCGCCATGGGCCATGACGGCATGCGCTCGTCGCTGCCGTCGCGCGAATGCATCGCCGA
>Ga0137415_10008460_pt1 | contig 10196 bp, 4 predicted proteins | sample CZODoug3_1_1_16f_FD_183082 | JGI IMG/M metagenome (GOLD analysis project Ga0137415, IMG submission 183082) | Vadose zone soil fungal communities from Angelo Coast Range Reserve, California, USA - CZODoug3_1_1_16fungal (Hybrid Assembly) | ecosystem: Environmental > Terrestrial > Soil > Vadose... | reverse complement strand
ATCGACACAGAGCGAGGCACAACGCTGCCTAAGGTCCATCTCGCAACCATTTGACTCAATGCTCAAGTCGATGCGATAGAGGCCAGGGACAACCGGTAGAACTGGGCACTGAAACTGGATGGTTCCTGTGCCGGGCTCCAAACTAAGCCGCGGGCCGGATGCCTCATTTGTGAACTGGGCACACAAGTAGCCGCTGGGCCAGTAGAGAGAAATGCGAAAGACGGCGCCGGGAATGCTCTGGGCAGCTCGATAGCCCAGGCGCGCGATCATGGGATAGCCGGTGCGAACGCTATCGGAAGATTCAGGCGAAGAAAACGAGATGCTGGTACATTCTGCCAATTTCTGGGGATCGAGTTGGTCCAGCGAAGTTCCCTGACCAGCAAAAGCCATATGCTGGTACTGATCAATCACTGCGCGAGGCGTGCCATCGGACAATATCTGGCCGCGAGCCAGCAGAATTGCCCGGTCGCAGAGGTGATGGACGGCCGCAAGATCGTGGGAAACGAAGACGATGCTTCGCCCAGCCTTCCGCAATTCGCCGATTCGGTCGAGGCATTTGACCTGGAACGCGACATCGCCTACGGCCAGGACTTCGTCAAGCAGCAGAATGTCAGGATCGAGATGCGCCGCAATGGAGAAGCCCAGGCGAACGTACATGCCGGAGGAGTAGCGTTTGACCGGCACGTCGATGTACTGTCCCACGCCTGCGAACTCGACAATGCTGCTCATCTTGCGGGCGATCTCCGCCCGGCGCATACCCAGCATCGCCCCGTGCAGGAATATGTTTTCTCTGCCGGTAAGCTCGGGATGGAATCCGGAACCGACTTCGACCAGGGCGGCAAGCCTTCCGCGGATGGTGATTTGGCCGCGCGTGGGAGCGGTAATGCTGGAGAGGAGCTTGAGCATGGTTGTTTTGCCTGCGCCGTTGTGACCTACGATGCCCAGAGCTCCCCCCTCCTTCAGCTCAAAACTGATGTCGCGCAGAGCCCACATTTCCGACGATCGCCTGGCAAACCCGCGCTTGTACCAGCGCTTGGGCGAGTTACTGCTGGCAGGAATGTTGTATTTCTTTGAGACGTGATCAAGTTTGAGGTCAATCATGCTGTTTCCTGAACGCTTTTGTCAGACGAGGTCAGCCATGACGGCTTCCGAGGACTTGAAATACGCGTACCCGAGCGCGAGTGCAACGATCGTTATGGCGGCAGAGATGGCCAGCGCGGCCGGATCGGGGGCGGTTCCATAGATCACAGCCCGGCGAAAATTTTCAATAAGGCCAGCTACTGGATCTAATAAATAAATCCTGCGCAAACGCACGGGAACCGACTGGACCGAATAGACCACCGGCGCGGCGAACATCCAGATCTGCATCACAAAAGGCATGGCGAGCCCGACATCACGAAAACGGACGTGAACCGCCGAGAAGAACAGGGCGATGGCGGATGCAAACCCGGCGACCAGGAGAAGAATCGGTATTGCATAAAGTAAATTCCAAGTCAGCGCCACGCCATAGTGGACCATGAGCCCTGCAAGAATGAGCGAGGCGATCAGGAAATCAGTCAAGCCGGCGGCCAAATACGATAGAGGAATGATCTCGCGCGGGAAGTACATTTTAGTCAGCAGATTCGGGTAGGTGACCAGCCCATGAATCGAGTTCGTGATGGAACTGGAAAAGAAAATCCAGGGTAAGAGCGCAGAGAACACAAAAATGGGGTAAGGGGCTCCGCCAGTCGCGACCGTCGTGACGTGGGAAAAAATAAAAGTTTAGATGCCCATTAGGGCTAAAGGCTGAACGACTGCCCAGGCCCAGCCCAGAAAAGACTGCTTGTAACGCACGTGGAGACGGAAGAGGCTCAAGGTATAGAGCAGGTCGGAGTATTGAATGAGCGTGCGAATTCCAGTGAAGACGGTGGGCAAAGAAAAGGCAGGCGGTCCAATTACCTTAATTGGACGCGCGGCGGCCTCAGACGGATCCCCTGCCGACTTCCAGGAGAGGTTTTCGGCGTCCCCAGGCGGCGCTGTGGCGGGAGCCGCCGCATTGTCTGATGTCATCCCTGGCCAATTCCCTTCGTTCACTGTGTCGGCTGTGTGAATCCAGATTCGATTCCGTCTCCCGCGGGCAACCCGGGGGAGGGCTGGCCTGCCTGGTTGATCGCGCGCAGACGCTCTACAAGTCGTTCACCGAGCACTCGAACGTGCGGTTCTCGCAGCATCTCGAAATGTCCGCAGTTGACTTCGCAGATCTCTACTTCGTCAGTCGAGCGAGCACCCCAACCCATTTTTGGATCGCGAACGTAGTAAAACGGCTGTCGCGGTCTTTTGAAGAGCAGCACGGGCGCACGAAAACGCGGCGCCTGGAAGTCATCACCCGGCCAGTACGCTTGAGCCCAGGCATTTCGGGTGGATCGATTACGTCTCACCCACCGTTTGACCGTGCGGTGCAAAATCGCCAGTTGCTTCTTGAGAGGCAGTTCCGGAAACTCGCGAACTCGTTGCAGGTAGTAATCGATCCTCCATAACGGGCGGATCTGAGAGTTCTCCAGGACCCAGGTATCAAAGATTGCGAACAGCGCAACCTCTTCCCCCTGGGATTCCAGTTCGAGGATCATTTGCTGCGCGATCAAAACCCCTTCGCACATGCCGCCGAGGCAGAACGGACCGTGTGGTTGTACGGTGCGCATCGCGGTCACGTATTCTCGGGCCAGGGCGCGTAACTCATCCTTTTCGAACGGGCCCCAAATTCGAGGACTGGGACCTTGAAGCTTGTATACGGATTGCTCGTCACCCAGGTGACGTGCCAATAGCGCGAGACCGAGCGAATCGATTCCAGGAGCCGCGACGGCAAAAAACGGAAGGCCATCGTGGCCTTGATGGAGCTGCATGAGAACGGGATCCGGGTTCGACACGGAGTCGCTTGTGAGCAGACGAGCAAGTTTCTCAATCGTCGGCGCGCGGAAGATTGCCGACAGCGGAATCCTTTTGCCGGTCACGCTCTCCATTTGTGCGATAAGCCTTGCTGCCAGCAGCGAATGGCCACCGAGATCGAAAAGATTGTCCGTAACTCCAATGGGTCGCACCGGTAGAACGGCTTCCCAGATCCGCACCAGAGTTGTCTCCAGTTCATCGCGCGGGCCTACCGCTTTCGTTCTGTCCGGGGACTCGGGTGAGGGCAACGCGCCACGGTCCACCTTTCCGTTCAACGTGCGAGGAAATTCATCGACCACGACAAAGGCCTCGGGAATCATGTAAACAGGCAAGCTCTTCTCCAAATGCTGACGCAACTCGGAGACCGAGATTGCGCGGCCCGGCTTCGCGGCTACATAGGCCAGCAGTCGTTTCCCGCCTTCGCTCTCGCAAACGACGGCGACGGCCTGTCGCACGCTGCTGTGCTTTCCGAGTACCGCCTCAATTTCGCCGAGTTCAATGCGGAATCCGCGTAGCTTGACCTGATGGTCCAAGCGGCCCAGATATTCGATACTGCCGTCCGCGCGGTGACGGCATAGATCGCCGGTACGGTAGAGTTTTACTCCGGTTTCCGCGCTAAACGGGTTGCGCACAAAGCGTTCGGCCGTCAGATTGGGACGGCCGAAGTATCCGCGAGCCAAGCCGTCTCCTCCCAAGAACAGCTCACCCTGTCCGCCCCGAGGCACCAACTTAGTGTCACGGTCGAGAATATAAGCTTGCGTGTTCGCGATCGGTTTGCCAATCGTGACATCCGCATCACGGCTCAATCGCGCGCAGGTTGAGTAAGTGGCGGCTTCGGTAGGACCATAGAGGTTATAAACATTTTGTACTTGCGTGTGCTTATAGAGATCATTGACCAGCGAACTCGGCAGAGCTTCCCCGGCCAGGTTCACGGTGGTTACTGAGTCCGGCACAGCACCGGCACGCACGAGTTCCGCCATGACGGATGGCACCGTGTTGATGAGTGTCACTTCGTTGCATGCCGGTAACTCGGGCAGAGAAATCGCATTCGGTGCCAGAATGACGGCGCCTCCCACGCTCCAAGGCACAAACATTTCAAAAATCGATAGGTCAAAGCACGCCGAAGTCGCGAAAAGCGTTCCGGCCAGCTCCTCGGGCGTGAACACTGTTTGAGCCCATTGAACGAAATTCGCCGCGTTCCGATGCTCCAGAGCAACCCCCTTCGGACGACCCGTGGAACCGGATGTGAACAGAATGTACGCAAGATTTTCCGGCGTCGTATCTATCTCACGTGCCTGCTCGCCATCTCTCGTCGGCCAATCGCGATCAAGGTCTATCAATTTGACGCCACGTACTGCCAGTTTCCCACTGAACTTGTTTTGAGTAAGGAGGAGCTTCAAACCAGAGTCTTCGAGGATACAAGCGAGTCGCTCCTTGGGATAAGTCGGGTCAAGTGGAACGTAGGCCCCGCCGGCTTTCAGAATTCCCAATATTCCCACCAGCAAAGTGATGGAACGATCGGCACAGAGACCTACCAGAACGTCGGGGCCTATGCCTTCTCGGCGCAAGTGAGCGGCAAGTCCGTCAGCACGCCGGTTGAGTTGGTCGTAAGAAATTCGTTCACCGCCGCAGATTAAGGCGACCGCGTTCGGAGTGCGGGCGACCTGCTGCTCGAAAAAGCGGTGCAGGCACAAGTCACGACGAAAGTCAGCGCCAGTGTTGTTGAAGTCAACTAGCAACTGTCGTTCTTCAGCAACACTGAGGAGTGGCAGATCAGCAATGCATTGCTCCGGGTCAGCAACGATGCCTTCCAGTAAGTTGCGGAAGTGTTGCTGCACTCGTCCGATCGTAGAGGAATCGAATAGGTCGGTGTTGTAGGCAACCTGTGTCCACCACCTTCCATCCAGCCCTTCGATCAGAGTCATGCTGAGGTCAAAGATCGAAGTACTGGGATTGACGATGTAGGGGTAAACCTTCAAATTGCCAAAATCGCTCGACTCTACCGGCGATTTAAAAGCAGAGAACATGACTTGGAAGATCGGGTTATAGCTAAGGTTGCGTTCGGGCTGCAGCACCTCGACCACTTTTTCAAATGGGATATCTGCGTGTGCGAACGCAGCCAAAATCGTTTCACGGACCTGCGCCAGCAAATCCATAAATCTGGGATTGCCACCAAGATCATCGCGCAACGCCAGGGTGTCTACAAAGAATCCGATTAGTCCCTCGGTTTCCACCCGGCTGCGCCCGGCCACCGGAACCCCGACGATGACGTCAGGTTGACCGCAGTAGCGATAAAGCAAAACCTTAAACGCAGCCAGAAACAACATGAAGGGAGTAGCTTGTAGCCGAGTCGCCAACGACTTGACACGCGCGACCATTTCGGCGGGCAGAGTAACAGTGTGATTTGCGCCTGCAAACGTTTGTTCGGCAGGGCGTGGCCTGTCCAGCGGCAATTCCAAGACTGGCGGCGCATGCTGAAGCTTCTCTTTCCAATAGGCCAGTTGCCTCTGAACTTCTTCGGTTCCAAACGAGGCGTGCTGCCATTCCGAATAGTCTCCGTATTGAATGGGGAGTTCGGGCAAAGTGGCACGGCTTCCGTTCGCAAGCTTCTCGTACAGAAGCGCCAGTTCTTTTGTGAATACCTGCATCGACCATGCATCGGTAATGCTGTGGTGCATGACGCAGTGAAGAACATGCTCTTCGGCGTTAATGCGAAAGACGCGGAAGCGAAATAAAGGCCCTGCGCTCAGGTCAAACGGCCTTGCCACTTCTTCTTTCGCAAGCTCGTAAGCTGGGGGGTAGGGGTCCGGGAGAGCTGCGAAATCTGTCAGCGGGAGCGTAACCGCAACGCTTTGCGCAACGACCTGGGCAATTTCGCCATTTTCCAGTCTTAAGGTGGTGCGCAGACTGTCATGGCGGTTCACTACTTCTTGAAGACTAGATTGGAGCGCCGCCAGATTAAGTGGTCCGTACAGCCACAAGCCCACATGCACGTTATAGGCGGCGGTAGGGCCCTGGAGTTGATCGAGGAACCACAATCGCCGTTGGGCCAGGGAAGCCGGATAGACAGCCGTCCCGCCGGCTTGTAAAAGCGCATCAACAAGCAGCTTCTTCTGTTGAGCTATCTCCAAATTGGTCCGACACGACATCGACGCGTACGCCTTCGACACTGGCGCGTCACCACATTCGCGCACTCTGCCTTGGGGGACAATACAGCTAAGTCAGTAGTCATGGTACACTATACACTCGATTGGCGGTCCGGACCACTGCCCCCCAAGATGGCCATGTTGCGCCAGGTCAGAACATTGGGATGACCGATACGGCCTATCCAACTTCGTTTGCCCAACAGAGACTTTGGTTCCTAGACCAGCTTGAGCCTGGGACTGCGGCCTACAATGCGGCCCGCGCCTTCCGGATCATTGGCCCCCTGGACCTGCAAGCTCTGATCCGGGCCGTTCAGGAAGTGGTGCGGCGCCACGAATCGCTGCGTACCATTTTCGATTCCGTCGACGGTCAGGCCACGCAGATTGTTTTGCCTGAGATTGAGATGGAGATTCCCCTGGTGGACCTGTCCGGCACGCCGGAGCAGGGTCACGAACAGGCGGCCCTGGCGATTGCCAGCGAAGAGGGAAAGAAGCCATTCGACCTGACCCAAGGCCCGCTATTCAGGACGCTGCTAGTACGCCTCAAACCGGATCAGCACCTGTTGATTCTGGTCATGCATCACATCATCACCGATGGGTGGTCGATTGCGATCCTGTTCAGGGAACTGACTAAGTGCTATGAGGCATTTACTACCGGCCAGTCTCCCGAGCTCCCGGGATTGCCTGTGCAGTACGCCCAATACGCGCAATGGCAGCGCGAATATCTCAGCGGCGGCGTCCTCTCCGATGAGGTCCGATATTGGAAAGAAAAGCTTGCTGGCGCCCCAACCATTCTCGATTTGCCGACGGATCACCGACGTCCTTCCACCCCCAGCTGGCACGGTGCCGCCGAGCATTTAGTATTCGATCGCGATAAGTTCGCCAAGCTGAAGGCCTTTGCGAACCAGGAGGGCAGCACGCTGTTCATGGTGTCCATGGCAGCGTTTCAGGGATGGCTATGGCGCTACACGATGCAGAACAGCATTCTCGTTGGTACGCCGACCGCCGGCCGTTCCCTGATCGAGGTGGAGAATCTGATCGGCTTCTTCGTCAATACTTTGGTTTTCCGCGCTGATCTTGACGAAAATATCAGTTTCCGCCAACTGGTTCGCCAAGTGCGCGGATTTGCCCTGGAAACATACTCTCACCAGGATGTTCCGTTTGAGAAGTTGGTGGAAGAGTTAGTGCCACAGCGTTCGGTCGACATTACGCCACTGTTCCAGGTGATGTTCATCTTCCAAAACATGCCGAAACAGGTTTTCAAGATTCAGGGCCTGGAGATGGAAGACTTTCCGTTTGAGACTGGAATCGCCAAGTTTGATCTGACGGCCGAGGTGTATGAGGTTGACGAGGAAGAAGCGCTGTATTGGCGCTTCGAGTACAACACGGATCTATTCGAACCAGCCACCATCCGCCAGATGATGGGGCACCTCCGCAACCTGCTAAACGCAGCCATCGAGAATCCCGACCGGCCCCTGGCGCAAATTGCGTTGATGGACTCTACCGAGCGGGAGCACCTTCTTGTCGAATTGAACGATACCGTCGCGGACGGCGGGCACCCGCCCTCCATTGAGGTTGGGTTCGAACGACAGGCTGCCCGCACTCCAAATTCGGCCGCGGTGTTGTTCAAGGGTCAGAAGTTTAGCTATAAGCAGATCAATAAGCGGGCCAATTGCCTGGCGCACCACCTGATCAAGCGGGGAGTTCGACCGGGCGATCTGGTAGGAGTATCGTTCGAGCGATCGCCGCAAATGGTGATTGCTTTGCTCGGAGTGCTCAAGGCGGGTGCTGCTTATGTGCCTTTGGACTCGACTTATCCGCCACAGTGGCTTTCATTTGTGGTTGAGGACTCGCAAGTTTGGGGAGTGGTTACCGACAGCGCAACCCGGCACCGGCTTTCGCCCACGCTGAGAAATGTAGTTGCACTCGACGCCGATGCGGAACTCATTGAAACCCTGTCCGCCGATAACCTGGATTTGCAATCGTCAAGCGACGATACCGCGTACGTGCTATACACGTCGGGGTCAACAGGAACACCGAAAGGGGTGCAGGGGACGCATCGGGCGTGCCTGAATCGGTTTGCCTGGATGTGGCGGACGTATCCGTTTCAAGCGGGCGAGGTGTGCTGCCAGAAGACCAATCTCGGCTTTGTCGATTCGGTGTGGGAGATTTTCGGGCCGCTGCTGGCCGGGGTTCCGAGCGTGATCATCCCGCAGGAGACGCTGCACGATCCGGAAGAGCTGCTTCAGACGTTGGCGCGGGAGCACGTGACCCGCATCGTGCTGGTACCCTCGCTGTTGCGCATCCTGCTGGAGCACGCTCCGCGACTCGGCGAGCGCGTGCCCGGGCTGAAGTTGTGGTCGTGCAGCGGCGAAGTGCTGCCCACAGATCTGGTGGAACGCTTCCGTGCCGGCTTTCCCGCGGCCACGCTGCTGAATCTGTACGGCTCGGCCGAGGTGGCGGCCGATGTCACCTGGCATCAGGTCCGTGAGCAAGACATCCGCGCTAACTCGATTCCGATCGGCAAACCGATCGCGAACACGCAGGTCTACATTCTGGATGCAAACCGCAATCCGGTGGCGACGGGGGTGCGGGGAGAGATTTATGTGGGCGGCGACAATCTGGCGCGGGGGTACTGGCGGCAGCCGGAGTTGACGGCGGAGCGCTTCGTTCAGAACCCGGCGGCGCCGGAGCGGTCGCCGCGACTGTACCGCACGGGGGACGTGGGGCGCTTCAAGGCCACGGGCGAGATTGAATATCTGGGGCGAGTGGACAGCCAGGTGAAGCTGCGGGGGATGCGGCTGGAGTTGGGCGAGATTGAGGCGGTGCTGGGGACGCATCCTGGGGTGCGGGAAGCGGTAGTGGCGCTGACGGCGGACCAGCAGCGGCTGGCGGCGTATGTCACGGTGGATAACGGAACGGCGCCTTCGGCGGGAGAGTTGCGGCGGTTTCTGCGCGCCCGGCTGCCCGAGCACATGGTTCCGGGCAGTTACAGCCGTCTGGAACAATGGCCGCTGCTACCGAGCGGCAAGCTGGATCGCAAGGCGGTTCTGCGGGCGACTGCGGTGCCGCTTGCAGACTACGACGGGCTGGCGGCGCCGCGCACCGAGGTGGAGCGCAAGCTGGCCGCGATCTGGCAGGAACTGCTCAAGCTGGAGCGGGTGGGGAACGAGCAGAACTTTTTTGAGCTGGGCGGGCACTCGCTGCTGGCGCTGCAGGTGATGGCGCGCATCCGTAGCCTGTTCGAAGTGGAGTTGCCGGTGCGCAGTCTGTTTGAAGAACCCACGTTGGCGGCGCTGGGAGCGGCGGTAGAGAGAGCGCAGGCGCTGGGCGTGAAAGCGCGCGCCCCTATTTTGCAACGGAGCGCGCGACCGGTGGTGGCCAGTCAGAGCCCGGAAGCCCTGATGGCCGAGCTCGACAACTTGTCGGCTACGGAACTGCAAAGCCTGCTCGAGCGCGTGCTACGGGACAAGCCGCCAGCACAGTGAGAGCAGAGACGGTTTGGGCCACGCTTTGGATTTCGCAACGGGGCTGGGTCCGCGGGAAAAAGTTAGGGGTATTGGATTGTAGCCTGCGTTCGCGAACCGTATCCCAACTTGGAGAGCGCGCGAGCGAGTCCAACGCGGCCCGATTTCTGCTTCGGCTTCATTGACAATCATGCTACTTCAAGTCCTTGTGCTCGGCGTGCGGGCGAGGGCAGGGGAGTGCCCGGTCGGTGTCGCCCGGAAATGAGTACACCGTGGTTTCCTTCCAGATGCTACCGGTTTGGACCGGAGGAGTGAGTTTCGTACACTTCTCCGTTCGAATTTGCCCCGCCCTATGGTCAAGCCCTAGAGCGCACCTGGACGATCCCTGACCAGCGCGCCTTGGGGACATGCGCCGTCGGTTCCCGCGAAGTTGGATAAGGTCTTGAAGGGCGAAGCCCAGCCTTTGGGCGGGCAGTTCGCAAAAGCGCTGACAGTTGAACTCAGGGTTACGATCAAAACTAGCGCGAACCAAGTCACATCGCCGAATTGTCTCATAACCGCCTCCATCCAAAGCCGCACGACCCCGGCTCTGCGGCCGTGAACGTCCAACGTCGCAGAAGAACTCGAGGTGTTGAACCCGACCCTGGCCGGGGGCCCACTGTCG
>Ga0137415_10008459_pt1 | contig 10196 bp, 12 predicted proteins | sample CZODoug3_1_1_16f_FD_183082 | JGI IMG/M metagenome (GOLD analysis project Ga0137415, IMG submission 183082) | Vadose zone soil fungal communities from Angelo Coast Range Reserve, California, USA - CZODoug3_1_1_16fungal (Hybrid Assembly) | ecosystem: Environmental > Terrestrial > Soil > Vadose... | reverse complement strand
GAAAGCTCCCGGTGACGTCGGCAGGAAGCAGATCCGGCGTGCACTGAAGGCGCTTGAACGACAGGCCGAGCGCCTGCGCGAAGAGTCGCGCGATCAGGGTCTTGGCGAGCCCCGGATAGTCCTCGATCAGAACGTGGCCGTTCGCGAGAATGCCGGCCAGGATGCGCTCGAGCACGTCCCCCTTGCCGACGATCACGCGCGCCAGCGCGCTCAGGATCTCCCGGCTTCGCTCGGTGACCCGGGCGAGCTTCACCGGCGCGCCTCCAGCGAGGCGATGAGCCGGGCCAGCGTGGTAATGGACGGACCGCGGCCGAACCGGCGCCCCGGCGGCTTTTCGAGCGCGTCGGCCGAGACGCCGGTCGCCCGCGCGAGCGCGACGAGCCTCGGCCACAAGAGGTGCTCGAAATAGGACTGGCTCCGCGCGCTGGATCTGATCTCGTCGTGGAACCGCGCGAAGCGCGAATCCTGAGCGCGCGCACCCGGCGCGCCCTCGCCGACTTCGCCCGAGCCCCACGCGGCCCGGCGCTCGGTGCACGCGCGAACGATCGCGCGGACGGGCGAGACCGCCACGAGCAGGACGAGGGCCGCGAGGAGGCGCACCGCGGTCTCCCGATATGCCTGCGCGACGAAGAATTCGGTCAGGGAGATCCCGGCGACGAGCGCGGCGAAGACCACGACGGCGGCGACGACGCCGGCGCCCCGGCTCGGCTCAGGCGGCGCCAAGCGGCGCGTCCTCGCGCTCGAGCGCGGATCTGATCTCTTCGAGGCAGGCGCGAGCCGTGTCTCGCTCGGGCGCACCCAGGACGTGGCGGCTGAACCGTGCCAGCTCGAAGAGGCGCGTCAGCCGATCCACCGCCCGGTGCGGCAGGACCAGACGCCTGAGCGTCTCGCGCATGAATTCTTCCGGCGTCTGCCACGGCGCCCTGGTCACGCTGGCGCGCGCCGCGACCCGCTCGAATCGTCGGTAGCACCTGATGATCGCCGCGCGGGCGTCCGGCTCGTTCGCGAGATCGTCGAGCCCATCCTGCACGGCTTCGCTCAGCGGCTCGGCCGCTTCGGCGCGATGGCGCCGCTCCCACCATCGCGCGATGCGCTCGGCGAAGAGGAGCAGCAAGGCCATGGCGAGCGTCGCCAGACCGGCCAGGAAAGCCAGCAGCCCGACGAGCCAGCCGAGCCATGGCAGCGAGACCACCGGGGTCTCGGCTCCGGGCGCCACGTCGGCCCCGGCGAACATCATGAGGCGGCTCCAGGCGAGCAGCGAGGTCTCGACGTACTGCCACCCCAACGAAAAGACGGCGAGGATCGCGAGCAGCGGCAGGAGCGGCAGCACGCGCAGGCACACCTGGAGCCACCAGGGAAGCTTGGACGGTTCCTCCTCACGCGGCAGCTCCACCTCGCGGCGCCGTCGGTCCCGGGAGAGCGCCATGCCGATGACGATGGCGACCGAGAGCGCGAAGGCCGCACCGCTCGCGAGCAGGAGCGAGTCCGGCACCTCGACGTGGAGCCGGAAGGACGGCATGTCCCCGGGTGCGCGCGACGCGGCCAGGAGGGCGGTCAGCGCGAGAAACAGGCCAGCGCCGGCGACGACGGCCGCGCCCGGGAAACCCTGGAGTCTCATCGGCGGTGGGCCGGAGCGTACTCTGTTGCCCCGGCCCTTCGCAAATCGCGTCACCTCGCCGCAATCTTGTATCCTGTTCGGGGAGACGCTTTCCTCACCCGCTGACAGGAGGCGACACCGTGACCGACGTCCCGCGTATCACCGGCGTGCTCTCGCCGGTCGTGACCCCGTTCGGCGCGGACCTCGCGCCCGATCCCGAGCGCTTCGTGCGCCACTGCCGCTGGCTTCTCTCCCAGAACGTGGGCCTGGCCGTCTTCGGGACGAACTCGGAAGCGAACTCGCTCTCGGTCGAAGAGAAGATCGAGCTGCTCGATCGGCTGGTCGCGGCCGGGCTCGACCCCGGGCGGATGATGCCGGGCACCGGCTGCTGCGCGCTGACCGACTCGGTGCGGCTGACCGCCCACGCGATGAAGGTCGGGTGCGGCGGCGTGCTGATGCTGCCGCCCTTTTACTACAAAGGCGTGAGCGACGACGGGCTGTTCCGGAGCTTCGCGGAAGTGATCGAGCGCGTGGGCGACGCGCGGCTGCGGGTGTACGTCTACCACATCCCGCCGGTCGCGCAGGTGCCGATCACCCTCGGGCTCGTCGAGCGCCTGCTCGCCGCCTATCCGGCGCAGGTCGCCGGGATGAAGGACAGCGGGGGCGACTGGAACAACACGAAGGCGTTTCTCGACGCGTTCGCCAAGAGCGGCTTCGACGTGTTCGCCGGTTCGGAGACCTTCCTGCTCCAGAACATGCGCCACGGCGGCGCCGGCTGCATCAGCGCGACCGCCAACGTCCACCCCGGCCCCATCGCGCGTCTCTACGACACCTGGCGGGCCGACGGCGCCGATGCCCAGCAGGCGCGTCTCGATCTGATCCGCGGCGTGTTCCAGAAGTTCCCGATGATCCCCGCGCTCAAATCCGCGATCGCCCACCACGGCCACGACGCCGGCTGGGCCACCGTTCGCCCACCGCTGGTCGCGCTCACTCCGGCCCAGTCGAGCGCCCTCACCGCCGACCTCGCCCGCGAACACTTCACGATGCCAGGCCTCGCAACCCGCTGACCCCGCGCGCGCCGCGGCCGGCCGGCCGGCGTTGCGCCGGAGCGCCGAAAGCACGCGGGCTGCTCAAAAGGGTCCAGATGCGAGGCGGCGCCCGAAGGCGGCATGCGAGCCGTACTCCGAGTACGGTGAGCGTGCCGCCGAGGGCGCCAACGAAGCAGATGGGCCCTTTTCAGCAGCCCGCCGCTAGGGTTCGCGGTCGCCGCCTGTCAGGCGGCGTACGACCCCCAGCACGAACAAGCCGACTCCGACCGCGAGCAGGACGCCGTAGTCGGGCACCTCGAAGACCCTGACGAGGACGATGCAGAAGCCGGCGAAGGCGATGAGCGAGCCCGCCATCATCAGGCCGAGACCGGGTTTCTGAGCCACGATCAGATAACCGCTTCGCGCCGCAGCCGCTCGATCTCCTCGACTCCCAAGCCGGCCTCTTTCAAGACTTCGTCGGTGTGCTCGCCGAGGGTCGGCGGCTCCCGGTCGAGTCCGGGGCTGCCGTGATCGAGCCGGAAGCCGGCGCCGACGAGCCGCATCGGCCCATAACGCGAGTCGATCGTCTGGAGCACGTCGCGGTGCTCGAGCTGCGGATGCTTGACGATCTCGTCGATCTTCCAGATGGAGCCGCACGGCACGTCCGCGGCGGTGAGACGCGCCTCCCAGCTCTTGGGATCGTCGGTCGCCAGCGCCTGCTCGATGATCTCGCGCAGCGCCGGCTCGTTGGCGGTGCGCGCGGGCCAGTCCTTGAAGCGTGGATCGGCGAGCGCGTCGGCGTGCCCGAGCGTCTTCATCAGACTCGCGAACTGCTTCTCGGTGAGCACCGCCAGCACGATGTAGCCGCCGCGCGCCCGGAACCGGCTCGCGGTCGGCTTGCGGCTCACCGAGCCGTTGCCGATCTGCCGCGCCTCGATGCCCGCGACGGTGTACTCGGAGACCGTGCCGGGGATGAAGGCCAGCGCCGCATCGAGCATCGCCACGTCGACCAGCTGGCCGCGCCCGGTGTGCGTCCGCTGGTAGAGCGCGCTCGCCACCGCCAGCGCCGCCGTCATGCCGCCGATCGTGTCGCAGATCGCGAACCCGGCGCGGGTCGGGCCGCTCGCCGGCTCGCCGGTGATCGACATGATCCCCGACATCGCCTGGAGCTTGCCGTCGAAGGCGGCGGTCGTCCGCTCCGGACCGGTCTGGCCGAAACCGGAGACCGCGCAATAGATGAGCCGCGGGTTGACGGCCGAGAGCGCCTGATACCCGAGCCCGAGGCGATCCATCACGCCCCCGCGGAAGTTCTCCCACACCACGTCGGCCTTGACCACGAGCTTCTTGACGATCTCGACGGCCTCGGGCTTTCGGAGGTCGAGCGTGATGCTGCGCTTGTTGCCGTTCACGGCAAGGAAGGACGGCGCCATCTTCCGGTCGGCCCAGACCCGGTCGGCCAGCTGCATGCGCGTGTCATCACCCTCGCGCGACTCGATCTTCACGACGTCGGCGCCCAGGAGCGCCAGCTGATAGGTGCCGTAAGGCCCCGCCAGATAGCGGGTGAAATCGAGGATGCGAACGCCCGTGAACGGCTTGCTCACGACGCCTCGCGCTTGGCCCGGGCGATCGCCTTCACCTCGTCGAACTCTTTCCTCCGCTCGGCGATCTTCTCGGGCGACAGCTTCGTCAGATCGAGGTAGTCGCACTTCCACGAGGCGTCCTCGCGCCAGCGGATCGGCGACTGCATCGTCGTGCGAGCACCCGGCGCGCTCTCGAGCACCCGCAACGCCAGCTCGAGCGTCTGCCGCTGCGACTCCACGTCGAACGGGCGGCCGGCCGAGTTCCCGAGGGGGAAATCGCTGAACAGGAAGCGCGGCACGCCGCAGTGCTCGACGATGTCCTTGGCGCAGCCCATGATCACGGTCGCGATCCCGTTCGCCTCCAGGTGCCGCGCCGCCAGACTCACGGTCTGGTGACACACGGGTCAGCTCGGGACGAGGACGGCGGCGTCGACTCCGTCCTCGCGGCAGCGGCGCAGGAGCTCGGAGACGTCGGTCTCCAGCGTCACGCGATGGCTCCGGTTCGTCGGCGCACCGTGAATCCGCGGCGCCAGCGTCCCGATCCGTCCCGCGGCGGTCGCCTCTTTCAGGCGGGCCAGCGGCAGATAGGTATTGAGGTCGGCGGCCGTCGTGTGCAGGCGATCGTAGCCGACGTGCGAGATTCTGAGATCGGGCACGATCTCGGAGGAGATCGAGTACACCTGATAGAACTTGGCCGCGGCGTTGTAGGCCGCGCCAGGTCCCTGGTCGCCCAGCTCCGGCCGGAATGGCGCCGCGGTCGTGATCAGCGCGACCCGCGCCCGATCGAGCGGCACGCGGAGCGGCGTGAACGGAACCTCGACGAAGTGGGCCCACCGATAGGGGCTGAACCCGAGCGCGTGATAGTAGTCGCGCGTCCGCTGCATGTAAGCAATCGCGACGTCGTGGTCGGCCTCGAAGGCTGCTTTCGACGTGGGCACCGTGCTCGTCGTCGTCATCGCGGGCTCCTTTCGCCCCGTCCAGTCTAGCCAAGGTCGCCCGCCGCGTCCACGTAAGCTCGCAACCGCGCGTGACAAGTCCGGCTGGACGGCGGCCGTGGGATCAGCGGCGGTGACGCGCGCGCTGCTCGGGCTGAAGGGCGGTGATGCCCTCGAAGGTCCGCTCGAAGATCTGGGGCACCGGCCAGCCCTGGAGGCCGGCATAGGTATCGATCTGGGAGCGATGGTGGACCTCGTGCTCGAGCATCATCATGAGCAGACGCCATCCCGGCAGCGTGCCGGGGGTGTCGATCATCTCGATCCGACGCGTGAGCCATTCCGCCGGTGTGTCGCGAAGCAACGAGACGAACCGGTCAGCCGACGATTGGAGCCACGGGAGCCACGTCTGCTGGTTTACGCGATCGATGTCGGGCGCCGCCAGGATCCAGCCCTCGCCGCGGTAGGCGCTGGCGAAGTAGAGACGCGTGGCGCCGATGTGGCCCACGAGCTCGCCGATACTCCAGCCGGCCTCGCCGCTCGCGGCCGGCGGCCGCCACGCGGCCGCCTCGGGCGGCAGCGCGGCCACGTCACGCTCGGTCCGCCGCCGCAGGCTGTCGAAGAAGCGCAGATAGGATTCGACGTCGGTGATCATGCCACTCGCTCTCTTTCGATCGCCGCGCGGAGGCCCGGCAGCACCTCCGAGGCCACGCGCCGGCATTCCTCCACATGCGGGAAGCCCGACAGGATGAATTCGTCGATACCCAGGCGCCAGTACGCGACGAGCTCTTCGGTCACTTGTTTCGGATCGCCCACGATCGCCGTGCCGAGGTTCACGCGCACCTTCGAGATTCCATTCCAGAGCCGGGGCGATCGCGCGCGGAGCTCGGCCCGGAGCTGCGCCTGCTGGCCGATCATCGGCGTCCCGGCGAACGCGGCTTGCCGCTGGGCCACCACGCGGTCGTCCACCCGTGACATCAGCTCCTCGGCGGCCTCCCAGGCTTCACGCTCGGTCGCTCGCACCACCAGGTGCGTGCGAAGACCGAAGACCGGCCGGTGCCCCCTGGTGTTGTACGCCGTCCGTACCCGGTCCAGCAGCTTGGCGATCTCGTCGAGCGGCTGGATCCAGGCGAGATAGACCTCCGCTCCGTTGGCCGCGAACGCGAGCGCCCGCGGTGAGGCGCCGCCCACGTAGAACCGGGGCCCGCTCCCGACCGGTCCGGGCGAGACCACCGCGCCCCTCAGCCGCACCGTGCTCCCTTCGAACACCACGGGCTCGGGCTTCGCCCACAGCGCCCTGAGGGCCGCGATGAATTCCTCCCCCTGCTCGTAGCGCTTGTCGTGATCGATCGTGACACCGAGTCGCTCGAAGTCGCCCTGGATGCCGCCGGGTACGACGTTGATGTCGAGCCGCCCGCCGCTGATCTGATCGAGCGCCGCCGCCATCTGGGCGAACAGTCCGGTCGAGATGAACCCGGGCCTGATCGCCACCAGGAATCGAATGCGCCGCGTCACCGCGGCCAGCGCCGTGACGGTCGTCCACGTCTCCGCGAGCGGCGCGGTCTCCCCGAAGAGCCCGTTCGCGAACCGCGTGGGAATCAGAAGCGAGTAGTACCCAGTCGACTCCGCGGTCTCCACGACCTGACGCAAATAGTCGAACGTCGGCGGTCGCTCCGCACGCCACGTCCCGATGTGCGCCCCGTCTCCGTCGATGGGGATGAACCAATCGAACCGCGGCGCGGGTCTCTGTTCCACGATCCGGACCCTATCAAACCTTCAGGAAGTAGGCCAGCACGGGCGTTTCGCCTTCGCGTTCGGTGATATGTTCGCGGCGTGAGTCCTCGCACTCGCCGCCCGCCCTTGCTGATCCGGATCGTGAGGGCCCGGCCCAGGCTGTTCATCTCGGTCGGCGTCGGTCTGATCGTGACCATCGCGGCGGCGATCGCGACGGACTGGAAGCTCGTGACCCGCCTGCTCACCGGGTGGGACATCGCGGTCGCGCTCTACCTGGTGCTCGCATTCCATCTGATGGTGCGGTCCGACTTCCGCCACATCCGCCGTCACGCCGCAGCGCAGGACGAGGGACAGTTCATGATCCTGACGTGCACGGTGGCGGCCGCGCTGGCGAGCCTCGCCGCAATCTTCGTCGAGCTCGGGACGTCCGCCGCAGAAGCGTCGCGACCTCGGAACCAGGTGCCCCTGGCCGCCTTGACCATCCTGCTGTCCTGGGCGTTCATTCACACGATCTTCGCGCTGCACTACGCTCACGAGTTCTACGACGAGACCTCGGGCCGGGGCATGACCTTCCCGGGCGGCGACCCGAATCCGGACTATTGGGACTTCGTCTACTTCTCGTTCGTCATCGGCATGACGTCCCAGGTATCCGACGTGGCGATCACCAGCAAGGTGATCCGCCGCACCGCGACCGTCCACGGCATCGTGTCCTTCCTGTTCAACGCCGCGCTCCTCGCGTTGACCGTCAATATCGCCGCGGGCGCCATCTGAGTCCGCCGCGGGATCTACTTCGGAAGGTCCGGAGGGCGTCCCACCTCCGGGTCGATCCGGCCCGTCAGTGCCTTCATGAACTCGACGAGATCGGCCCGCTCCGCGGCCGTGAGCCCGAGCGGCTTCATATCCGATGAGAGCCACTGGTTCTTCACGCCGCCCCGATCGTAATACGCGACCACGTCGGCCAGCGTCTTCTCGCTGCCGTCGTGCATATATGGCCCGCGCTTGGCCACGTCCCTGAGCGTCGGGGTCTTGAACGCGCCCCGGTCCGCATCGTCTCCGGTTACCGTGTAGCGGCCCAGGTCGGGATGCGAGCCCGCCATGCCCACGCCGATGTTACGGTACCCTTCGCTGGTAAAGTTGAACCCGGCGTGGCAGCGGGCGCACATCGCCTTGCCCTCGAAGAGGCGAAGCCCGCGCTGAGCCGACGCCGACATGGCATTCCGGTCACCCGCCTGGAAGCGGTCGTAGGCCGAGTCGCCCGAGAGAATCGTGCGCACGTAGGCGGCGATGGCCTGCGCCACGCCGTCGGGGTCGAGGTCGCGGCCAAACACGGCGCGGAACTCACGTTGATAGCCCACGACTCTGCCCAGATGCTCCGTGACTTTCTCGTCGGTCTTGTTCACGTCTTTCCCGGCTTGCTCTTCCAGCGAGGCCCGGAGACCCGACCAGTGTTGGTGGTCGCTGAAGAGCCGGTTGACGATCGTCGGGGCGTGCCGCGGTGTCGGCTGACCGGCGAAATCCGTCGAGAATCGGCGCGGATCGCTCCAGCCGTGATCCGGCCGGTGGCAGCTGACGCAGGCCACCGTTCCCGACGCCGACCAGCGCGTGTCCCAGAAAAACTTTTTGCCGAGCGCGACCTTCTCAGGCGTGATCGGGTTGTCGTCCGGGACTTGCGCAGCATCTTCTTGAAGTCCGTTCGGTAGCTTGAGACTGAATTCTGCGGCCGGCGACCAGCCGGGTCGCGACAGGACCGCGACGACGAGAAGCCCGACCAGTGCTCTCATCGGCGCCTCGCGATCAGAGACCGCCGGAGCGGACGAGCGTTTCGCGTCCCTTCAGCATGTCGTCGAGCGCGCCGAAGGCCATCATGTAGTGGCCGCGGTAGCCCCCGCCCTCGATGCGCGCGAACATTCGCTTGAAGTCGATCGAGCCCTCGCCGGGACGGAGATGCTCCTCGTATCGCCCATGGCTGTCGGCCACGCGTACCTCGGTGCAGCGCCCGAGATCGATCGCGTCGAGAAAGCCGTCGATGCCTTCGGGGACAAGATGCGCATGGTTGACCGTGAACGCCCAGCCGAGGTTCGGCGACTGGATGCGGCCGAAGTATTCGCGGCACTCCTCGACATTGTGGGCCAGATAGCGGACCTCCGCGTGCTCCGGCTCTCGATTGAGGTTCTCGAGGAGGAGCCGCGCGCCTGAGCGCTCGGCGAGCGCGGCCGCGCGTTGCAGGCGCTCGAGGCTCGTCGCGCGCCGCGCGGCGTAGTCGCTGGTGAAGTGGTAGCCCCCGTGGACGACGATCCAGCCCGCGCCGAGGCGCCCCGCGAGCTCGATATACGTCGTGAGGTACCGGTCGGCGGCATCGGCCAGGAGTGGAGAAGTCTCGGCGACGTTGACGGCGGAGGCCGAGTGCAATCCGAGCTGGATGCGGTGCCGTTCGCAGGTGGCGCGCATGGCCGCGACGCGCTCGGCCGTCCACGTGGCAGGCGCGTTGGGATGGTCCGGCGCGCCTTCGAGGCACGCGTCGACGTAGTGGACGCCGTGCGCGGCCGCCCACGCGAGGCCGTCCTCCAGACGCCGGCGCCCTCCCAGATCCACGCCGATCCGCTCGCGCAACGTCATGGGCGCGCCCGCCGCCGGGCTCATGACTTGAAGAACGCGAGCAGGTCCGCGTTGACCTGATCCTTCTGCGTCGAGCACATGCCGTGCGGTCCGCCGGGATAGACCTTCAAGGTGGCGCCGCGGATCGTCTTGGATGAGAGCAGCGCCGAGGCGCCGATCGGCACGATCTGGTCGTCGTCGCCGTGAAGCACCAGGGTCGGTACGTCGAACTTCTTGAGGTCCTCGGTGAAATCCGTCTCGGAGAACGCCTTGATGCAGTCGATGACGCCCTTGAATCCGGCCTGCATCCCCTGGAGCCAGAACGAGTCCCGCAGGCCCGGCGAGACCCTGGCGTTTGGCCGGTTGGCGCCGTAGAACGGCGCGCTGAGATCCTTGAAGAACTGCGAGCGATCGGCGAGCACGCCGGCGCGGATCTGATCGAACGCCTCCATCGGCAAGCCACCCGGATTGGCGGCCGTCTTCAGCATCAGCGGCGGCACCGCGCCGATCAGCGCCGCTTTCGCCACGCGCCGGGTTCCGTGGCGGCCGATGTAGCGCGCGACTTCGCCGCCGCCCGTCGAGTGACCGACGTGGATCGCGTTGTTCAGATCGAGCGCCGCGACGAGCGCCGCGAGATCGTCCGCGTAGGTGTTCATCTCGTTGCCGTTCCAGGGCTGGCTCGATCGGCCGTGGCCGCGGCGGTCATGGGCGATGCAGCGATATCCGTGGG
>Ga0137415_10008456_pt1 | contig 10199 bp, 6 predicted proteins | sample CZODoug3_1_1_16f_FD_183082 | JGI IMG/M metagenome (GOLD analysis project Ga0137415, IMG submission 183082) | Vadose zone soil fungal communities from Angelo Coast Range Reserve, California, USA - CZODoug3_1_1_16fungal (Hybrid Assembly) | ecosystem: Environmental > Terrestrial > Soil > Vadose... | reverse complement strand
AGCAGGCCGCGCAGGGTAAAACCTCCCGCCCCGGAGGTGACGACGATCGCCAGGATCACGAGGGTACGCGCGGTCGGGATACGCATCGTGCGGAGGGGCTCCCCCAACTCCGGATCATAGGGATCGGGGCCTCCCGGTGTCAAGGAAGTGGCGCAAATTACGGGTTTTTTCTTGACTCTCGGCGAGCAAAGACGAGAAGATTATCTAAATGTCGCACGGGTGTTGGCAGGCTGCCTGGCAAAAGGCCCTCTGCGTGTGCCTTGTGTTCACGACCCTCCTCGCCCCGGGGACCGGCTTCGGGCAGATCCCGCAGCCGCCCGCGCCGGCTCTGGCTCCCGTGCCCGCCACGCGCGGCGGCTCTGGGCCTCAAATGCCTGGCGTTCCGTCGATTCCGTCGCGGATCACGGCCGGCTCTGACTACCGCCTCGGCACGGGCGATACGGTCGAGGTCGTGCTCGCGGGGCGCGTCGACGTCGCCCGTCAGGTCGCGATGGTGAGCGCCGATGGCAACGTCGCCGTGCCGCCGATCGGCGCGGTGCCCGTGGCCGGCCTGACCGTCCTCGAGGCGCAGACGCGCATCGCCGAGCTCGCCAAACCCCTCTTCCGATACCTCGACCTCACCGTCAGCCTGATCGGCACCCGCTCCTTCGAGGTGACGGTGTCGGGGGAGGTCCAGCGGCCGGGCACGCTTGTCCTGTCCGCCACGGAGCGCGTGCACCAGGTCATCCTCCTCGCCGGCGGCGTGACCCCCCGCGGCTCGCTGCGGAACATCGTGCTCTCGCGGGGCGGCCGCGCCGAGGCTCGCGTCGACCTCCTCCGCTTTCTTCTGACCGGCGACCCCGGCAATAATCCGTACGTGACGGAGGGGACGACGATCACGGTTCCCCCGCGCGGCCCCTCGGTCACCCTGACCGGGGCGTTCGTGCGGCCCGGGGAGTACGAGATCGTCGGCAAGGAGTCGCTCCGCGCGCTCCTGGTCCTAACCGGAGGGCTGACCCAGTCGGCGCCGGCCGAGGCGCGCCTGACCCGGATCGGCCCCGACGGCAAGAAGACGACGCTGCCCCTCGACCTCACGCAGGCACTCAAGGCCCCGGCCGACGTCGAGCTCCAGCCCGGCGACGGGGTCTACGTGCCTCCGCTCGCGGTGGTCCAGGACGTGATCGAGGCGCGGGGCGCCTTCAACGGGACGAGCGAGCTCGGCCGGACGACCACGGCGGGCAAGCCGACGATCGTCCAGCGCTTCGAGCTCGCCGGCGGCGAGCGGGTGTTCGACGTCGTCCAGCGGGCCGGCGGCGCGGCGCCGTTCGCCGATCTCTCCCGGGCGGTCATCGAGCGGAGCGGTGTCAGTGGCCCCCGGCAGCTCATTCCCGTGGACCTGCGCCGGCTCCTGGTCGAGAAGGACGAGACGCAGAACATCCCCTTGCAGAACGGCGACATCCTGACGCTCCCGGTCGTCGACGACAAGATCTACGTGATCGGGGCGGTGCGGGTTCCGGGCGGGATGGATTACCGGTCCAACCTGAGCTCGCGCGAGTACATCGCGCTGGCCGGGGGACCCACCACCCGCGCGAAGATGACCGCGACCAAGGTGACCTTCCCCGACGGGCACACCTACGCGCTGACGGACGCCCCGCCGCTCGAGCCCGGAGCCGTGGTGACGGTGCCGGAGGTCTTGGTCCACTGGTGGGACGACTACGGGACGATCGGGACCGTGCTGGCGACCCTCGTCACCGCCTACACGGGGATCTTTATCCTGTTCGGGGGCGCGCGAGACGTCCAGCGCCTCAACCAGTAGGGCTTCCATGTACGAAGCGTACTGGGAGCTCAGCGAACCGCCCTTCGAGAATTCGCCGAATCCCAAGTTCTTCTACCTCTCGCCCGAGCACGAAGAGGCGCTCGTGCGGCTCGTGTACGTGGTCACGGAGCGGAAGGGCTGCGGGATGCTGACCGGGGATTACGGGTGCGGGAAGACGACGCTCGCCCGCGCGCTCCTCCAGCGACTCGACGGCGAGCGCTACGAGGCCGGCCTCCTCACGAACCCGTGCTGGAGCCCCCTCGATTTCCTCCGGGAGGTCCTCTACCAGCTCGGCGTGGAGGCTCAGGACAAGAGCCCGGACAAGAGCAAGCCCGAGCTGCTCCATCGGCTCAATGACGTCTTCTACCGGAACTACCGGGCCGGAAAGGATACCGTCATCATCGTCGACGAGGCGCAGATGATCGACGACGAGGCGATCTTCGAGGAGCTCCGCCTGCTCTTGAACTTCCAGACCGACGAGCGCTTCCTGATGACGCTCCTGCTGATCGGCTCGACCGAGCTGCGGGAGAAGGTCCGGCGGGTCCGCCACCTCGATCAGCGCATCGCGATCCGCTACCACCTGAACGCGCTCGACGGCGCGCACACCGCGAACTACATCGCCCACCGGCTGAAGATGGCGGGCCAGACGCGGAGGATCTTCACCGACGAGGCGGTCAAGCTCGTCTTCGACTTCACCCGCGGGACCCCGCGGGAGATCAACAACCTCTGCGACCTCTCCCTGCTGATCGGCTACGGCAAGCGCGTGCGGGAGATCGACGAGAAGATCGTCGCCGAGGTGATCAAGGACACGGTGGGGGTCTCCTGATTGGTCCGGATGCGAGATCTGATCGGCGGCGGCGGGGAGGGAGACCCCGCGAAGAAGCCGCTCCCGTCGCGCCCGGACGTCCGGTTCCCGGCTGCGTCCGGCGGCCGCGCCGAGCCGGCCCGGCCCGCGGCCCCCGCCGTCGGCGAGGACCCCGGGGCGCTCTTCACCGAGATCCACCTGCTGATGGCGGAGCTGCACGACGCCGTCTCCCGCGGTGCGTCGCTCCCGATCGGGCCGCTGGAGGCGATGGTCGGACGCGTGATCCAGGCGCTCGAGCACGGCAGCGACCTCTTCTGGCTCGCGAACAACCCGGCGCCGCCGGGCGCCGACTACGTCGCGAGCCACCTGGCGAGCGCGGGGGTGCTGGCGGTGCGGATCGGCGCGGACCTCGGCTACGACCGCCCGCAGCTCGTCGACCTCGGAGTGGCCGCCTTCCTGTTCGACGTCGGCGTCTGGAAGCTGCCGGCGGGGCTCCTCGCAAAGGCCGACGCGCTGACGGCGGACGAGCAGACCCTGTACCACTCGCACCCGCGGCTGTCCGCGGAGTTCATCCGCCGCTCGGACGTCCAGCGCGACGGGCTCCTGGAGGCGGTCCTCGAGCATCACGAGCGCGAGCAGGGCCAGGGGTACCCCCAGGGACTCCCGGGCTCGGCGATCCATCCCCACGCCAAGATCCTTGGGCTCGTGGACACGTACACGCGCCTGACGTCGCCCCGGCCCCCGCAGGCGCGCCTGCTGCCCCACGAGGCGATCCGGGAGATCGTGCGCTCCAAGCACGAGTCGTTTCCGTCCGCCCTGATCAAGGCGCTGCTCTCGGAGATCTCGGTCTTCCCGCCGCGGACACTCGTGCGCCTCAACACCGGCGAGGTCGGCCGGGTCGTGGGGGTGAACCGCAACCACCCGCTGCGGCCCAAGGTCGAGATCCTCAGCGACTCGAAGGGAAACCGGCTGCCGGCGCCGAAGCTGGTCGACCTGTCGGAGGCTCCGTTCCTCTACATCACGGCCCCACTCCAGGAGGCCGGCGCATGAAACCGCTCAAGCCGATCGTGACCCGGAACGCGGGGGCCTTGGCCGGCGTGGTCGCGCAGTCGCTCCCGGCGGTGGATCCCGGGCTGACCCTGCTCGAGCGCGACTTCGCGGCCGGCGAGACGCTCGTGGACATCCTGGCGATCGACGGGGCGCGCCGCCTCGTGACGCTCGTGGTGGAGCCCGACGCCGACGCGGCGGCGGTGGTGCGCGCGCTCGAGGCCGCCGCGTGGTGCCGCGACAACTGGGCGCTCGTCGGCCGGCTGTTCGCCGGCGCGGACCTGGATCTCACCGAGCCCGTCCGCGCCGTCCTGGTGGCCCGGCGTCTGGGTGACCGCGGCCTCCGCCTCCTGCGGGCGCTCGGGGCCCTGGCGCCGACGGCGTTCGAGTGCCGGGTCTTCGAGGCCGGCGGGGAGCGCTACGTGTGCTACGAGACCGCGGCGCCGGGCGCCGGCCGGGAGGAGGGCAGGCGGGGCGGCGAGGCCGAGCCGGCGGCGGCCGCCGCCGTCACCCCCGCCCCCCACGGGCGCGCGGCGGAGCCACGCGAGGGGGGCGAGGCGGAGGCCGCCGCGCGGGCGCAGAGCATGATCGCGCGGCTCGAGGCGCTCCGCCTCCGCCAGGCGTTTCAGTCGTGATGGCCGGCGGGCTCGGGTCGGGGCTCGGGTGACCACGGCCGCGTCCGAACGGAGGGATGGGAGTGGGGGGCACGTCTCCGGGCCGGCGCGCCGGAGCATGCGGGCCGCGCCGTCGCCGGCGCCGATCGTCAGCCCGACGACCGCAGGTGCGGCCTGGCCCCGAGGCAGCCGGGTGGCGCCGGACGCCGAGGTGATCTAGGACATGGCGCAGTACGAGATGAACCTCCGCGACTACTGGCGGATCGTCCGCCGCCGGCGGCTCGTGATCGTCGCGTCCACGCTCCTCGTCGCCCTCTTCAGCTTCTGGTTCGCCCGGCAGCAGGTGCCGGTCTACCAGGCGACCGCGTCCGTCCGGTACGAGCAGTCCACGTCCCTCGCGGGGCTCATGGTCGAGGTGCTGTCGTACACGGGCGGGGACACGATCGAGACGCAGGCGTCGATCATCCGGAGCTATCCCGTGCTCGAGCAGGTCGCGAAGCGTCTCGGCAAGCTCCCGCCGGGGGCGGGCGAGGCGGCCGTCCGGGAATCGCGGGCGTACGCGGCCGCGCTCGACTCGCTCGCCAACCGGGTCCGGACGAGCCGGGTCGGGAGCACCAACATCATCGAGATCGTCGCGACCTCGACGAGCCCGAAGGAGGCGAAGGACCTCGCGAACGCGGTCGCCGAGGTCTACAAGGAATATTCGTCCTCGCTCCGCAACGCCCGCATCATCGAGGCGCGGAAGTTCATCGAGCAGCAGCTCCGCGAGGTGGAGGCGCGGGTCAAGCACACCGAGGAGGAGATGTGGGCCTTCCGCGAGGCGAACCGCGTGATCTCGCCGGGCGCGGATTCCGCGGTCCTCCTGTCGCTCTTCACGCAGCTTCGCGGGGACATCGAGAAGGCGCGCGAGCAGCGCACGGAGCTCGAGCTCGCCCAGAGCCGGCTCGGGCGCGTCGAGGCGAGGGGCCGCGGCGCGGATCGCGTGTTCATCGAGACGACGAACCCGGCGGTGGCGCGCCTGCGGGGGAGCCTCGTGGAGCTGCAGCTCGAGCGCAACAACCTCGCCCTCGAGCTCACCGACCGGCATCCGCGGCTCCAGGTGCTCGACGATCAGATCCGGGAGGTCGAAGCCGAGCTCCGCCGCGAGCTCGCCGCCCAGATCGCCCAGCTCCGGTCGCGTGAAGAGATCCTCAACCGGCAGATCGGCGACCTGTTCCAGAAGAACCGAGAGCTGCCGGCGGTGGAGCTGGCCCTCCAGCGCATGCAGCGCGAGGCGAAGGTCAACGACGACCTGCTCACGCTCCTGAAGACGAAGCACCAGGAGGCGCTGATCAAGGAGGCGGAGCGGGTCGACGAAGTCACGATCGTGCGGCCGGCGTCCGAGCCCACCACCGCCGCCGGCCGCGAGGGGACGGGCACGGTCCTGGCCGGCGCCCTGATCGGGCTGATCTTGGGGCTCGTGCTCGCGTTCGTCCAGGAGACGCTCGACACCTCGATCGGGACGATCGAGGACGTCGAGAGCTACCTCGACGTCCCCGTGCTCGGCATCATCCCGCACATCGACGCGCGCGAGACGATCGACCGCCTCCTCGAGCGCCGGCCCGACCTCGCCCAGATGGACAGCGAGTCGCTGCAGCGCCACGCCCTCCTGATCACCCACTTCGACCCGAAGTCGCCGGTGGCCGAGGCCTACCGGACGCTCCGGACCAACATCCAGTTCGCGCGGATGGACCGCCCCGGCAAGGTCTTCGTCGTCACCAGCCCGACCCTCCAGGAGGGCAAGACCACCACGATCGTGAACCTGGCGCTCACGCTGGCGCAGAACGGGCAGAAGACCTTGCTCGTCGGCTCGAACCTCCGCCGGCCCAGCATCTACCGCTTCTTCGGGATCGAGCGCGAGCCCGGCCTCTCGAACATCCTGGTCGGCAACGCCCGCTGGCAAGAGTGCGTCCGCACCGTGGCCGACCTCCTCATGGGCCGCTTCGAGATGGAAGACCTGCTGGCGGCGCCCGGGCTCGACAACCTCCACATCATCGAGTCGGGGCCGATCCCGCCCAACCCCTCGGAGCTCCTGTCGACGCCGGCGATGGCGGAGTTCCTCGCCGCCGTGCGCGACCAGTACGACATCGTGCTGATCGACACGCCCCCCGTGCTGCCGGTGACGGACTCGGCGATCGTGGCCGGCCAGGCCGACGGCGTGATCCTGGTCTACCAGGCGGGCAAGGTCGGCCGGCTCGTGCTCAAGCGGGCGAAGGTCCACCTCGAGAGCGCGCGGGCCCGGGTGTGGGGCGTCGTGCTGAACGACGTGCAGGCCGAGATCTCGGGCTACGCGAACTACCACCACTACTACACGCACTACTACGGCGAGGAGGGCACACCGGGCGCGCCCCCCGAGCCCCGGGGCTGGGCAGAGCGCGCCCTCGCCTTGGTCACGTCGCTCGTCGCCGGCGCTCGCAAGCCCGCCGCTCCGGAGGCCGTGGCGCCGCCCGCGGTCGCGGAGACCGCCGCCCCGATCCCCGAGGTCACGGCGGGACCGAAGCGGCGGGTGGGCGTGCGGATCGGGCTCCTGCTCCTCGTCCTGGCTGCGGTCGCCGCCGCCGTGTGGTGGTGGAGCAGCGCCGTCGTGCCCCGGGCGACCGAAATCGATCACCTCCGGCTGCGCGCCTCGACCCGAAGCGCGCTTGCGCCGCCCACCGGGTCGGCCGTACCGCCGGTCGCCACCCCCCCGGCGGCCGTGGGAGCGGTCCAGACGTCGCCGATCCCGCCGTCCGCCCCCGATGCCCCGCCGGCCCGCGGCGCCGAGTTCGAGCCGAGCGGCGCCGCGCCGATGGCGGTCCTGCCGCGCGGCGCGGCGGCGGTCGCCCGCGCCGAGCCGAGCAGGTCGGCCCCCGCGCCGGCCCCGCCAGAGCCCGCGGCGTTGGCGCTCGAGTTCGGCCCGTTCTTCTCCCGGGCCGAGGCCGACCAGGTCGAGCTTCGCCTGAGCCAGGCCGGGTACCAGATCGCGCGGTACCGCCAGCGCCTCGGGGCGGGCGTTTTTGGCGTGTTCATCGAGAACATCCCGTCCGGAAAGGACGCCCGGGCCCTCGTCGCCGCCCTCGGCGAGGAGGGTTTCTCCGGCGCCGTCGTGATCGGCGGCCGCGAGCCCTTCGCGGTGCGCGTCGGTGACCCGGTGCCGCTCAGGCCCGCGGTGGAGCTGGCGGAGCGGGTCCGCGCCAAGGGCCACCTGGTGCGCGTCTCCGCCCAGGCGGGAGACGCCCTGCAGTACGTGATCCGCCTCGGCAACTTCGACCGCCAGGAAGCCGAGCGCAAGCGCCGCGAACTGGCGCAGCTCGGCCTGTCGAGCCAGGTGGTTCGGGTCAAGTAGGCAGGGTGGCACCCTCCTCGATGACGTCCGATGGCGCGGTGCCCGGGCGCCTCGCCGCCGCGGCCGCCATCCTGGTGGCGCTGGCGCTCGTGGTGTCGCTCGGCGTCGCCGAGATCCCGCTCAACTACGCCCTCGCCGCGGCCGCCGCGGCGGCGCTCTTCGTCCTCGTCTTCGTCCGCACCGATTTCGGCCTGGAGATCCTCCTCCTCTCGATGCTGCTGTCGCCCAAGTTCCTCCTCGGGGGAAAGAGCTCCCTCGCCGAGCAGCGGGAGATCTCGCTCCGCTTCGACGACCTGGTGATCCTGATCATCGCGTTCACCTGGTTCGCCAAGACCGCCGTCCACAAGGAGCTCGGCCTCGTGTCGAAGACACCCCTCAACCGGCCGATCGCCGCGTACATGAGCGCGTGTGCGCTGGCGACGGCGTGGGGCATCGGGTTCACCCACGTCCGGCCGCTCGCGGGGCTCTTCTACCTGCTCAAGTATCTCGAGTACTTCTTCGTCTACTACATCGCGGTCAACAACATCCGGGCCCGCCCTCAGGCTCAGCGGCTCGTGATCATCGCCCTCGTGACCGCGGCCATCGTGTCGGTCGTCGGGATCGCGCAGATCCCGAGCGGGGAGCGCGTGTCGGCGCCGTTTGAGGGCGAGGCCGGCGAGCCGAACACGCTCGGTGGGTACCTCGTCCTGATGATGGGGATCGTCGCCGGTCTCACGACCGAGGCGCGGCGCCCGCGAGATCGGCTCTTCGGGGCGGGCCTCCTGCTCCTGATGCTAGTGCCGTTCGCGTACACGCTCTCCCGTTCCTCGTACCTCGCGCTGATCCCGGCGACCCTGCTCCTGGTCCTGGTGTCGTCCAAGCGGGCCCTGCTGGTGCCGGTGGTGGTGCTGGGGCTGCTCCTGATCCCGTACTTCGCGCCCAAGGTGGTCCGCGAGCGCGTCGCGTATACGTTCAAGACGCAGTACGGGCAGCCGACGATCCGGCTTGGCGGCGCCGCCTTCGACCCGTCGACCTCCGAGCGCCTGCTGAGCTTCAAGGAAGCGCTCGAGGCGTGGACGACCCGGCCGATCCTCGGCTTCGGGGTCACGGGCTTTCACTTCATGGACGCGCAGTACCCGCGCACGCTCGTCGAGACGGGGATCCTCGGCTTCCTCGCGTTCGTCTGGATGATCTCCTCTGTGCTGCGGCTCACGGTGAGCCGCTACCGAGCCGCGCAGGACCCCTTCTGGCGGGGACTCTCGCTCGGCTATCTCACGGGATTTGTCGGGCTCCTGTTCCACGCGATCGGCGCGAACTCCTTCATCATCATCCGCATCATGGAGCCGTTCTGGTTCTTCGCGGGTCTCGTCGTCCTCCTGCCACAGCTCGAGCCGGAGCCGGGCGGCCGCCCCGGCGCCGGGCCGCGGCCGCTCGCACCCCTTCGGTCCCCGCTGCTGCCGCCGACGGCGCCACCCTCCTGGCGGCGGGACCCGGTGAGGCCACCCCTGGGGCGTCGGTCCGCGCCATAGGGGGGCGCTTGCCGCCCGCGCCGGGCCTGCCGCCGACGCGGGACCGCCGCCGGGCCCGGGGTCCCGCTGCCGCCCCTCTTCCTCCCGCTGACCGCCGGCGGTCGTCCGACCGGTTCTTCGTCGACGCTGCGCTCGTGGGCACCGCGGGGCGTCGACTGTCGACCCGCCCGCGACCGCCCCCGCCCCCCCGCCGGCGCCTCGGCTCCGGCATGGGGGCCGGCCTGGAAACGTTCCGGGCAGCCTGGCCGACGGGATATGATTGATTCATACGGACCACGGAGCTTCACGCGAGCGCCGCGCCCCGTAACGGCACCGGGCCCCGACAGGATCGAGATCAAAACCCCCGCCGCCTGGCCCGGGACACACCGTCGGGGAATGTTTCTGCCCGATGACCGGTGTCCCGGCGAAGCCGGCTCCCTCGCTGCTCCGGAACACCGCGTTCAACGGGGCCGCCGCGGGCCTGAGCTTGGCCGTGAGCGTCGTCCTCTCGCCGGTCCTCCTGGCGGCCCTCGGGCTCGAGCGCTTCGGGCTCTGGTCGCTCCTGTGGGCGATCACGGGTTCGCTCGGGCTCATCGACCTCAGACTCGTCGCAGCCGTCGCGCCGCTGGCGGCGGCGGCATGGACCCGCCACGAGCAGGATCGCGTGGCCCGCCTGGCGAGCACCGGCGTCCTCTTCTACACGGCCCTCGGTGCCGTCGAGCTGCTGGGGGCGGCGGCGTGGGTGCGGACACCGGCCCTCGTCGCGTGGATCCCGGCCGCCTTCAGAGGCGAGGGCCGCGTCGCGCTCGAGCTGGCCGTCGCCGTATTCGCGCTCGGCTCCGTGACGTCGGTCTTCACGGTCCTTCTGTACTCGGTCCAGCGCTTCGATCTCGCGGCCTGCATCACGATGGCGACGACGGCGCTCCGCGGCACCGCGCTCGTGGTGGTGGCGCGCCGGGGCGGCGGCCTCGAGGCGCTCCTCCTCGTCGAGGGGGCCGTCGCCGGCGCCCAGTGCGCGGCGAGCGCGTGGGCGGTCAAGCGGCTCCTGCCCGGCGTGGACCTCGTGCGTCGGCCGGACCCGGGCGCG
>Ga0137415_10008455_pt1 | contig 10199 bp, 11 predicted proteins | sample CZODoug3_1_1_16f_FD_183082 | JGI IMG/M metagenome (GOLD analysis project Ga0137415, IMG submission 183082) | Vadose zone soil fungal communities from Angelo Coast Range Reserve, California, USA - CZODoug3_1_1_16fungal (Hybrid Assembly) | ecosystem: Environmental > Terrestrial > Soil > Vadose... | reverse complement strand
CGAGGCGCTGGTCGCGGAAATGAACGCCGATCGCACCGACGAGCTGGGCTTCCAATGGGCGGGCGCGAGGGGCGTCGGCTCGCGCTCAGTCGGCGCCACAGCCAATTTTCCCGCGGCCAGTCCCAGCATCGCCGAAGCCATCACGGGCTCGACGGCCGCGGCGGTCAATCCCTCTGGGCTGACGGTCGCGGTGCTCGGCGACACCATCACGTTGCCGAACGGCACTACCGTGAGGAGTCTCGGCGCGCTCGCGCGGGCGCTCCAGTCGAACAACCTCGGCAACATTCTCTCCACGCCGAATCTCCTTACGCTGGACAACTACCAGGCGAAAATCGTCATCGGGCAGAACGTGCCCTTTGTAACCGGCAGTTTCGCGGCGGCGACGACTGCCGCCGCTGGAGGGGTGGGGGCGGTGAATCCCTTCCAGACGATCGAGCGCAGAGACGTCGGCCTGACCTTGCGCATCAAGCCGCAGATTTCCGAAGGCTCGACCATCCGGCTCGAGATCTATCAGGAGGTCTCGAGCATCGACCCCACCGCGCGCGCCGGCGCGAGCGACCTCGTCACCACCAAGCGCTCGCTCGAAACCAAGGTCGTGGTGGATGACGGCAATACGATCGTGCTCGGAGGGCTGATCCAGAACACCCTCACCGTGACCACGCAGCAGATCCCGCTCCTCGGCGATATTCCGTTTCTCGGCGCGCTGTTCCGCTTCAAGAGCGAGGACCGCAAACGGACGAACCTCATGATCTTTCTTCGCCCGGTGATCATTCGCTCGGCCGACGAGAGTTATCGCGTCACGCAGGACCGTTACGAATATCTGCGCGGCTACACGCGCGGCGAGGGTCCGGAGCGCGAAGACATCTACGACCGCCTCGAGCCGGTGCCGCCGCCGCCCCGCGAACCTCCGGCGCGCGCACCCGGGCGGGATTCTCCGGCGGCGCCTGCCGCGAAGCCGTCCGACGCGGAACCAAGCCCGGCGCCGGCGAGGCCCTGAAGCGCAATGGACATGTCCTCGAACCCCCTCACGCCCGACGCGCGCGTGGTCGAGCGGCTGCCTTACGCGTTTGCCAAGCGCCACGGCGTGATCAGCGCACGGCAGCTCGAGGCGGGTTTCGAGATCTGGGTCCGGCCCGGGGTGCGCGCAGGCGTCCTCGCCGAGGTGCAGCGCGCGCTTGGCGGGCCGCTCGCCCTGAGAGAGCTCGCGAACGACGCCTTCGACGCCGCGCTCGCGCGCGCCTACGAGCGCGGCGCCTCGCACGCCGCCGACATCGTCACCGACCTCGACGCGAATCCGGATCTCGCCGCGCTCGCGGAGAGCCTCCCAAAGGTCGCCGACCTCCTGGAGAGCGAGGACGACGCGCCCATCGTGCGGCTGATCAATGCCCTCTTCTCGCAAGCGGTGCGCGAGGGCGCCTCCGACATTCACATCGAGGCCTTCGAGGGGCGCTCGGTGGTGCGCTTCCGCAGGGACGGGATGCTGCGCGACGTGCTCGAGCCGCCGCAGGTGGTGCACGGCGTGATCGTGTCGCGCATCAAGATCATGGCGCGCCTGGACATCGCCGAGAAGCGCCAACCGCAGGACGGGCGCATCGCGCTGCGGCTCGCCGGGCGCTCGGTCGACGTGCGCGTTTCGATCCTGCCGACGGCTCACGGCGAGCGCGTGGTGCTGCGGCTGCTCGACAAGCAGGCCGGGAGGCTCGACCTCACCGGCCTCGGCATGGCGGATACGACGCTCGCCGCCCTGCGCGAGCTCGTCAAACAGCCGCACGGCATCATCCTCGTCACCGGCCCGACCGGCTCCGGGAAGACGACCACGCTCTACGCCGCGCTCGGCCAGCTCGACGCCAAGCGCACCAACATCGTCACCGTCGAGGACCCGATCGAATACGACCTCGACGGCGTCGGCCAGACCCAGGTGAATCCGCGCATCGAGCTGACCTTCGCGAGGGCGCTGCGGGCCATTCTGCGCCAGGACCCGGACGTGGTAATGATAGGCGAGATCCGCGACTTGGAGACCGCGCAGATCGCGGTGCAGGCGAGCTTGACCGGGCACCTCGTGCTCGCGACCTTGCACACCAACGACGCGGCGGGCGCCGTGGTGCGGCTCGTGGACATGGGCATCGAGCCGTTCCTGGTCGCCTCGAGCCTGCTCGGGGTGCTCGCCGAGCGGCTGGTGCGGCGGCTGTGCCCGGCGTGCCGGCGCTCGCACGAGCCCGACCGCGCCGAGCTGGGCCTGCTCGCGAACGGGAACGGAGGCGGGGCGGACACCACTTTGTTCACCGCGAGCGGCTGCGAGGCGTGCGCGTTCACGGGCTACCAGGGGCGCACCGGGATTTTCGAGCTGCTGCTCATCGACGACGAGGCCCGGCGCCTGATCCACGACCGCGCCTCCGAGGCCGACCTGCGCGAGCACGCGCGCCGCGGCGGCATGAAGGGCCTGCGCGAGGACGGCCTGCGCTGGGTGCGCGCAGGCGAGACGAGTCTCGAGGAAGTGCTGCGCGTGTCTCGAGAATGAGTCGAGAATGAGTCGCGAATAGGGCGCGAGTAGGCATCCGCAGCGAGCATGTCGGGCTTCGAGTACAGCGCTCTGGAGGCGACCGGGCGCGAAACGCGCGGAGTGATCGAGGCGGACACCGAGCGCCACGCGAGATCGCTGCTGCGCGAGCGTGGCCTCGCGCCGCTCACCGTCGAGAGTATACGCGCGGCGGCGGTGCAATCCGGGCGGCGCGAGCGCTTCTCGCGCCCTGGGCTATCGCGCAAAGGTTTGGCGCTGGTCACGCGCCAGTTCGCCACACTGGTCCGCGCCGGGCTCACCATCGAAGAGGGCCTCAACGTGCTTATCGAGCAGACCGAGTCGGCGGGAGCGCGCACGCTTTTCGCGGCAGTGCGGGCGCGCGTGCTCGAAGGTCAATCCCTGTCGCACAGTTTGGCCGAGTTTCCCAACGCGTTCCCGCAGATCTACCGCGCCATGATCGAAGCAGGCGAGCACTCGGGGCGGCTCGGCGACGTGCTGGAACGGCTTGCCGACTACACCGAGAATCGGGAAGCCTTGCGCGACCAGGTCATCATCGCCTTCATCTACCCTGTGCTCCTGACCGTGGTCGCGTTCCTCGTCATCGCGTTCCTCGTCGCATACGTCGTGCCGCAGGTGACGCGCGTATTCGCCAATCTCGGCCAGACCCTTCCCCTGGTCACGCGCGTTCTCATCGCCATCAGCGATTTTGCGCGCGCGAGCGGCGCGCTCTGGCTCGCCGGGCTCGTCCTCGCCTTCGTCACGGGAAGGTTGTTGCTGCGCGACGAAACTCGGCGGCGGCGCTGGCACGGCTGGCTGCTGCGGCTGCCGCTCGTGGGGCGGCTCATCCGCGGAGTCAATGCCGCGCGCTTCGCCGACACGCTGGGTATCCTTACCGCGAGCGGCGTTCCGCTGCTCGCGTCGTTGCAGTCCGCGGCGGCGGTGCTGACAAACCTGCCGATGCGCGCCGCGGTGGACGAGGCGGTGCGCCGCGTTCGCGAGGGCGGGGCGCTCGCCCCCGCGCTCGGGGCGGCGAAGCTCTTCCCGCCAATCGTCATTCACCTGATCGCGAGCGGCGAGGCAACCGGTCGGCTCGACACCATGCTCGCGCGCGCCGCCGAGGCGCAGTCGCGCGAGCTCGTGAACTGGACGCGCGGCCTGACTGCGCTGCTCGGGCCCCTCCTCATCGTCGCGATGGGCGGGATCGTGCTCTTCCTCGTGGTCGCGATCCTGCTGCCGATTTTCGAGATGAACCAGCTGGTACGCTGAGGGTTTTACCGGATGACGACAATTCGCGCACAATATGGACCACGCAATTTTCGGATACCTTTCATGACGACACTCTCCGTCCCCTCCCGCCGGGCAAACGGTTTCACCCTGATCGAGATTCTCGTCGTCATCGTGATTCTAGGCATCCTCGCGGCGCTGATCGTGCCGCGCGTGATGGACCGTCCCGACCAGGCGCGGGCGACGGCGGCGCGGGCGGACATCGCCGCGATCATCGGCGCGCTCAAGCTCTACAAGCTCGACAACGGCACTTACCCGAGCACCGACCAAGGACTCGCGGCGCTGGTGAAGAAACCCGATCGCGGAGACATTCCGCGCAACTGGAAGGCGGGCGGTTACCTGGACAAGTTGCCCGTGGATCCCTGGGGCACCGATTACCAGTATCTCAATCCCGGCATTCGCGGCGAGGTCGACGTGTACTCGCTAGGCGCCGACCGCAAGCCCGGTGGCGAGGGCTTCGACGCCGACATCGGGTCTTGGCAGTAATGATGCGAGCGCGCCGCTCAGGCGGCTTCACGCTGATCGAGATCCTGGTGGTCGTCGCGATCATCGTCGTGATCGTCAGCCTTGCGGGCGTGCAGCTCATGCGCGGCCCCGGGGATCTGGTGCGCGAGGAAAGCGAGCACCTCGCGCTGCTCTTGCGGGCGGCGCGCGAGGAGGCGATCCTGCAGGGGCGGGTGTTCGCCTTCGGCGCCGGGCGCGAGTCCTACCGCTTCCTGCGTCTGGAGCGCAACGGTCGCCTCAAGGTCGCGAGCGGCGACGAGCTGTTGCGTCCCCAGCGCATGCCGCCGGGCATCGTGATTGAAGCCTTGCAGATCGAGGGCGCAGGGGAGGCCGCGCAGGACGGGGTGGTGTTCCTGCCGAGCGGTGAGCTGCCGGCGTTTCGCATCGTGCTGAGGAGCGGCGGCGCGCGCTGGAGCGTCGTCGGCGCCCCCGACGGGACCATACGCGCGCAGGCCGTCTCATGAATTGCGCCCGGCGCGCTGGAGGCTTCACCCTGGTGGAGATCCTGGTGGCGCTCGCCGTGCTCGCGATCGCGCTGACCGCGACAGCGCGCAGTCTGGGCGCGGCGCTCGACACCACTGCGGCGCTGCGTGATCGCACTCTCGCGCGCTGGGTGGCCGAGGACAGGCTCGCCGAGCTCGAGCTGCGCAGGGAATGGCCGGCGCTCGACGTGAAGGAGGGCGACGCCGACATGGGCGGGCGCGCGTTCCGCTGGCGGCAGGAGACGGGCGTGACGCCCGCGGCCCGCATGCGACGCGTCGAAGTGAGCGTGTTCCTGAAGGGAGACGATTCGACGCTGGCGAAGCTGACCGGATTCGTCGAGCAGACGGCAACGCTGGCAGTACCGCCGACAGGATCCGGATCGCAGACGGAGCCGCCCCGATGAACCCGCGGGCGTCCGGCTTCACGCTGATCGAGCTCCTGGTGGCTCTCGTGATCTTCGGGATTTTCGCCGTCCTCGCGTACGCGGGATTGGGCCGTCTGCTCGAAAACCGCGAACGGCTCACCGAGGAGCAGCGGGTCTGGCAGGAGTTGTCGCTGACCTTCCTGCGCATCTCCGACGACGTGGCCCATGCGCGCTCGCGCGCGGTGCGCGACGTGAGCGGCTTCGAGCTGCGGGCGTTCGTGGGACGGCCCTTCGATCCGCGCGCGCTCGCCGAGCCGAGTCTCGAGTTGACGCGCGGCGGCGAGCTGAACTATGGAGGCGGACCGCGTTCGGATCTGAGGCGCGTCGCTTATCGTCTCAAGGAAGGGCGCCTCGTGCGAATCACCTGGCCGGTGCTCGATCGCGCTCCCGTGACCGTGCCGCTCGAAGCGCCGCTGCTCGGCGATGTGGAAGCCTTCGAGCTGCGTTTTTACGAAACGAGCGGAGGATCGGTCGATTCCTGGCCTACGGCGACGAGCGGCCCCGATGTCCCGCCACGGGCGATGGAAGTCACGCTCGCCGTGAAGGGCGTCGGCCGCTTCAAGCGCCTGTTTCTGGTGAACGGCTGATGCTCCCGGCCCGCACGCAGCGTGGAGTCGCCCTGGTGACCGCGGTCATGATCGTCGCGATCGCGACGGCGATCGCGGTTCAGATCGCCTTCGCGCACCAGATCTGGTTCCGGCAAATGGAGAACGTCGCCGACCGCGACGCGACCGACTGGCTGCGCCGCGGCGCGCTGCACTGGGCGAGCCTCGCGCTCCTCGAGGACGCGGCGCAGAACTCGACCGACCATCTCGGCGAGAGCTGGGCGATGGGATTGCCGACCCTTCCCGTCGAGGGTGGAACCATCAAGGTTTCGATCGAGGACGCGCAGTCGCGTTTCAACCTGAACAGCATCGGAGGCACGGACCCGGCGAGCCTGGCGAACCTCCAGGTCCTGCAGCGCCTGCTCGACGTGCTGCAGCTCGATCCGCAGCTCGCCAATGCGGTCGCCGACTGGATCGACACGAACAGCGAGGCGAGGGCGGGAGGCGCGGAGGACATCGACTACCTCAACCTCAATCCGCCTTATCGCGCCGCCAACCGGCCCATGGCGAGCGTCGACGAGCTGCGCTTGATTCGCGGTTTCGACGCCAAGACCGTCGCGGCGCTGGTGCCGTACGTGACCGTTCTTCCGGCGACTTCCAACAATGTCAACGTCAACACCGCCTCGCCCGAACTGCTCGCGGCGCTGGTGCAGGGTCTGGATCTGCCGACTGCGCAACGCATCGCCGAGGAGCGGCTCGGCAAGCCGTTCAACGACATCAACGCTTTCAAGTCGAAACTGCCGCAAGGCCCGACTCAGACGATGGCGGGAATGGACGTGAAGACCGATTTTTTCCTGGTTGTGCTCGACACTTCGATCGGGCGCCACGAGCGCCGCAGCGAAGCGCTGCTTCAACGCTTGCCCAGCAAGACCACGACTGTGATCTGGCACAGGCCGCAACCCCTGATCGGAGGCGGGCTGCAACCCTCGAGCGGATCGGATGAACCTGACGAATCTCGGTAAGGGCGCTTGGCTCGACTTCTCCGCCTCTTGGCGCAGCAAGGGTGGCGAGCGCCTCGAGTTGTGGCTGCCGCGGAACTGGCCGGCCGAAGACTCGGAGCTGCGCTGGCGCCGCATCGCGGCGGACGGGGCCGTTCGGCAAGGCGTCCAGCGCGGGCTCGAGGGACTCGCCCCGGCCGAAGAGATCATCGTCTGGACTCCGGCCGCGGAAACTCTGTTCCTGCGCGCGCGCCTGCCGACGCGCTCGACCGCGAAAATCGTTCAGGCGCTGCCCTTCGCGCTCGAGGAGCAGCTGATCGATCCCCCCGAGCGGCTGCATTTCGCTTTCGCGCACGAGGCGGACGGTGAGCTCGCGGTGGCGGTGACGCGGCGCGAGCGCATGGAGAGCTGGCTTGGGGCGCTCGCGGCCGCCGGGCTCGCCCCGACGCATCTCGCGCCGGTGACCTTGTCCGTGCCGCTCGCCGATCGCGCCTGGACGCTCGCGTTCGTCGACGGGGAGATCGTGCTGCGCAGCGGCGCACGCGCGGGATTGGGCGGTCCGGCCGAGCGGCGGCCACCGGCCTGGCTGCACGCGGCGCTCGCCGAAGCGCGGACCGAGGCTAGCGCCCCCGAGCGCATTCTGCTCGTCGACGCTCCTGCCGATCTGGATTCCGCGGCGTGGCGCGAGGCCTTGGGCCTTCCGCTGGAATCGATGCCCGGAGACGCGACCGTTCCGGCGGCGCCGCTCGATCTGCTGCAGCAGCACTATGCGCCGCGCGCTCGCCTGGCGGCGCTCAAGCGCGCCTATATTCCGGCTGCGGCGCTGCTCGCGGCGTGGCTCTTCGCCACGCTCGCCCTGGACGCGATCGAGTGGGCGCGATTGTCGCGGGCGGCGAGCGCGGCCGAGGAGGAAATGCGCGCGCTCCTTCTGAAGAGTTTTCCGGAAACCCGCGCGATCCTCGACCCCGCCGAGCAGATGCGGCGCGGGCTGGAGGACCTCGGCGCGGGCAGCGGCATCGCCGCGCCCGGGGACATGCTTTTTCTCCTGGCGCGCGCCGCGCCGGCGATCGAGCGCGAATCGCGCGTGCGCGCGCAGGGAATCGAATATTCCGGGCGGTCGCTGATCATCCGGGTCGCCGCTTCGGAGGCCGACGCCGAGTCCCTCGCGCGCACGCTGCGCGCGCGATCGCTCGACGTCGAAGTCCAGCGCACGGGCGGCGAAGCGCGGCTGCGGGTACGCGCGGCTGGGCAGGGCAAATCGTGAATTTCGCCTGGATCGAACCCGCTCGCGCCCGCTGGAACGCGCTCGGCGCGCGCGAGCGGCGGGTGGCCTCCGCGCTCGCCGTATCCTTTAGCGCGGTGCTTTTCTATCTGCTCGTCTGGAGCCCGGTTGAAAGCGGTCTCGCCAAGTCCCGCGCGCGCCTCGCCTCGGCCCAGGCGCAACTCGCCCGGGTGCAGGAGCAGGCCGCCCGGGTGGCGAGCGTGCGCGCCGCGCCGCGCGTCACGCTGCCCGCCAATCCCGCTGCGGCGGTCGGACAGGCAGCCGAGCGGCAGGGCCTGCGCGAGCAGCTGAAGCGCGTCGATGCGGAGGGCGCGAACGCGGTGCGCGTGCAGATCGAAGACGCCCCGTTCGCGGCGCTGATGGCGTGGCTGGTCGAGCTGCAGCAGCAGACCGGACTGCGCGCGGAAAGCGCGACGCTCGAAAGGGGCGCCAATCCCGGCACCGTGAACGTGCGGCTGCTGTTGCGGGCGCAGGGCGTGTGACCGGCGCTTTTCGCCGCCCCGGCGTCCGGCTGGCCGTTCTGGGCACAGCCGCGTATCTGGTTTTTCTCCTGGTGAATGCGCCTGCCGCGTGGTTCGGATTCGCGCTCGAGCGCTCGAGTCGCGGGGCGCTTGCGCTCGGCGATCCCGCAGGCACCCTGTGGAAGGGCAGCGGCCTGCTCGCGCTGCGCTCAGGCGGCGCCTTACGCGGCATCGCCGACCTCCAGTGGAGCTGCAATCCCCTGTCTGTATTGACGGGACGCCTGGGCGTCGCGCTGTCCGGCGTCGCGCCCGAAACCCGGCTGCGCGCGAGCGTGAGCCTGGGCGCGGGGAGCGTGCGCTTCCAGAACGTCGAGGCCGACGCGCCGGCGAGCCTGCTCGAACCCGCGATCCCCGCGGCCGCCTTCGCGAAGCCCGACGGACGCGTGCGCGTGCTCGCCGACTCCTTCGAAGTCGGCGGAGCCGGCGTAGCCGGCGCCGCGACCGTCGAATGGCTCGAGGCCGGAATGAGCGGGCTGCAGCGGCTCGGCGATTACCGGCTGCAGATCACGGGGAACGGCGAGCGCGCGGAGCTGAAACTCGCGACGCTGCGCGGGGATTTGCGCCTCACCGGGGCAGGCGAGTGGCGCGCGGCGCAACCGCGAATCGTGCAGCTGCGCGGGACCGTGGAGGCTTCGGCCCAGCGCAAGGATCTCGAGCCGTTGCTGCAGGCGCTGGGAATCACGGGATCGGGAATCCCGCAGGCGTTCGCGTGGACCGTGCCGATCTAGAAAAAACGTGATAGAAGGCACATAAACGGCGGTGAAGTCGGCGCAGAATCGCGTCGAATCCAGCTGGGACCGGGAATAGGACGGTCCACCAAAGTGTTTGGATGATCGAGAGCAGGCCCGAGCATTTCGCGGACCGGCAGGGAGAACAGGGGAAATCCATGAAGAATCGGCTGGCGGCCGTTGTTCTGATCGCATTGGCGCAGCTTGCCGGCTGCGGCGGCGGGGGCGGAGGCGGATCGAGCCCGCCACCCGTGACGAACCACACCGTCACCCTGGCTTGGGCGCCCAACCACGAAAAGGGAGTCAACAGCGCGGGCGGCGGTTATCAGGTCGCGATCAGCGGCCAGCCGACGATCAACGTGCCATACGTTTCCGGTCTCACGGCCCCGACATCCACGGTTACCACATTGTCGACGGGTACTTACACAGTGACCGTGCGCGCTTACGCTGCGCTCGATGTCCAAGGGGGTAGTGCCGGCAGCCTCAGCGCGCCCTCGCAGTCTCTCATCGTGAACGTGCCCTGACACAAGCGGAAGAATCCCATGAAATCCCTGATCCAATCGAAGTTCATAGCCGCGCTCGTCGGCGCTGCCTTGATGCTGTACGCTCAGGTGTCCGCTGCTCCTTTTGCGCAGCTCAACTGGGCCGCGGGGGGCACGTCGCAGTACGTGCCGGGCGAGGTGCTCGTGAAGTTCAAATCGGCGGCCATCGCGCAGGAGCGCACGGCGAGCGTCGCTGCCCTGGGACACACCGTCCTCACCCACATCGAACGACTCGGCTGGACACACGTCAAACTCGCCGACGATCAGTCGGTAACGGAGGCCCTCGTCGCCTATCAGAACGACCCGAATGTCGAAGCCGTCCAGCCGAATTACATCTACCGTGCCGCTGCGGTGCCCACCGACACGCAAT
>Ga0137415_10008454_pt1 | contig 10200 bp, 9 predicted proteins | sample CZODoug3_1_1_16f_FD_183082 | JGI IMG/M metagenome (GOLD analysis project Ga0137415, IMG submission 183082) | Vadose zone soil fungal communities from Angelo Coast Range Reserve, California, USA - CZODoug3_1_1_16fungal (Hybrid Assembly) | ecosystem: Environmental > Terrestrial > Soil > Vadose... | reverse complement strand
TTGAGGAACAACTCCCCGCTGACCTTGAACGGGATCGTGGTCGCCGGGTTAAACGAGCGATTCTGCTGTGGCCCGATTGTGGGAGGCGGGGTCTGACCCGATACCCACCGCGTTCCCCCTTCCACCCCCGCTACCCAAAGCCCGAGCCCCAGCAATGCCCAGGCGTGCCGCTTCATCCACCGCTCCTCTTGGCAAACAAGACGTGAACTTGGGACGACTCTCCTTGTGCTAAGTGATACTCGTGCTTACAGGGCGCTGATCCAAACCTACGAACCGTCTTTCCCGGCTGTCAACCTCGCCAACACGCGCGCGTCGCCCGCGCGGCGCGTCACCCCCCGCCGATCCGCCCATTCGAGCAACGGGATCAAGTACTTGCGAGTGAGCCCGAAGCGATCCCGCAGCTCGGCTGGGGTGGCCGAGCCAAGCTCCGCGAGCGCCGCCTCGAGGGCGGCGCGGAATTCGGCTAGGGCGCCCTTTGCCGCGTAGCGCTCGGCGTCGATGGGCTCCACCGTGCCGGTGCGGGCAAAGTGCGACAACAGGGCGCGGACGGGAAAGCCGGGAAACTCGCGCTCGAGCTCCGCCACAGTGGGGACCTGCCAGCGAGCATCGGCGAGGCGCCGCGCGAGCTTCTCGCTGGCGTCGGTGGCCCGGGCGTCGAGCGCGGGACGCCAGCGCGGCTGGCGGGCCACGCTGCCCGCCACCTCCAGCTTGCCACTTTTGACCGCCAACTCCAGCACGGCATCCGTCACGGCGGACGGAGGCGCCGGCGTCCCCACCGCTGCCCGGAGGGCTTGCAGGGACATCCCTGGATCGAGCGGATGCTCCTCGTGGTAACGCCGGACCACCTCCGCCAGCCGGGTTGCTTCCGCCAGTACCGCCTGCCGGTCGACGACGGTCTCCGCCGACGTTAGCACCGCGTCCCCCACCTCCGCGATGACTGCCGTCACACGGGCCGGCGACACCCCCAGCCGCACGGCGAGGCTGTCGGCGGCGAGCCCCGTGAGCCCTGCCTCGGCGGCGAGAACTCCGAGCCGCGCCGCAGGGCTCTGCTCGGCAGCCACTCGGCGGCGCCGCAGGCGGGTACGGGGCGGGGCGAAGGGGTCGAGCACGACCCCTCCACCAATGGTGGTCACCGGCGAGAATGAGCGCAGCACGAACCGGTCTCCGCTGCGCGCCACCACCGGGGTCTCAAGCACCAAGCGCGCGACGCCCCGCTGCCCGGGGGCGATCGCGGCTGTTTGTACCGCGCGGGCCAGGACTTCGGCGGTGCCGAGGTGCACGCGCACGCGCGTGCGTGAGGCGATCGGCTTGCGGGCTGCGGGAAGGAGCTCCACGGCGACATCCACAAGAGTGGTGGCCCGCCACCCGGACCCCGTGACGGCGACGTGCCCCCGCGACAGCTCACTCTTGTCCACGCCCACGAGGGCCAGCGCCGTGCGTCGCCCCGGCACCGCCCGTTCGGCGGTCTCGCCGTGGACCTCGATGGACCGGACGCGCGCTTCGCGACCGAGCGGGAGGAGCTGGACCGCTTCGCCCACGGCGACGCTGCCGCTCCAGGTCGAGCCGGTGACCACGGTTCCCGCCCCGGCCACCGCGAACACTCGATCGATCGGCAGCCGAAACAGGTCGTCGGCGGGGCGCTCGACCAGGTCCCCGGCGACCCGCCGCAACGCGTCGCGCAGATCGTCCAGACCCTCTCCCGACAGGACCGAGGTGGCGACCGCCGGCTCCCAGCGCACACGGCTCATCCCCAGGCGCGTGCTCACCTCGCTCCGCACCAGGTCGAGCCACTCGGCGTCCACGAGATCGCGCTTGGTGAGCACGGGGATGCCGCGGCGCACACCGAGCAGCTCCACGATGGCCAGGTGCTCCTCGGTCTGCGGCATGATTCCCTCGTCGGCCGCGATCACGAGCAGGGCGACGTCGATGCCGGTCGCGCCGGCGAGCATGTTGCGCACGAAGCCTTCATGCCCGGGAACGTCGACCAGGCTCGCCTGGAACGCGTCACCCAGGGCGAGTGGCGCGAACCCCAAGTCGATCGTGATGCCGCGGCGCTTCTCCTCCTCCCAACGGTCTGTGTCGACACCGGTGAGGGCCTTCACCAGGGCCGTCTTGCCGTGGTCGATGTGACCGGCGGTGCCGATTACGAAGCGGCGGAGGGGACCGGAGTGCGAGTGGCCGGAGGTGGCACCCACGCGCGACGCTCCCAGAAGTCCAGGGCGGAAAGTGAGCCGGCCTCGTTGAGGTGGTAGCGGACAAATCGGGCGACGAGGCGGCGGTGAGCCGCGGCATGGGGCGGATCGAGCGCGGGGAGCTCCGCCCGGGGGTCGTTCAAGGCCAGCAGGTCGCGGTACGCCTGGGGCGGCAGCCGGCTGGGCGACTGGGAAGGAGGCGGCGCACAGCGGGGGCAAAATACGCCGCCGTCGGCCACGCTGAACAACACGGGCGCGTCGCCCCCGGGCTCGATCGCCGCGTCGTCTCGCACGCATGCCGTGAGCGACGGCTCGAAGCCCAGCACCGACACGAGCCGCCACAGCGCGCGTACACCGCTCGCGTCCACGCGGTCGGGGGGAGCGGCCTCGAGCGTATCGAGCGCGGCCGTGAGCGTGTCGTACGCCACCGGGAGCGGTGCCGGAGGCGCCATCTTGAGCATCACTTCCGCGAGTGCCGCGGCGCCCGCGAAACGGCCGACGTCGTCTGCCAGGTCGCGCCGCAAGTTCACGAGATCGAAGGCGCCGAGCGTGTGCAGCTCGCGCGTCTCGCGGAAGTACAGCTGTGCCATTCCCTCGCTCAACAGCTCGAGGCCCGCTCCGAACCGGCTCTTCGGCCGCAGCGCGCCCTTAGCGATGGCGCTCTGGACGCCCAAGTCCCGCGTGGCGAGCCGCACGACCTTGGACGTCTCGCTGTAGCGGTACGTCTGGAGGACGAGGGCGGGGGTGGTGACGAGGGACATCGCTATGGAGTCGCCGCCACGGCAGCGGTCGTCGGACAGATCCCGACCGTCACGGTGTGGATCTCGCGGTAATCGGGCGGCGCTGTCAGAACATGCACCATGCCGGGCCCGTTGCATCCACCGGGCCCGACCGCGTACACGCGACCGCGGAGGTCGATCGCGAGACCGTTGATGCCGCTGCCACCTGGCTTGATGCCGTTGCCAGGCGCACGCGTCACGGCGCGGATGGACGTGTTTACCTCGAGGATGCCCTCCCTGTCCGACGCGATCAGCAGACGGCTCCCAGTGGGATGAAGCACCACCGCCCCCGGTGACTCACCCAGCCCGTTGAGGACGGCGACCTCGGTGCGGCGTTTGGGATCGACAATGGAAAGCTTGCCATCCGCTGCTCCCGACCTGCCGGCGGCGACCACGTACAGCAAGCTGTCATCCCCCACAACGGCGAAGCTGGCGGCCAAGCCGGTGAGCGGAATCGAATCCGGGGTCCTGACCCCGCAACACTCGAATGACGTCAGCCAGCTCGGCCCCGCCGGGATACCACCCACGAGATTGCTGTTGACGACGAACACGCGGCTGCCGACCAACACGACCGCTCGCGGGAAGACGCCGGCCGCAACGCTCGTCGTGTCGCCGGTGAAGTAGTTGAGCCGGGTAACGGAGTTGAGGGCGCGATTGGCGATCCACGCGATCGAGTCGTCCTGGATGGCGACACCGTCGGGTTCCGACCCGGCACGGAGGGGCAGCACGTAATCTCGCCGGCCGCACAGCGCGACGGGATCGGGGGGGCATGTAACCAGGAGGCTCACGCCCACCGCGTTGGCCTGCTCGAGGGTGACGACGAACGCCCGGCCTCGCCCGGCGATGGTAGTAGGGTTCGCGGTTGTGCCTGGCCAAGACCGTGTCGTCACGCTGAAATCCGTGGCGGAGACAAGCGACAGGTCGGACACATTGACCACGCCGATCACCTGCCCCGCCGAGCTCTTCTGCTCGAGCGCGTCGCTGCAGCCGGTCGCGAGGGTGAGCGCCAGGAAGAGGCGTCGTCTCATCGGGAAGCGGTCTCCACAAGGTCACAATATACGAAGCGGCCGTCTCGCACGACCACCGCGCCCCGCTGGTGGCACACGGGCTGCCGCAGACCAGGTCCCGCGTAGACGAAGGTGTGGAACTCGCCGTTTTCCCCGCACGGATCCACCTCGGGCGGGAGGTCGCGCAGCAACTCCGCGTCAAACTCGCGGCCCGCGAACCCGCCCGCGAGCTGCGCGATGTCCACGCACACCAGTATGGCGCGGTACCCCAGCCGGACGAACTCCTGCGCGAGAGACCGGGTATCGCGCAACCACAGCGGAAAGAGGCCCCGCATGCCCATCCGCGCCAGCATCCGCTCCCGGTAGCCGCGAATGTCCGCCAGAAACAAGTCTCCGAAGACGACCGTGTCGAGCCCCGAGATCCGCATCCGGAGCGCCGCGAGAGCCGCGCCCATGTTCGTTTCGTACTCGTCGTTCGATGCACCCGGTGAGATCATAACCTCTTCGAGCGGCAGCCCGAGGGCCTCGGCTTGTCGCCGCAGCAGCGTACGGCGAACGCCGTGCATGCTGATCCGGTCGTATTCGGCCGTCACGGTGGTGAGAAGCGCCGCCACCCGATAGCGGGCGTCGCCGAGGATTTCCCGCAACGCGAGCGCGCTGTCCTTGCCGCCGCTCCACGCGACCAGTACGTCCTGGGGCACGTCAGTCGCCGAGCTGATGAGCCCGACCCTCGAGCGAGACCGCGGGGAAGATATCGGGATGGAGGAGCCCGGCGAGCAGCTCCACGCCGTCCGCGACGCGCGGCCCGGGACGGCTGAAGTGTGCCGTGGCGTCGACGGCGTAGGCGCGCGCGGAACGGATGGCCCGTGGCGCCACCGCATCGAGCGACGCGCGGTGGCGATCGGCGTCGGCGCGCGCCGCGGCGAGGTCGAAGCCGCACGGCATCACGAGCAGGACATCCGGGTCCAGACTGGCCAGGTCCTCCCAGTGCACGGTAAACGAGGGCCGCCCCCCGACTCCGCGGAGCAGGGTCCCGCCGGCCAGCGCGACCATCTCCGGCACCCAGTGCCCCGGGACGAACGGCGGGTCCAGCCACTCGAGCGCAAGGACGCGCGGCGCGGCCCGGCCTGCGACGCGCGCGCCCACCGAGGCAATGCGTCGCTCGATGTCGCGGACGCACCGTTCCCCGCGCTCTGGCACCCCACCCGCTCGTCCCACGACGCGAATCGTCGTGAGCACACCAGCGACGTCGTGGGCGTCCAACGCGATGACCGCTGGGCAGGACGCCAAGCCAAGGGCAGCAGCCTCCGCATCGCGCGTCGGCACCGCGCACACCTCGCACACACCCTGTGTGAGGAGCAGATCGGGTCCGACGGCGGCCAGGCGCTCGGCATCGACCTCGTACACGCTGCCGAACTCGCGGAGTGCGTGGCGCACGGCGGCGTCGACCTCGCCGCTCGACAGCCCGTCAGGTACGAACCGTGGACGGGTGAGGACCGGCTTCGTGCGCGCGGCCGACGGGTGATCGCAGCCATGCGATACACCCACCACGCGATCGCCCAGCCCGAGCGCGTACGCGATCTCCGTCGCGCTGGGGAGAAGTGAGGCGATCCGGGCCACGCTCACGGGGCGCCGAAACGGAGCTCGCCGCCGACGAACACGCTGCGCCGCCGCGCCGGGAAGTTCTTCACCTCCTCGTACGGATGATCAAGCAGGTTCTCGATGCGCCCCGAAATCGCGAAGCCGGGCGTGCCTCCCCGCGGCAAGAGCACGTTCACCACGGCGGCGCAGTCCACCCGCACATAGGACGGCAGCGGCACGCGCGGCGACGAGGGGCTCGAGAAGTCCCGATCCTGACGCTCCCCCACATAGGCCGTGGCCAGGGACACGGTACCCCGGTGGCCTGTGACCAAGGTGAAATCGAGCCAGGCCGAGTGCTTGGGACGACGCACGAGTGACTGTCCCGCCGCGAGCAGCGCGCCGGACGACGAATCGAAGCCCGAGCGGGTTACCGTGGCGGACAGGTAGGTGTAGCTCGCGCTGACCGTGAACCGGTGTTCCGGCATGAGCTGCGCGCCCAGCTCCACGCCGTCCGCCGAAGCGCGGGCGACGTTACTGTAGTTGGGCTCGCCCGCAGCCGGGCTCGCGTTGTAGTCGATCATGTCTACGAACCGCTGGCCGAAGTACGTGCTGCGGAGGACCACACTCCCCGGCACCCGATACTCGAGCCCGGCCTCCCAGCTGCGGGAATGCTCGGGCCGCAGGTCCGGATTCCCCCGCGCGAACCCCGTGGCGAAGTTCTCGAAGAAACTCGGCTCCTTGAATCCCGTGCCGACCGACGCAACGGCCCGGACGCCCTCCACGAGCCGGGCGGAGACGCCCGCGCGATAGGTCGCGTAGATGCCGAATCGCTCATTGTCCTCGAGCCGCGCGCCGATCGTGATGTGCACCGGTCGCTCAGGGCTCGAGATGCCCTGTAGATAGATCGCGCCGTTGGTCCGCGACCGCGACCCATCGAGGGTCGTGCCGACCATCGCCTCACGCTCGAGTGCCGTGCCGAAGGTCAGAACGTCGCGCCCGACCGGACGCACGTTGGCCCGGGCGTCCAGGCCGATACGCGTGACCCAGTCGGAGCCCGAGTAGGGGAACGTCGTCGTGTCGGCAGGCCCATTTTTGCCGATGGCGTACAGGTAGTTGGCGCGATGCCAAGCGGCCGTGAGACGACCTTCGACGCGGTCCGAGAATGTGTGCCCGAGGTCGAGGCCGACCGACGGGCCGCGCTCCAGCTGGTGCTGGTTATTGCTCACCATGACACCGCGGTAGTCTCTCGGAAAATGGTAGAGGGCATCGCCATAGCGGATCGAGAGCGCGGCATCGGTACTCCGGTCGGGTTGAAAGCGCGCGCGCGCGCTGAAGACTTCGTTCTGAAACTGATTGTTGACCGAGTCCAGGCCGTCGCTCGAAAACCGCGAGACGCTCAGCGCGTAGCTCGCCCGCCCGTCTCCCCCGGAGAGGGTGGCGTCGAGCGCCCCGCTGCCGTACGTCCCGCCGCGCGCGGCCACGCTGCCGTGCGTCGGCCCGCCGCCGTCCCGCGTAAAAATCTGCACGACACCCGCCACGGCGTCGGACCCGTAGAGCACACTCGCCGGCCCGCGCACCACCTCGATCCGCTCGATGTTGTCGGTGGTGAGGTTGGCGAAATCGTAGGCCCCGCCGGGCGCGTTCTGCGGTACGCCGTCGATCAGGACCTTCACGTAATTGCTCTGACCGCCGCGCAGAAAGAGCGACGTTTGACTTCCGTACGAGTTGGTGGTGACGACGCTCGCTGCCGGAACACTGCGCAATGCCTCGGCGACGGTGAGAATGCCCCGCTCCCGCAGCTCCGTCCCGCGGATCACCGTCACGGCGACGGGCACGCCGTCGGCCGATGTCGGAATCCGAGTCGCGGTGACCACAACGGGGTTGAGCTCCGCGGTATCCGCCGGCGTCTGGCCGGCGACCGCGACGGGGACGATGAGAAGCGCAAGCGCGCGCAGGGCGAGTCTCATGAAGCATCCTTTCGCTGACGTAAGGGGATCATCTGCGGGCGTCCTTCGAACGGCTCAATCGCGACCGGCCAGGAAAACACCCGCTCCACCGTTTCTCGCGTCAGCACATCCGTGGGCGCCCCGCGTGCCACGGCCCGTCCCTCCGCGAGGATCAAGACCTGATCGGCAAAGCGCGCCGCCAAATTCACGTGGTGCGTGATCACGAGCGCGGCGAGCCCCTGCCCGTCCACCAGGGCGCGCACCAGCTCGAACAGCTCCATCTCGTGCCGCAGGTCGAGCGACGCCGTGGGCTCGTCGAGCACGAGCAGCTTCGGCTCCTGGGCGAGGGCGCGGGCCAGCCGGACGCGCTGGTACTCGCCTCCGGAGAGCGTCCACAGCCAACGGTCGGCCAGGTCCACCGCGTCGCAGGCGACCAGCGCCCGATCGACGGCTTCCCGGTCCACTTCCCGCACCCCGCCGAACAAGGAGAGATGCGGGTACCGGCCCAGGAGCACCGTCTCGTGCACCCGCTGCGGGAACAGGTTCTCCTCGCGCTGCGGCACGACGCCCACCACGCGAGCCAGATCCCGGCGGGACCAATCGCCCGCCGGTCGACCGAGGATCTCGACACGCCCCGCTACGGGCGGGACCAGTCCGAGCGCGGCACGGAGCAGCGTGGTTTTTCCACTGCCATTCGGTCCGAGCAGGGCGTGAAACTCGCCCGAGCGCACCTCGAGCGAGACGCCCCGCAGGGCATCGCGCGGAGCGCCCGTGTAGCGGCAGGTCAAATCGCCGACGGCGACGATCAGCTCACGGTCCATCGGCGGAGCAGGAAGGCGAACAGCGGGACGCCCAGGAGCGCGGTCACGATACCCACCGGCAGCTCGCGCGGCGCAACGACGGTGCGCGCCAGCGTATCCGCCGCGGCCAGGAGAATCCCGCCGGTGAGAAACGCGGTCGGGAACAGCGTGTGGTGGAGCCGGCCCCAGAGGAGGCGGCAGACGTGCGGCACGATGAGCCCGACAAAGCCGATCACACCCGCCACGGCCACCGCGGCCGCGGTCAACAGGGAGGCGGAGAGGTACACGAGCCGCTTGAGGCGCCGCACGTCCGCGCCGAGGTACTGCGCGGGCTCCTCACCGAGCGCGAGCAGGTCGAGTGGGCGCGCGGCCGCCGCGAGCACCACGATTGGCAGCGGCGTGTACACCAGAATCACGAGCACCGTCGTCCACGACGCACCCGAGAACCCGCCCCAGAGCCACAGAAACGCGTTGCGCAGCTCCGTAGCTTCGGCGAGCGATACGAGGGCGGTGGTGATCGCCGCCGCGAACGCGCCTACGGCCACGCCCCCCAGGAGCAGGATCCGCGGGTCGAGCTCGGCCCCGCCCATGAGGCCGAAGCGATACACCAGCGCCATCGCGCCCACCGCCCCGACGAAGGCGGCGAGCGGCAGGGCCCAGGGGCCCGGCAGATGGAGGGCGATGGCGATGACCGCGCCGAGCCCGGCGCCCCCGGAGAGGCCGAGCAGGAACGGGTCGGCGAGCGGGTTCCTGACCAGCGCCTGGAGGGCGACGCCCGAAACCCCGAGCGCACCGCCCACCAGGAAGGCGAGCAGCGCGCGCGGCAACCGGAGCTGCCACAGGATGGGCGAGGCCACGAGCTCGCGGAGCGGCACGTTTGCGGGCCCGAGGAGGAGCGACGCCGCGAGGGTCGTGAGGACCGCGGCGGCGAGCAGGGCGTACTTCACCGCGCGGCCTCGAGGCGCCGCCGCAGCTCATCGATCGCTTGCGCGGCGCGGGGCCCGGGTCGCCCGAATAGCTGTCCCGGAAGAAAGAGGAAGCGGTGCTCCCGCACGGCGCGCACGACGCGCCACTCGGGACGCGAGGCGTACCGGGGCGGCACGGACGGGGCGCTGTCCGACAGGATGGCGACGAAATCGGGGTCGCGGGCGGCGATCGTCTCGATCGACACCTGGGCGGAGGGCGAGCGCACGTCGTGGAACACGTTGCGCGCCCCCGCGAGGGTGGCCAATCGGTCGAGGTAGCTCCCCGCCCCGATGACGATCGGGGGATTGTCCCAGACGATGAAGACGAGGGACTGGGTACTCGGGGGTGGGGCCTGGGAGGCAAGGCTGTCCATGACGCGGGCTAATGAATCAGCGGCGCGAGCGTGGCCGGTGAGCGCCCCGATGCGGCGCGCGGCCGGGCCCAGTTCCTCGAGCCGGTTGAGATCGAGGAGGATCGTGCGGATGCCGAGCCGCTCGAGCTGCGCCGCGGCCGTGACGTTCGGACCGGAGTGGTACAGTACGACGAGATCCGGCCGCCGCGCCGCCACCGCCTCGACGCTCGGTGGCATGCCGTCCCCGACGCTCGGCACGGCGACCGCCTCGGGCGGATAGTCACACCAGGTAGTGCGACCCACGACGCCGTCGCCCGCGCCGATCGCAAACAGGATCTCGGTGAACGAGGGCAGGAGCGACACGATGCGCCGGGCGGGCGCGGCCAGCGTCACCCGACGCCCGGCGTCGTCCGTGACGGCGAGGGCGCCCCTCGCCGGGACGTGGTCTCCCCGCGCGCAGGCCGCGAGGGTCAGCGCGACTAAGCCCGCGAGGTGGGTCCGCTGTGCCCAGCGGCGCATAACGAAAACGCCCACCCCCGACGGAGCGGAGATGGGCTAGCGCCTGCGCCTTGTGCGC
>Ga0137415_10008451_pt1 | contig 10201 bp, 10 predicted proteins | sample CZODoug3_1_1_16f_FD_183082 | JGI IMG/M metagenome (GOLD analysis project Ga0137415, IMG submission 183082) | Vadose zone soil fungal communities from Angelo Coast Range Reserve, California, USA - CZODoug3_1_1_16fungal (Hybrid Assembly) | ecosystem: Environmental > Terrestrial > Soil > Vadose... | reverse complement strand
AACGCCACCCGCAACGCCGGCGACATGATCCGCAAGCAGACCCTGATCTACAACCGAACCCGTCAGGCCATGATCACCAAGGAGCTGATCGAGATCATCTCCGGCGCCGAGGCGATCTAGCGGCGCCAACGCGATCAAACTGACGGACGCCGAGATCAAGAATTCGAAGGAGAGAGTTTTCATGGCTACACCCGCCAATCAGACCGGACGCATCACGCAAGTCATCGGCGCCGTCGTCGACGTGCAGTTCGAGGGCGCGCTGCCCGCGATCCTCAACGCGCTGGAGACCAAGAACCAGGGTCAGCGGCTGGTGCTGGAAGTCGCCCAGCATCTCGGCGAATCCACCGTGCGCACCGTCGCCATGGACACGTCGGAAGGTCTTGTGCGCGGCCAGGAAGTTACCGATACCGGCAAGCCGATCGCGGTGCCGGTAGGCGCGGGGTTGCTCGGCCGCATCATCAACGTGATCGGCGAGCCGGTCGATGAGGCCGGTCCGGTGAAATTCGTCGATCGCCGCCCGATCCACGCCGATGCACCGCTCTATACCGATCAGTCGACCGAAGCCGAAATCCTGATCACCGGCATCAAGGTCGTCGATCTCCTGGCACCCTACGCCAAGGGTGGCAAGATCGGCCTGTTCGGCGGCGCCGGTGTCGGCAAGACCGTCATGATCATGGAGTTGATCAACAACGTCGCCAAGGCGCATGGCGGTTATTCGGTGTTCGCCGGCGTCGGTGAGCGGACCCGCGAAGGCAACGACCTCTATCACGAGATGATCGAATCCGGCGTCAACAAGAAGGGCGGCGGTGAAGGTTCGAAATGCGCGCTGGTGTTCGGCCAGATGAACGAGCCGCCGGGCGCCCGTGCACGCGTCGGCCTCACCGGTCTCACGGTCGCCGAGTATTTTCGTGACGAAGGCCAGGACGTGTTGTTCTTCGTCGACAACATCTTCCGCTTCACCCAGGCCGGTTCCGAAGTGTCGGCACTGCTCGGCCGCATTCCGAGCGCCGTGGGCTATCAGCCAACGCTCGCCACCGACATGGGCGCGTTGCAGGAACGCATCACCACCACCCACAAGGGATCGATCACCTCGGTGCAGGCGATCTACGTGCCGGCCGACGACTTGACCGACCCGGCGCCTGCGACCTCGTTCGCGCATCTGGACGCTACAACCGTGCTGTCGCGCGACATTGCAGCGAAGGGGCTGTTTCCGGCGGTCGATCCGCTCGATAGCACCTCGCGCATGCTGTCGGCGGCTATCGTCGGCGAGGAACATTACGATGTCGCGCGGCGGGTGCAGCAGGTGTTGCAGCGCTACAAGGCGCTGCAGGACATCATCGCCATTCTCGGCATGGACGAACTGTCTGAAGAGGACAAGATCACGGTGGCGCGCGCGCGCAAGATCGAACGTTTCCTGAGCCAGCCGCTGCATGTGGCCGAAGTGTTCACCGGCTCGCCCGGCGTGCTCGTCGACCTCGCCGACACCATCAAGGGCTTCAAGGGCTTGGTGGACGGCAAATACGATCATTTGCCGGAATCGGCGTTCTTCATGGTAGGCACCATCGAAGAAGCGGTCGAGAAGGGCAAGAAGCTCGCGGCTGAAGCAGCCTAACGCACAACCAAGCCGCGCCCGTCACCCTGAGGTGCGAGCGCAGCGAGCCTCGAAGGGCGACTTCTGTCATCCTTCGAGGGCCGCAAGAGCGGCCACCTCAGGATGACGACTGCCTCTGTTGCTAGCGGAAAACGGATTCTCTGATGGCCACCTTCCACTTCGATCTCGTCTCCCCCGAAAAACTCGCCTTCTCCGGCGAGGTCGATCAGGTCGACGTCCCCGGCGTGGAGGGCGATTTCGGCGTGCTTGCCGGCCATGCGCCGGTCGTGGCGGCGGTCCGGCCGGGGATCCTGACGATCACCACCGGTGGCACGCATCAGAAGATCATCGTGCTCGGCGGTCTGGCGGAAGTCTCGGACAAGGGGCTGACCGTGCTCGCCGACGTCGCCACCTCGATGCAGGAGCTCGACCGGGTGCAATTCGCCGAGTCGATCTCGGAGATGGAAGCCAAGCTCGCCGAGAAGGAAGGCTCCGAACTCGATCAAGCGATTGAGCGGCTCGATCACTTCAAGAGCATCCAGCACGAGCTCAACAGCACGGCGATGCACTAAGGTCGGACTCGGAAGTTCTCTTCTATTTTGCTGCAAGTCGATCAAGCGCAATCGACGACTCGCAGGATGGTGATGGAAGCAAGGACAATGACTGACGAGTGGGCCCTCCTGAGGAAGCTAGCGGCGCGGGAGAACATCTCGTTCGAGACAACCCGCTTGCCAACGCGAAAATGGCAGACCCTCCCCTCAGGCATTCGCCTCAGCTATCTCGATTGGCCGGGGCGCGGCCCGACGGCCCTCTTCCTTCATGGCGGCGCGCTGACCGCGCACACCTTCGATCTTGTTTGCCTCGATCTGGGCGACCGCTATCATTGCGTGGCTCTCGAACTGCGTGGTCATGGCGACAGTGACAAGGCGGATGATCGTTCGATCGGCGCGATGGCAGAAGATGTTGCAGCTTTCGTCGATGCCCAGGATTGGTGCCCGCTGCATCTCGTTGGCATGTCACTTGGCGGCAATGTGGCCGGACATTTCGCGGCGACTTATCCCGGCCGGTTGGCAAGTGTCACGTTCATTGATGTCGGCCCAAAGGTAAACTTCGAGTCGACGGTCTCGATGCGACGATTTTTCAACGAACTCGAGTCGCCGCAAAGTGTCGAACAACTCGTCGAACTGGCGGTCGCGCAAAGCCGAAGTGGCGATCGAGATACGATCCACTATCGCTTTCAGCGTAATCTCAAGGCGACACCCACGGGCCTTGTCTGGAAGATGGATCGACGCCGGCCGACCGATTTCGACCATATCCTTGCTAAGCTCTCGGACCTTGCCGGACTTGCCGCGGATATCTCTTGCCCCGTGCTCATCGTCAAGGGAGGGCGCAGCGTGGTGCTCACGGAGCAAGACGCCGATTCCTTTGCCCGTGCCTTTCCGAACGGCCGCTGGCGGATCGTTGAAAAGGCCGGCCACAATGTTCAGGAAGACAACCCAAAGGGCCTTGCGAACGAACTGCGCAGCCACTTCGCCAGCGCAAGCGCCGGCTAAATCTGGTTCATTTCGCCTGCAATAGTCTCGGCAAATTCGGCACGACGGCGCTGCACCAGACTAGCTAGGTCGCGGGCTCCTTGCGGCGTTTGCGGCCGGCCACGTGCGGCAAGGCCGCCACCTTCATCGACGGCACCGCGGCAATCAGATCGCGCTGCGTCAGATGGCCAACCATGAACGGCCTGAGCCGATCGCTCATCCGCAACAGCAGAACCGGTCCGGCTCGGGGCCTGCATCGGGCCGGTACTCCCTGAAAATCGAATAAGTTCAGCGCGCGCCACACCCTGGCGGGCGCTGATACCCAGTTGCACAACGGAACTTCTGGCGGCATTCTGCGCTGGCAATTTGTGGTCCGGGGCTGGCTTTCATGAAACGCAAGATCGCGGCGATTTTTGCGGCCGATATTGCCGGCTACTCCAGACTGGTCGCCGAGGACGAAGAGGAGACGCTGCGGCGGCTCGCGTCCTATCGCCAGGTGACCGACGACTTCATCGCCAAATGTGGCGGCCGCATCTTCAATACCGCGGGGGATGCCGTGCTCGCCGAATTTCCAAGCGCGGTCGAAGCCGTGCGCTGCGCGATCGACATCCAGGAAAGCCTGCGCACCCGGAACATGGCGTATCCGGCGAGTCGGCAGATGAGCTTTCGCATCGGCATTACGATCGGCGACGTGGTCGAACGCGACGGCGATTTGCTGGGCGACGGCGTCAACATCGCAGCAAGGCTGGAGGGGCTCGCCGAAGTCGGCGGCATCTGTGTCTCGCGCGCGGTGCACGAACAGGTCGTCAACAAGCTGTCGGTGCAGTTCGCCGATATCGGCGCGCAGGAAGTGAAGAACATTCCGACCCCGGTGCATGCCTTTATGGTGGCGATGCGCCGCGAGGACGGCACCTACGCGACGCCGCAAGTCAAGAAGCCGGTCAAGCCCGCGGCTGCGGGGCCGCCGAGCTGGATGTGGCCCGCCGCAGCAACCTTGATCTTTCTGGCCGCGATCGGCGTCGGCGGCTTTCTGTATTACACCAAACTGGAGACCGCGGCGCCCAAGGCGTCGTCCAGTTCCTCATCGGCCGCCAGCAACATCGCAAGCCCGGCGCCGTCCGCTTCGCCAGCGCCGTTCGCCAAGTCGACGCCCGCGCCCGCACCGACGACGGCCGCAGCGGCACCTCCTCCGCCACCGCCCTCACCGCCGCCGATTCCATCGAGCGAGAAATTCGCGGCCGAGACCGTCCCGTTCGTCCTCGATCGCGCCCGTCCCGAATTGGCGATCCAGTATGCGCCGGCAGCGGACTACAAGGCCTTTGCCCTCACCATGACGGGCATCAGTGCCTACGTCACCGGCCAGCAGAGTGAAGAAGCCGCGAGAAGTGCGGCGCTCGAGCAATGTCAGAAGCGCGTGGAGGCCATCCATGTGCAACGAAGATGCGAAATATACGCCGTTGGCAATGTCGTGGTGTATCCGCATCGTCCTTCCTTGCCGCCGACGCCGTGGATCGTGCACGACCAATCGATCGAAAGGCCGCTGGTTGCGGCCGAGGTCCCGATGATTCGCGATAGCGAGAAGAACAGCCTTGAAGAGAGGTACCTGACGGGACGCAAGTCGAAGGCGATCGCGTTGGGCCCGGGAGGACAAATGTTTTTCTATTTTTCTCAGGACTCGCCTGAGGAGGCGGCACGCCGGTCACTCGAAAGTTGTGGAGCGGTCGCTGGCGTACCCTGCAAGGTCGTCGCCGTCGACGACAACTTTACCGTGCCAACGCCGACCACGATGAAGGTGATCGGCTTCTTTCGCCCAGACAGGAATCCTACGATTGCCGCGGATGCGCGCGACGATGTAGCGCGCAGGCTCGCCGATGCGCCAAGCGGATGGAATGCGGTGGCCGTGGGGACGGCCGGACGGCCGGGACTGGCGCTCAAGGCAGCCAACGAACGGGCCGCAGTCAACGCTGCGCTCGGCGACTGCGTCAAACGCGACAGTGATTGCCACGTCATCGCGATTGGGCCGTTCGCGGTCGGGCCGAATTAAGCAGCGAATTCCGCGAAGCGCTGCGCGACGGTCCGGTACACCTCGCGCCGGAACGGCACCACCAGATCGGCGACGCGGTCGAGCCGTTCCCAGCGCCAGGAATCGAATTCGGCGGGCTGTCCGTTGCGCGGCGTCAGCGGGTCGATCTCGCCGTCGCGTCCGGTGAAGCGCAGCGCGAACCATTTCTGGCGCTGGCCGCGGAATTTTGCGAGCCGGTGCGACGGGGGGCCGTCATAGGGCGGAAAATCGTACGTCATCCAGGCGGTCTCGCCGAGATAATCGGCGCTGACAGCGCCGGTCTCCTCCCAGAGTTCGCGCATCACCGCCTGGCGCGGATCTTCACCGGCGTCGATACCGCCCTGCGGCATCTGCCATTCGAGGCCGGGCAGGATGATTTCCGGTCCGTCGCTCCTGAAGCGGCGGCCGATCAGCACCTGGCCGGTGCCGTTGAACAACGCGATCCCGACATTCGGGCGATATGGTTTTTCAGGCATGGCGTTTTCGAGCGAAGTGGATTCCGGTTCGCGTTAAGAAAACGCGTCAAACAACAAAGAGCATTTAATCTACGTGCCCGCCAGGCCGGCAAATTCCTTGACCACGCGCTCATAAACCGGCCGCTTGAATGGAACGATCAGTTCGGGGAGATTCTTCATCGGCTCCCAGCGCCAGTTGACGAATTCGGCCTTGTGGCCGCCACCGGGGCTCGCGACATTGATCTCGGCATCCTTGCCGGTAAAGCGTAATGCGAACCATTTCTGGCGCTGGCCGCGATAGCGGCCTTTCCAGGCGCGTCCGGCAACGGTGCGGGGAATATCGTAGATCAGCCAGTCGGCGACCTCGCCGAGCCTCTCGACCGATCGAACGCTGGTCTCTTCGTAGAGTTCGCGCTTGGCCGCCTCCCAGGTGTCCTCGCCGGGATCGACGCCGCCTTGCGGCATCTGCCAGACGTGGGTGTCGTCGACATGCTCGATGCCGCCAGCGCGGCGTCCGATGAAGACCAGTCCGGCTGGGTTGATCAGCATCATGCCGACGCATGTGCGGTAGGGCAGGTCTTCATAGCGCGCCATGCCGTCAAAACCTCACACACTTGGAAGGCCCCCGGCCGAGAACCCTCAACCCAGGTCCGAAGCCGTGCCAAAAGGTTGATCTCCAGAGCCTCGGTTCCGAGGCTCTGATCCTTGTTTTGACGCGTTTTCTATACGCGAGCCGGTACCCTGCCTCGCGCGCAAACGCTTTAGCCTGATTTTGATTTCAGCATCGCCGTTGTCAATGGCACAAGCATGATGCCGCGCCCATCCAGGGTCTTGATCCAGGCCGCTAACCGCTCGATCGAGATCGGCAGTGCCGAGGCGACGCCGACCGCGGTTCCGCGTTCCTTGGCGAGCGTTTCAAGCTTGACCAGCGCGCGGTCGATTTCCGCCGATGTCGGCACCGCGTCGATGGTGAAATCGGCCTTGGCGAAGGGCATCGCCTGCGCCGCGGCCAGCGAGGAAGCGACGCTGCGCGGCGTGGAGCCGTCGTCGAAATAGCCAAGGCCGCGCTTGCCCGCCTCCCGGATGATCGGCGCCATCACCGGATCGGTGGCTGTGAAGCGCGCGCCCATGAAATTGGCGATTCCGGCGTAGCCCTGAAACCGGCTGAGATGCCAATAGAGCCGGTCGAGGTTCTGCTCGGCACTGAGCGAGGTGAGCAGGGTCTGCGGTCCCGGATCGTTGTCAGGATAATCGAACGGCTCCATCGGGATCTGCAGCAGGATCTCGTGGCGTTGCGCGCGGGCGCGCTCGGCGAGTTTCGAAGGGTCGGTGCCATAGGGCGTAAAGGCGAGCGTCACCGCCGGCGGCAACTTCAGGATGGCGTCGGTGGTTTTCGCCGCGCCGACGCCGAGCCCGCCGACCACGATCGCGACCACGGGCATTCTGGCCGCCTTGGCGCGGTCGGCGTCGGCGGCATAGACCGTGAACGGCTTAAGTCCGTCGGCGACCACCGGGATCATGCCGTAGCGCGACTTTTCCAGCAGGCGCTGATCGATCCCCGTCATCACAGGCGGCGGAGCATCGGGATCGGCCTTGTCCGCGGCATCGCCGCCGATCACGACGTCCTGGCGCTTGCCGCTGGAGCCGTCGATGATGGTGACGGTCTTGCTCTCGCCGGAGGCCGCCTGCCTGGCCGGGACTTTGGTCGCCGGTTCGGCCTGGCCGGGAGCGGCGGCGACGGTCTTGTCGTCCGCCGCAGGCGTCTTGCGCAGGGTGACGTGCGCAATCGGTTCGCCGCCAAGCGGATTGGTGTTGAACAGCGCGACACCGATAAAGGCGACCAGGAACAGGCCGAGCAGCACGGCCAGCGCCTGCATCGCCGTGAACGGCAGGCGGAACCGGCGTGGCTTGCGCGCGGTCTCTTGTCCGAGCGGCGTGCTCAGTTCGTCGGCCGCCTCTGCCATGACCCTCCCCGAATCAACTGCGCCAAAGATAGCACGAGGCGGCGGGTTCCTGCCTGCGGTGCGGTGCGTCGAGGCCCGCTCCGACCACGAAACAAAAAGGGCGGCCCAAAGGCCGCCCTTTCGCGAAATCGTCTGCAAAATCGCTGGATCAGTTGGCCGCCTTGTTGGCGGGTTTGTTGTTGTCGACCGCCGCCTTGTCGCCATTGGCGGGCGTCGGCGCCGCGGTGGCCGTGGACTTGATGCCGTGCAGCAGGTCGTCGGCCATCTTCAGCGCCTTGTCGTCCTTGGCGTCCGGCGGCACATAGGACTGCGAGCCGGTCTTCTCGTCGCCGTCGTTCTTCAGATGGCCGCGCAGCGAGGCTTCGCCCTTGGTGTCGACGCGTGACTTCAACTCATCCGGCACATCCTGCAGCACTTCGATATCGGGCACGATGCCCTTGGCCTGAATCGACTTGCCCGATGGCGTGTAATAGCGCGCGGTGGTCAGGCGCAGCGCGCCGTTGCCGCTGCCGAGCGGGATGATGGTCTGCACCGAGCCCTTGCCGAACGAGCGGGTGCCGACCAGCGTCGCGCGCTTGTGGTCCTGCAACGCGCCGGCCACGATTTCCGAGGCCGAGGCCGAGCCGCCGTTGATCAGCACGATCACCGGCTTGCCCTTGATGAGGTCGCCGGCGCGGGCGCTGAAGCGCTGGGTCTCTTCGGCGTTGCGGCCGCGTTGATAAAACGTGATGAGGTTTTCCAGATCGCTTTGCGCGACCGGTCTGCGATAGGCCTTGCGCGAAAGTTTAGAAATGATCTGCCGCGCGCACCCATCCTCGGTAATAGCCCCGCCTGGACGGCAAGTGAAGATCTGCCGGCGGCTCGGCGTGTCGCCGGGGCCGGCCGGATTGTAAGGACCCGCAATGGTGACGGTCGTAATCGCCGGCATCAGGCCTGTAGGGCCGCCGCCGGTTCCGGACGGCGCATCCGGATTCTGAAAAGGTTCGCGAACGTGTTCGACGAGATCGGGTGGCATTCTCAGGAACGCGACACCGACGTCGTGCGGTCCGCCGCGAACCGGCACCCGGACCTCGGGGTCCTCGCCGGACGACGCCAGCAGGAGCGCCACCCGCGCTCCGTCGATCGTGACATCGACCGTCTGCGGCTCGGACCGTCCGCGGTCGCTCGACATGTCGACTCTGATGTCGTACTCGCCATCGAGCGGAAAGAGATGACGAACGAGCGTTCCGCCGCGCGTCCCATATGGCAGCTGCTCGATGCGATCGTGCTGCTGCGTTTCGGGTGGGACACGGTAGATCGCCGTGCCTGGAGCCGGCGGCGGCGTTCCAACGGCCGACCGGCTCACGACCTTCGCGGCCGAAAGGTAGCGCTCCATCAAGGCCGGCGACATCTTCAACACGCCGGCGATGTTGTCGAACCCGTAGCTCGAGTCGTCGCTCGGAAGGAGCGCGCGGCCGTCGATCTCCAGCGCGAGCAGATCACGGATCACGTTCTGGTATTCGGCGCGGTTCAGACGGTGGATCGCCGGCCGGCCCGGGTTCGGTTTCGCCGCGGCCGTGCGGTCGAGCGCGTTTTCGAGCTCGCTGAGGAATCGGTTGGAGGTGTCCTTGTCGGGTCGCGGCGAGCCTGCCGGAGGCATGGCGCCGCCGCGCAGCTTGCGCACGACTTTCTCCCAGACGTCCGCGTGGTCGCCGGGGTGTTGCACACCCTGCGGATCGAGGACGAGCCCGCCGGTCTTCAGCCGCGCATTGTGGCAGGTCACGCAGTACCGGGCGACGAGCGCGGTGTTCGGGGCGGTGTCGGACGAACGAGTCGGCGATGGCGGCGCTGCGGGACAAACGTGGCAGCGCGGCGGATGCAATGGCTGAGTTTCCGGGTGTGGTGGGCTTTATGGTCGACATCGCGATTTTCCGTCGGAGCAAAGTTGGTTGGCTGAACCCGGTGATCTTGAGGAGGGGACGCCGTCCTACCGCCCCGCTCGTACGCTGCGTGGTTCCGCGGGCGCTGTGACGTCCTGTGGAGCGAGATGCGGAAACAGAGTCCACGCATTGCCGTGGCTGACGGTCGCCGTTGGTGTGACCCCGCAGGCGAGCAACCACTGATGGAAATCCTGTAGTTCGGGCAGGCCGGCGACCCGGAAGGACAGCTGATTCAGCCAGGTCCGCGTGGCCTCGGGAGGCAGGCCCGCCGTGAGTACGAGTTGGTGGTGTTCGCGCTGGTCAACGGTCAGAAAGACAATGGGATCTCCTGCGCCGGACACACCTCGATCGGTTTCCACCAGGCGGAAGATCCGCTTGTAGAAGTCAGCCTGTGCGTCAAGATCCCGAACGTAGAAGCCCAGGTGACTGAGCTGTGCTCGTATGGAAGTGTTCATCGTCGGTTCCTCAACGTGAGTTGACGGAGAGTGTGTCGATTCGTCGGTGTAGATCGGCCAGGAGCCGATCGGCAGCGTCCGGGCCGTCGGCAAGGCCATAGATGTATCGATCTGGGCGGATCAGCACCGCGGACGCGTTCTTGCTCTCGAGCCAGGCCATAAACGAGCCGTCGAGGTCGTCGATGATCCGTTCGCGAGGCGCTGGCCGGAAGTCTGGTCCAGG
>Ga0137415_10008449_pt1 | contig 10202 bp, 7 predicted proteins | sample CZODoug3_1_1_16f_FD_183082 | JGI IMG/M metagenome (GOLD analysis project Ga0137415, IMG submission 183082) | Vadose zone soil fungal communities from Angelo Coast Range Reserve, California, USA - CZODoug3_1_1_16fungal (Hybrid Assembly) | ecosystem: Environmental > Terrestrial > Soil > Vadose... | reverse complement strand
AGTAGGCGCGGCCAAATCCGATCCATTTCCAATCTGGCGACGGCACCACATCCCACACGCTGTCCATTTGCGTCTGGAACCCGCGCGATTCGTCGCCGAAGAAGAAGCCGTTGGGTACTGGCTCGTTCTCTACGCCGCCCGGGTCGGCAATCACCAGCACGGATTTCCTGTCGGGTGAAAACGTCCACAACACGCGCTCCGCCATCCCCTGCGCCCCGCGATTCGCGGGCGTGACGGTCACGACTGGGGCAAGGTGTGTCGTATCTGCGGTCGTTTCTTTTTTGGAGGAGTCGACGAGACAGCCAGCGAGGGCGATCAACGTCACAACGGCGAAGCTTACCGGAGTTTTAGGCACACACCAGATTACGTCCGCCGGCCTTCGCGCGGTAGAGTGCGCGGTCCGCGCAATCGAGCAGGTCTTCCGCGGTCTCCACCCTCGGAACGGGAAAATCGGCCACTCCGATGCTGACCGTGAGGCGCAGCGGCTCGCCCTTGCCGATGTCGAACGGGTGCGCCTGGATCTTGTCGCGCAGTCTCTCCGCGAACGCGATCGCGCCGGCTTCGCTCGTCTCGGGAACCGCGATCACAAACTCGTCACCGCCGTAACGCGCAACCGCATCGACGCTGCGCGCCGTGCGCGCGAGCAGGAGCGCGACTTCGACCAGCACCTGGTCCCCCGCGAGGTGCCCGTAGGTGTCGTTTACTTCCTTGAAGGAGTCGACGTCGATCATCAGAATGCTCAGAGGCGCGTTGTAGCGGCGCACGCGCTCGACTTCGGTGGCGAGCTGGGTGAGGAGCGCGCGCCGATTGAGCAGCTGCGTGAGCGGATCGGTGCGAGCGAGCGCTTCGAGGCGAATGTTGTCGGCCTGGGTCACTTCCACCATGTGCGCGCGGCGCATCGCGTTCATCGCGCTCTTGACCACTGTCTCCGCGAAGTCGACATCGGCGTCGTTGAGTGAAGTTTTCTCCGCCGTTCGCCGCAGCAGGAACACGCCGGTGCGCTCGAGATCGAGCCGGAACGGCAGCGCGATGATGGAGCGCACCGAGATGACGCTGCCATCTTTCTCCCACGCTTCACGAAGAGCCTTGTACGCCTCGGAGTGCCAGATGTCGGGGATCAGAACCGGCTTTTCGCTGGCGAGCGCCGCCTCGATCTCAGGATATTTGTCCAGCTCGACCTGGAGATTCTCCAGCTGCGGATCTTCGTGAGCCGAGGCAACTGTGCCGTGGGTGTCACCGCACTTGGCGAAGATCACGGAGGAGTGACTCAGGTTGAGCGCGCGGGCGAGACGTCGCGCCAGCATGTGAAACAGCTCACCCATCGAGAGCGAGCCCATGACATCGTGCAGAATGTCGACGAGCGCCCCACGCGCTGCTGCCTCTTCGAGCAGCCGCTGCACTTCGGCTTCTGCGTTGCGCAGGGCCAAGCGCAGCTTCTCGATTTCCTCGAGTTGCAGGACCACGTCAGGACGCTCTTTAATCATTCGTCGGTCAGGGCCTCGATCTGTTCAGCCTCGCTCGCCGGCGCGCCATTCTCGGTCTCATCGCCTTCATCTTCGGGAACTACTCGGGCGACGGCTGTAACGACATCTCCCTCATCGAGATTGACGAGCTTGACGCCCTGCGCGATACGCCCGGTGACCCTCACCTGCGAGACCGAAGACCGGATGATCACACCATGTTTTGTGATGATCATGATCTCGTCGGCGGGCAGAACTTCCATCAGGGCAACGACATCCCCCGTTTTCTCGGTTCGGTTGACGGTGATGATGCCCTTCCCGCCGCGCTTCTGCACGCGGTAATCGACGATGTTGGAGCACTTTCCAAGGCCGCGCTCGGTGACGACGAGCAAAGTTGCGTCGCGCTTGACGACGACCATGCCGATCACCGAATCGCCTTCCCTCAGCTCGACCCCTTTGACGCCAGTCGTGTCGCGCCCCATCTCGCGCACATCCATCTCGTGGAATCGCACCGACAGGCCGTGACGCGTAGCGAGCACGATGTCGTTCGCGCCGCTAGTCACCTGTACATCGATGAGTTGGTCGTCCTTGTCGATCTTGATCGCCTTGATTCCGGTCTGACGGACGTTCGAGTATTGAGAGAGAGCACTCTTCTTGACGGTTCCGTTCTTGGTGCAGAACAGAAGGAACTGGGTCTCGGAGAACTCGCGCACGGGAACCATCGCCTTGACCTGAGTCTCGGGTGAGACATTGATCAGGTTGACGATGGGCTTTCCCTTGGCAGCGCGCCCGGCCTGCGGGATTTCGTGAACCTTCAGCCAGAAGCACCTGCCGTCATCCGTGAAGCAGAGGATATAGTCGTGCGTCGAGCCGATGAAGAGACGCTCGATGAAATCCTCGTCCTTCAACCCCTGTCCGCTCAGCCCGCGACCGCCGCGGCGCTGCTTGCGATAGGTCGAGACTGAAGTGCGCTTGATGTAGCCCGAATGGGAGATGGTGATGACCATGTCCTCTTCGGCGATGAGGTCTTCGATCGTGAACTCGCCTTCGTCGCTGGTGATCTCGGACCGGCGCTCGTCGCCATACTTGTCCGACACCTGCTGCAGCTCGTCGCGGATGATCTTGAGGCGGCGCGGCTTCGACGCGAGGATCTCCCTCATCTCCTTGATGAAAGCGAGCACTTCCTTCAGCTCGGCCTCGAGCTTCTCGATCTCCAGGCCCGTGAGCTTCGCCAGGCGCATGTTGAGGATCGCCTCGGCCTGTCTCTCACTGAGCTTGAATCGCTTCTGAAGCTGCGAGCTCGCCGTCGGCGTATCATTGGCCGCGCGAATGAGCTTGATCACCGCATCGATGTTGTCGACGGCGATCTTGAGTCCTTCGAGGATGTGCTCGCGCTCGAGCGCCTTGTCCAGCTCGAATTGCGTGCGACGCACGACGACCTGGTGCCGGTGCTCGATGTAGTGCTGGAGCACGTCCTTGAGCGGCATCACCTTCGGCACGAGCTGCGTCGTGTGTGGATCTGGTACGAGCGCCAGCATGATGACGCCGAAGGTCGACTGCATCACGGTGTGCTTGTACAGCTGGTTGAGCACCACGCGGGGAATCGCATCGCGCTTGAGCTCGATTACGACACGCATGCCGTCCTTGTCCGATTCGTCGCGGAGTGCGGAGATTCCTTCGAGCTTACCTGCCTTCACCAGCTCGGCCATGTCGCCGATCAGCTTGGCCTTGTTGACCTGGTACGGGAGCTCAGTCACCACGATCTGGGACTTGCTCGACGACTCCTTCTCCTCGATCACGGCACGCGCGCGCATGACGATGCGGCCGCGTCCAGTCTCCTGGTAATCCTTGATCCCGGAGCGGCCATAGATGTAGCCGCCGGTCGGGAAGTCGGGTCCTTTGATCAGCTTTCTGATCTCGGTCGGCGTCAGCTCGGGGTTGTCGATCAGCGCGGTGATCGCGGCAACTACCTCGCGAAGATTATGCGGCGGAATGTTGGTCGCCATGCCGACGGCGATGCCCGACGAGCCGTTGACGACGAGATTCGGAATCGCCGAGGGGAGTACTTTCGGCTCGAGCAGTCTGTCGTCGAAGTTCGGCGCAAAATCGACCGTGTTCTTGTCGATGTCGGCCAGCATCTCCACGGCAATCCGTGTGAGACGCGATTCGGTGTAGCGGTACGCTGCGGCAGGATCGCCATCGACACTGCCGAAGTTTCCCTGACCGTCGACCAGCGGATACCGCAGCGAGAAATCCTGCACCATGCGCACGAGCGCGTCGTAGACCGACTGGTCGCCGTGCGGATGGTATTTGCCGAGCACGTCACCGACGACGGTCGCTGACTTCTTGTAGGGGCGCCCCGGAACGAGGCCGAGCTCGTTCATCGCGTAGAGCACGCGCCGGTGCACTGGCTTGAGTCCATCACGCACGTCGGGCAGCGCACGAGAGACGATGACGCTCATCGAGTAGTTGATGAACGATTCTTTGATTTCTTCGTGAATGAGGCGCGGGAGGATGCGCTCTCTGTTGTTCGGAGCCGTCATTAAATCCGGTGGTGGCTACTGGGTTCGAAGGCGGGCTGGGAGGCCAAAAACGCCTCTGTTCGACGTAGCCTCAAATGTACCTTTGGGACGTGTGAAAATCAATGTCGACAACTCGCTCTAAGTCCCAGTAGGGCAAGCGGTTAGGTATCTCGGCCGTCTCCCACCGATTGGCGTTAATGGTGATCCGCAGAATTGTGAGCAAGCCAAGCTCAGCATTAGCAATGATTTCGGTCGATTCTCTGGTGATGTGAACGGAGTTAGTGATGTGACGGAAAATGCTCGCACGAGACATCCCAGAACAGTGGCTAATCAACCGGGACTCGTGGTCTGTAAAACTGTTGCCGGATTGGGTCGCTTGCTGAATATTCCTCTCGGCTCGATTGCCCCGCAACACATCTCCCCGTTCATGGCCGACACGCACGTTTCAGCGATTGGCAAATACCGCATCATCGAGCTCGTAGGCGAGGGCGCGATGGGCGTCGTTTACAAGGCGCAGGATTCCGTTCTCGACCGGACCGTCGCGATCAAGGTGATGAATGACTCGATCGCGCGACAGGCAGACCTACGCAAGCGATTCCTGCACGAGGCGCAGGCGGCCGGATCGCTCCAGCATCCGAATGTGGTATGCATATACGACCTCGGCGAAGTGGATGGCCACCTGTTCATCGCGATGGAATTCGTCCACGGCGTTGATCTGGAGCGGCTGATCGATGTTGGCGAGCCGCTTTCGCTGCAGGCCAGACTCGACATTATCATCGACGTACTCACCGGGCTCGCGTTCGCTCACAAGCGCGGCATCATACATCGCGACATCAAGCCGGCGAACATTCGCATCGGCGAGGACGGGCGCGCGAAGATCATGGACTTCGGCGTCGCCCATCTCGCGTCCTCGAGCATGACCAGCACTGGGTCGATTCTGGGAACGCCGACGTATATGGCGCCCGAGCAGATCACTGAAGGAAAGACCAGTCCGGCTACCGACATCTTCGCAGTGGGTGGGGTGCTTTACCAGATACTGACGCTGATGAAGCCGTTCGACGGTCCCACTCTCCAGAATCTGTTTTTCAAAATCATGACTGAAAAGCCGCGGCCGATAAGCGAGTTGATGCCCGGGCTTCCCTCCGCGCTCGATCGCATCGTCCAGAAGGCGCTGGCGAAAGAGCCGTCGGAGCGCTACGCGTCCGCGCTCGAGATGGCGAATGATCTGACCAGCGTACGATCCAAATTGAGTGGGCCCGCGTATCCGGCGTCGGTTTCTTTGAGCGCTTCAGTTGCCGGCGCGGTCGAGCAGTCGAGGAGAAGTTCGCGGCAACGGACGAAACGGCTCGCTCTTGCCGGAGCGGGCGCGCTCGCCGCTGCCGCTGTGGTTGCAATCGCCTGGACGCGGTTTCCGCATTCGAGTTCCGCAAACGTCACAGTCGGCGAGAGTCGGGCGCCAGTTGCCGCGCTGACACCGCCACAGGGAGCGCCCCCTCGTGCTGCTGTGACTACCGCGAACGCCGGAACCGCGAACGGGCAACCGCTCCCTTCTGCGCGGGGGCCGGTGAGATCCCGGATTCCGGCGCAGGCTCAATCTCGGATTGTGGTCACGCCTCCGCCGATCATTCGGGCGCCTTTAACAGGCGCCCGCCAGGACGTGACGTCATCGCCACCTCCAGTCGTGAACGCGCGGCCACTCGCGCCCCCACCGGCTCAAGAGACGGCGGCACCGGTTGTGGCGCCTTCGGTCGCTCCGGCTCCGAGCGCCGCCGACTTTGCGCCGGCCGTTGAAGCATTCGCTCGCGCGATCGAGTCGAGGGACATAGGCACAATACGCCGTGACTACCCCGGCCTGACGGCCAGCCAGTTGCGGAATTTCGAGGACTTTTTCCAGGGCATACGGAGCCTCAACGTCACGTTCAGGGTCGCGAACGTCGAAGCATCAGGCGCGTCGGCGGATGCTCGACTCGAGGGCAATTACGCCTTCGTGACCAATGCGGGGATTACGGAGCGCAAACCAGTCATTTTTGCGGTGACGCTGCGGCACGACGGCAAGGGCTGGCGCCTGGTGGCACTGCGCTAACATCCCGCGTAGCTAGAACGTGTACTCGATGCCGGCGGTGTACACGAGGTTGGCTCTCAAGCCACCGCGATTCAATGGGAAAAGCGCGTTCAGAACCAGCGTCGTGTTGCGCGCGGGCGTGACTTTGACGCCGAACGAACCGTTGACGATATCGTCGCGCATCGTGGGAATGTTCGTCGGATTCAATGTCCTGCGAAACGGCGCATCATAGGTGACGATACCGGGCAGCTGCAGCTTGCTGTCACCCACCTGCAGCTCTGTTACGAGATCCGCCGCGAGTGTGACGTTCTCCGCCATTCGATCATCGAACCCGAGGGTCCCGAGCACGGCGTCGTTCTGCTGCGTGCCCGCGTGATGCAAATAGCCGGCGTTCAGGTGTGGCGAGAAATCGCCAAGGCGCGAATTGAAGATCAGCAGTGCCCGGCCCGCAAATTTTCCCGAGCCGAGGAGGTCCTTCTGGCTGCCTGTCGGAAAACGGCCATCCACGAGGAATGCGACGCTCGCGTTGGGCGTCTCTCGAAGATTCAGCTTCGCGCGTAGCGCAACGTCGCCTAGACCGCCGGCTGAGCCCAGGCTTTGACGACGAGCAGTCAGCACCGGATTGGCCGAAGTGCCGGCGAAATAGTGCGCGGCGGTCGTGCCACCGAACGGCCGGATTTCGGCGTCGCTCTGACCGCGAAAATCCGCTTGCACCACGGGCACCACCATTCCGAAGTCGAACCTGTCCGACACACCGAGGGTGACGTAGACGGATGTCACTTGCACTCTGAGATCCATTGACAGATGAAAATCCATCGCGTCGTTCTCGAGAACCGGCACGCCGTACAGTGAGCAGTCGGCCCCGAACTGGACGTCGCACCCGGGAAAATTGACGTTCTGGTGAGTGAACGTCAGATTGATGTTGCCCATGTCGACGCCGCGCAGAGTGGCGAAGCGGAAACCCGTTCGGCTTATTCCGGCGAGTACTCGCCCGCGGCCCAAAGTCTGTGCTCGCTCGGCGAAAATCGGCCCCGCCGAGGTGGAGGTTCGTACTGGCACTCCCCCCTCAAACCGAAACGTCTCGCCGCCACTGGTCGACCCGATCGGAATGTTGGCGACGCTGGCACCGAGGGCATCGGTAATGAACGCGATCAGCGAAGCGTTTTCCGCGTTCGAAGAAGGTATGAAATGGAGCCCGTGCGCCTGTAGAGAAGCGGGATTGTTGGGGTCGCCCGACCCAGCAAGGAAGAGCGGGTCCTGTCCGGGGCCGAAAATAAAGAGGTCCGAAATTCGGTCACGGAGAGCCTGCGCGTTCGACGGGACTGTCACGGCAACGGACGCGATGCAGGCAAATGGAAGCAGCCTGCGGATTCTGACGAGCCTCATAAAACCATTCCGCATCTGGGGGACCGGAGGCGTGGCTAGCTCATTACCGCTCGAAGAAATCTTAGCTTCGATTCACCGGGCTCGCAAACGGTCGGATCGCAGCACAATTGTGATCATTCTGCGGTGTCAGATGTTTGCACGGACAGAACATCTCGCGCCGATTTGTGTCTGACCGTCTTCAAAGATTCCCCGGTAGCTGAACCGGGGTTAAATCGTCTTTTACGTGATGCCCACGTCCCTCGACGGTGTCACGCCAATCAGGTCTGCGTCAGCCGTGAACGCGGCCACTCCGCGCGCGCGCGCAAAATATCTCCCGTTCCCTCGATTCGAGAGCATCAGGAGCAGAATTCTCGCGTTCGCAGTCGTCGCGGCGCTCCTTCCGTCGGGCGTCATGCTGGGCATCTCCTACAATCAGAATCGGCGGGCGCTGGAAAAGAAGATCACCGAAGATCTGCTCTCGGAAAGTGCCCAGAGCGCGCGCGCAACCGGCGTCTGGCTCAAGGAGCGCTTGTACGATCTGCGCGTCTTCGCCGGCTCGGACGAAGTCGCCAACACCCTTGACCGTCCGGCCACTGGTGCTCGGTCCTCCGCGATTGCCACCTCCCAGGCCGAGGGAAGGCTCCGCGACTATCTCCTGTCTCTGCACGAGCGATTCAGCGATTTCGAGCAGCTCATCGTACTCGATCTGAACGGAAAGGTCGTGGCAAGCAGCGGAGAGGTAAGCCAGATCCGACTTCCCAGCGATTGGCAGGGAACTCTGCGCTCGGAAACGCAGATCGTCGGTGATGCGTACTGGGATCCGATAGCGGGAAGAGCCAAGCTGGTTGTGGCGGTCCCTGCCCAACGCGCAGACGGACGAATCATCGGAGCTTTCGCGGCAGAGCTGAATCTCGCTCCCGTCAGGATCCTCCTTCGCGCATTCGCCCGCGACAGCACCGCAGCGATCTTCCTTGTCAACAACAAAGGCTACCCCATCGCCAGCTCCGAGGGGATGACAAAGGTCCTCGTCAACACGCGAATGGCGCCTCCGACGATGAAAAAGCTGCAGAAGAGTGCGCGCGCACCTTTCACCTACACCAGCTTCGGCGGTCGCAACGTCATCGGAACCCTGGAGTACGTTCCGCAAGTCAGCTGGGCGATCATATCAGAGCTTTCAGCCGTCGCTGCCTTTCAGCAGGTCCGCCATTTCCGTGATGTCTCGCTTCTCGTTATTGCTCTTCTGCTCGTTCTCGTGGCGACAGCCGGCTATCGTCTGGGGCGCCTCATCGCCCGCCCCCTCGAGCTTCTCACGAAAGGAGCTGGAGAGGTGGCGGCGGGAGACCTGGCGGTCGACTTGCCACAGGCGCCTGGTGGCGGAGAGGTTGGGTATCTCACGGATGTCTTCAATCACATGGTGTCCCGTCTCCGCGAAGGACGGCGTGAGCTCGATCTGATCCACGAGACGCTGCGCAAGAAGAACGAGGAGCTCGAGCGGCTCTCCACCACCGACAGCCTGACTGGCCTCGACAACCACCGCGAGCTCATGCAGCGCCTCGACCACGAAGAGGCGCGGTGCAAGCGCGAGCGCAAAAGCTTCTCCGTTCTCGTTGGCGACGTCGATCACTTCAAGCAGTACAACGACGCGTTCGGCCATCCGGCCGGCGACGAAGTCCTGAAGGCGATCTCCGAAATCATGCGCGAGGCGGCCCGACCTGTTGATTGCGTCGCCCGCTACGGTGGGGAAGAGTTCGTCGTCATGATGCCCGACACCGGTCCGGCTGAGGCACTCGAGCTCGCCGAGCACATCCGGGCCCGCGTTGCCGCCAAGAAATTCACCGGCCGCAAGATGACGCTGAGCATCGGTGTTGCCACGTTCCCCGAGGACGCCGACAACGCCGAGGGGTTGATATCCGTCGCCGACGAAGCGCTCTATCAGGCGAAACGAGAAGGGCGCGATCGTGCGATCCGCGCCCGGAAGCTGGCAAAGACCGGAAGTTGACTAGGGTCGGGCGACGAGCGTGCGGAAGATCCAGCCGCCGCGCCCCGTGTCGTCACTGATCCGGATCCACTCGTCGGCGTACGAATAGCCGATCAACGTCGTCCCGGATTCAGCCGCAAAGACAATCGGGAAACCCGTGCCGGGACCCCCACGAACATTCCCGCGGGTGGTGGTGACCAGCTTGAGGGGAACCGCAAAGGGGATCTCACCCGGTCGTGCATTTTCGCGGGCTCCGGCAGACAGTCGCCCGCGATACGAAGACGCCAACGTTTTTGCCTGATTCGCCAGGTAGAGCGCGCCACCGTAGTTCGCCTTGTTGAATTCGATCGCGGCCAGGCGTACGAATCGCGTAATCTGCGCGGCTTCGGGCGGCTCCTCCTGGCTCACTTACGATTATATGGACATGATGCTGGAAAAGGGACCGCAGCGCTGCAATCCGATGGCGATGGTGGCGAGCATTGCCGGCACGTTGAACATGAATTTCGTCGCCTGCTTCGGCATCAAAGGCCATTCCCTCGGCTTCTCGAGCGCGTGTGCATCATCCGCGCACGCATTGGGTGAGGCCTTCGATCGGATTCGTTTAAACCGGCAGGACATTGTCTTTGTCGCCGGTGCGGAGGACTGCGATCTCTTTAGTATCCTGCCCTTTGTCGGAACTCGTGCCTTAACCAAACAGACCGATCCCGCGGTCAGTCCCTGCGCCTTCGACGTGAAGCGCGACGGTTTTGTCGTGACTGGAGGAGGCGCTGTTCTTGTCTTGGAAGAACTGGAACACGCGCGCGGCTCGATCCGTT